>Ga0207691_10007698_pt1 | contig 10369 bp, 9 predicted proteins | sample KBSM13metaG_FD_184327 | JGI IMG/M metagenome (GOLD analysis project Ga0207691, IMG submission 184327) | Miscanthus rhizosphere microbial communities from Kellogg Biological Station, Michigan, USA - KBS M1-3 metaG (SPAdes) (version 2) | ecosystem: Host-associated > Plants > Roots > Rhizosphere >... | reverse complement strand
CAGTGGACTGCTAACACCGGAAACAGAATAAGGAGTGCCATTGCAATTTTGAATCCATCCGGATGAGGGGTTTACACTTTGTACTATTTCAGAGACGGAATGCATTCCTTTCCATTCTGTTTTGGAAGTGGAACCATTTACCGGAAAATTCCAGTTAAAAGCAGTATCCCTTTTAGGCATGTAATTGCCATGCCAGTAGGCGATATTTCCTTTGTCGTCTGCATATACTGTATTGTTTGAAAGATTTGCTTTCAACTCAAGGTTGGTGGTAAAATCATTCAGGCTTTCGGCTTTATTCCTGGTCCAGGATTGAATCAATCCGTTTAAAGAACGGTTATTGGTCTTTAGACTGGTCCATGTGCCTTCAGATTGTGCCATCACCGGACCATGTTGCGTGGAATAGATAGTAAAAGTTTTAGATTCCATTTTACCATCCCTGACATAACGTATTACCGTTTTAGTTTCAGATACAGGTTTTTGAGCACCTTCGTAAGTATAAAAATATTTTCCTTCCCGTTTGGTAATTGTTTCATCATATAGATCGGCAACATCTGCATCGCTGGAAGTATGCATGAAGCCGAGGTGTTCATTGAAGCCCTGGTAAACAAAAAATTGTCCCCAGGTAACTGCGCCGTAAACATTAAGTCCTTCTTCACTAACCATATGCACTTCCGGCCTGAAATAAAAAGTAACGTGTGGATTGATATATAACATTGCCTTTCCGGAAGCAGATTTTGATGGGGCGATGGCAAATCCATTTGACCCGGAAAGTTGTTCGTCTCCTAAAGTGTTTGATAAAGTTTTACTTCCTGCAATCAAATTCTGTCCATTGACATTTGGTCCTTTGGCCTGATCCAGTGACGCATAAAAAGCCTTTATGTCATTAACACCAATGCCACTGGTTTGAATTGCAGATATACTTCCGTCGGTATACATTAACGGATACCAGGGTTCAAATTTTGTCAGTAGCGCAGGTTTTACTTCCGGATGTTTATAGAGATAATAATTAATGCCATCAGCATATGCAACCATGAGTTTTTTTAACCAGGGCGGACTGTTTTTGAAATCTTCCACAGCTCCTGCTGAGTCAATGGTCATGCGTATGAGAAGGTCTTCATAAATGTCTTTTTCTCCATTTATTTCACTGCTTCTACCCAGCATGGTGATGTAATTTCTTTCTACCCTTGCAAAATCATCCTCACACTGTGCGTACATTAATCCAAAGACACAATCAGCATCTGTCTTTCCATAAATATGAGGCACACCATAGTGGTCGCGGATAATAGAAACATTCTTTACATACTCTTCACCGCTGTTCGCTGACGAATTGGTTTCGAACTGTGAACAAGATGCCATTAATATTAATATTAGGGCAGAAAAATGGATGTGAAATTTTTTCATACGGAACTGGTCATATTTTTTTTGAAATAATAGTAGAAAGGCACACCGCTTAATACCAGCAGGATACCAAGCAGCGATGCTTTGGGTTCAATGATGAGGGTATTAATCACAAGTATAGCACTGAAAATAATAATGATCCAGGGAACATAAGGATACCCGATCACTTTGTTTTTAATGGTTCCGTTCCTGGTCATTTTTATAACTGCAAATGCAATCACTGCAAAAAAAATGAAACCGGTAAAGATTACAAGATTGGTCAGCAAATCGAAAGTACCGGTTATCACTAACAATCCACTCCACAAAGATGAAATGAAGATAGCTATATATGGTGTCCTGAATATTGGATGAACAAATGCTGCTTTTTTAAAAAAACTCCCTTTCTGACTCATCCTGTAATAGACCCTGGGGTAAACAATAATACAGGCATTCAGCGCACCCAGTGTGCAGATCATGATCAGGACAGTAATCACAATAATTCCACTTTCTCCGAGTAAAACTCCGGCAACTTCCGATGCCGCTACCTGGTTATCGTTAAGGGACGACAAAATCGGCAAAGGCAACACGCGCATATAGACATAATTCAGCAACACATAAAGTGTCATGGCGATAGTTACCCCACCAATGATAGCAAGAGGAACATTTTTTTTAGGATTTTTTATTTCACCTGATATATAAGTGATATTCGCCCATCCATCATATGCCCAAAGAGCACTGAGCAAAGCCCCAAAAAAAGCACTGAACAAAACACCCAAATTTGAAACTCCACCAGCAGTAGCTTCAACTTCTTCAAAGTCTGCTGGAGATGGATAAAGAAAACCTGCAATAATAAGAATGATAATGCCCAGGATTTTGGCGGCTGTAACAACATTATTCAACCTTCCGCCATTTTTCACACCGCGATAATTTATCCAGGATAGAATTGCGATGACCAGTACGGCAAAAAGTTTTATCCCTGACGATGCAAATGGGAAAATAAAACCTGCTATGGAAATATCTTTCCATGAATCGGTAAGATCAGGTATATTGATAAGTGTATTTACAGCTTGTGAAAACACAAAAGCCAATGCTGCAATGGCGCCGCTTCCGCCAATCATAAAAATCATCCAACCAAATAAGAAAGCAAAAAAATTACCGTAAGATAGCCGGAGGTATTCATAAATTCCTCCCGATTCCGTAGTCATGCTGGCCAACCCCGTGTAAGTAAATGCGCCGAGCATAGTAATAATTCCAGCAACGATCCACGCACTGAGAATTCCCGGTTCACTCATTAGTGATTGCGACATTGGTACAATTTTCTTGAACACACCGGAGCCTATCATGATACCTGCCACAAGTAAAATACCCGTACCTAAACCAAGAGCGCGGTTAAGAGGAATTTTTGTTTTGTCGGAGATGTCCAATGGAAATTCCGTTGGGACTTCTGTCTGATTGTTAATGGACGATAGTTCTTCCATTGATAAATTGATTAAACTCAGCGCTGGTTTTCCTTAAAGACCCTGATCACGTTTCCTCCAAGAATTTTTTGAATGTCTTTGTCGCTATAGCCTCTTGCTTTGAGTGCAGTGGTAATTTTTGGGAAATCCTGGATGCCATTCAGTTCACGTGGTGCAGAATTAATACCGTCAAAATCAGAACCCAGGCCCACATGGTTAACGCCGATCCGTTTAACAATATAATCAATATGGTCCATCATTTGGCTCAGGGTTGCCTTCATGGAATCCACTTCAGCAGGATATTTTTCAAAAAGATAATCTTCCATGAAAAAACTTGCTTTCCCTGCTTTTAGTAATGAATCTTTTTCAGCCTGGTGTAGTTGAAAAAAAGCTGTGTTTCTTTTCATGAAATTGCTATCCAGGAACCCCGAATAAAAGTTTATACAGATCACTCCGCCATTTTTTCCAACGGCATCGATCTGGTCATCTTTTAGATTCCGGAATACCGGAACAAGATTCCATACACAACTATGTGATACAATAACCGGTTTTTTTGTGGTAGCGATGGCATCTTTAAATGTTTGTTCACCAACGTGCGAAAGATCCACCATCATTCCCAGTTCATTCATTCTTTTAACCACGTCCCGGCCAAATGGAGACAGTCCTTTTTTATCATTCGCAATTGTGCCTTTGCTTTCGTCCATAGCTGAGCTCGCCCAGGGATTACTGTTATTCCATGTAAGCGTCATATACCGCGTTCCGCGTTTGTAAAGGCTGTCGAGTTTCGCGATATCATTTTCTATCATATGACCACCTTCAACGCCGATCATCGCACCATGTTTTTTTTCTTTCATGACTTTTTTAAGGTCAGATGGCGAGTAGATAATTTGCAATTTGTCCGGATTTCGCTGCAGTATCGCGTATAAACTATCTATCTCCCTGTTGGCAAATGCAAATGCATCGGGACGGGCCTCACACCACACAGAAAAAATCTGGATATCAATTTTACCAGAATCCATTCTGAATATGTCTGAATGTGTAATTCCGCTTAAGTGTTTGTCGAACTGATAACCATGCTCAACAGCTTTTGACAGAAAATCATTGTGGGTATCCACGACAATGGAACTGTTATGAAGTTTATCGGTGTTTTGTGCGTATGATGGGCAGGCCAATACAAAGGTTATAACGGATAAGACCAAACGAATCTTAATCATGATGGATTTATATATTGTTTTTTTGAAAGTTTAAGGTAGAACCGGAATATGAGAAGCAGGGTTACCGGTACATACCTTGCTTCAATGGGAAATTTGATAGACACAATAAGTGCAATTAAAAAGACTATAGGAACTACCAGGCTTCTTCTTTTTGCATTTTTTACATATTCACGGTCAGGAAATCCTTCTGCAATTCCGTTAGATGGTTCACAAGCATATCGCCATAACAGGTAATTGGAAAAACCCGTCAGTGCAATATTGCCTACATAAAAAGCGAAAGGTGTAAACATATGAATAGCCGACGGCCTTGAATATTCTCCAAACAGTCCTGTACTGAAAGGCATTAGAACGATGGTGAACAGGAAGAGCATATTCAGAAATATAAGTCGGGTAGAATATTTATGTACAAAACCAAACAAGCGATGGTGGATAGACCAGTAAATTCCGATGATGGCAAAACTGATGATGAATCCCATAAAGCGCGGAACCAGGTGCTTCAATTCATGCAGAAGTGCTGCATCGGTGAAATTTTCTTTTTCCAGTTCAGGAACTTTTAATTCGATCACGAGCAGGGTTATGGCAATGGCAAAAACGGCATCGCTAAAAAGGATCAATCGTTCGAGTTGGAAATCCCCTTTTTCGGGGTGATGAAATACTTTAGGCATATAGAATTTTAATCAGTTAGTGCCTGGTAGACCAGGGTTTTGTAGCGATCCGGTGCATTGAAACTTGTAGGCCAGATATTTCTATAGATCAGGCATACCAGTTTTTCTTTAGGATCTACCCAATAAGTAGTGGCGAACATCCCACCCCATTCAAAGCTGCCTTTGGTCCAGGAAGTGATACCACTTTCTTTTTCCGTAACGATACCGAAGCCAAGACCAAATTCCTGTTCTCCCCTCGCACCAGGTACTATTTGATTCATCGTCATCATTCTTACGGTGTTCCTGGAAAGCAATCGTTTTCCATTGAGTTCACCGCCATTCAACATCATTTGCAGGAAAAGCGCATAGTCATATATGGTAGACGACAAACCACCGCCGCCACTGAAATAACTACCCTTGGTTTTTGGATAATCACGGATGAATTTATTTTGAATGGTGATGGTTTCATCCATCATGTGTAAGCCCGTTGAATCTTCAGTATAAAGGTTTACCAGCCGGTCGTATTTATTCTGGGGAAGAAAGAAATAAGTGTCGTTCATCCCCAGTGGTTCAAATATTCTTTTCTTAAAAAACTCGTCCAGCGTCATTCCGGAAACAACTTCTACCAGGTATCCCAGAACATCTGTGTTCAGTCCATAAGTAAATTTTGTTCCGGGTTGGTGAAATAATGGCAATGGTCCCAATCTTTTCATGACATCTGCCAAATTATATCCTTCTACACCAATGCCGCCAATCACATTATTTTTTGCATACATCGCATTGGCTTCTTTACTTCCAATCTGCGCATAGCCGATACCGGAAGTATGGGTAAGAAGGTCGCGGATGGTGATCTGTCTTATTGCGGGGATGGTGGTCCATGTGGTATCTGCAGGATTGAATTTGTCGATCACTTTTGCATCCTTGAAAGAAGGTATATACTTATATACAGGATCATTGAGGAGAAATTTTCCTTCTTCAAACAACATCATCACGGCAACACTGGTAATGGCTTTTGTCTGCGAAGCAATGCGGAAAATATAGTCGCTCCGCATAGGTATTTTTTTATTGATGTCGTCATACCCGAATGCTTTATTGTACACTATTTTACCATTTCTCGCGATCAGCGCCACAGCACCATTCATTTTTTTCTGGTCTACCCAGGACTGAATCGCTCCATCAATTCTTTTCAGTCTTTCAACGGAAAATCCTTCTGTTGAAGGATTGACTGATGGTAATGTCTTAGTTGAAGTTGTTAAAGTCGTCGAGCTGTTTTGGCATTTTACATCTACTGCTAATTGCAGCGCCATCATGAACAGCAAAATGATCCTCATAAACTATTGGTTTTGTATCGGGGAAATTAAAAATTAAACTAATGAATTCTGCAGAAAGGCTTTAGGTGTTATCAGCATTCATTCAACAGGCCACTGAACTTTAAATGTAAAGGAAATTATTCGTCTTCTTTGCCCGGCAGAACACCCTGTCGATAAAGTCGTGATGCTTCGAGGATATAATAATGAAATTCATATTCAGTAGCAGCAACCGTAAAATCGTAGGCGGGTTTATACATTACCATAAACTCATCGAGTTGGGCACCTTGAAGCCCGGTAATTCTTTTGACCAGTTGTTTGTTGAAGCGGTAGGCAATAAATTTATCAGCTTCTTCGTCAAGCAGTCTTTTTTGAAAAGCTTTCAGGTTACGGTTTCTCCTGAACCGGAACATGTTAATGATCTCGTTGGGATCCAGTCCGGGAGTACCTCCATAGGTGGTGGTTTCGGTGAGTCTTATTCCACCTCTGGATCCATTGAATATTTTGTCATATTTCGCCCTGTTCTCAGCGGAATCCTGTTTGTGAGATTTACTGATCACCACAACTTCTTTAAGGGTCTGGTATCGATCTTCGATCCTTACCTGAAGTGCAATATCAAATGAGCGGGCATATTTCATATCAGCCACCGGGAACCAAGTGGTGGATTTCCCGCGGTAGAAAAAAGCGATCGAATCTTTTTGATCTACCAAAATATTATAGTGACCTACGGAATCGGTATAGGACATGGCACCGGAAGTGCTGGTCACTTTAACGGACGGAACAATGAGTTTACGGGTGGAATCAAGCACGTTTCCGCTCACCATAATAGATTGGGCGGGCAGTGATTGGGCCAGCACAATACCGGAAAATATGATGAGCAGGGTTTTAAGCATGTGAGGCAGAAGATGCTTTTTGTAGCAATGAATCGATCACCGGTGGATAATATTGATGTTCCAACACTTGCACTTTTTTAGCGATGGAATCTGCCGTATCATGTTTTTCCACAGGAACGACTGCCTGGAAAATATTTCTCCCATGATCATATATTTCGTCAACCAGGTGGATAGTGATACCTGTTTCGAGATCTCCGGAGGCGATTACGGCATCATGGACAAAATGACCATACATGCCTTTACCACCATATTTTGGCAATAGGGCAGGATGGATATTGATAATTTTTTCGGGATAAGCATTTATCAGGGCCGAAGGAATTTTCCAAAGAAATCCGGCCAGAACGATAAGGTTGATGCCTTTCGACCTGAGTTCGTCGATATAGGCATTGCCGCGGAAGAATTTTTCTTTGTCAATTACAAGGGCCGGAATATTTTCGGCAGCTGCAATTTTCATTATACCGGCTTCGGATTTATTAGAGATGATCAGGCTGATCGATACATCCTGTCTATCCCTGAAATGATCAATGATCTTTTGTGCATTGGTGCCGGTACCTGAAGCAAAAATGGCAAGCTTATTCAATGGGGGATGTTTCATTGCACGGGTGTTTCGCCCGCAAACTGTTTAAGGCTATCCTGTTTTAGAGATGATTTTTTCCCGAACATCCAGCGCAGTATTTTCTTTTCGTAGTTCCAGAAAAACGGGAACTGACCAAAGAAAAAAGAGACTATCAAAATAATGAACTGGTATCCAAAAATCAAAACGGCCAGTCTTAACAGCGTTTTCCAGAGCCAAAATGTATCATCATTAAAGCCGACCCATGCAGTGATGGACCTGGAAATCCAGGCGGTAAGAGTACCGGTTACGGCAAAAGTGCAAAGGATCAGGAAAAGTTGGGGACCATTTACTTTCCATTTTGCTTTGAGACGTTCTAACATAATGCAAAGAGAATAAAAAATTTGTCAACTAAATGGTAATGGATCAACTTATGTTGGTTCAGGGAGCCAGTTACAGTTTTATGACAATATATTATTATATACTTCTGCAATCTCCGGAAACCCGCGCCAATATTGGTTTAAAAAAAGTTAAAATAGGATGACATTTTGTGTCTTTCGTACCTTATTTTTGCAGCCTAAACTGGATTTTATCCACGTTTCACTAACCAATTGTGATTATGAGTCATCATCGATCCATTGTAAAATCTCTCTTCTCTGGATTTGTCCTGTTTTTTCTGCTACATTTTTCTGTTATTGTGCATGCACAGGATGGAAAAGTTTTGTTCAGCCAGAAATGTGCTTCCTGTCATGCAGTAGATAAAAAACTTATTGGTCCTGCTCTTGCGGGTGCCCTGGAGCGCTGGCCTGAGAAGGACAAACTTTACGCGTGGGTACATAATAGTGCAGCCGTAGTTAAAAGTGGTTATCCCCGTGCAGTTACAGTTTACAACGAGTATAATAAAATACAAATGACGGCTTTTCCGGAACTGACGGAAAAGGATATCGATGCCATATTTGCCTATATAGAAACACCTAAATCTCCCGGTGGTGGAGTCAAACATGATGGTGGCCCGGATGTAAATCCAGCGGAAGTTAATGCTGCAGCCAACGACAGCGCATTGATCTACGGTATTTTAACCCTGATCCTTGCCATCGTTGCATTGATCCTGCTGCAGGTAAACAGCAATCTGAAAAAATTATCTGACGAAAGTGAAGGTGTACCGGTTTCAGAACCAATACCTTTTTATCGTAATAAAGCCTATATCGCTATCGCCGCTATCATATTATTTATGATCGGTGGTTACCTGATGTTCGAAGGAGCACAGGGACTGGGCCGCAGCCAAAAATATCAACCTGTACAACCAATATATTATTCCCACCAGGTGCATGCCGGTGTAAACCAGATCAGTTGTTTATACTGCCATGGTGGTGCGATGCAGGGTAAACAGGCCAGCATCCCTTCAGTGAATATCTGTATGAATTGTCATATGGGAATATCTGAATATGCCGGACAAACAAAACTTTACAGGGAAGATGGTTCCTTAGTGGATGGCACTGCGGAGATCCAGAAATTATATGAATATGCAGGATGGGATCCTGGTAAAAAACTTTACACCGGGAAAGGCAAACCCATTGAATGGATCCGTATCCACAACCTGCCTGACCACGTTTACTTCAACCACGCACAGCACGTAGCGGTAGGCCAGCAGGCTTGCCAGACCTGCCATGGTGAGATCCAGAAAATGGGCGAAGTATACCAGTTTGCCAACCTCAGCATGGGCTGGTGTGTCAACTGCCACAGGGATACTAAAGTTCAGTTCACTGATAATAAATTCTACAGTATTTACGAGAAGTTCCATGAAGATCTTAAAAACAAGAAAATGGACAGCGTGACAGTAGAAAAGATTGGCGGTACTGAATGTATGAAATGCCACTATTAATAAATAGTGTTATTTCCCGCTGATCATGTTACTTCCTGAACCGAAATTTCAATTCACAAAGCATTATGGAGCACAAAAAATACTGGCAATCCTTAGGAGAACTTAAACAGACTGAAGCTTACGAAAAAAGCATCCAGGATGAATTTGCTGAGGATCTGATAGTAACAGAAGACGCCAAGATACTGGACGCAAAGACGCCAAGAAGAGACTTTCTTAAGTTTTTGGGCTTTAGTACGGCGGCGGCTATGGCTGCGGCAAGTTGCGAAATGCCGGTAAAAAAGAGCATTCCTTATTTGAACAGGCCTGATAACCAGGTGCCTGGAATTCCAAATTATTATGCGACCACATATGTACAGGAAGGAGAAGCTATTCCGATTGTAGCGAAAGTGCGCGACGGAAGGCCGATCAAGATCGAGGGTAATGAATTATCGACACTTACCCAGGGCGGTACTTCTGCCAGGGTCCAGGCTTCTGTACTGAATTTATATGATACAGCCCGTTTGCGTTACCCAATGCAAAACGACGGCAAAGAATTTAAAGAAGTTTCGAGTTTCGAGGCTTTCGATAAAATGGTTGGTGAAGCAATGGCCGGACTGGGATCATCTCCTGTAGTTCTGTTGACTTCAACCATCAATTCCCCTTCTACAAAACAGGTCATTACTAATTTCCTGGGTAAATTCCCCGGAAGCAGGCATATACAATATGATACTATTTCAAGAAGCGGCATGTTGCTAGCGAATGAAGTTTGCTACGGCAAACGCGCTATTCCATCATACCATTTCGAGAATGCAAAAGTAATTGTAAGTCTTGATGCTGATTTTCTTGCAACCTGGGTGAGCCCGGTTGAATTTTCACGTCAGTATGCACAGGGAAGAAGAGTTGATCCGGCAAATCCGCAAATGAGCAAGCATATCCAGTTCGAAGGAATGCTGAGCATGACCGGAGCGAATGCGGATGACAGGTATATACATCGCCCATCTGAAACAGGAGCAGTTGCCCTTAATTTACTTTCCCGTTTAGGCGGAAGCGTTAGTGCTCCGGC
>Ga0207691_10007696_pt1 | contig 10370 bp, 10 predicted proteins | sample KBSM13metaG_FD_184327 | JGI IMG/M metagenome (GOLD analysis project Ga0207691, IMG submission 184327) | Miscanthus rhizosphere microbial communities from Kellogg Biological Station, Michigan, USA - KBS M1-3 metaG (SPAdes) (version 2) | ecosystem: Host-associated > Plants > Roots > Rhizosphere >... | reverse complement strand
AGCGAGGCGATCCCGAACAGCGCGTTCAGCGCCGGCGCGACGAGGGACGCCAATGCCGGATCCATCGCCGCGCCTTCACGGCGGGCTCAGGCGCGGCACGCGGTGCCGCTCTTGACGCCCTTGATCGTCTTGATGACCTCGAACTGCGTGCCCTTGCAGGTCGCGAGGTACATGTCCTTGTCGACCTGGCGGCCGCGCATCGTGACCCGCCCCGAAGCGCTCTCGAACGGCAGCCCTTCGGAGGCGGCGGCGAGCTTCTTCGCATCGGCGCTGCCGGCCTTGTCGAACATCGCCTTGGCGAGGTTGAGCGCCGAGTAGCAGTCGGCACCGATCGTCGCGAGCTGCGGCGCCTTGTCGCCGTACTTCGCCAGGTACGCCGCCTTGAACGCCTTGGCCCCTTCCGACGGGCTGTTCGCGTAGTAGCCCATGCACGAGTACAGGTTGCCGCTGTTCTCGGCGCCGATCCCGAGCAGGGTGTTTTCCTCGAGCAGCAATGAAACGCGCGCGATGGTCTTGTCGAGACCGAAGCCGGCGAAGGTGCGGTTGAAGTTGACGTTGTCGGCGCCGACGAGCGTGGCGACGACCGCATGGGGCCCGGCGCCCTTGATGCGCGTCACCGCCTCCTCGAACTTGTTGGGAGCGCCGAACGGAACGTACTCCTCGCCGACGACCTTGCCGCCCGAGGCGGCGACGAACTTCTTCACCTGCTCGTTGACCTTGCGCGGCCAGACGTAGTCGTCGCCGATCAGGTGGAACGTCTTCGCGTTCTTCTCCTTGGCGAGGAACTCGATCGCCGGCTGCGCTTGCTGCGGCGGCGTCTCGCCGAGGCAGAACACGTTCGGCGAGCATTCGCCGCCTTCGTAGACGGGCGAATAGATGTACGGAGTGCGCCCCTTGATCGTCGCGATGTTGGCCTCGCGCGTCGCGCTGTCGTGCGAGCCGATGAAGAGGTCGACCTTGTCCTCGAGCATGAGGCGGACCGCCGATTTCGCGGTCTCCGCGGGCGGCCCGCCGGCGTCGGTGAAGATCAGCCGCACCGGCCGGCCGAGGATTCCGCCCGCCTTGTTGATGCGCTCGGCAGCGAGATCGGCGCACGCGCGCTGCGTCGGCCCGAACAGCGCCGCGGGTCCGCTCAGCGCGATGAAGAACCCGATCTTGAAGTCGTTCGCCTGCGCGAATGCCGGACGCAAGGCGGCGGTGCCGAGCGCAGCGGCGCCTCCGGCAGCGACGACGATCCGCCGGCGCGCGAGGTTGACGGTGTTGTTCATCGGGAGATCCTCCGGGTCTTGTCGTGGATGACCGGCACGCAGAGCGCGACCGGAGCGGGGGCGAACGCAAGCGCGCCGCGGCGGCCTTGACGCATCACAGCCGAGGCGCGGGCGTGTCCGGCAGCACGGCCTCGACTGCGGCCGCGATTGCGAGCAGGCGCGCATCGCAGCCCGCCGGGCCGTCGAGCTCGAGCCCGAGCGGAAGCCCGGCGGCGGTCATCGCGGCCGGGACGCTGATCCCGGGGATGCCCGCGACGCTGCCGGGGCTGCTGTTGCGGATGAAGGTCGGGAAGGTCGGCACGCGCTCGCCGTTCAGCAGCACCGTCTCGTCGTCGCCGATCGGCGCGGCGGGAAGCGGCGTCGTCGGGAAGACGATCGCGACGACGTCGTGGCGCGCGAAGTGGTCGCGAAACGCTGCCTGCAGCTGCGGCCGCAGCACGTCGAGCGCGTGGCGATACGCGGCCTCCGGAACGGCAGCGTCGCCGTGCAGGCTTTGCAGCAGGCCGGCGACGTCGGGACTCGCGCATTGCGCGACCAGCTCGCGGTAGCGCAGCGGCGAGCCGTGGCTGCCGAGGTACGCGTCGAGGTCGACGACCGTCTCGTGGAGCGCGATCGGAAAACCGGCCTCGTTGTCGAGCCGCGCGACGTCGGGCACGTCGGCTTCGACGAGCACCGCACCGGCGTCCTTCAGCCGCACGAGCACCGCCTCGAGGAGGCGTGCCGTCTCGCTGTCGAGCGCTTGCCAGAAGTGGGCGCGCGGCACGCCGAGGCGGACGCCGTTCAGCGTCGCCGCGGGCGCAGGCGTGCTGCCGGTGACGACCGCATCGAGCAGGGCGCAGTCGGCGACGCTGCGGGCCATCGGCCCCGCGGTGTCGCGCGTGTGCGAGATCGGCACGATGCCCTGCTGCGACCAGCGGCCCGTCGTCGGCCGGAAACCGACGATGCCGCACAGCGCCGCAGGGATGCGCACCGAGCCGCCGGTGTCCGAGCCGATGCCGGCCGGCGCCATGCGCGCAGCGACGGCGACGCCGACACCGCCGCTCGATCCGCCCGGGATGCGGCGCGGATCGTACGGATTGCGTGCCGCGCCGAACGCCGCGTTGTGGTTGGTGATCCCGTACGCAAGCTCGTGCAGGTTGGTCTTGCCGAGTGCGATGGCGCCGGCGTCGAGCAGCTTCTGGACGATTGCGGCGTTGCGCTTCGGACGATGCTCGCGCAGCGCCGGCGTGCCGCCGGTGGTCGGCATCGCGTCGGTGTCGAGGTTGTCCTTCAGCGCAAGCGGCACGCCGTGCAGCGCGCCGAGCACCTCGCCGCGCGCGCGCCTGCCATCGGCGGCGGCCGCCGCGGCGCGCACGGCGCCAGGGTCGAGGTGGATGAAGGCGTTGAGCGAGGCGCCGCGCGCGGCCTGCGCGAGGAGCGCTTCCGCATAGTCGGCGGCGCGCATGTCGCCGCGTCGCAGCGCCGCCGCCGCTTCGCCGACGGTGAGAGCGACAGGATCCATCGGGCCTCCCGGAACGCGGCCGTGGCCGCGGGTCGGCACGATCTTGCGGCAGCGACGCGGCGGCGGCATCGGGGGATACGCTTTGGGCGGCGCGGCTCGCGGCGCAGGCACCGCTCGCGATGCGCCGCAGCGCGCGCGTTTACAGGCGCGTCGCTGCCGCTCAGAATCGGACGATCCAACCAGGAGGTGCACATGGACCTGGGTCTCAAGGGCAAGAGCGCCGTCGTCACCGGGGGAAGCCGCGGCATCGGGCGGGCAGTGGCGGAAGCCTTCGCAACGGAAGGCGCGAACGTCTCGATCTGCGCACGCAAGGCCGAAGAGGTTTCTGCGACCGTGCGTTCGCTTCAGGCGCGGGGCGTGCGCGCCTTCGGTCGAGCCCTCGACGTCGCCGACGCAGCTGCGCTCGGTGCCTGGGTGAGTGCGAGCGCGGGCGAGCTGGGCGGCCTCGACGCCCTGGTCTGCAACGTGAGCGCGCTCGCGGTCGGCGACAACGCAGAGAGCTGGGACAAGTCGTTCCGGACCGACATGATGCACACCGTCAATGCAGTCGCCGCGGCGGTTCCGTTCCTCGAGAAGTCGAGCAGCCCCTCGATCGTGCTGATCTCGAGCGTCTCCGGCTTCGAGGTCGACTTCGCCGCGGGCTCCTACGGCGCGATCAAGGCTGCGCTCATCCACTACGCCAAGGGTCTGAGTCGACAGCTCGTCGGCAAGGGCATCCGCGTCAATTGCGTCTCGCCGGGCAACACGTACTTCGATGGCGGCATCTGGCAGACGATCGAGAAGAACATGCCCGACCTGTTCGCTTCGACCTTGAAGGCGAATCCGACCGGCAAGTTCGGCACGCCGGCCGAAGTGGCGAATGCGGTCGTCTTCCTGTCCAGCCCGGCCGCCAGCCGCATCTCGGGGACCAACCTGGTCGTCGACGGCGCGCTGACGGTCGCCGTTTGAGGAGTCGCGCCATGGGCGAATTCGCCGGCCACACGATTCACCGCGACCACATCCACCATGGCTGGAACAACGCGTTCAAGCCCTGCCTGCGGATCGCGCCCGGCGACAGCGTCGAGTTCGAGACCATCGATGCTTCGTCGGGCCAGCTGACGAAGACATCCACCGCCGCGGATCTCGAGAAGCTCGACCTCGGCCGCGTCAATCCGGTGACCGGGCCCGTCTGGATCGACGGCGCGAAGCCGGGCGACGCCCTCAAGGTCACGATCCTCTCGCTGCGGCCTTCGGGCTGGGGCTGGACTGGGAACATTCCGGGCTTCGGCCTGCTCACCGACCAGTTCCCCGACGCGCGCTTGCACCACTGGCATTACGACCCCGCGCTGACGCCGGCGATGTACGGACCCGGCGGCCGCGTGCCGTTGCGGCCGTTCACGGGAACGATCGGCGTCGCGCCCGCCGAGCCCGGCCTGCACAGCATCATTCCGCCGCGCAACGTCGGCGGCAACATGGATGCGCGCGACATCTGCGCCGGCACCGAGCTCTACCTCCCTGTCGAGGTCGAGGGTGCGCTGTTCTCGGTCGGCGACACCCACGCGGCGCAAGGCGACGGCGAGGTGTGCGGGACGGCGATCGAGAGTCCGATCGACGTCGCCCTCAAGTTCGAGCTCGTCAATGGCGCACGCCTGCGCTCGCCGCGCTACGTGACGCCGGGGCCGGTCACTGATCACTTCGACAAGAAGGGCTACGAAGTGACGACCGGCATCGGCCCCGACCTCATGGTCGGCGCGCGCGCGGCCGTCTCCGAGATGGTCGAGCTGCTGAGCAAGCGCTACGGCTACTCGCCGGTCGACGCCTACATGCTGTGCAGCGTCTGCGCCGACCTGCGCATCAGCTCGATCGTCGACGTTCCGAACTGGGTGGTGTCGTACTACTTTCCGCGGATCGTTCTCGAGTAGCGCCGGCGGCACCGGCGACCGGCGACCTCACTGCGGATTCAGGGCGATCACTTCCCCGTTGTCGCGCTTGACATAGAGCGTCTGGCCCAGCTCGCGGACCTCGTTGCACGAGGCCGCGGCATTCCTCATGTGCGAGCAGATGCGGCTTTCCTCCGCCCGCCACGAGCCAGAATTGGCGTACCCCGGGGCGTTCACGAACACGTAGCCGTTGCCCTTGTACTCGAGACGAACGCGGGTGCCGTCGCGAAGCTGGGTCTCGAACGTCCTGCTCGAGACCTTCTTCGCGACCGCGTCCGCCGAGAGCGCGACCGCGTCCGCGGGAAACTCCGTCGGCCCCGGCGATCCGGCAGGCGCCGGCGTCGGCATTGCCGGCGCCGGCGCGGCCGCCGGTCGCGGAACGCCTGCCTGAGGAAGGGCTGCCTTCGCCGGGGAGTTGATCGCATAGCCGTTGGCATTGCACAAGGCGTCGATCGACGCGTCCCAAGGGTACTTGTAGCGTCTCGCCGTTGCATCCTTGCCCGTCACGATGAAGACGAACTCGCCATCGAGTGAGCAGCCGGAAATGTCAGCCAGCGATGACGGCGCCGGCGGTCCGGCTTGCCCGAATGCCGAGGCAGAGAGAAGCAAGAGACTGAACGCGCTCATCGAGGGCCGCAATCCGCTTCTCATCGCAAAGCTCCAGTCCTGCAGTGGCAACGCCGCACCTTACGCTACATCGCGTGATCGCCCAGACCGTCGGAGCCGGTTGGAAAAGGGGGCCGCTGCCTATGCGGGGTTTCGCAGAGCAGCTTCGAGCGCCGGCGCGAACGCACCTTGCGGCGGCGTCGTGCCACTCGCGTGGTACGGCTTCATGAAGCGGATCGGCGTGCCGTTGATCTTCGTGAGTTCGCCGCTCCATGCGAGTTTGTAGAGACGAGCCAGATCGGCCTTGTCCGCAGCGGTCAACCGGCTGTCGGCACCGTAATTCATGATGCTGAACTTGGAATGCTTGCCGAAGACTTCGGAAGGCCACTGCGCTTCGGAAAGCTTCGCGAAGAAATGCCGGAGTCCGAAGACATGACCCAGCTCGTGGATCACGGTATCGAGCTGCTCCTGCGCGTCTTCCTCGAACATCTTGGGGTAGAGAAGAAGGTCGTGCCGGCCCGAATCGGGAAAGAAGGAGCTGGCCAGCACGCATCCGGATGCGTCGCAGTCGTTGCCCTTGCGGATCGTCACCTGGAAGTCCCAGGTGTCGTTGTCCTCCTTGAACTTCACTGGCAGCGCCGGGCTCCAGTGCACGAGCGCTTCGCCGATCAGCTTGCGGATCTGCTTTCCGGCAGCGTGCGGGTCCTTGAAGTAGCGAAGCGTCTTCGGCTTGAACCGCCAGCGCAACGTCGTGTCCTTGTCCCAGAGCGGGATGAAGCCGCCCGAGGCATCGACGACGATGTCGAGCACCGAGCGGCCGTGTGGCGTGGCATGCCCGATCGGATCGGTGACGCACCGCACGCGCTGATGGTGCACATGGTCGGGCGACGGATCCGTTTCCGGCTCATCGCTCGAGCGAGGGGTGAACGCTGCGTTCTTCGCGGTGGTGTCCATGTGCTGCTTTCTCCGGGTCGATCGATTGATGATCCTGCGCAGGACCAATCTTTGAGACGGGACGCAATGCTGTCATGCTTCCGATTGAGGATGATGTCTGGCGAGCAAGCCAGGGTGTTCTGAGGAGAGCGCAAACTGGCAGAGCGCCGGGCCCTCAAGAGGAGAGTCTGACATGAAGCTGCAGCGAGCCGAAAGCGTGAACCACCGCGTGCATGCGTTCGCCGACGTCGTCGGCAATCTGCTCGTCGACGGATTTCACTATCTCGCGCTGTTCGCCATCGGCGGCGTCACCGTCTGGTCGGCGGTGGTCGCCTTTCTCGCCATGGTCGAGAAGGGCCATGCCACGATCGACGACATCCTCCTGCTCTTCATCTACCTCGAGCTCGGCGCGATGGTCGGGATCTACTTCAAGACCAACCGCATGCCGGTGCGCTTCCTCATCTACGTGGCGCTGACCGCGCTGACCCGGCTGCTGATCTCCGCCGTGCAGGCGCACAACCATCAGGAGATCCAGATCATGTGGCTCTCGGGTGCGATTCTGGTGCTCGCGCTCGCGGCGCTCGTGATCCGCATCGGTTCGTTCAAGTTTCCGTCCGGTCGCTCGGAAGGGACCTGAGCGCGTCCCGGGGCGGGGCGGCCGCGCCTTCAGAGGAGGTGCGGCGACGGAAAGAACGTGCGCCGGTTCCGCGGCGGATTTCAACTGAAATCCGCGATGGTGCGGCTGTCATGGTGTCGGCGCGCGGCCGGCCGAAGCTGAGCGTCGGCAATGGGCCAGCGATCGCAACCGCAACCACCAGGAGACCAGCGCACATGCACACCGATGTCCTGATCGTCGGCGCAGGCCCGACCGGCTTGATGCTCGCGAACCAGCTTGCACGCCGTGGCGTGCGCCCTCTGGTCATCGACCGCCATTCCGGCCCGGCCCAGCAGACGCGCGCGATGGCGGTGCACGCGCGCACGCTCGAGATCTACGCGAAGCTCGGCATCGCCGATCGCGCCGTAGCACTCGGGCAACGAGGCGACGCTGCCAACATGTGGACCGAAGGGCGCCGCGCGGCGCGCATCCCGCTCGGCGAGATCGGCCGCGACCTGAGCCCGTTTCCGTACGTGCTGATGCTCGGCCAGGACGACAACGAGCGCCTCCTCGGCCAGCGGCTGCGCGAGCTCGGCGTCCGCGTGCGGTGGAACACCGAGCTGGTCGCGCTCGAGCAGAAGAGCGATCGCGTCGAGGTGGACCTGAAGCAGGCGGACGGCTCGACCCGACGCGTCAGCGCCGCCTGGGTCGCCGGCTGCGACGGCTCGCGCAGCGCGGTGCGCGAGCGCTGCGGCATCGGCTTTCCCGGCGCGCCGTACGAGCACACGTTCTTCGTCGCCGACACCGCCGCCGTCGGCCGGATGGCGCCCGGTGAGCTGAACGTCTATCTCTGGCGCGACGGCTTCCATCTCTTCTTTCCGATGCGCGGCGAGAACCGCTGGCGCGTGATCGGCATCCTGCCCAAGTCGCTGCGGCAGCGCGATGGCGTCGCGTTCGACGACGTCGCACCGTCGATCGTCGCCGAGGCGGGCGCCGGCCTCGCCTTCCCGCACTGCGACTGGTTCTCGACGTATCGCATCCAGCACCGCAGCGCCGAGCGCTTTCGCGACGGCCGCTGCTTCCTGCTCGGCGATGCCGCGCACATCCACAGCCCGATGGGCGGCCAGGGCATGAACACCGGCTTGCAGGACGCGTACAACCTGGCGTGGAAGCTGGCGGCGGTCGTGAAGGGCGATGCCGATGCCGCGCTGCTCGACAGCTACGCCGCCGAGCGGATGCCGGTCGCGCAGCGCCTGCTCGACAGCACCGACCGCGCCTTTACGCTCATCGTGTCCGACTCCTGGGTCGCCTCGCTCCTGCGCACGCGGGTGATCGCCAAGGTCGCGGCCACGGCGATGAAGCTGCAGCGCACGCGCCGGCTCGCGTTTCGCACGCTCTCGCAGATCGGCATCGCTTACCGCGGGAGCCGCTTGTCGCAATCGCTCGGGCCGCTGCCGGAAGCGGCGCCGCAACCCGGCGACCGCTTCCCATGGCTGCATTTGCGCCTCGAAGCGGGCGGGCCGGTGGAGGACGTCTTCGCCAAGCTCGACGACGAGCGATTTCACCTGCTCTCCTTCGGCCAGCGCGCCGATTTGGCGCCGTTCGCCGGCGACCTGATGCGCGCGTGGAGCGTTCCTTCGGATCCCGCGAACGACGAAGTCCTCGCTCGCGCCGGAATCCCGCAGCCGTCGTTCTACCTGCTGAGGCCCGATGGCCACGTCGGCCTCGCCGGGACGCAGCTCGACGTCGACCAAATCCGACGGTATTTCGCCGAGCGGGTCGCATGCCGCGAGCTGACCGCAGTCGCTTGAGCGCTGCCGCAGCGTCGGCGAGAAAAAAAGCTTCCAATGCATTGGGGCGCGCGTCAATTGCGATCGACATCGCCGTTGCCTGTCGCGAAGGCACGATCAAGTGCGCGCCGGGTGAGATGCCGTCCGCCACAGCACAAGGATCGACGCATGAGATCGACTCGCCTTCACCCGCGCCGCACTGCCGGTGCCTCCGTCCTCGCCGGCATGCTGGCACTCATCGCAGGTTGTGCGAGCTCCCCGCCAGGATCGGGCAGCGAGCCACTTGCCCAGGACGACGCCGCGCCTGCCGCCGATTGCGCCCGCCTCGGCAACGAGATCGCGCAGGCCGAGCAGGCGCGCCACGTGGCCCCGGAGCGGAGCGACAACGCCTGGCAGGCGGTCGTGCCGGTCGCAGTGGTCGCGCTCAAGGCGAGCGGCACGGCAGCAGTTCACGACGCCGACCGCAAGCTCCTTGCGCTCAAGGTCCGGGCGCGGCCATGCGCATCGTCATCGACGACCGATGTTGAGTTCATAAACTCTGCTAGCGGTGTCAGGTAATCGTGCCAATGCCCGATTGCCGCCGCCTGATGACGTGTCATGGGGGTCCGGCTGGGATTCGCGCACGGCGGCACAGGCTGACATGAGCACGACCTCAAACGGATCATCTTCATAGCTGAACGCGGCTGCCGTCGAAATGCATGCACGTGAGCGTCCTTCGCGGCCGCCGGATGTGCGCGCGGGCACTAGCAGCGTTTGATCGCACAGCACGGACGCTAGCAAGGTTTGTTGAAACACGCCCCTTCGTTGTTTCCTCTCCGCCACACCGTCTGAGCGGTCACGTAACACCAAAGGATGCCAGCAAGGTCAAAGACTTGCCTCGGAGCGCCGCTAGAAGATGTGTTGACATTCGCTAGCAGCGTTTATGAACTCAACACGAGCAGCGAACGATCGCAGCGGTGCGGACAGACTTGGCCCGGCGTCCCCCAGTTCGCGGGGAGACCTAGCTATCAAGCGCAGGTTTCGCTAAAAGGCCCGAGCTTTAGCAGCCTCTGAGCGTGGGCGCATCCACAGAAGAGAGTAGACGGAGAGCTCACAAGACACCGCGCTTTGGCAATCATCAGTGCGGTAGCTCTCGAGATAAACGTATGCCTACTTGGACATTGGTCTTCTCTGGTTTGGCGTGCTTCGCAGGCAGCTTTGCCGTGGCCCATTTCGGCGAAGCGTTCCTTTTCTGGCTCCTCAGGGCCGACAGGCAATCAACAACGCAGCAGAAGCCGGGAAGTATCGAAAGCATCCAAGCTCCGGCGCAGGCGCGCGTACTTCAGTTTCCGCCCAAGCTTCACGAGAGGCGGCGCGTCCAGGATTCGCCGGATCCCCCCGTCGGTGCGAAGCGTGCTGCCACAGGCCCAGGAGCCGATGCCCAGGCGAGTAGCTAAGGTCGCGTAAGAAGCCGTCGCCCGTTCATCGCGCTGACGAGGTGAGATTCAGGGCTGGGCAATGCCGCGTCCGTAAAAGTTGTGACTCTCGCATCTTGCCAAGCCGAATCGGCCACCTGGCGGAATTCGTACCCGCGTCGCGGGTGACTTCGCCGATTTCGACCACCTGCGGCGCGGACGAACCGTCGGCATTCTCAACCGTGGCGTGGACGGTGATGCGCATGGCACCCTCCTGACTAGAGGCTCGTCATCGTCTCACTCAGCGGGTTTTGCCCCGTTTTTGGCCACTCTCCACGCTATTTGCTAACTCGATGCTGGGCAT
>Ga0207691_10007694_pt1 | contig 10373 bp, 6 predicted proteins | sample KBSM13metaG_FD_184327 | JGI IMG/M metagenome (GOLD analysis project Ga0207691, IMG submission 184327) | Miscanthus rhizosphere microbial communities from Kellogg Biological Station, Michigan, USA - KBS M1-3 metaG (SPAdes) (version 2) | ecosystem: Host-associated > Plants > Roots > Rhizosphere >... | reverse complement strand
GATCACAGGACGTAACCATTCGCCGGACTGCATGACCGGGCTCCGCACGCCCGTACCTCGAGAACCGCGAGCTTCTACCGGAGGTTTCATGTCGGCTGCGCACCACGACGATACGTCGATCCTCGATCCCGAACTGGCAGCAGCCGAAACTCCGCCGGGGGTCGACCGCCGGACATTCCTCGTGCGGAGCGCCATGATCGGCGCCGTGACGGTATTGTCCGGTTGTGAAGCACCCTCGGCCGACGCGACGGCCAAACAGGCTGCCTCGGCTCCGCCCACCCCGCCCGCCGTCCCGCTCTCGCCCGACCTCGACGTGGTCAAGAAGTCCAAGGGCCCGGTGATGACCACCCTCGAAGAGTTCTACAAGGTGGGACCCGGACCGTCCAGCTCGCACACCATCGGGCCCATGCGGATCACGTACGACTTCTACCAGCGCGCCAGCAAGCTGCCCCCCGACCAGCTGGCCAAAGCCACCGCGCTCAAGGTGCATCTCTACGGCAGTCTGAGCGCGACGGGGAAGGGACACGGTACCGAACGCGCCGCACTTGCGGGGATCATCGGGAAGGAACCGGCGACCATTGATCCCGCGTTCCTCGACGAGTTGGCTGCGAAGCCCGACCAGAAGTTTCCGGTCACGCTGGGGAGCGCCAAGTTCGACGCCTCGCTCGCCGACGTCATCTACGACGCTCCCAAAGGCGATTTCCCCCACCCCAACACCATGACCTGCAAGCTGATGGCCGGCGATGCCGTGCTGTTGGAGCAGGAGTATTACTCGGTCGGTGGCGGGTTCATCGAGTGGAAGGGCTATACCCCGCCGAAGAAGGGAGCTCCGAAGTATCCCTACGCCACCATGAAGGAGCTGCAAGCACACGCCGATCGGGAGAAACTGTCCATCGCGCAGCTGGCCCTGGCCAATGAGATCGCGGTCTCCGGCAAGAGTGAGGCGGAGATCAACGCATTCCTCGACAAGATCTCGACCGCCATGGTCAACATCGTGAAGTCCGGATTGGCGGCACCCACTGGAACCCTGCCAGGACCGATCAAGCTCAAGACCAAAGCCGGTGAGGTCCACAAGCGCGCCATGGACGACAAGTACGCCGCGCAGCGCGCGGTCGGTCTGGTGGCCGCGTACGCTCTGGCCGGGTCGGAGGAAAATGCTCGCGGCCATCTGGTCGTCACGGCGCCTACCGGTGGATCTGCCGGCGTGCTCCCGGCCCTGGTGTACTCGTTAGGTGAGGGGGGACGCAAGCTGCCCAAGCAGAAGATTCGCGATGGGCTGCTGGCCGCCGCAGTGATCGGCTATCTCGGCAAGCACAACGCGACTTTGGCCGGCGCCGAGGGTGGCTGTCAGGCGGAGATCGGTGTGGCGTCCTCGATGGGTGCAGCCCTCATCGCCCAGGCGTATGACCAGCCGCACCAGGTGGTGGCGAACTCCGCGGAATCGGCCCTGGAGCACCATCTCGGAATGACCTGCGATCCGGTCGCGGGCTTCGTACAGGTGCCCTGCATCGAACGGTGCGCCTTCGGTGCGGTGAAGGCATGGACCGGCTTCGCCATCGCCAGCAACGAGATCCCGGTGAACCGCCGCGTCGATTTCGACACCACGGTGGCCGCGATGGCGCTTACCGCGAAGGAAATGAACGCGAAGTACAAGGAGACGTCGGAAGGCGGGCTCGCGGTGTCGGTGACGCTTTGCTGACTCGTAGGGCGTAGCCCGTGACGCAGGAGGCGTTGGTCGGTGAGCCGTACGTCGTGAGCAGTGAGTCAAAGGCCATCAACCGAGTTGCGTTGATGGCCTGGCTGGTCACGGCGGTCTACTACTTCTACCAGTACGTCATGCGGTCGGCACCGGCCGTCATGATGCCGCAGCTCTCTGAAGGCTTCGGGATGAGCGCGGCGGCGGTCGCCTCGCTGGTGGGACTGTTCTACTACGGGTACTCGCCGTTCAGCCTGGTTGCAGGCGTCGCGATGGATCGGCTCGGACCGCGCCGCGTAGTGCCGATCGGCGCGGCGGCGATGGGAATCGGGGCGCTGCTCTTCGCCTCGGGGAATCCGACCATCGCGAGCGCGGGGCGGCTGCTTCAGGGAGCGGGCGGCGTGTTCGCGCTGGTAGGTGCGGCGTTCATCGCGACCACGAACTTCCCCGCCAGCCGGGCCGCGACGCTGATCGGCGCCACTCAGATGTTCGGCATGGCCGGTGGAGCGGCCGGCCAGTTCGCCGTGGGACCGCTGGTGACTGCCGGCGTAAAGTGGAACGTCTTCTGGGCCGGGATGGGTTTCGCGGGTCTGGCCATGGCGGTGCTGCTGCTCGTCATGCTTCCCCGGCCGGCGGCCTCCGCCAAGAATCCCGCCTGGTTCCGGGATGCGATGGGTGCGCTGGGACAGGTATTCCGGAATCCGCAATCGATCCTGTGCGGCGTGATCGCAGGCCTGCTTTTCATCCCCACGACCATCTTCGACATGGTGTGGGGCGTTCGTTATCTGCAGGAAGCACACGGGTTCGACTACGGTGAGGCCGTGATGCGTTCGGCCACCGTCCCCATCGGCTGGATCATCGGCTGCCCGCTGCTGGGCTTCATCTCGGACCGCCTGGGCCGGCGCAAGCCGGTGATCATCGCGGGTGCCCTGGTGCTCCTCGCCTGTCTGGCCTGGATCCTCTACGGCCCGGTCGGCGTTCTCCCACCATATCTCCTCGGGCTCATCGCGGGGACCGCTTCCGGTGCCGCGATGCTGCCATACACGGTGATCAAGGAAGCGAATCCGCCGAAAATGAGCGGCACGTCAACCGGGGTCATCAACTTCATCAACTTCACCTTCAGCGCGCTGCTCGGACCCGTCTTCGCGGGATTGCTCAGCCGGGCCAGCGGCTCGGCCGAGCGCGACCTGGCTGACTATCAGGTCTCCTTCCAGCCGCTCATGTACGGCGTCGGACTCGCCGTCGTGTTGGCTTTCCTTCTCAGGGAGACGGGACCGGCTGCCCGCCGGCGAACTCCCCCAGGTGCCTGATCAATGACGACTACAGTCCAGACCGGAACCGGCAAGTTCGAGAAGATTCTCGAACGCTGTCAGGACCTCGAGCCCGTTCCCACGTCGGTGGCGTATCCATGCGACGAGACGTCGCTGGCCGGCGCCATGGATGCCGCCGCGCAGGGACTCATCACGCCCATCCTGGTCGGACCTGCGGCCACCATCCGAGAAGTTGCCGGGGCCAAGGGTATCGACCTTGGCGGCGCGGCCATCGAGGACGTGCCTGACAGCCACCGCGCGGCCGCACGGGCGGTCGCGCTGGTGCGCGAGGGGAAGGCCGAGCTGGTGATGAAAGGGAGCCTGCACTCGGATGAGATCCTGGCCGCGGTGATCTCGAAGGAGACCGGTCTCCGCACCGGCCGCCGTCTCAGTCACGCCTTCCTGATGGATGTGCCCACCTATCACAAGGTGCTGATCGTAACCGACGGCGCGATCAACATTGCGCCCACGCTCGAGGACAAGGTCCACATCGTTCAGAACGCGATCGATCTGGCGCGGTCGTTCGGGGTGGAACGGCCCAAGGTGGCGATCCTCGCGGCGGTCGAGTCGGTGAACTCGAAGATGCCCGCGACTCTCGACGCTGCGGCGCTCTGCAAGATGGCCGACCGGGGCCAGATCAAAGGCGGAGTGCTGGATGGCCCGCTCGCCTTCGACAATGCCATCAGCCGTGAGGCGGCGGACATCAAGAAGATCAAGTCCGAAGTCGCCGGCGATCCCGACATCCTGGTCGCTCCCGATCTCGAAGCGGGAAACATGCTGGCGAAGCAGCTCAGCTTCCTCGCCAACGCCGACAGTGCCGGCCTGGTGCTCGGCGCGAAGGTTCCCGTGATCCTGACGAGCCGGGCCGACAGCCTGCGCGCCCGCATCGCGAGCTGTGCGGTCGCGGTTCTGGTGGCGCATTCTCGACGGCAGCAGCCGGGTTCTTGAGGTGATGGCTCATGGATGATTACGGTCTGGTACTCAACGCCGGCTCCTCCAGCCTCAAGTTCTGCGTCTTTGTCGGACACGCGACGCAGGAGTGGCAGCTGGCTGCCCGTGGGCAGATCGACGGGATCGGTGGCTCGCCCAAGCTCTCCGTGAAGGATGAGGCCGGTGCCAAGCTTGCCGATGAGAAGCTCGACGCTTCGGTGAAGGACGGGCAGGCCGCGCTGGCGGTGCTGGCGGAGTGGCTGAAAGCCCGCTGGGGCGGATCGAAGGTGTTAGGCGTCGGGCATCGAGTGGTACACGGTGGAGCGAAGTACGCCGGTCCGTCGATCGTGACTCCCGAGGTTATCGAAGATCTGCGGACTTTCATCCCCCTCGCGCCGCTGCATCAGCCTTACAACATCGGCGCTATCGAGGCCGTCGCCGAACGGCTTCCTGATGTGCCGCAGGTCGCCTGCTTCGACACCAGCTTCCATCGCGGTCATCCCCCGGTAGCAGAGCTCATCCCGCTACCGAAAGACCTGCGCGACTCGGGGGTGCAGCGCTACGGCTTCCACGGGCTCTCCTACGAGTACATCGCCTCCGTCCTTCCGGAGGTGGCGCCCGAGATTGCCGACGGCAGGGTGATCGTCGCCCACCTTGGCAGCGGGGCGAGCATGTGTGCGCTCCGGGAGCGGAAAAGCGTGGACACCACGCTCGGCTTCACGGCGCTGGACGGGCTCTGTATGGGGACTCGCCCGGGGTCAGTCGATCCGGGAGTGATCCTCCATCTGTTCCAGACGGTCGGGCTGTCGGCCACCGAAGTGGAAAAGATCCTCTACAAGAAGTCGGGGCTGCTCGGCGTTTCCGGGATCAGCAACGACATGCGCGATCTGCTGGACAACCCGGACCCCGGCGCGCGCCTGGCGGTCGACTACTTCGTCTATCACGCCGCCAAACAGGTCGGAGCTCTCGCGGCCGTGCTGGGTGGCGTAGACGCACTGGTCTTCACGGCGGGAATCGGGGAACGCTCGGCCGAGATCCGGCGACGGATCTGCGAGGCGTCGGCATGGCTCGGTGTGACGCTGGATCCGGCGGCCAACCAGAAGGACGGACCCAGGATCACGACATCAGGCAGCAGGGTGTCGGCCTGGGTGGTTCCCACCAACGAAGAGCTGATGATCGCCCGGCACACCGGAGCACTGCTGGGCATTTCCGCCCGCCGCCAGCCGGCGGCCACTGCTGGAGTGTGACATGACTGCGATTGCCGAGATGCCGAAAGCCACCGCTGCCTCCGCGGATTCGCCCTGGGATGGGTTTCGCGGAGCCCTCTGGCAGAAAGAGATCAACGTCCGGGCCTTCATTCAGCTCAACTACACCGAGTACGACGGCGACGCGAGCTTCCTCGCGCCCCCGACGGCGCGGACCACGATGATCTGGGAGAAGCTGACCGCGCTCTTCCCGGAGGAGCGGAAGAAGGGGGTGCTGGATGTCTCCCAGATTCCCAGCTCCATCACGGCCCACGGCCCCGGCTACATCGACAAGGAGCACGAGGTCATCGTCGGGCTCCAGACCGAGGCTCCACTCAAGCGGGCCATCATGCCTAACGGCGGTTTCCGGATGATTCAGGGGGCGCTCAAGACCTACGGTTACGAGCCCGACCCCAACGTGGTGGAGACCTTCACCAAGTACCGGAAGACGCATAACGAGGGCGTATTCGACGCGTATACGCCCGAGATACGCCGCTGCCGCAGCTCGCACGTCCTGACCGGACTGCCTGACGCGTACGGCCGCGGGAGGATCATCGGCGACTATCGCCGGGTCGCGCTCTACGGCGTGGACCGGCTGATCAAGGAGAAGAAGAAGGAGAAGTCGGCGCTCGATTCACGGCCGTCCAGCGAGGACATCATCCGCGACCGGGAGGAGCTGTCGGAGCAGATCAGGGCGTTGCAGGAGCTCAAGGAGATGGCCGGAAAGTACGGGTTCGATATCTCCGGCCCGGCCCGCACGGCCCGGGAAGCGGTGCAGTGGCTCTACTTCGGCTATCTGGCGGCGGTCAAGGAACAGAACGGCGCCGCGATGTCGTTAGGCCGGGTCTCGACGTTCCTCGACATTTATTTCGAGCGCGATTTCGCGGCGGGCCGACTGACCGAAGAGCAGGCCCAGGAGATCATCGACGACTTCGTCATCAAGCTCCGCATCGTTAGGTTCTTCCGGACTCCGGAATACGATGAGCTGTTCGCCGGGGACCCGACGTGGGTCACCGAGTCGATCGGCGGCATGGGCGACGACGGCCGCTCGCTGGTCACCAAGACCAGCTTCCGGATGCTCCAGACCCTGTACAACCTCGGGCCCGCGCCCGAGCCCAACCTGACGATCTGGTATGCTGCCCGGTTGCCGGAAGGCTTCCGTCGGTTTGCCGCGAAAGTCGCGATCGACACCAGCGCGCTCCAGTTCGAGAGCGACGAGATCATGCGGCGCACCTGGGGCGACGACGGCGCCATCGCCTGCTGCGTGTCACCCATGCTGGTCGGGAAGCAGATGCAGTTCTTTGGGGCCCGGGCGAACATGGCGAAGTGCCTGCTCTACGCCATCAACGGAGGGCGCGACGAAAAGAGCGGTGAGCAGGTGGGGCCAGCGTCGGAGCCGGTCAAGGGTGAGTACCTCGATTTCGACGAGGTGGTGGACCGGTTGGAGAAGATGATGGACTGGCTGGCCGGCGTGTACGTGAACGCGATGAACGTGATCCACTACATGCACGACAAGTACGCCTACGAGCGGATCGAGATGGCGCTGCACGACTACGCGCCGGTCCGCACCATGGCGTTCGGCATGGCGGGACTCTCGGTGGTGGCGGACAGTCTCTCGGCGATCAAGTTCGCGAAGGTGAAGGTGGTGCGCGACGAGACCGGACTGATCACCGACTACCAGACCGAGGGCGAATTCCCGCTCTACGGCAACAACGACAACCGGGTGGATCAGCTCGCGGTCTGGCTGGTGAGCACCTTCATGACCCAACTCCGGAAGCACCCGACGTACCGGAACGCCATCCACACCCAGTCAATTCTCACCATCACGTCGAACGTGGTGTACGGGAAGGCGACCGGGAATACGCCGGATGGCCGGCGTGCGGGCGAGCCGTTCGCTCCAGGCGCGAACCCGATGCATGGACGGGACAGCCACGGAATCCACGCGGCGGGAGCATCGGTGGCCAAGATCCCGTACCGCGATGCCCAGGACGGCATCTCGCTCACCGCGTCGCTGATGCCCACGGGACTGGGCCGGGTGGAAGAGGACCGCATCACCAACATGGTCTCGATTCTCGACGCGTTCTTCACTGCTACCGGCTTCCACATGAACGTGAACGTGCTCAATCGCGACACGTTGATGGATGCGATGGAGCACCCGGAGAAGTATCCGAGTCTGACCATCCGGGTGTCGGGCTATGCGGTCAACTTCGTCCGGCTGACGAGAGAGCAACAGATGGACGTGATCAACCGCACTTTCCACGGCGGGTAGCAGCATGACGACCGAGGCAGCCGCGGTTTCGCTCGAAGCCAAAAGTCCCTACGAACTGCGCGTCCATCTGGGCGACGGGCTCCCCGAGCAGACGGTTCGCGAAGCGCTCGCGAGCGGCGACATGGGGTTCCTTCACTCCTTCACTACCGGCTCCGCGGTCGATGGGCCGGGTGTGCGGGTGGTCGCCTGGACCTCCGGGTGCATGTGGCGCTGCCGCTATTGCCACAACCCGGACACGTGGACCTTGCGAAACGGCTTTCCGGTTTCGATTTCCCGCGCGACCGAGGAGCTGAGGAAGTACAGTCACGGGCTCAACATGATGAAGGGCGGATTCACCCTCAGTGGAGGGGATCCGCTGATGCAGCACCGCTTCGCCGTCAAGCTCCTCGCTGCCGCGAAGAAGATGGGCGTTCACACCACCATCGAGACCAATGGATACTACGCCGACAAGGTCAGCGATGCCGAGCTGGAATACATCGATCTCGTGATGCTCGGGATCAAGACCTGGGATGCGGCGCGGCACAAGCATCTGGTAGGACTCGAGAACGGGCCGACGCTCGCGTTCGCGCGCCGTCTGGCCGAGCGGAAGCGGCCCATGTGGATCCGGTTTGTGCTAGTGCCGGGTCTGACCGACGATCTGGATGATCTGGCGAAGACCGCGGAGTTCGCGGCCGGTCTCGGCAACGTCGAACGGGTCGAGGTGCTGCCGTTCCACCAGATGGGAGCGTACAAGTGGGAGCGGCTCGGGCACGAGTACACCCTTAAGGACACGCAACAGCCGACGCCCGAGCTGTGCGAGCAGGCGTGCGAGGTTTTCAGGAGGGCGGGGCTCAAAGCCTACTGACGTGGCTGTGCGACCACTGGATCCGGAAGGGGCGTAGCGCGCTGCGCCTTGGTCACGCTGACTAACGCATTCGCTCGGCGCGACGGCGTCAATCGTTCGTGAGGACGTCGACCGAGAAAGCCCGGGAGTCTTGCCCCGACCTCCCCCGCGGCGCATACGGCATGGCTACGCGCGGGGATCGCCGCCTAACGGTTTCTCCGCGCATTGTCGGGTCGATACGTTAGGCAGCCACACAACTCCATGGCCAGCCGAGGCGGCCAATCGACGAAAGTGATCTTACTGTCGAGTCCGCCAAGGCCTCGACGATCGCTTCTCGTCAACCGTCCACCGACGCCCGCGTGGTGGAACAGGGATACTCGTCATTACAATGGTAGGAGGACGGGTAAACCAATCGCGGCGGGAAAGGTGAGATGGGGGTGCTGTCACGCAGGCCAGGCGTTAGGCGACGGACGATGCCGGTCGCGACTTCGATCCACTGGAAGCCGCTTCGCGACCCGCACTACATCGTCGCATCGCTGCAGCCCGGTGGCGGCGGACGGCGCCAGATCTTCGTTCGGCAGTCGACCCTGCGTGAGGTCCAAGCCCTCGCCCACGGTGATCCGGAACAGCCAGTCGTCGGACTACTCCTTGGAGAGCGACTCGACTGCTCGGTCACCCTCACGCCATACGTTCTCATCGAATCGCACGTGGAGGTCAGGCTGGCCTCCCTCGACGAGCCTACCCTCACCGACGCGATTCGAACGCTCCACCAGCACGTCGGGCGACGTAATTCGCGCGAAGTGCTCGGCTGGTATTGCAGTTGTCGATCGGCGGACGCCGCGGTCTCGCGACTGCATGCGGCCGTACACGCAGCCTGCTTCGCACAGCGCTGGCAGACCGTTCTGACGTTCGGCGACGGCGGCAAGGCTGGCGCCTTCTTCCTCCACGACGCGACCGCGGCACGCTGGTTTCACGCGCCTTTCTACGAGATAGCAGACCAGAAGGCGAGTAATCGGGCTCCCCAGCCCACGTGTATTGCATGGCCCGCGTACCTAACGACTGCGGCCGTCGCTCCGCTGGCCGAGACGCCGCAGCGTGGTCCGTCGTCGCCGCCACGGACGTTCGTCGCGGCACCGGTCTCGCCGGCTCGTGAGCAAGCCGTTCCCAACGCGCGGCTGATCGTGACAGTGCGCCGCACTCCAGCCCGCGATGCCATCGCCGGGGTAGGCCGTGGAGTGGGGCGTGCTGCTGTGGCAGCTCGCCGGTCGGCGTTCGACCTCGCCAGGACCCTCGGCGGTCGCGCCGCTGCGGCGTCTCGGCACGCCACGGAGAGCATTGTCCGGATTCGCGCGGAACGGGCGGCGAGTGCCGCGCAGCGGAAGGCCGAGGCCGACGCTGAGCGAGCGAGAGAGGAGGAGAGACAGGCAAAGCAAGCCGCCGAGCGTCGTGCGGCGCGCGAGGAGGTGCAACGTCGGGCTGCCGAAGCGGCGAAGCGACGCGCCGCCGAAGCCGAGACGCGGAGAGCCGCGGAAGCGGAGGCACGGCGCGTCGCCGCTGAAGAGGCGGAACGACGACGCGCGGTCGAAGCGGAGGCCAGGCGCCAGGCAGCGGAGGCCGAAGCACAACGTCGGGCGGAAGAGGCGGAGGCGCGGCGCGCGGCGGAAGAGGAAGCGCAGCGCCAAGCGGCCGAGGAAGCGCAACGCAGGGCCGTCGAAGCCGAAGCTCGGCGAAGGGTCGCGGAGGAAGCACGGCGCGTTGCGGCAGAAGAAGAACGACGCAGAGCAGCGGAAGAAGAACAGCGCCGCGTCGCCGCGGCGGAGGTCCGTCGCCAGGCGGCCGAAGCAGAAGCTCGGCGCCGGGCGTCAGAGGCCGAGGCGCAGCGGTTGGCGGAGGCGGAGGCCGAAGCTCGGCGTCAGGCGGCGGAAGCCGAAGCGGAGACCCAACGGAAGGCAGCAGCAGCGGAGGAGAACGCGCGGCGAAAGGCAGCCGAGGCCGAGGAGGAGGCTCGCCGGACCGCAGCCGAAACCGATGCACTTCGGATCTCCGTGGAAGTGGCGGCGATCAGAGGGCGCCTCGCACGAGCACCTATCGAGGGGTCGAA
>Ga0207691_10007690_pt1 | contig 10376 bp, 9 predicted proteins | sample KBSM13metaG_FD_184327 | JGI IMG/M metagenome (GOLD analysis project Ga0207691, IMG submission 184327) | Miscanthus rhizosphere microbial communities from Kellogg Biological Station, Michigan, USA - KBS M1-3 metaG (SPAdes) (version 2) | ecosystem: Host-associated > Plants > Roots > Rhizosphere >... | reverse complement strand
GATCCTCGGCCTTCTTGATGGCCTTGATACTCGCGCCGATCAGCTCGACGCCGTACTTCTCGAGCACACCTCGCTCGGCGAGCGCCAGGGCGAGATTGAGTGCCGTCTGCCCGCCCAGGGTCGGGAGCATCGCATCAGGACGCTCGCGCGCTTGAGCGGATTGGATCAGCGCGAAATCCGCCGCGGCAGCGCCTATCTGCTCCATTGGTACGGTGTGCCGCGATTGCCCGGCGGCGAGCCTAACGACTTGCCGCCGAGCTGGGAAAAACTAAAGTCCGTCGCGGCACAAGCCAGAAACTGGCTCGACGGGATTTACTTGTTCGAGTGTGCGTCAGATATCACGATCCATCAAATCGAAGCGCAAATCGCCGAGCTGCGTACGCGCAGCCAATCGGAACAAATGATGATTATCATTGACGACTGCCAGCGTCTCGACGGCGGCGATCACGTAGGCGATACGCGTCTGCAGATCATCGCCGAGCAGCTGCAACAAACCGCCCGCAAGTTGAACCTGCCGGTGCTCGCAGTTTGGCCTGATCTCGCGAGCGGCAGCGGTGCACTTGCGCAAAGCTGGGGGGAGAAAGTCGCCTCTCCCGACGTAGTTCTGGTTATGGAGAGAGATGCAACTCGAATCAAAGCCATGAACGAGCTGGGTCAAGCGATGATTTTGCACGTGGTCAAAAACCGCGGCGGTGAGAAAGGCCGGCTGGCCTATGACTTCGTGCCCGCATTCGCCGCATTCACTGAGACACCGTAGAAGTCGAACTCCATTGATAAAGCTGTACTCTGACGGGCGCTCCCTCACTGACCAGCGCCGCGCTATAGCCGTCGCCGACAGGCAATTCCGCCAATGACCAGCCCGGCACAGACGCGCTGATCCGAATATCTGCACCGTCCATCGAGGTGATCTCAACCTCGTCCAGTTTCCCGGATAAGCCGGTGCCTTTGGCTTTTAAGAAGGCTTCCTTGCTCGTCCAGCACTTGTAAAAGGCTGACCGCTGTAAAGGCTTTGGAAGAGAGCGCAGATCCGCCACTTCGAGGGCGGTAAAAAAGCGCTCGGCAACTGGATCGCAATCAAAGTCTCTGACGCACTCGAGATCCACTCCGATCTCGCGTTTCAAAGCGGCGGCGATCAGCGCCAATTCTCCGGAGTGGGAGAGATTGAACCGCAGGTCAGTGCCCGAGTCAGATGCCAATTTGGGCTTGCCGTACGGACCTTCGGCGAATTCGACGGTCCTCGGGCTTGTTCGCAAATAGGTCGCACAGATCGAGCGCAGCGCGGCGTGGGCGACGGTGAACAGGCGCCGATCTCTGTCGAATTTGAATCGCGCTGCGCGAGCTTGCTCGCCCTTTGACAAGAAAGCGGTGCAAAGGCCGAGATCGATGTCGTTACCAAAGCCGTCAACCCGCCAAACGTGGACTTCATTTGCACCGAGTGTAAGATCCGCGACGGCGCTGGTCCAAATCGTTGCTGCCGCTGTATTCGTATTTTTTCCTCGCCCAGGATCTCAACCAACCGTACCTGACGCGGTCATCAAGTCCGGCCGATAGCTGGTTTTACGGATCACCCCAGGTTTTGGCGTGACGTGCTGCCAGTGACGATGACTCGATCGCCGTCGCGCGCAATCTGCAGATCGCACGGTCCATTGAAAAAAATCATCGTCCGTGGGTGTTCATAGACCGTGGTCTTGTGCGGAATCTCTTCGACATAGATGTCGAACATCCGGCCTGACGGAAAATTTACCGTCCGGGTGTGCATCAGATCGCCTTCGAAAAAAACTTCGATCCAATTTCGCTGTTCGGTAACTGCAATGATTAGCCCGGCGGCATTTTGGACCGTTACGGGCGCTTCATCTTGAGTCGCCACGGGCGCCGCCCCTTCTATTGGCTGAGTAGGACTGCGGCATCTCGCACCGTCTTGCCCGAGGAGGTGCGCGGTAGTGACTCGCGGACGACGATTTTGTCTGGAACTTTGAAGTTCGCCAGATTGGCGCGCAAGAAAGCGAGCAGTTCCTTGTCAATCACATTGCCTCCGACACGCGGCACGACAGCGGCACCGATCACATGGCCGCGCTTGATATCTGGAATCGCAAAAACGATCGCTTCCTGTACACCCGGATAGGTGTAGATCAAGTTCTCCACCTCTGCCGGGTAAACATTTAGTCCCCCCGTGATGATCATGTCGTCCCGTCGGCCAAGATGGGAAAAATAGCCGTCCCCGTCGCGCTTGCCCACATCCCCGGTGTAGAGCCAACCGTTGCGAATACGCGCCGCGGTCGCGTCGGGCCGGCGAAAGTAGCCTTTCATGACATGCGGGCCGCGTGTAATGATTTCACCCGGTTCTTCATTTCCGAGCTCTTTCCCGTTTTCATCGATAATCTTAACTTCAACTCCAGGCACAGCTCGACCGATGCTGCCGAGTTTTTCCTTGGCTTTATCGGGATCCACCAGAGTGATCATCGGCGAGGTTTCAGTCAATCCGTAGCCCTGAATCACTTTGATGTGCGGTTGCGCGGTTTGAAATGCGTTTAACAACGGCAGCGGAATGCTCGTGCCCATCATGGCGGCAACTTTGACGCTGCTCGTATCGTAGCTCGAGAGATTTTTTACTCCCAATAGCAACTGGAAAACGATCGGCACGCTCTCGAAAACGGTCACGCGATATCTTTGAATTCCCTCGAGCAAGGTAACCGGATTGATCTGGTCGAAAATCACCAGGGTATATCCTCGTTCGGCGAGCTCATTGCAAACCACCGGTCCGACAATGTGCGACATCGGCAGAATGCAGCCGCGAATGGTCGATCCGTCAGTGATACCCATCTTGCGCATCACCTGAGGATACTGAGCGAGGTTTTGATAACTCAAAACCACACCCTTGGGCTCTCCGGTGGTGCCGGACGTATAAAGGATCAGCGCGTTATCACCGGAATTTAAGCCGGGTAATTCAACTCCACCTTCGGGCGCACGGAATCGTTTTTCGAAGCTCCGTTCGCCTTCAGCACCAACGACCCAGAGCGGTATCGTCGTCATCGCTTTGAAGGCTTCTTCGATCTCGTCAACCAACTGGACATGGACAATCAACAGTTTGAGGTCGGCGTCCCTGAGAACCCCTTCGAGCTCTTTGCCTTTGAGCCGCGCATCGAGAATTACCGTCACGGCGCCGATCTTCTGCGTCGCGAAATAGCTCAAGGGAATTGCTGTCGAATTTGGCAGCAGGATACCGACCCGATCGCCCTGCCGGACGTCTTCTTTTTGTAAATGCGCTGCGAGCGCATGCACGCGCCGATTCAATTCTTCAAACGTGATCTCCTCGTCCTTCGAAATGACGGCGGTCTTGTGCGGTTGAAGGCGCGCCATATCTTCCAAGACGACCGCCGCAAAAAAGCCTACTGAATCGGGATCGTTTGCCATAACGCAAATGCCCTCTGAAATGGTTTGTACCAGCGCGACAGATCCGCCAGATCACCGCGCTTGAGTTTTAGCTTTCCTTGCTGCGTGGCCAAGAACGGGTCGATGCGATTGCTAAACACCGCATTCCACCATTCCGCTTTGCCGCTGATCAAAAATTCGCCAGTGTCTCCTGGTTGAAGGGCGGTGATGGTGCCGTCGCGGAACTGCACGGTCCATGCTCGCTCAAGATCTTCGAGCAGAAGGGTCAAAGAGGTGGTAAGCCGGGTCTCGGCGCCGCGAGAGCGAAAATCCCTATCTGCATTTGCGCCATCGACGAGCGCTTTCATGTGCTCTTCGGAAAAAAGCGCAAAGCCTTCCCCTGACGCTACTATCGGCATCGGTTCCGCCTTTGAATGCGCCGCACCGCCGGATACCGTGGCGCCGTTCAGCCGCTCGTGGAAAAATTGACACTGCACGGCCTCTTCGAGCAAGTCCGTTAATAGGAATGCTTCTTCAAAGTCTTTGCCAATCGCGACGGTTCCATGCCCTTTGATAATAATCACCGGATGATATTTGAGCTCGGTAACGACTTTTTCCGGCTGCGTCACGGTGGGCGTGTCCTGAAAAATAATCGGCACCTCCCCGATGGTGTATTTTTCCTCGAAGCTGATGGGGACAAAGCTATCGTGTGTCAATGAGAATGCCAGCACCATAGGCGGGTGGGTATGAATAATGACTTGCGCATCGGTTCCGGCGTAGATCGCAAGATGCATGGGAGTCTCGCTGGAAGGCTTGTGCCCCTCGACCTCGGGTCGGCCGTCTTGATCGATGCGCACCAAATGCTTCGTCGCTAAAAATCCCAGCGGCGCGTGCTGACCGGTGATTAAAAATTTGTTCTCGTCGAGCCGGCAGCTCAAGTTACCGCCCCAGCCACTGATCAGGCGGCGCTCGAAGAGCAACTTGCCCCACTGGATCATCTCGGTTTCGAGCTTCACCATCGACTAGCCTTTGAGGAATTTCCAGGGAATCACTTCGGGTTCGACCTTTCGCGTCGTGACGTCCGCGGGCAAGATTTTGTGGCCCAGAAATGTCGAGACATCCCGATCCAGTATCGCCATTTTTTCCTGAGCGCCACTGAAAAGCTCGATCTCGACGCCGTGCAGTTGCGCGAGCCGAACCGCAAGCAAAGACCCGCACAGCGCAATCGGTCCTTCGTTGCTCAAACTGTCATAGAAAAGACACAATTTGCCGATCTCACCCTGGGCGAAAAGCGTACCCATGACATTGTCCGAAATCAGCGTCGTCGGCACGCGCCGGGCCTGAAGCTCCGGAGCGACAACTTGGGCACCCCAAAGCGCCGGCCGCATCTCCGGCACCAGCACTGTCTCGGCATCTGCGGTCTTGAGCGCGGTACGAAAAAAAGCGTACTGGTTCGGTGGGGGAACGCCGTAGAGCAGGAGATATTTTGCTTCGGGTTTGACGCCCTCCAACGAACTGGAGCTCTCGTGCAATTTGCGGAAAGTTTCCGGCGTATAGGTCTCCCCAAAGCCGATCAAATACGTAATTAAATCTCCGGGAGTCACATCGAATGATGGATAGCGCGCGCGCAGCTCGGTATTGCTGGCGGGCGTAATCGGTTGTCCTCGAAAGGTGAGCAGCTCCGCCGCCGGCCGCTCCTCGATCGGCACATCGAGGCCACGCTCCAGCGAGCGCGGCTCCTGTACGAGCGCATAGAACGGCACATCGTATTCGCGCGCCATCAATGCCAGCGGATACGTGCCAACCTTATTTATGACATCGCCGTTCCGCGCGCATCGATCCGCGCCCACGATCACGCCATTGACTTCGCCGCTGGCCATGACCTGCGCGATGGCACAATCGGGTATGATTGAGGTGGTTACACCGGCGCGGGCCAGTTCCCAAGCAGTCAGGCGCGTTCCTTGGAGGTACGGCCGGGTCTCCGTGGCGATCACACTAAATTCTTTTCCCGAGATTCGGCAGTGCCGGGCAACCTCGACCAATTCCCCGCTGATATTGCAATGGGTCAGGATTTGCGCGCGCTGCGGCAGGATCGAGGCTGTGCGCTTGGCGCGTCCCTGCCGGGCGCGAACGATTTCATGGCCGAATTCGCGCGCGCGGCAGGCGATACTTTCGCCCAGAGCGCCAGCGGAATTCACTTTGCTGAAGCACTCGTCGAAGAACGCGCCGAGGCCGCGGAAGTCGAAGGTAGGTCGGGCGCTGCAAAACGCTTCCGTCATGGCCACGATCTCTTGGCGCAGCGGCGCAGCTTCATTACCGCGATACGCGCCCGCCAGCAGTGCCCCACTGTACAAAAACGTCAGCACTTGCCCGAAAGCTCGGGTTTTCATCTGCCGCACCGCATCGAGCGCCTGTGCGACTTGGGTGATCTGAATGTACTCGATCCGTTCGGGAACCAGGAGCTCATCGAGTATTTTAAAGCCGTCACCGTTCCACAACACCGGCTCGAACAGCGGGCTTTGCTGAATGCTGATCATCTGTCGCAGAGTTAGAGATATTGCAACGCGGCGCGCGCCACTTCGATGGTCTTTTTCTCGGCTTCCTGAAAGCGCGGATCGCGAAAGCCAAATTTGCAATAGAGGCATTCGTCCGAAACCGCGAGAATCGCTCCTGCTTTTGTCCCGCGCACCTGCGCGACGGTCAAAAACGTAGAGGTCACCATATCGATGGCCGAGACTCGCTGCTCGTTTAATTGTTGAATCAGTTCCGGGGTTTCCTGGAATAGCGCGTCGGTGGTGAAGATCCAGCCTAGGTGATAACGCACGTTAAAACTATCAGCGGCTCGCTTTAGAGCATTGATGATTTCAGAGTGGGCAACCGTGGAGAAATTTTCCGGCACATAATACCGCGAGGTGCCGTCGCCGCGGAGCGCGCCGGTAACAATCACCAGATCGCCGATTTGGACGTTTTCCTGTAGCGAGCCGCAGCTGCCGACCCGAATCAGATTCTTTGCGCCGCCGCCGCAAAGAATTTCCGTCGTGATCGCCGTATCCGGCGCATAACGCCCACCGTTCCCTACCGTAATCCGTTTGCCGTCCAGAGAGCCGGTGTACATCTCATAATCAAGAAACGTGAAATTCTTTTGTGGACGCTCGAGCAGCTTGAGAATCGTTTCACTGCGCTCCTTCGGGCCCGGAATCAGAGCATGGGAGCCGAAAGAGTCTCCCTTCAGTCCCAGCATCGCAAGCATGCGTTGCGGCGTGAAATGAGCTTCTTTGATGAGCATGATCAGAGTGCCTGCTGAAGAAAATCGAGAAAATCCTGCACCGGCAATCGCGGCTCTGTCATCTCCGCAAATGACCGTTGGCACAATGCACTGGCGGTCAGCATGACATCGGCACCGGTCGCGCGCGCCTCGTTACTGCGCTCTGCCGCGCTCCATTGTGCCAGCGCGGGATCCGCCTCAGGAACTCCGCCGCCACCGCCGCAACACCATGCCCAGCGGCGGTTACGCGGCATTTCTATCAGTTCGACACCGGGAATTGCGCTGAGCAGCCGACGCGGGCCGTCGTAAACTCCCGCGCCCCGACCGAGATGACAGGAGTCATGGTAGGTCACTTTTTTGCGTATTGCGCGGGTGAACTTCAGCCGCCCTGACGCTACCAGTTGGTCCATGTATTCGATCCCATGCAGAACCGTAAACGCGGCCCCGCCTAATTTGCCATATTCGCGCCAGATTCGCTGGCAACTGCCGCACGCGGTAATAACGTTGGTGATTCTGGCACTCTGGATTGTGGTTAGATTCAAATCCTTGAGTCGCTCGTATTCGCGCCGAAAGCCGAGATCGAAGGCATACAGGCCGCAGCATTTTTCCTCTGCGCCAAGAACGACGAACTCCTCGCCAGCAACCTGAAGCAGCTTCGCCAGCGCCACAGCACTGCTCCGACCGCTCGGGCGATCCGCCGAGCAACCGGCAAAAAGCAATGTCGGCGCGCTTGCCGCCCCAAGTTGTTTTAGCCCAAGACCTTCGCACCACGCGCCACGCTCCGATTTTTGCTGGCCCCATGGATTGTCATGGCGTTGCAAACCGTCATGAATCGCGCAATGCGCTTGTAGCGGGCCTTCTTTTTCGGTGATTTCCTCGCGCATGGCCACAGTGATATCCCATGGACCGTAGCCGTCGTTGCGCACCCCGCAAAGTTCCTGGCACATCAGGCAGTTCGTGCAAGCATAGATGACTTCTTTTAGCTCCGGAGTAATCGGATCCAGGCCGTGAAAAACCCGCTGTGCCATCAGCCACCGTGACTTCGGTGTATGGCGCTGAAAGCGGTAGTATTCGTAGGGCGGGCATTTCTCCTTTGGGCCAGGCTCATCTTCCATGGGATTAGCCGGGCCATGTCCATAGCATGAGCCACAGAGGACACAACCGCTCGTTCGTTCGGCAAGGTCTTTGGCGTAAAGCCATTTCCTGACCCGTTCGAGGCCAAGCGTATTTTTGCTCTCGTTTTTCACGAAGTTCGGGGAAATTAGTTAAGGCTTTAACCTTTATAGCTCCCCCATCCTGCCTGTCAACTAATTCGCGGCGACGGAGTTTGTTTCCGACAGTAGCGAGGAAATCGTCGAACCCTGAAACGAAGGATAAAATCAGCTCGCCGGAGCTTCTTGATTAAGCCTGCGGAGGAGTGACGAAAGTTCTTTCTGCTCGGGTCGGGGCAGCACGGCGAAAACTTCTTCGACGCTTTTTTCAAATAGCGGAATTGCGGTTTTATACAGTTTCGCGCCCTTCTCTGTCAGAACCACATGCACCACACGGCGGTCGTTGTCGTCGCGCTTTCGTACCACCAATTTTTTTTCCTCGAGCCGGTCGACAATGCCGGTCAGATTGCTGACGGTGACCATCATCTTCTGGCCGATCTCACCGAAAGGAAGCCCGCCCGCGTAGCCAATCGTCGCTAACACATAAAACTGCGGCGGAGTAAGCCCGGCTTTGTCTAAATTGCTTTCGAGCTTTTTGTGCGACTGCAAACCGAAACGAAGAAATCGGATCCAAAGGCTGGTGGTGTATGAAGTGAAAAATGGGCGCTTGTAAACAGCCACCCGTTGACTGTAGTCGGCCGGCCGTGAAAAAGCAACTTTATTTGCGCTCACTCGGACGTATCCCGTTGCATCGGCATCAGCAGAGTGTTACTCGAAAAACTATTAGTCTACACGGGCTCAAGTGACCATCGATGAGACTTCATGTCCTCGGCTGCGGCGATGCGTTCGGCAGCGGCGGTCGTCATCAGAGCGGCTATCTTTTTGAAGCGAGCGATCGGCTGTTTCTACTTGACTGTGGGCCGACCACACTACTCGCCATGAAACGCGCCGGCTTTGCGCCCCGCCGTCTCGACGCGATTATCCTGAGTCACTTACACGGCGATCACTTCGGTGGGATTCCATTTTTTTTCATCGAATATCTCTATCAACATCCTCCCGCTATTCCCGTCACGATCGCGGGACCGCCGGATACTCGCGAACGGGTGATGGAACTTTGCAAGGTGATGTACGGGAGCGGCAAAAGTCCGGCCCAAAGCACGCCGTTCACCTTTCAAATTTTGCACCCAAAAGAATCGGCGAGCGTAAAGGGCATTGAGGTCTTTCCTTTCCGAGTACCGCACCAAACCGGAGACATTTCTCTGGCGCTGAAGGTCACCTATGAAGGCCGCCGGGTTCTTTTTTCCGGTGATTCAGCATGGACGGATGAATTCATCGCGCATGCTAACGGCATGGATCTATTTCTCTGCGAGTGCTCGTTTTTTACCGAGCAACCCGCGCTGCACATCAATTATCAACAATTGCGGGCGAACCGCGAACGGCTTGAGTGCAAAAAACTGCTGCTCACGCATTTAGGTGAAGAAATGCTGGCCCGAAAAAATGAACTGGAAATACCGTTCGCCGAGGACGGAATGGTCTTGACAGTCTAGACCGGCCTGCGATGGTCAACTAGCGAGGTAGCGGTCAGCGCGTCAGCTTGGATCGCCTTCTTCCCGCCCGGTTTGAAAAGGTAGGATCAAAACCCGATGACCGCTTTTGCTCAAAATTTGCTGAGCAGTCTCCTGCGCCGTAAGGAGCTCGGAATACGGCCCGACCCGGACGCGATAAGCGGTTTCGCTCGGACTCATGGCGGTTTTTTCAACGAAAGCGTCGATGCCTTTGTCGTTGATCTGGCGCGAAAGGGATTCCGCTCGCTCTCTGTCACGAAAAGATCCCACCTGTAAGATGAACCCCTCGCTAATCTTAACTTGGCTCTTTTCTTGTGCCGGTATCACGACCGCCGCCATGCGGTCGCCTCGGACGCCCACTTGCTGTTCCATCGCGGCTGCCTTATCGGGCGCTCCGGGCGCACCCTTGAGGATATCATAATTATCGAAGCCGAATTCCAAAAGCCGCTTCGTATCGCCCCATTGATCGTGCGCGCCAAGAATTGCGACAATCAAGGTCGTGCCATTCCGTTGTACTGCGCCCACAAAGCACTTTTGTGCAGCATATGTATAGCCGGTCTTGCCGCCGATCGCACCGTCGTAATTCCATAGCAAGCGATTGTGGTTCCTGACTGAAATCCGCCGCGGCACCACTTTTTTACGCACCGTTGCGGTGCTCGTCACCGAACTGAATTTGGTTTGGACAATTTCGCGAAATGTCTGGTTTTTCATGGCATACCGGAACAAGATCGCGAGGTCCTTGGCAGTCGAATAGTGATCGGTCGCGGTGAGGCCGTGGGGATTGGTGAAATGACTATTGGTCGCTCCGAGCTCGTGCGCTCTTTTCGTCATCAGCTCGCCAAATCGCTCCACCGAGCCGGCGACACCCTCGGCCAACACCACAGCGGCATCGTTGGCCGAGGCGAGCATAATACCGTAAAGCAACTCTTCGACCGTCAATGATTGACCCGGCCGGAGATATAGCTTGGAAGCAGGAACGCGAGTGGCCGCCTTTGACACCGTAAACTTTTCTTGAAGGCTGCGGCC
>Ga0207691_10007688_pt1 | contig 10377 bp, 9 predicted proteins | sample KBSM13metaG_FD_184327 | JGI IMG/M metagenome (GOLD analysis project Ga0207691, IMG submission 184327) | Miscanthus rhizosphere microbial communities from Kellogg Biological Station, Michigan, USA - KBS M1-3 metaG (SPAdes) (version 2) | ecosystem: Host-associated > Plants > Roots > Rhizosphere >... | reverse complement strand
CGCCCGGTCACCCACACTGTTCGTCGCGACGAATCCTCGCCCTCGACGACTATGGGGACACGCTCGAACGCCGCCGACGTCGCTGCCGAGCCACGTATGCGTTCCTGAAGCTCCGTAAAACTCCATGCGCCTTCGAGCTCGGAGAGATGCTGGCCGACGATCGCACCAGCCGTCTTGCCGAGTGCGCGAGCGAAATACTCGCTGGCGGTCTGCACGCGCATGTCACTGTCCAGGACGACGAGGGGCTGATCGATCACCCTCATGAGCGCATCGGTGTAGTCCTTTGCCAGCCGCATCCGCTGTTCCGATCGCTTGGTCACGTCGACGTCGAAGAGCGTGAGCACCGCGCCATCGATCTTGTTGTCGATGCTCTTGTATGGGCGAATGCGGAGCGAGAACCAGCGTCCGCTCTTGTCTCTGACTTCGCGCTCGACCGGTGCGACCGTATCGATCGCCTCGAGGATCAGCTGCTCGAGATCGGGGAAGTCGATGTTCGGCTTGATATGCCCGATCGGCCGATCCAGATCGCCAGGGATCAGATTGAGGACTTTCTCCGCCATCGGCGTGAAGCGACGGATTCGCAGATCGCTCGAGATAATGACAATAGCGATTTGAACACTTGCGAGAAGATTTACCAAGTCGCTGTTGACGAGGCTCAGTTCTTCGTTCCGCCCGTGAAGCTCCTCGTTGAGGGTGTTGAGCTCTTCGTTGGTGGATTGCAACTCCTCCTTGGCCGTATCTAGCTCTTCATTGGTGCTCTGCAGTTCCTCGTTGCTCGACAAGATCTCTTCGTTCGCGGACTGCAACTCTTCGTTCGCCGCTTCGAGCTCCTGGATGATCGCCTGGAGATATTCGCGACTGGCGGCCAACTCCCGCTCCAGCAGTTCGAACTCTGACTGCCGTTCGCGACGGCGCGCGTGCCGCGAGGGCGTGCGTGGCGTGCCCGGCTCAGCGTCATCGCCGTCGTTGCGCCCCTTGTGTGGGTCCTGGAACAACACCAGGTAATGCGGACGGCCCGACGACGTCAGCGGCAGGACGTCGAGAGTGACCGGCTTCCAACCCCGCGACGACTTCACGCGCAGTCCGGTTCTTCGAACCGGCGCCTTGCTCTTTCGGACGGCGTGTAACGCCGTCCGCAGCCCGTAGAGCAATCCCTCGCGCGACATCTTCAACAGATTCAGGCTGGCCTCCCCGGGGGCCGGCTCGAGGTACGCGCCTGTTTGACCGCGGAACTGGACGATTTGCAGATCGGCGTCGACGACGACTCCAGGCGGAGCGTAGCGATCGAAGATGATGCGAGCGACCTCGGTTTGCAGCGCCTTTTCCGGCTGCGGGACGTCCTGCGCCTGACGCCTTTTCTGGACCCCCGGCGCCGAGTAGTCGACGCTGAGCGACGTCGGCGCTCGCAGTGACGTCTTCTTTCGATAGATGCGGAACTTCTTGTCCGTGAGAGTGAACAGCCCAACCTGCGAGCCCACCGTTTCGGCCTGGCCGAGGACGAGGAAGCCTTGCGGGTTGAGCGCGTAATGGAAGACCGAGATCAATCGCTGCTGCAGCATCACGTCCATGTAGATCAGGACGTTGCGACAGAGAATCAGATCGAGACGAGAGAAGGGCGGATCCTTCGTCAGATCCTGACGTGCAAACACGCAGAGATCGCGGACGGTGTTGCTGACACGATAGCTCCCGTCGACCTTCGTGAAGAAACGCCGCAGGATGTCCGGGGGGACGTCTGCCTCGATGGAGCCTGGGTAGAGTCCTGCACGCGCGTGCTCGATGGCGGTATCGCTGACGTCGGTCGCGAAAATCTGAATCCGGACGTCCTGATTGTGCCCGTGCAGATACTCGAGCAGCGAGATGGCGAGCGAATACGCTTCTTCGCCAGTGGCGCACCCGGAGACCCAGGCTCGAATGGGCTGCTCCTCGCCTCGATCCTCGATTAGCTTGGGAAATACCTGATGGGCGAGCGCCTTGAACGATTCGGGCTCGCGAAAGAATCGCGTCACGTGAATCAGCAGATCCTGGTACAGGGACCGCACTTCGCCCGGCGTATCCTCCAGGAGCTGGATGTAATGCTGAACGTCGGTGAGCCGCTGCAGTGCCATGCGACGCAGCAGGCGCCGCTTGATGGTGGGCAGCTTGTACTGCTTGAAGTCGATTCCGCTGGCGGGGCGAAGAAGGTCGAAGATGCGTCGGAGCTGATCGTCGCGCACACGCAGTTCTTCGCCGCTGGTAGGAATGAAGTCGTGCACATACGGATGGGCAGTGATCTGGGAGAGCTCGATCGCGATCTCAGCCGGCGCCAGCACCATGTCGACCATGCCGGTCGCGATAGCTGCACGCGGCATTCCGTCGTACTTCGCCGTCTCCGGTTTTTGCGCGAACGTGATCCCGCCGGCCGCCTTGATCTCGCGAACGCCGGTCGCGCCATCTGAAGCCGTTCCAGACAAGACGACGCCGATGGCCCGGCTCTGGGCGTGTTCGGCCAGCGAGGTGAGGAACGAGTCGATCGGCGTGTACTGCGTCCGATCGTCGGGCCGTGGTTTCAAATCGAAGTAGCCATCGGTGAGCCCCATCTGCACGTTGGGCGGAGTCACGTACAGGTGGTTTGGCTCCACGCGCATGCCGTCGGTGACCTGAAGGACCGGCATCGTCGTGTAACTCGTGAGAAGCGTCGGCAATGCGCTTTCGTGCTGCGGCGCCAGATGCTGGACAAGTACGAGGGCGAAGCCGGGCTTCGGAGGCAATGCGCGGACCATGCTCGAGAAGGCCTCGAGGCCACCGGCCGACGCGCCGACGCCGACAATCGTGACGTCGTCGCCGCCTCGGGTCTGAGCCCGGATCGACGTCACGACCTGAGAACCGAAAGAGACGGCCTTTGTGTTTCGTCGGGAGCGACCGGGCTCGGCGGGTTTCATCCGTACGACGCGTCTCGATGTCGCGGACTTCGATCGCGCACCCTTCGAGCGTGTCTTGGTTTTCTTTGCCATATGCGGTGGTCAATGCTACCGCTGGCGTGGCGAAGGCGCCTTCCTGTAGCTCTTACAAGCGGGGCGCACGATCATCGTCGGCCGACGAGGGCGGGCGGCGCGACGCCGTCAGGCGCCAGTGTGATCGACGCCGTGTCTCATGACCCAGCCCTTGCTCACGTAACCGAGGTTTCTTGGAGCAGATCTGCGATTTTTGAAGATTGCGCCCACGAGTGAGACGACGACGGCACTCGAGATGATCAAGAACGTCTCCATGCCACCCTCTCCTTATTTCAATCCGCTCAGGGTCGATGATGCTGCTGCGTCGCGTCTGCTTGCAAAGCTTAGTCCCACCTGAACCGTCAATTCTAGATCGGACGCGATGATCCGAACGGACGCGTTCCCGACGGAGGTTGACGCGGCGCTGGCGGTGGAGTGGTTGACGACGGCTCCGGCGGATTTGCCATGCGCGTCAGTGTCTCCTCGAACACCTGTCCTTCGGCAAGCGGCGCGCTCCAATGGCCGATCAACTTTTGACCGTCGATTCGGTAGAGCACAATGCCGCCAGACTCAGGGCCGAAGAAACTGACCGCGAGCATGTCGCCCTCGCGAATGCCGACGCCGACGGCGGTCAGTTCGGAGGCGATTATCCACCGTACGACAAATCGGTTGCCGTCCGGTTCGATGATGACGGCACCACGATAGGGTCGCCCGTCAGCACCCGTGCCCTGACATTCGTAGATTCCGGGAAGGTCAGCTGGATCGGGCGTGGCGGGTACTTCCGCCGCACGTCCGACCAGAGGACCGACGCACAACAGAAGTACCCCAAGGAGCAGAGCGGCGGAACGCATCGAAACCTCCACGCGGCAGGCCGCGCCGCCGCTCGCTCACGAGCGCTACGTGATTTGCTGTCGCTACTTCTTGTTTGGTTTCACTTCCAGTGAGTTCACCACGTCCTTGACGCCCGGCTGGCTGCGCGCGATGTCGCCGACCTTGTCCCGTTCGGCAGAACTCTTCACCGTGCCAGTGATCGTGACGACACCGTTGTTGGCGTCGAAGTCGATCGCCTCGTCTTTGAGGTCGGCTTCCTGGTCCACGAGATTCCCGAGATGGTTCTCGATACCGCTATCGAGATCATCCGCGATGCCCTCGTCCTTGTTGGCCACCGTCACTTCGTTGGCCACCTGTGCGCCGTTCCCGACCGCCTTCTGCACGACATCAGCCGCGCGCTGCCGTTCGTTCTCGGTGTCCACCGTGCCTTTGAGATGAATCGTCTTCGCGTCCTTGTCGTAGTCGGCGTTGACCTTGTCGAGCGCCGCGCTCGACAACGCGGTGTCTGCCGTCTTCTCGTAGTCAGGCGTTCTTGGACCGCACGCCGTAGTCGCGATCAGCGTTGCCGCGGCGAGGCAGCCTAATGCTAGTTTCATCGTGTCCTCCTCAAGTCCCGCCCACAACAAGGCAAGCTTCGGACCATCACGCACATCACGCGCGGTTTGCTAAGACTTTCGGGAAATCCCCATAGACAGCCTCATCAGATCGGCACGTTCCGCTCAGGTTCCACTTGTAAGGGTTACCAGCGGTTGTGCTCGTCGCGCGATATGCGCACTTCTATATGCAAGCGATCCGTGTACGCGATCCGGGACCGGCGAATTGAGTGGTACGCAATCTGCTCCATCCAATTCGTCTCTCACAACCAAGATGTTTGTGAGACGAACCAAGGAGCGATGGAATGAACACCGAAATTCTCCAGGGCAAATGGCACCAGTTGAAGGGCAGTGCAAGGGCGCAGTGGGGCAAGCTCACTGACGACGAACTCGATCAGGTCGATGGCAATGCCGAGAAACTGGTCGGCCTTGTGCAGGAGCGATACGGATACGCGAAGCAGCGCGCAGAGCAGGAAGTCGATTCCTTCCTCGCCCGTCAGAAGGCAATGTAGTTCGCGTTTCGGCTAGCTGCCGTCAGGCTCGCCGCCGACGGCCTTTGGAATGGCCGCAGGGGCTTCGTCTTCGCGGACCGATTGGGCGGCCTGCGGAGACGATTTCCCTGGTGAGATCGTCGCGGCCAGGATTTCGTCGAGTGGTCGCCGCGCGCGGGCGTCTTCGAGCGCATGTCCGTCGGTGAGATCGAGTCGAAGGGGCGTGATCGAGATCCAACCCTGTTCGATGGCCCAGCGATCGGTACCTTCATCGGCGCCTTCAATTGGTATCACCGTCGACCAGAAGAGCGCGCGTCCCGAGGGATCCTGTGCGGGCACGATCTTGCCGTCATACCGCCGCACCGAGGCACGCGTCCAGATCATGCCGCGCGGCTGCCGCGGGAAGTTGACGTTGACCAGTTGGAGATCGCGTTCAGGCAGCAGCGTCTGCAGCACCAGACGAATCCATGGCTTCAGCGGATCGAAGTCGGCCGCGGATTCCGCGCCGGCAGGAACGCTCAAAGCCACGCCGCGTAAACCAAGCAGTGCCGCTTGCTTGGCTGCTGCGACTGTTCCTGAGTGCCAGATCGAGTTTCCGAGATTGAACCCGAGGTTCAGGCCAGACAATACGATGTCAACCTTCTCCCAGTGATACGCACCTAACGACACACAGTCAGCAGGAGTGCCATTGACGCGATACGCCGTGAGCCCCTCCACCCGGGTGGGCCGATAGGAGAGCGGACGCGATGCCGTGATCGCGTGCCCCATGGACGAGCGCTCGACGTCCGGCGCTACCACGCGCACGTTTCCGAACTCCGCTGCCACTTCGGCAAGCACCGCAATCCCGGGGCTGTAGATCCCATCGTCATTGGACACGAGGATGTGCATGACCGCCGTCGTGCAAGCAGGCGGCCACGGAACCGTCTACGCCTGCGGTCCAACTCTTGAATAGTCACAGTTCAGATGCGAATCTCACTTTTCCACAATCAAAGGGCCGGCGATAACACATCGTTCTCATGGATCCGCGAGCTCATCGAAACGTCGGGCCACGAGCTCGTACGCGTCTTCGATAGAGAAGCGGCGTTCGGAGAGCTGATCGACGAACGAACGGAGCTGGTTGTCGCCGCAGGAGGAGACGGCACTGTCGCGGCCGCTGCGCGGTTGCTCGCAGGGAAGCCGATTCCGCTTGCGGTTCTCCCGCTCGGCACGGCGAACAATATTGCCAGGACGCTGCACTCTGACGCGCCCAGTGAGCAGCTCGTGGCGTGCTGGGATAGCGCTAAGCGACGCCGCCTCGATCTTGGTGTCGCACGCGGATCGTGGGGCGAGCGCAGATTCCTGGAAGGTGTGGGTATCGGACTCGTGCCCGCCACGATCACCTCCGTCCACACGAAGCCGTTCAGCGCGGAGGACGTGCCGTCGAAGCTTGCGCGCGCGACGATGCGCTACTGCCAGGTGCTCTCAGGCCTCGAGCCGCGTCGTTCGACGCTGACAGTGGACGGGGAGTCGATCACCGGTGAGTTTCTGCTCGCTGAGATTCTGAACATTCAGTCGGTAGGACCGAATCTCGTCCTGTCGGCCGACGCGGATCCGTCGGATGGGTACTTCTCTGTCGTCACCGCGACGGAAGACCAGCGCGAAAACGTGACCAGGTATCTCAAGGATCTTATCGATGGACGCGAGGGATCCCTGTCGTTGCCGACTCTGCGCGCGCGCGCGATCGAAATTGAGACTGTAGAAGACGTCCACGTGGACGACGAGATCGTCAGGTTTCCGATGTCCGCGACGATGTCCGTGCAAATCGAGGCGGCGGCGGTCGAATTCCTGGTGTGCTACTGAGTGGCCTTGCGAATGTCGTTTGCTGACGGCGGCGGCTCGTGACGCCGCCGGCGTGCAGCGATCCAGCTGCGCATAGTTTCTATTCCAATCCGGCGCCGTTGGCCTTCAACCTTCTCGCCCGGGTTCTTGCCGATCGGCGCAACGTGTTCGATCTTCGCGTTCATCACCGCACCGAGCAGCAGCACGAACCCTGACATGTAGAACCAGAGCAGGAGTACCATCGCGCCCCCAAGTGCGCCGTAGGCCTCGGTGTAGCGCGTGACGTTCACCACGTAGTAGCGGAAGCCAAGTGACGCGCCGAGCCAGAGCATCGTCGCGAAGATGGTGCCGGGTGCCAGCCACGTCCATTGCTGATCGACGTCGGGCGCGAAGTAGTAGACGAGCGCGATACCGATGCTGGCCAGCACGCAGGCAAGCGGCAGCTCGAGGATCTGCCAGGTCCGCTCGAATGCGCTCCCGAGGCCGATCGCGTCGGCAATCGGGTCCGCGAGTTGCGGTCCGACGATGATGAGTGCGAAGGAAGCAAGCACGAACAGGGCGACGCCAATCGTCAGCGCGATGGCGATCAGGCGAACCCTCCACCACGAGCGCCCTTCTTCGACGCCATACGCGTGGTTCACCGTGTCGATGATGGCGGTCATCGCCGTCGAACTGCTCCAAAGCGCCGTCAGGATGCCGAGCGTGAGGAGGCCGCCTTGATCGTCGCCAGAGATTTTGCGGATCTGGTCGGTGACGATGGTCAGGAGTTCGGGAGGTGCGAACTGACGGAGTGAGCCGACGACCTCATCCATCAGCGTCGTTATGGGGAAGAAGCTGGCGACGGCGATTAGAACGATCAGCGCCGGAAACAGCGAGAAGAAAAAATAGTACGCGAGTTGAGCGGCGAGGCCGAGGCAGTTGTGCTTGAAGATGGCGTCGACGAACGTGCGTCGGAGGATTTCAGCCCAGGTCAGGCTAACGCGGAACTTACCTAACAGGAGCGCCAGTGAGAGCTCCCGGTTCCATGAGAAGCAGGGTCGAGGCGGAGCGAATACGCCCCGCCCCGGGTGCGGTTCAGGAGGTGGGCATCGACGAAGGCCGAGAGTACCGCTTCTAACTCGGCCGGTTCCAGTCCCCACAGCCGGCTGGCCTGTTCCGCAGTGACGCACAGATGTGGCGTTTGCTGGAACTGCTGGCGAATGAGTTGGACCCAGTCACATACTCGGCGGGCGCCGCAGGATTGGGTCGCGGTGGCGATTGACAAGATGGCCTCGCTGGCTGTGCCGCAGATGTCCTTCCCTTGAATGGCTGCGGCAAGACGGCCCAGTGCAAGAGATTGACCAGTTGGGTCGGCACAAACGTTGGGCTCGGCTCGACAGAAGCGGAGGCGCTGGGGCCCGTTCGCTTGTCAGTTTTTCAAGCGAAACGCCTTGTCTTCAAAAGTACAAGGCTAGGGGCGCGGTTCCCGCTCCTCGGCCCGATGACCTGACAGGATGTTGGCCATCCCATAGTTGCCTTCGTGACAGGCAACTTCGTAGAGCGGCCCGGCCGTCCGGTCCATTGAAAGCTCGACCGTCCACGGCCGTACGAAGACAGTTGAATCCTCGACCGTGGCTCGGTACGTGAGCGTGTTTGCGTCCACCACTGCGAAGCGCTCGACGACGCGGAGGCGATCGTCGCTCAGACCATTGAGATAGCCCACCCCGAAGCGGCTCTGGTGGTTGAACTTCAGGTTCGCTGTCTCGACGACGAGCGTGTTGCCGTCCCAGTGCCCGCGTGAGTCGCCCGTCCACTGCTGAATGGCTGTGGCAAGGTGCGGCCGGTTGTCGAGGGGGATGACGCGCGCGTCGTGATTCATCTCGACGAGGATCGTCACAAAGCCAGGGCTCTGAATGATGCGGTAATTGTTGTTGTAGGGCTCGGGCAGCATCGGCACGGTCGCGCCGAACAGGATGCATCGCTCCGTCAGCCAGCGATCCTCGGGACTATCTGCTGGACTCGTCTTTTCGCGCTGCTGCCTTGCCTCGACCTTCCCTTGCGCGTCCGGCGTGAGCGCGGGGATGCGTCCGTCGGGCGGATCGATCACGAGCGAGGTCCTCCGGCTGCGGACGATGCTCGTCCCGCGCTCGAAGAAGGCGTCGTTATAGGCGCCAACCTGCCCGGGTGGGAGCGGGCGATCGGCGTTGGTCTGCTCGAGCCGCGTCTGCTGAAACTGCTTCGCTTCTTCGGCGGTGAAAAACTCTTTCGAGGCGAGCTCCGGTGGACGCTGGAGCGGAGTGAGCGTCGCGTTCGTCCAGATGCCTTCGATGTCGGGGTCGCCCCACGGCGTGCGGCGCACGTTGTCCTGTGCGCTCGTGTGGATGGTTGCCAGGACGCAAAGGCTCACGACCACGATTGTGGTGACCGGTCTTTTCATGGCGCCCTCTTTCTTCGAACCCCCGGATCCCGGATCCCGGATCTCGGGTATCTTTGCACAGGTTCCGCATGAGCTACGCCACGACTCTCCAGCCGGGCCGCCCCTCGTCGTTCCGTCATCGGCCACCATCTAGGGCGATGCAGTGGACGTTCACGCTCCTCATGAATGGCCTGTTGCGGCCGTTCATTCGGACGCTGGAAGCGACCGGCCGCGCCGAGCGATTCCTGTCGAGCATGGCCGTGCAAGGTCGCACGCGCGCGCAGGCGAATCCATTCGTTCGCTACACGCCCGGGCCGCAGGACGTGATCGTGATGACGTTCCCGAAGAGCGGCACGAACTGGATGCTGCAGATCGCTCACCAGTTGATTCACCACGGCAAGGGTGAGTACGACCACATCCACGACGTGATCCCGTGGCCCGACGTGGCGACGATGCCCGGCTTCATGAGCCGCTACGCCATCCCGCTGGACGAGGCGACGGCCTGGCAGTCAGCACCAGAACGCAAGCGCGTGATCAAGACGCACTTCAGCTGGGATTTGATCCCGTATTCGCCTGACGCGAAATACATCGCCGTCATTCGCGATCCGAAGGACGCGTTCGTCTCGAGTTATTTCTTCGTCAGAGACGGCGTCTACGGCGGGGCCATGCCGAAGGTGGAAACGTGGTACCGGCTGTTTCTGTCGAAGAATTTCATGATGGGTGGATCGTGGGCGGACAACGCCGCCGGGTACTGGGCGCAACGTCACCGGCCCAATGTGCTCGTGCTGTCGTTCAAGGCGATGAAGAAGGATCTGCGCTGCGCCGTTACATCGGTCGCCGCATTCCTCGACGTGAACGCATCGGACGCGCTCATCGACGACGTGTGTCGTCTCTCGTCGTTCGACTACATGAAGGGCATCGACCACAAGTTCCATATGGGAAAGATGCATGCGCTGCGTGAGGCCGGGGCGACGCTCGCGGACGTCATCAGAACCAGGGTCATGCTCGTTGACGTCACCCGTTGGCGCGAGGCGGCGCGCGCCCATGGAGAAAGGTTCGCTCAGATACGACCGGCATGCACGTTCGTCGAGGTATCGCGCTTCATCGACCCGGGGTGGCTGGTGGAGTTCGAGGTCGACGCCGTCGTGACGACGAGCGACCATGACGCGCCGCCATCCTGATCTTCCGCCGAGCGGCACGACATCCCACTGACCGGCTCGAGACCCATTCGCCGCAGGGAATGCGCGGCATTTGCCCGGCCATGGCTCTTCGCACGCTCC
>Ga0207691_10007687_pt1 | contig 10377 bp, 8 predicted proteins | sample KBSM13metaG_FD_184327 | JGI IMG/M metagenome (GOLD analysis project Ga0207691, IMG submission 184327) | Miscanthus rhizosphere microbial communities from Kellogg Biological Station, Michigan, USA - KBS M1-3 metaG (SPAdes) (version 2) | ecosystem: Host-associated > Plants > Roots > Rhizosphere >... | reverse complement strand
ATCGCTGTCTTGTCGGCGGGGGCGTCGCGTCTCCGGCGCCGTAGGCGCTTACACGCCCTGAGCCGACGGGTACCGAACTCCGTGTACGGCTGGCTGGCTGGGCCCCGTCGTCTCGGGGCTACGCGCCAACGGCCCCTACGACGCGACACCCCCGCCTCCTGGTACGCAACCCGAACCTGAGGACAGAACAGCGGGCAGCACCCAGCAAGTGCGCGCCCTAACGCTGACGGTGCCGACCGCAGAGGGAACGCGGACTTGCTGCGCGCTGGGTGCGGTCGCGATGCGTCGTGGGGACGAGCGGCCGGCCCCGGAGCGTGCCATGACCGGGGGGCGCGGGCGCTCGGCGTAGGGGGCCTCGCGCGTAGCCCCGAGACGGCGGGGCCGAGCCACTCTCACGGCATGGAGTTCGGTACCCGCCGGCTCGAGGCGTGTAAGCGCGTGGCCACCGGAGCCGAGTGCCCGCGCCTAGCGCCGCGACAGGCTCGACCAGCCCCGCGCGCCGCAATCCAACGAATGCAGCGCGTAACCAGCTACGGCAGCGTCTCGAATGACGTGACTTTGTAGACGATCTCGTCCCCCGTCAGTGCCGTGACCGGGTCGATCAGCACGCTGATCGGATACCCCAACGTCGCGTCGTACGTAATCCGCGAGTCCTGAGGACCCAGCGCCAGCCCCTGAGCGATGAGCACCAGCAGTCCATCCACCGACTTCGCCGCCGCGCGACGATCCTCGCTCACCGCCAGGTTCGTCCCCACGTCCACCACGCTCTCGATCGTCTCGCCCGTCCCACCAGGCGTCCGCCTCACCGTGACGCGCACGGGACGCTGGAACTCGGTCGTGCACTCGCACGTCTGAGCCACCACAATGCGGTAGTGCGCCGGCCCCACCGTTTGCCACTTCTTCAGCGCGCCGTCGTACTCCGCCTGCGTCGTCCCATTGTTGTTGCCGCCGTTACCGCCGATCCCGATCACGTCCCCACCAGCACATGCACCAACCACCAGCACGAGCGCCGCGACAACGGATGCGCGGCCAAGGAATGCACTCATAGTTCTCCGGAGTTCTCCACTGCACGAGTCCAGCGTCCGTATTAGGATGTGTCGGTACACACGCTATGACCAGCCTGCCGAACCCTCGAACGATGCGGTCCGTCACCTCAATGCGCGGTGACGGGGACGAACCGTCACGCCCGGCAGCATTCGCCTGGCGATTCGTGTTGCCACGAGATTGCCCGCCGAACCGACGCCGGCGACCTCACGATTCGCGCGGTGCGGCGAGGGGGTCTCCTCATGGTCGAGGTCGAGGACGACGGCCCCGGGCTTCCCGCGGGTTGGACGTTCACCCCACCGGAGGGGAGCGGCGTCGGCCTGACGAATGTCCGCTCGCGGCTCGAGCGGCTGTATGGAAGTCAGGGTCGACTCGAGCTGCTGACTCCAACGGATGAAGCCGGCCGGCCAACCACGGGCGTGCTCGCGCGCGTGACGATCCCGTTCCGCGTCGCTGCGCCGTCGCCCCGCCGTCGCCAAGTCGCGTCCCCGATTCCCGGTGCACAATCCCCGGTCCCCACCGCATGATCCGCGCGCTCATCGTCGACGACGAGCCGATCGCGCGCGCCGGCATCGCGAAGCTGCTCGAGGGCGAGTCGGATGTGACGGTGATCGGGGAGTGCCGGGACGGGGCAGAGGCTGTCGCGCACATCCGCGCACATCGGCCCGACCTCGTGTTCCTCGATGTGCAGATGCCCGAGCGCGACGGCTTCGAGGTGCTGGCGTCGCTCGAGCCACATGAGCTTCCGGCAACGATCTTCGTCACGGCGTACAACGAGTACGCGCTCGACGCGTTCGAAGCGAGCGCGGTCGACTACCTGCTCAAACCGTTCGACCGTGAGCGGTTCGCGCGCGCGCTGTCGCGGGCGCGCCGTTTCCTCGCCGGCGACCAGCTCGCGGTGTTCCGCGCGAAGGTCTCGTCGGTGCTGCAGACGATGCGACGGGACACTCGCCTCGCCGGCACGGGTGCGGAGCCCTCGACCGGCTCGACTCCCATCGTGCCTAACGGTGACCTGAGCCGAGCGACGGAACGCGCGCGCGGTGGTGACAGTCGGCTCGCCATCCGGACGCGCGGGCGCATCACGTTCGTGGCGATCGGCGAGATCGAGTGGATCGAGACGTCGCGCAACTACGTCCGCGTGCGTGCGAAGGGCGTGTGGCACACGATGCGCGAGCCGCTGTCGACGTTCGCGGGTCGGCTCGACCCGCTGCAGTTCGTCCGCGTGAGCCGCTCGTGCATTGTCAATCTCGATCGCGTGCGCGAGTTCCGTCGGCAGGCGAATGGCCAGTACACGGTCCTCCTCGACGATGGCCAGCGCCTCGTCGCGAGTCGCCGCTATGGCGCGAAGTTGGCGCCTGACGCGTAGAGGAAGGAGGAAGGCGGCCTTAGGAAGGAGGAGGACGGCGGACGGCGGATGGCGGATGGCGGAGGAAAAGCGTGTCATCCCGAGCGGCAGCGGCTGTCATCCCGAGCGCGGGAGCCCGCGCAGCGGGCAGATGAGGGATCTTGTCGAACGTCATCGTAGCCAGTTCCAGCCACGATGATCGTCGAGAAGATCCGTCGCTGCGCTCGCTGCGCTCGGGATGACATGGCTCCTTCCTCAGGCCTCCTTCCTCAGGCCTCCTTCGTCAGGCCCTCGTACAATATTCGCATAGGCGATGAGCCATGCGGTCCCTCGCTCGTCTGCTCGCCATCGCCTGTCTCGTCGCGCTCGGTGCTTGCAATCCCATGCGCTACCTGTTCGGATGGGAGGCGCGGCTTCGCCCCGACACCACCGAGCGCGCCGGGGGGCAGTCTCTCGTCGGCGCCGGAGACATCGGGTTCTGTGGTCTGATCGGCGACCGCGCCACCGGGATTCTGCTCGATCAGATTCCCGGCACCGTCTTCACCCTCGGCGACAACGCGTATCCCGACGGTACGCTCGAAGATTTTCAGAAGTGCTACGAGCCTACCTGGGGTCGACACAAGAGCCGAACGCGGCCCTCCGCCGGTAACCACGAGTACCACGCCGACGGCGCACCGGGCTATTTCGCGTACTTCGGCGCGGTCGCGGGCGATTCCTCGAAAGGATATTACAGCTACGACCTCGGCACCTGGCACGTGGTGGTGCTCAACAGCAACATCGACGTCAGCGCGACGTCGGAGCAGATGCGATGGCTCGCGAATGACCTGGCCGAGCACCGCACGTTATGCACGGTCGCGTACTGGCATCACGCGTTTCTGAGCTCGAGCTCTGACGCTACCCCCAAGATGCGAGACGCATGGCGGCTGCTCTACGACGCCGGCGTCGAGGTCGCGCTCACGGGCCACCACCACGCCTACGAGCGCTTCGCACCGGTGAACGCCACGGCAACCGCCCTCGACCAGGGGCGGGGCATTCGAGAATTCGTCGTCGGCACAGGCGGCTCCCTGCTGGACAACTTCGGCCGCAAAGCACGCTTCAGCGAACGTCGCTACAACAACAACTTCGGTGTGCTGCAGCTCCAGCTCTATCCCGATCACTATGCCTGGCAGTTCATCTCGGTGAACGGGCATATCCGTGATTCGGGGCGGGACAGATGCCACTGACTGGGCCTTAGGAAGGAGGCCGGAGGAAGGAGGGCAGAGGGCGGAGAAGGCGTTGTCATCCCGAGCGGCAGCGAGGGATCTCCGGTGAAGATCCCGTGGCCAATTTGGCTACGGTGTCGTTCAAGAAGATCCCTCGCTGCGCTGCGCTCGGGATGACACGCCGTTTCACCGCCCTCCGCCGTCCGCCCTCCGCCGTCCTCCTCCTTCCTAAGGCCTCCTTCCTCCTTCCGCTATTGCGCGACGGGCCGCGGGAACTTCCCCTCCCTCGTCGCTGCCTGCCACGCGAAGATCGCGAAGATCATCGCCGACTGCTGCAGATCCTTCTCGCTGACACGTTCGTAGAAATCCGCGTTCGTGTGGTGCGTTCGCACGTCGTAATCCCGGTAGTCCTTGAGCGTCGTGAAGCCCGGAATCCCCACCGCGGTAAAGCTCAGGTGATCCGTGTTTCCGATCTTGTCCACCGGATTGCGCTTCACGCCGAACTCGCCTAACGCGCCCAGCCAGCCATCGAAGATCGCCTTGGCGCCGGCGTTCTCCTCGGTATAGAACCCGTACGTCGGCCCCATCCCTGGATCATCGTTGAGATACACCGCGATCGCGTCCCGTGCCGCCGCATCGTTCTTGAGATGCCGCTCCACATACGCCTTCGACCCCAGCAGGCCTTCCTCCTCCCCGCCCCACAGCGCCAGGCGAATCGTCCGCTTCGGCTGCGCGCCCACCGCCTTGAGCATCCGCATTGCCTCAATGGCCGCCGCCACCGCGTCCGCGTTGTCCGTGGCGCCCGTCGCCGAATGCCACGAGTCGAGGTGCGCGCCAAGCAGTACCACCTCGTTCTTGAGTACCGGATCCGTCCCCGGAATCTCGGCGATCACGTTGTAGCCGCTCGTGTCCGCCGCCTGGTACCTAACGCGCACCTCGGCCGCGAGCTTGACCGGCGTACCATGCTGCGCCAGCCGCGCGATCATGTTGTAGTGTTCGGCCGCCATCACCACGCTCGGCACGGCATCATCCCGCGTGCCTCGGTTGCCGAGCACGAAGATGGTTCCGTGTTGGCCCTGATTCGGGCGGAGCACGAGACCGACGCCCAGCTGCTGCAGGATCGGCATCATCTCACGCACCGGCGTTAGGCCATCCGTGCGCAGCATTGGCGGTGCGCCGATGCGCACCCGTGCCTCCGTGTCGCCCGGCTGCGGACGGTCGGCCGAGATGAGCGCCGGTCCCTCCTGCGGTGGCTGCGGCAACACGATGGCGCCCTTTAGCTTCGCGCCCATCGCCTTGATCTGGTCGGCCGTCTTGTCGCCGAGGTAGATGGGGTTCGTCGCGAGGACGCCGCGCGTCGATGGCGTCCACGCCTCCGGATAGCCCTCGAGCGGGAAATAGCGAGGCTGCGTCATCTCGAGGGTAAATTTCTCCAACGCCCAACCACGACCGAACGGGAACGGCTCGACAGCGACGTTGCTCATACCCCATTCTGTAAGGCGATCGCGCGTCCAGTCGACGGCACGCTTGAACCCGGGCGAGCCGGTGAGCCGCGGGCCGATCACGTCCGTGAGCGTGCGATAGCTCTCGAGCACACGTGAATGCGCTTGCGACTCGGCACTCAATCGCGCCATCATCGCGCGGTCCACGGACTCCTGCGCGGTGAGTGGTGTACAGATCGATGGCGCGACACCGATCGTGAGTGCGAGGGCGATACCAATCAAGGATTTGTGCAGCATCGTTGGGCTAGCGTGAGAGTGGCGGTCCGAGGCTATCTTCCCGCTCGACGATGAGCGTCGCAAGGGCCGACTGCGTCGCGATGCGGAACCTGCAGGCCCAGCGATCCATCGATTATTCCACATGTCCCGAACGAGCCGACCCAATGTGAGCGCCGGTCTCCTCCTCTTCCGGCGGTCCGTCGCCGGACTGGAGGTGTTCATCGCCCATCCCGGCGGCCCGTTCTGGAAGGATCGCGATGCAGGCGCATGGACCATTCCGAAGGGCATCGTCGAGCAGGGTGAAGATTTCCTCGATGCCGCGCGGCGGGAGTTCGAAGAAGAAACGAGCATTCAACCGATCGGTCCGTTCATTCCGCTCGGCAGCATCCGTCAGAAGGCCGGCAAGACCATTCACGCGTGGGCCTGGGAAGGGGATGCGGACCCGAGTGCGATCGTGAGCAACAGCATGCGGACGGAATGGCCGCGCGGCTCCGGACGTTGGATCGAATTCCCCGAAGTTGATCGTTGCGAATGGGCCAATCCGGCGACCGCACGCGCGAAGATGAATCCGGCCCAGGCAGAGCTGGTGACCCGCCTCGAGGCTGCACTTGTGGGGAGCGACGCCGCGCCGTAGCTATGCGGCCTATGTCCAACTCCTCGACTCGGCCGACCTCGCTTCAGCGCCGCGACTTTCTTCGCGCCGGTGCACTCGCCGCGGCAGCAACCGCGCTCGACGTCTCGGGTGGCGAGGGTGCGACGACCTCATCGCCCGCCGCGACGGCGCTCGCGCGAGCGCCCGAAAAGAATGCGTTCGGGCAAAATGCGTTCGAGCTCGAGGAGACGACGATCGCGGCGTTGCAGGACGGCATGCGTACCGGTCGGTACACCGCTCGCTCCATCACTGAGCTCTACCTCGGCCGCATGGACGCGGTCGACAAGGCGGGTCCCGCGATCAACTCGGTGATCGAGAGAAATCCGGACGCCGTCCGCATTGCCGAGGAGCGCGATGCCGAGCGAAAGGCCGGGCGCGTTCGCGGCCCGCTGCACGGCGTCCCCGTGCTGATCAAGGACAACATCGACACCGCCGACCGCATGCGCACGAGCGCCGGTTCGCTCGCGCTCGGCGAATCCATCGCACCGCGTGACGCGTTCATCGCTGCGCGGCTGCGCGAGGCCGGTGCGGTGATCCTCGGCAAGACGAACCTGAGCGAGTGGGCGAACTTCCGGTCGACTCACTCGACGAGTGGCTGGAGCGGACGGGGTGGGCAGACGAAGAACCCCTACGTCCTCGACCGCAACCCGTGTGGCTCGAGCTCAGGGACGGGCGGGTCGATCTCGGCCAACCTCGCCGCGGTAGGTGTTGGGACGGAGACGGACGGCTCGATCGTGTGTCCGTCGTCGGCGAACGGCCTTGTGGGCATCAAGCCCACCGTAGGCCTCGTGAGCCGGTCCGGCATCATCCCCATCTCGCACAGTCAGGACACGGCCGGTCCAATGGCCCGCACGGTCACGGACGCGGCGGCGTTGCTCGCCGTGCTGGGAGGTGTTGACCCACGCGATACCGCGACCGCTGCGTCGCGCGGCAAGTCGACGTCGGACTACGCTCGCGTCCTGAATGCCGGCGCGCTCAAGGGCGCGCGCATCGGCGTCGCCCGCAGCTTCTTCGGCTTCAGCGACGCCGTCGACCGCGTGATGAGTGAGGCCATCGCGGCCATGAAATCCGCCGGCGCCACGATCGTCGACCCCGCGAACATCGCCACCGCCGGCAAGTTCGATGATGCCGAATCGGATGTGCTGCACTTCGAGTTCAAGACGGACCTCAATGCGTATCTCGCCGCGTTAGGCCCGAAGGCGCCTCACAAGGACCTGGCCTCGCTCATCGCGTTCAACGAGCAGAACAAGGACCGCGAGATGCCGTACTTCGGCCAGGAGACGTTCATCAAGGCGCAGGCGAAGGGTCCGCTCACGAGTTCGGCGTACAAGGCAGCCCGCGACAAGTGCATTCGCCTGTCCCGCACCGAAGGCATCGACGCCACGCTGGCGAAGTATCGGCTGTCGGCGATCATCGCGCCCACGGGAGGACCGGCGTGGCCGACCGATCTCCTGAATGGCGATCACTTCACCGGCGGAAGCTCGACACCGTCAGCCGTGTCGGGGTACCCCAGCGTCACGGTGCCGGCGGGTTGGGTGCACGGCTTACCCGTCGGGCTCTCGTTCATCGGCGCGCAGTGGAGCGATGCCGCGCTCGTTGGTCTCGCGTACGCGTTCGAGCAGGCGACGAAAGTGCAGAAACCGCCGCGCTTCCTGCCGAGCGTCAGGCTGTAGACCGCTGGCGCGTTAGGCCGCGGTTCGTTCGCGGACGCTGACGCGCTACTCGCTGACGCTCTACTTGCGCTTGAGTCGACGCACCGCGTCGCGCAGCTCGGCGGTGCGCGCCGAGGCCATTTCCGCGAAGCATTCGGATTGCGCCTGCGCCCAGAACGGCCCGCCGCCCGAGGGGGCCTGACGCGGGCACTCGCTCTCGCGGACGCCGAGCCACACGCGTTGCTCGACACGGATGCGCTGCACCGTCGGTGGGTCCGGCGCGCCTAACGGCGTGCCGGCCACGCGTCGCATCTCATCCACGAGCGACTCGAACGTGCGATTGAGTGGCGCGTCGCCAATCTCGATGTACGCGGCGAGGCAGGCGCGCTGATCCGCCGTCGCGGCGATGCGACACCGAGGGATCGGCCCAGCGCCATCGCCTGACGACGCTCCTTTTTTCGGCCGCGGTGGTGGAATCTTGAACGGGTCCTCGATCGGTGCGCTGGCCCCGACCGTAGAGTCAGGGTCCGGAGGCGTCGCGGCGGTAGCGGGTAGCGCTGCGTTGTTGGAGTCGGCGTTCGGCGCGGGCGGCTTTGCGGATGCTACCGCGCGCTTGCTGTCGACCCGCGTCTTGCGAGGCGCGCGTGACGATGGCGCCTTCGCGGTCGAGGCCGCGCCTCTACGCGTCTCACGCACGACGGGCTGCTTTCCTGGCGCCGGTGTGCTCTTGTCAGTCGCCGGCATCGTCGCGGCGACGCTGCTCCCACCCGTGATGCCGCTTATGCGTGGCGCGGGATTCTCCGGGGGCGGCGCGGCCATCAAGCCGCCGGACGACGGCACAGCTGGCGCAGTAGCCGAGTCGCTCACGATGTTCCCAGCGCTCGTCGTTACGCGACTCGATCCAGGCGCTCGCTCCGCACCGTCCCGTGCGCTGCCGCTGAGCATGATGAACAGCGACGCCGCAGCCAAGGTGAGCGGAACGACGAGTCCGACGGCCTGCAGCATTCGCCTGCGGCGGGTCGTAAACGCGAACGGTGACTCCGCGTTAGGTGCCACGGCATCGTCGCGCTCGACAACCTTCGTCATCGCCGGCAACAGAATCCGGGTCGGCGCCTCGTCCGAGTCACGCGGCGCACTCCCGAGCGCGCTCGATTGAACCGTCGGGACCAGCATGATCGGTTCCGCGCGGGCTGTGACCGCCGCTGATTCGCGGTGCGTCTCCGGCGGAGGCGTTATCGGCGCCACTGCGTCCACCTCTGCCTCGCGATGCAGGCCGGCGTGCACGTCGGTGCTGGCTGTCGGAACGTGGCTCGATTGGTCGGGGTCGATCGCGGTCGCGCGGAACTGGACCGTGGGCTGGTCGTCCATCGGCGACGCGCCCGCCGGGTACGTCTGCGCCAATACCGGCGGCGGATTGTACGTCAGCTGATCGAGAAACGCATCGATCGTCTGCCACCGGCGTGTCTTGTCCTTGATCAACGCGCCTTCGATCGCGAACAGGAGGTTGGCCGGCACGCGTGGCCGGAGCGACGTGATGCGCGGCAGATCCTCGTGCTTCTGCTTGTAGATGATGCCGTACAGACTCTCGCCCGCCCACGGCCGGCGTCCGGTGAGCAACTCCCAGCCGAGGACGCCGAGGCTGTAGATGTCGCTCCGGCCGTCGACCACCTCGCCATCGATCTGCTCGGGCGACATGTACTGCGGTGTGCCTAACGCTGCGCCGAGGAGCGTGATGCCGCCTTCGCCGTCAATCGACCGCGCGATCCCGAAGTCGGAAAGGAGGGCGCGGCCCCGCGTGACGTCGAGGAAGATGTTCTCGGGTTTGACATCGCGATGCACGATGCCGCGTCGGTGCGCGTACGCCAGCGCGCTGGCCACATCCCGCAGGATGGCCTCCGCGTCCTCGGCGCCTAACGACCCGTGCTCGCGGAGCCGGTCACGGACGGTGCCGCCCGGCACGTGCTCCATGATGATCGCGACGGCGCGGTCGTCGATCTGCTCGATGGCTTCGGTGCGGACGATGTTTGCATGGTCCAGGCCGGCAACCGTTCGCGCCTCGCGCGCGAAGCGGCGGAGGGCGTCGGGGTCGTCGAGGTACCGTCCGCGAATGGCCTTGATGGCGACGAGCCGCCCGCTGACGCGCTTGCGGGCGAGGTAGACAGCCGCCACTCCCCCGTGCCCGAGCTCTCGGATGAGCTCGTACTCGCGTTCGAGGGCGCGGAGGTCGGACGGAAAGTCGGCGTCGGTTGCCATCGATTCGGGGAAGCTATCTGGGTGTGATGCGGGTTGTGTGCCGAAGGCGCCGGCGGCGCCTAGGCCTTAGGAAGGGGGCCCTAGGAAGGAGGTGGGTTCAAGGCGGAGAAATCGCACCGCCGCGCAGTGAAACGATGATACACAAAGTCACGGCGGCGATAGGCTTGGTGCGCGCTCGTTCAATCCTCTATCCCGCGGCCGATGCCAAGTCCCAAGAGCTACCGAGACCTCGAAGTCTGGCAAAAGTCCATGACACTCGCAGTGGCGGTTTACAGGAGCACAGCGGATTTCCCGAAGCATGAGCTATACGGTCTGACGTCGCAAATGCGACGCGCGGCGGTGTCGGTTCCGGCGAATATCGCGGAGGGCAGAGGGCGATGGTACCGAGGGGAATTCGCGCACCACTGCGCGATCGCCCGGGGTTCTCTCATGGAGCTCGATACGTATCTGGAGCTCGCCATTCAGCTGGGCTACGCCCGGCGACAGACGTTCGAACCTGCGATACGGCTCG
>Ga0207691_10007685_pt1 | contig 10379 bp, 10 predicted proteins | sample KBSM13metaG_FD_184327 | JGI IMG/M metagenome (GOLD analysis project Ga0207691, IMG submission 184327) | Miscanthus rhizosphere microbial communities from Kellogg Biological Station, Michigan, USA - KBS M1-3 metaG (SPAdes) (version 2) | ecosystem: Host-associated > Plants > Roots > Rhizosphere >... | reverse complement strand
AATTCCCCGATTACCCAATTCACAGTTCCCTCTTGGCGAGAATGATGGCGCCGATCATCGCCACCAGCAGCAGCATCGACGCGATCTCGAACGGGATCAGGTAGCTCGTATACAACAGCCACCCGACTTCTTCGGTGTTGCCGCTGACGGGCAGCGCGGCGCTGGCGGCGGCCAGTGCCGGCGCCGGCCGGACATACTCGCGGGTCGCAACGATCGCGAGCTCCACCAGCACGGCGACCGACAGCGCAAATCCCCACTGCGTTTTTCGCCGCGGATCCGAATGCGCCTCCGGCGGCCGCTTCAGGTTCACCAGCATGACGACAAACAGGTACAGCACGACGATGCCGCCGGCATAGACGAGGATCTGGATCGCGGCGAGGAACTGCGCGCCGAGCAGGACGTACAGCGCCGCGACGAACAGGAAGTCGAGCACGAGGAACAGCACGCTGTGGACCGTGTCCTTCGTCGTGACGACCAGCACCGCGAACCCGAGGATGCACGCGGCGATGAAGTAGAAGGCGATCGCTTCGCCCATTACAGGAACACCACCTTCACGATGCCGGTGACGACCAGGTTCGCAATCGCCAGCGGTATCAGCACCTTCCACCCGAGCCGCATCAGCTGGTCGTAGCGATACCGCGGCAGCGTCGCGCGAACCCAGATGAAGATATAGAGAAACACGAACGATTTGATCAGGAACCAGGTCCACGCCGGGATGAAATCGAGAAACGCCAGCGCCGCGACGTTCGGGAACGGCCGCAGCCACCCGCCGAGGAACAACGTCGTCGCCACTGAGGAGACGACGATCATGTTCGCGTACTCGGCGAGGAAGAACAGCGCGAAGCGCATGCCGCTGTACTCGGTGTGAAAGCCGCCGGTCAGCTCCTGCTCCGCTTCGGGCATGTCGAACGGCGCGCGATTGGTTTCGGCGAGGCCGCCGATGAAGAAAATCACGAACGCCAGCGGCTGCGCGAACGCGTACCACACATGGCCGCTCTCTTGTGCGCGCACGATGCTGACCATGCTGAGCGAGCCGGACATCAGGATCACGCTGACGAGTGTGAGCGTCACCGCGACTTCGTACGAAATCAGCTGCGCCGACGCGCGCAGGCTGGCGAGCAGCGGGTACTTGCTGTTCGACGCGTAGCCCGCGAGGATGATCCCGTAGACGCCGACCGAGGCCACCGACACGATGTACAGCAGGCCGACGTTGATGTCGGTGACGTAGAGATTCACCTGCCGGCCGAACAGGCTGACCGTCGGGCCGAACGGAATGACGGCGTAGACGATCAGCGCCGGCACCATCGAGATAATCGGCGCCGCGGTGAAGACCCACCGGTCGGCTTTCACCGGCGTGATGTCTTCCTTGATCATCAGCTTCACGGCGTCGGCCACCGGCTGGAGGATCCCGTAAGGGCCGACGCGCATCGGTCCGAGCCGCGATTGCGCCCAGGCGATCACCTTGCGCTCGAGCAGCACCATGTAGGTGACCGCGACCAGCGTCGCGTTCAGCACGATCAGGATCTTCAGCAGGGGGATGACAAACTGATCGATCATCGTCGTTCGTCGTTCGTCGTTCGTCGTGCGTCGTTCGGGGTGCGTCGTTCGGCGTTCGGGCTGACTTCGTGTGAACGAAGCACGAGGAGCGGCCGATCGAACGTCGAACCACGAACGGCGGCGATCATCGATCCACCTCGCCAAGAACGACGTCCAGCGAGCCGATCAGCGCGACGACGTCAGCCACCAGGTGCCCGCGAATCAGCGTCCGCAGTCCCTGCAGGTTGCAGAACGACGGCGGCCGGACGCGGAAACGGTACGGGTTGGTCGACTTGCCGTCGCTGACGATGAAGTATCCGAGCTCGCCCTTGGGCGATTCGATGGCGTGATAGGTCTCCCCCGCCGGCGGCTTGATGAGACGCGGCACTTTGCCGACGATCGGGCCCTCGGGAATCCCTTCGGTGGCCTGCCGGATGATGCGGAGCGACTGCCGGAATTCCTCGAGCCGGACCAGATAGCGATCGTAGGTGTCGCCGGCGGTCCCAATCGGCACGTCGAATTCCATCTCGTCGTACGCCGCGTAGGGCTCGTCCTTGCGGATGTCGCGCGGCACGCCCGACCCGCGCAGCGGCGGTCCGCTCAATCCGAGCGCCACCGCGTCCGCGCCGGAGATCACGCCGATGTTCTTGGTGCGCTCGAGCCAGATGCGGTTGTGCGTCAGCAGCTCCTCGTATTCGTCGACCTTGGAGCCCATGATGGTGCAGAACTCGAGCACCTTCTTGTCCCAGCCGGGCGGAATGTCGAGCGGCAGCCCGCCGATGCGCATCGAGTTGTAGGTGAGCCGGGCGCCGCAGAATTCTTCGAAGAGATCGAGGATCAGCTCGCGCTCGCGGAACGCGTACAGGAACACCGTCATCGCCCCGATGTCCATCGCGTGCGTGCCGATCCACAGGCAGTGGCTCGCGATCCGCTGCAGCTCGCAGAGGATGGTGCGCACGTAGCGCGCCCGCCGCGGCACTTCCAGCGACATCAGCTTCTCGACCGTCTCGCAGTAGCCGACGTTGTTGGTGGCGGCGGCCACGTAATCCATCCGGTCGGTGAGCAGGATGATCTGCGTCCAGTTGCGGTTCTCGCTCAGTTTCTCGATGCCACGATGCAGGTAGCCGATGACGACATCCGCGTCGACCACCTTCTCGCCGTCGAGCCGCAGCACGACCCGCAGCACGCCGTGCGTGCTCGGGTGCTGGGGGCCCATGTTCAACACCAGCTCGTTGGTGTCGAACATCGCGCCGTGATGAACCGTCGGTGTTTCCATGACTCCTGTCGTTCGTGGTTCTCGGTTCGTCGTGCGTCGTGCGTTGTGCCTCGACGCACGACGAACGTCGAACGTCCTATTCGATATCAGCCTCGTCCCGTGCCTGGCGCAGCTTCAGCCAGTCGATCGGATTCTCCATCAGCAGCTCGCCGGGACCTTCGAGCGGGTAATCCTTCCGCTGCGGAAACCCCTGCCAGTCCTCCGGCATCAGAATTCTCCGGCGATCCGGGTGTCCCGTAAAATTCACGCCAAAGAGATCCCACACCTCGCGCTCCAGCCAGTCGGCCGCCGGCCATACCGGCGTCGCGGACGGAATTGGCTGATTCTCCGCGACCCTGACCTTCACACGGATCCGATGCCGAAGCCGGGTCGAGTAGAGACAGTACACGACATCGAAGCGCGCCTCGGTGCGCGGCGGCCAGTCGCTGGCGGTCACGTCGGAGCAGAAATCGAACGCTGCGTCCGGCGCGTCGCGCAGGTGCCGTGTCACGGCGGCGATCTGGGCCACCGGCACGATGATCGCCCAGTCGCCGACGAAGTAGCTGATCTGCGAGACGCTGCCTGGAATTGCCGCCTGTAACGAAGCAATAAAGGCCGGGGGCTCGACACCGGCCGGTGGCGGCGGGTCGGTAGGGCCGCTTGGCGGCGCCGCGACCGGCGGATGCGCAGCCGCCGGCTTCGGGGCCGCGGCAGCGGGCTTGGCCGCCGTAGCGGCGGTAGCTGCGGCGGCCGGCTTTGCCGCGCCGGCAGCTGCCGGCGCAGGGGCGGCCGGCTTCGCCGCCGCGCTCGCAGCAGGCGTCGCCGACTTCGCTGATTCAGCTTCCGACGCGGGCTTGCCCGCCGTAGCCGCATCAGCGGCGGACGTGGGCACAGCCGTTGCAGCGGCCGGTTTGTCAGCCGACGGCGGCTGAGCCGCGGGGGCCGGCGGCTTGTTATCAGACGGCGGAGGTGCTTCAGCCACTTACGCCCATTCCAGCGCGCCCTTTTGCCAGGCGTAGTAGTAGCCGACGACCAGAATGAAGATGAACACGAGCATTTCGATGAGGCCGAACAACAACAGCTTGTTGAAGATCACGGCCCACGGAAACATGAAGACCGTCTCGACGTCGAAAATAACGAAGAGCATCGCCACCAGGTAGTAGCGGATGCTGTAGCGGTCGCGGGCGTCCGTGACCGGCTCGATGCCGCACTCGTAGGGCTCGAGCTTCACCTTGTTGTACTTCTCCGAATGCAACAGGCTCGAAAAAACCAGCGTAAACAGCGCGAAGCCGGTCGCAACGGCGACGAAAATGGCGATGGGGATGTAGGCTGAAAGCATTGGGATGATGGGTCGCGCGAGAAGAATCGCGACGAGAAAAGCCGTTGGTTTATAGCACGCGACCTGAGGGGTGTCAAATTCCCCGCAACTTACAGAATTCAAAACCTTTTTGACCTATACTGACGAAATGACTACAGCTCGCCTTTTGCTCGGCGCCCTCGTCGTCGCGGCCCTGGCCGTGACGTGGCCCGGACGTCTGTCGGCCCAGGCCGCGCGGAAGGCCATGTACGTCAGCGTCGTCAACGAGGCGGGCACGCCGGTGAAGGACCTCGATGCGGCCGACTTCATCATCCGCGAAGACAACGTCGCGCGCGAAGTCCTCCACGTCGAACCGGCACTGGACCCGATGCAGATTGCGATTCTCGTCGACAACAGCACCGCCGCGCGCAACAACATCTCGCACATACGGACAGCGCTGCCATCGTTCGTCGGGGCGCTCACCGACGGACTCGCAGGGCAGAAGAACGAGGTCTCGATTATCGCGATCGGCGAACGGCCGACCGTCCTCGCCGACTACAGCACCAGCCGCGCCGCCCTCCAGAAGGGCATCGACCGCATCTGGTCGCTGCACGACACCGGGGCCTATCTGCTCGATGGGATTCCCGAGGTCTGCCAGGGATTCAAGAAGCGCGAGGCGATGCGTCCGGTCATCGTCGCGCTCACCGCCGAAGGGCCCGAGTTCAGCAACCGCCAGCACGACCAGGTCATCGAACCGCTCAAGGCGACCGGCGCGGCGTTCAACGCCCTCGTCATCGGACGCCCGTCCAGCAGCCTCAGCTCGGAGGCCCGCGAGCGCAACATGGTGCTCGACGAGGGGCCGCGCGTTACCGGCGGCGCGCGGATGGACATCCTCGCCGTCGAAGGGCTTGACATGCGGCTCAAGCAGCTCGCGGATCAGTTGATGCACCAGTACAAGGTCACTTACGCGCGGCCGCAGACGCTCATCCCGCCGGAGCGGTTCACGGTCGCGACGAACAAGCCGGGATTGACCGCGCGCGGCACGTTGGTCAGAGAGACCAAGAACAAGTCGTAAAGAGACCAAGAACAAGTAGGGTTCCGTGATTCATCCAGCACTTCGCCGTTCTCATTGGCGCCTCGCACTCGTCGGCGCCGGCTTCCTCGCCGTCACCGTCCAGATCGGCCGCGCCCAACAACCGCCGCCGCCGCCGGCTGGCCAGCCGCCGCAGACTCCGTTTCGCAGCGCGGTCGATCTCGTGTCGCTCAACGTGACCGTCACCGAGGGCACGGGGAAATACGTGACCGACCTGACCGCCCAGGACTTCGCGGTCTTCGAAGACGGCGTCAAGCAGGACGTCACGTTCTTCACCCGCACGAACCTCCCGATCGCGCTCGCCCTCCTGATCGACACCAGTGCGAGCATGGAGAACAAGCTGCCGACCGCGCAGGAAGCGGCCATCGGCTTCGCCAAGCGGCTCCGGCCGCAGGACCTCGCGGAAGTGGTGGACTTCGACAGCCGGGTCGTCGTCCTCCAGAGTTTTTCCAATAGCCTGTTCGAGCTCGAACAGGCGATCCGCAAGACGTCGGCCGGCGGGTCGACATCGTTGTACAACGCCGTCTATATCGCGCTCAAGGATCTGAAGAAGATCGTCGCCAAGAGCAGCGACGACATTCGCCGCCAGGCCATCGTCGTGCTGTCGGACGGTGAGGACACGTCGAGCCTGCTGCCGTTCGAGGAAGTGCTGGATCTCGCGAAACGGTCCGAGACTGCAATCTACTCAATCGGGCTTCGCGCAGGCGAAGGCACCACAGGCGTCTCTGCCAAGGGCTTCAAGGAAGCCGAATTCGTGATGCGGCAGTTCTCGCAGGAAACCGGCGGGCGGTCGTTCTTCCCGAACCAGCTCTCCGATCTCGCCGGCATCTACGGACAGATTTCCGACGAGCTGTCGAGCCAGTACACCGTGGGCTACACCTCGAAGAACCCGAAGCGTGACGGAAGCTGGCGGCGCGTGGTCGTCCGGGCCACGCGACCGAATCTCACCGCGCGGACCAAGCTCGGTTATTTCGCGCCGACCCCGCGCTCATGATCAACGCGGTACCTCTGGCGCTCTATGCGGGAGCGCTCGTGGCCTACGCGTGGCACTTCGCGCAGCGCAACCCGATCGTCGGCCGATCCGCGAGCACGCTCCTGATTGCGGCCGCGCTCGCCCACACCTTCGTCATCGGCATGCAGACGATGGAAGCGGGACACGTGCCGGTGGGCGGTGCAACGTCGGCGATCTCGACGTTCGTCTGGCTGCTCGCGCTCGCCTATCTCTACACGGAGATGACGACCGACGAACGGGCGATGGGGGTCTTCATCCTGCCGCTGCTGGTCGCGCTGCAGGCGATTCCCGCGATCAGGCCCGGGGTGGAAGACCGCGCCGCCGTCCTGCAGGGTCCGCTCTTCGGTGTGCATGTGTCGTCGCTGCTCTTCGCCTACGCGAGCTTCGCGCTCGCCTGCGTCATCGGCATCACCTACGTACTGCTGTTCAAGGAGATCAAGGCCAAGCACCTCGGGTTTTTCTACGCGCGGCTGCCGTCGCTGCAGGTGCTGGACCGGATGAACCAGCGCGCCATCGTGATCGGCTGGGTGTTTCTGACGATTGGCATGATCGTCGGCGCGATCTGGGCGCTGCAGGCGCGCGGCGGCTACGCGGCGGGCGATCCGCGCGTGCAGGCGATGTCGCTGCAGGATCCCAAGATCTTCGTCGCCCTCGTGTGCTGGTTCGTGTATTCGTTCGAGCTGTTCGCGGCGCGGCGGATCGGGTGGGGCGGGCGTCGTGCAGCCTATCTCTCGGCGGTCGGGTTCGCGATCGTGCTGCTGAATTTCGTGCCGATCAGCTATTTCCTGACGAAGAGTCATAACTTCTAAAGACCTGTCGGGGCTCGGAGCTAGGGGCTAGGGTACTGGGGGCTAGGAGCTAGCTGTCCTTGAATCTGTTACTCGTCGGAATCAGTCACCGGACGGCGCCGGTCGACCTGCGCGAGCGGGTGGACTTCCAGGTGCGGGGTGTGGCTGACGCGCTGCGGTCCGTGGCCGGTCGCGGATCGACACGCGAAGCGGTCGTGGTGTCGACCTGCAATCGTGCGGAGGTCTACGTCGCCTGCGACGATGCCGCGGCAACGCGGGCGGATCTCGTCGCGTTTCTGTCGGAGTTCCACGGCGTCCAGGCATCGGATCTCGCTCCGCACCTTTACGACGTTCACGGCCTGGACGCGGCGCGGCATCTGTTCCGTGTCGCAGGCGGGCTCGACTCGCTGGTCGTCGGCGAGCCGCAGATCCTCGGCCAGGTGAAGGACGCCCACACGGCGGCCGCCGAAGCGCAGACCGTCGGCCCGGTGCTGAACCGCCTCTTCCACTCGTCGTTCGCCGTCGGCAAACGCGTCCGCACGGAAACCGGACTTGGCTCGGGAGCGGTCTCCGTCAGCTATGCCGCGGCGTCGCTCGCGAAGAAGATCTTCGGCGATCTGCGCGGGCGGAGCGTCGCGGTGGTCGGCGCCGGCGAGATGGGCAAGCTCACCGCGCTGCACATGAAATCGCACGGCGTCCACGCCGTGACGATCGTCAGCCGGACCATGGCGCACGCTGCCAGAACGGCGGAGGCGATCGGCGGCGCCAGCGCGTCCCCTTGGGACGAGCTGGACACGGTGCTCGGCGCGGCCGACATCGTCATCACCGCCACCGGCGCCGCGACGCCGATCCTGACTCGGTCCCACGTCGAAGCGGTGATGCGCCCGCGGAGGAATCGGCCGCTGTTCATCATCGATATCGCCGTACCACGCGACGTCGATCCGGCGGCGGGAGAAATCGAACAGGTCTTTCTCTACAACATCGACGATCTCCAGGCGACCGTGCGCGAGAACCTGGCGCGCCGCTCGAGCGAGGTCGCGCGCGCCGAAGCGATAGTCGGCGAAGAAGTCGAGCGGTTCGGCGCGTGGTTCCGATCGCGCGGCGCGATTCCCACCGTCGTCGCGCTCCGCCAGCGGTTCGAAGACATCCGCCGGGCCGAGCTCGAGCGGCTGGACTTCAAGCTGTCGACGCTGACGCCTGACGCCCGTGCGCGGGTGGACGAAATCACGCATCTGATTGTCGAGAAGCTGCTGCTCACACCGACCGAGCAGCTGAAGTCGATCGGCGATTCGGACACCGTCGAGGCCTACGCCGAAGCGCTGTCGCGTCTGTTCGACCTCACCGAGCCCCCGGTCGCGCGCGGCACGCAGCCCGCGGAGCTTCGGGGAGGCAAAGTCGAGGCGTTCCCTCGCAATCGTTCCCGATCGCCACGCTGACGCGCCGTGGATCAGGAACTTCGGCTCGGCACCCGAGGCAGTCAGCTCGCGCTCTGGCAGGCGAATACCGTGGCGGCGCGCATCGCCGCCGCCGGCGGGCCGCCCTGCCGGATCGTGGTCATCCGTACGACCGGCGATCGCCTGCACGACGCGCCGTTGTCCGAGGTCGGCGGCAAGCGGCTGTTCGTCAAGGAAATCGAGGACGCCCTCCTTCGCGACGAGATCGATCTCGCGGTGCACAGCAGCAAGGACATGCCGGCCGTGCTGCCGGACGGCCTGGCGATCGGCGCCGTCTTGCCCCGGGAGGATCCGCGTGACGCGGTCGTGTTACCCGGCATGGCTAATGGCTCAGGGCTCATGGCTCGAGACCCGGGCCATCATGCGGCAGATCCCTCCACACATCCGTCATATGCCATCAGCCATCAGCCATCAGCCATGACCAGCATCGAGGATCTGGTGGCTCGGCTCGGGAGGTCGCCATCGATCGGCACCGGCAGCGTCCGGCGTATTGCCCAGCTGACGCGACTATTCCCCGGCGCGACGTTCCAGCCGATTCGCGGCAATCTGGATACGCGGTTGCGCAAGCTCGATGAAGGCGCGCATCATGCGTTGGTGCTGGCGGCGGCCGGCCTGCGCCGCCTGGGATTCGCCGCGCGCATCTCGTTCGCGCTCCCGGTTGAGGTTTGCGTGCCGGCGCCCGGACAAGGAATCGTGGCCGTCGAGGTCCGCGCGGCCGACACGCCGTTGCAACGCCTGCTCGGTACGATCGACGACGAAGGGTCGGCGGCGGCGCTGACGGCGGAACGGGCCCTGGTGGAAGCGCTCGGCGGCGGGTGTCAGACGCCGGTGGGAGCGCTGGCGTCGCCCGCCGAGGGCGACACGCTGTCGCTTGTGGCCGTGGTCGTGGCGCTGGACGGAAGCCGCGCGGTCCGCGGCCAGACGCACGGCCCGCGCGCGGAGGCCGCGGACCTGGGCGCGCGACTGGGCGCACAATTGATCGCCGACGGCGCCGACGAGATTCTCGCTGACGCGCGGCACGCACAGGGCGCTGTAGAAGGGATACAACCGTAGTCGTCAGTCGTAGGTCGTCAGTCGTCAGTCCGCAGTCGTCAGTCGCCAGTCTCGGTCGTCAGCCTCAGTCGGCAGTCTTCAGTCGTACGAAGGCGACTGGGCTGACGACGGAGGCTGACGACTATGGCTGACGACTGAGACTGATCACTGAAGACTTAGGACTGACGACGGATGACTGGGGACTGAAGACTTCTGATGTCTATCGTCTACTTAATCGGCGCTGGCCCCGGGGATCCCGGTTTGATAACCGTGCGGGGTCTGCAGTATCTCGCGGCGGCGGATGTCGTCCTCTACGATCACATCGTGCCGGCGCGGCTGCTGCGTCACGCGCGTCCGGACGCCGAAAAGATCGACGTCGGCCTCGCCGCGCCGCAGCCGCTCGAACAGGAAGCGATCTGCTACCTGCTGGCGGAGAAGGCACGCGAGGGCAAGACGGTTGCGCGTCTGAAATGGGGCGATCCGTTCGTGTTCGATCGCGGCGGGCCCGAAGCGCTCTTCCTGCACGAACAGGGCGTGCGCTTCGAGGTGGTGCCGGGCATCCCCGCCGGGGTGGCCGTCCCCAGCTACGCGGGCATCCCGACGACATATCCCGGCGGCGGCGACACGCTGACCTTCGTGCGCGGTCACGAAGACGACGGCAAGGCGCCGACGTCGATCGACTGGGCGAGCCTCGCGCACCTCGACGGCACGATCGTCTGCTACGCCGGCCCGCAGCAGCTGCCGCAGATGCTGGCGGCGCTGATCTCGCACGGCCGCCCGCCTGAAGATGCGGCGGCCATCGTCTACGACGGGACGTTGCCGACGCAGGAAACGATCGTCGGCACGATCGAGGAGCTGGTCGCGGCCGTCAAACAGTCGACCGATCGCCGCCCCGCGATTCTGGTGGTCGGG
>Ga0207691_10007683_pt1 | contig 10380 bp, 7 predicted proteins | sample KBSM13metaG_FD_184327 | JGI IMG/M metagenome (GOLD analysis project Ga0207691, IMG submission 184327) | Miscanthus rhizosphere microbial communities from Kellogg Biological Station, Michigan, USA - KBS M1-3 metaG (SPAdes) (version 2) | ecosystem: Host-associated > Plants > Roots > Rhizosphere >... | reverse complement strand
TGTATATCTTTTTGTGTTTGATAAGGAGAACAATTATAAGGCATCGTTACCATTGATAATAAGTGATAGCGATCCTCAAACTACTGAATTCGCTTCCATGGATAGCAGGTATACTATTTCAATAAATCGGCAGCGTAAAAAATCTAATGGCGAGTTGGGTTACAAAAAGGACGCTTACGTATATAATAACATCGGCGTGTTTACGCTCATTCTCACAGAATCCAACGATGATCTCGCTGCAAGTGGAGTAGAAGTGATCAATCCTTTGGACACATTGCCAAGGAAGAACAAGCTGTCTGCAGATTATGTGTTGGATAAAAGAAACTTTGTTTCCTTCAGGGACGGCCGGGGAGCTTCAACGCTCAGATTTTTTGTGCACTTTGAAAAAAGTAAGGGCACGTGTCGCGGAGAGCTGCGGGGCGAAGCCACTATCGCAAAGCCCAATATTGCCGTTTACAGAGAGAGTGGCGATCCTTGCGTTTTAGAATTTACCTTTGAAACAAATTCCGTAACTATGAAAGAAATGGAGGGTTGCGGAAATTATCGGGATATTAAATGTTTCTTCGAAGGAACGTATCCGCGAAAAAAAGAATCCCGCAAGGTGTCGGGACCAAAATCTTCGAAGAAGAAATAGTTTGCTCGCCGAAAGAATTCTTCTCGACTGAAGTCTTTCGGACGGACCTCTTTCCACATTTAGCTAACAACAATTGCAATTCACATTGCAATCTTCGGCTAAGACTATCAGGTTTCTATTTTATCCGTTATATTGCATGCCCTGTGTGAACTGTACACATTAGATCCAGATTGATTGCCACGCTGAATGGAAAAGTTTCAGACAAATCGACAGTATGAGTTTCAGAAATTACAAGGTACCCTACCTTACTGAAGAAAGATATTCCCGTAAGGTCGCTTATTTTTCGATGGAGTTTGCCATACACCAGCCACTGAAGATCTACAGCGGCGGATTGGGTTTTCTATCTGGTTCTCACTTGCGCAGTGCGTATGAATTAAGGCAGAACATGATTGCTGTGGGAATTCTTTGGAAGTACGGCTATTACGATCAGGCACGTAACCAGGATCAGACCTTACAGGTGACCTGGATGGAAAAGAATTACAGTTTTCTCGAAGATACCGGCATCAAATTTCAAATCACTATTCACGATCACCCTGTTTGGGTAAAAGCATTTTACCTCAACCCGGAAACGTTTAAGTCGGCGCCTCTTTTTCTCTTGAGTACTGATCTTCCCGAAAATGATTACGTTTCGCAAACAATCACGCATAGATTGTACGATGCTAATGTTGCTACCAAGGTGGCTCAATTTATTTTGCTGGGTGTGGGTGGAGCAAAATTGATTGACGAATTAAATTTTCAACCCGAGCTATATCATTTGAATGAAGCGCACGGTATCAGTGCTGCATTTTATTTGTATCAGAAATACAATAAGAACCTTTCTGAGTTAAAGAAAAGATTGGTATTTACAACACACACACCTGAAGAAGCAGGAAACGAAAAACACGACATCTATCTCTGTCATAAAATGAGTTATTTCTGCGGACTAAGTGTAGATGAAGTAAAAAAGCTGACGGGCAATGAAGACGATTTGTTCAATCATTCACTCGCTGCGCTTCGGTTTGCACACATTGCTAATGGGGTTTCAAAATTGCACGGTGAAGTGTCGCGCAAAATGTGGGGTAAGTATGATAACATTTGTCCGATCATTTCCATCACCAATGCGCAGAACTACCGGTATTGGGCCGATAAGCAATTATACCATTTCATGGAAGAAGGCGACGACACGCGTTGGGACGATAGAAAAAAATATTTAAAGCGCAGGGCATTTGAGATTGTAGCCGATCAAACAGGAAAAATTTTTGATCCAAATATTTTCACTATTGTATGGTCGCGCCGATTTGCCGGATATAAAAGAGCCGACCTGATCACAAGGGACAAGGCGCGGTTTGAAAAATTATTGAGCAGTATCAAACATCCTGTTCAAATTATCTGGGCTGGAAAGCCCTACCCGATGGATTATCCGGCGATCAATGATTTCAACAATCTGGTTCACCTCAGCAAACAATATAAAAATGTTGCTGTGTTGGTGGGATATGAACTCACGCTTTCAAAAAGATTAAAACAGGGAGCAGATTGCTGGCTCAATAATCCGCGCGTTCCAAGAGAAGCATCTGGAACCAGCGGTATGACAGCGGCCATGAATGGTGCAGTGAATTTTTCAACTGACGACGGATGGATTCCGGAATTCGCGCATCATGGAAATAACTCATTCGTTATTGCTAAAGGAGATTATGGCAATATGAATACACAGGAACAGGATCAGTATGATCTTGATATGTTGTACAAATTGCTGGAGGAAGAAATTCTGCCCTTGTATTATGGCAATTACGATACATGGCGCCAGGTTGCTAAGAATGGAATGAGAGATGTAAGATTCCAATTTGAAAGCAACCGCATGGCGCACGAGTACTATGATTTTCTTTATGCTCCCGCTAAGATTGCCATTCAAGCCACGCAGCCTGAAAAGGCTACCGGCTAGCATTTTGCTTCGAAGCCTGATGTTTCGCAGCAAGCGTACCATGTTTGTATTAAATTTGATACAAACCACTGCTTTTGCGGAACGACCTACTAAGACTCCTGCAACCCTTCATCGTTCTTCACTTTGTGATTTTCCTCGGCATTGTTGGTTACATGCTCATTGAGCATTTCGATTTCATGGAGGCATTATACATGACCACCATTACAGTAACTACTGCAGGATTTGCCGAAGTGAGGCCACTCACATCTGGGGGCAGGTTGTTCACTACTTTTCTTCTCATTTTTAGTTGGGGAGCAATGGCGTTCGTGCTCACAAGACTTACACAATACATTATTAGCGGAGAGGTTAATAAATTTTTTAAAACTCGAAAAGTTATGGGAGCGATTGACAGGATTCGCGATCATGTTGTGATCTGCGGCTACGGTCGCAACGGACAACAGGCTGCGCATACGCTGAAAGTACATGGTCAGCGCTTTGTTGTGATCGAAAGTGATGATGGCCTTACTGAACGTGCATTTGCTGAAAGTCCTGATTTGTTATTCATTCATGGTGACGGCACCGATGATGAAGTGTTGAGAAGAGCAAGAGTGGAAAAGGCAAAAGCATTGATCACTACATTGCCTGAGGACGCGGATAATGTTTTCATTGTTTTGTCGGCCCGTTCATTGAATCCAGGTATTCAAATTATCAGTCGCGCTTCCGGTAATAATTCCATTCCGAAATTAAAGAAAGCAGGAGCGGACAGCGTAATCATGCCGGATAAAATCGGAGGCACGCATATGGCAACACTCGTTTCCAAACCAGATGTGATTGAATTCATTGATTATTTGTCGGGCGAAGAAGGCGAATCCATCAATATGGAATCAGTAGGATACGAACAACTACCGGTTGAGATCAGGGATGGAACGCTTAGGGATATTATGAATTGGAAAAAAACCGGCGTCAACTGTATCGGAATAAAAACCATCGATGGAAAGTTCGTCATCAACCCGCCTGAAGAAGTTTTGATCAACAAAGGAATGAAAGTGATTGTGCTTGGAACACGGCAACAGATTGAGGAGATGAAGGGCAACATCGAAGAGTAAGGCACAAGCGACAAGGCACAAGGTACAAGGATGGAACAACATTCAAGAACCATAAGCCAAGAAAGAGCCAAGAATGTTAAGCCATTTTCTTTTTCAGATCCTTTTATTAGGGCATTTCTTTTCCTGATTCCATTAATTGAATTGAATTCCTATTTCGTTAGCTGAACTTTTCACAAGTTCCGCAAGAACTTGTTTCTTTTGACTGCGGTATTAGGGTCTTCCCCTCTTGATTCTTGCTTGGCTTTTGATCCTTGTGCCTTGAATCTTTCTTGTGCCTTGTACCTTGTACCTTGTGCCTTAATACGTAGTTCCCTTCTCCATATCAACCTTCATCGGCACCAAACGATTTCTCAGGTAGGGTTCACTCACAACACGCATGCTGGTTCCGGTGTATGGATCAAGTGGCATATAGTAGTCGTCCTGTTCGCGCATTAGTTCCTTCGATCCAAGAAAATAAAAAGCATTTTGAACGCGCACCAGTGGATAAAAATTTTCGCCGCTCTTGATGAAAATTTTATTCCCGTCGCAATATCCCCAAACATCTCTTGCCGGAGTTAATTGATCTTTACCGACTGGTACATAAAGCATGTCAACTAATTTATCTTTCTTAACAACATACTGAACAATGGACGGTTTGTTGTTGATGAATTCCGTAAAATTTTTATATACTCCTTTCACATATTGATTGCTTTTTAGAATCGGCTTGTCCCATCGCTGCGCATAATAGTCTTGCAGTTCTTTTCTGCTGAATTTTCTTTTGCTCACGATATGGACGTCTGGATTTATTTCCTGCAGGCGGTTGACACTTGAAATTAGCAGTGGCGCAAGATAATTGTCGGTAAAATCAATTATGCCCAGGAAGGCTGTTGCAAGCGTGTCAAAACGATAAGCCACGTAATATGCATCGTCTTTACTGAGATACAAATCAATTGTGGCCCTCAGTGCCGACTTGCGAAAATTATACTTGCCACTTCGGTTATCTGAGACTTTATCCTCCTCATCCTCATCTATACCAAATTCATTCACCCAATAATTTTTTACTACCAACACGGCATCATAAGGCCCGTTTCCATAATGGCTATTCTTATTGAGAAATGTTTCAAGCTCAGATTTAAGGCCGGCAGAAAATTGAAGTGTTTGATTATTTTTTTCTGTACGGCGGTTTCTAAAACCTATACAAGAGGTATCGGATCTCATATCAACTATCTCGATTCTTTCCAAAAATGGGAATTCCAGTTTGGTCAAAGGTTTCTCCGGAAGACTGATATTTTTTTGCGAATACTTTTGTTTATTAAAAACAAGGTCGTTATCGATCTTTTTTGGTGCTGTTTGAGCAACTGAAACAAGCGATGCCGCCATCCACCCCGCTAAAAACCCAGGCATTTTAAGCATATAGCAATTTAAAACTCCCCTATGTTTATCCAAAGTAATACTTAGAAATTTTGTTGGTTATAATACGTAGCCCGTTGATTCAGAATAAGCCGAGTTTTTGGACGTGGAAAACCCTCAGAACCCTTTGATTTTGAAATAAAAGTTTCTATTTTGCGTTAATGGTTTACCCGCAGTGAACACACTGCCAGCCCTAAATCCAGTCAATATGAAAAACAGGACAAGTTTATTTGTTTTGGCCGTGGAAATTTTGACTATTATCCTGCTTCATACCATGAAAGCTAACGCCGATGCCAACAATTCCAGCAAGGAAACAAGACCGGCGAGAACGGAACTGGCGTCTAAAGAAACCAGGCAATCCATATTTCTTTCTACACTCAGATAGATCAATTAGCAACGTTTCCCCTATTAAATTATAAGTTTTCCACAACTCTGAATGCACAGGTTTTCTATGCGCAAAATTTGCCGTAGGTTTGCCTGACCTTCCGGAACTTCTTCCATTTGAGAATCCAAGGTCAAACCAGGGAAGAGTCAATTATCTGAATTTTTTTGCAAGTCTTATTCTCCGCCAGTTTGGTGGGTGAATCCATTAGATAATTGCTCATTCACGAGAATTGTAATGTTTTAAAATTTTATATCCATAGGTTATGGCTAAGTACATTTTTGTTACCGGGGGAGTTACTTCATCATTGGGTAAAGGGATCATAGCTGCATCCCTTGCCAAACTGCTGCAGGCAAGAGGGCTGAGGGTAACTATCCAAAAATTCGATCCTTATATTAATGTTGATCCGGGTACCCTCAATCCTTACGAACATGGAGAGTGTTATGTGACAGAAGACGGCGCGGAAACCGATCTTGACCTTGGCCACTATGAACGCTTCCTGAATATTTTCACTTCACAAGCAAATAACGTAACAACAGGTAGAATTTATCAGACCGTCATTAATAAAGAAAGAGAAGGCGCATACCTGGGAAAAACGGTACAAGTAGTTCCTCATATTACCGATGAGATTAAGCGACGCATGCTTTTGCTGGGGCAGGGGAATGAATACGATATCATCATTACAGAAATAGGTGGAACAGTTGGTGACATTGAATCCCTTCCTTTTATAGAGGCAGTTCGTCAACTGCAATGGGAATTGCCAGAGGACAGTGTGGTGGTTGTTCATTTAACGCTCATTCCTTATTTGCGGGCGGCGAAAGAATTAAAGACTAAGCCTACACAGCACAGTGTAAAAATGCTGAGCCAGGAAGGTGTGCATCCCGACGTACTTGTTTGCAGAACCGAGGAGCCACTCAGTACTGAATTAAGAAGAAAGGTTGCGCTGTTTTGTAATGTAAAGCAGGAAGCGGTGATCGAAGCTGCCGATGCGCCTACTATCTATGAAGTTCCGTTGGCCATGTTGAGGGAGAAACTCGACCTGATCTGCTTAAAGAAAATGAACATCCAGGATTACCATGAACCAGAATTGGGCAAATGGAAAGAGTTTCTTGATAAGCTAAAATATCCGAAAAGCAAAGTTACCATTGGCCTCATTGGAAAATATATTGAACTGCAGGATGCTTACAAATCAATTCTTGAAGCGTTTATTCATGCAGGCGCAATGAATGAGTGCAAAGTGCAGGTGGTGAATGTCCACAGTGAATTCATAACAGCGGAAAATGTAGCGGAAAAATTAAGCACTCTTGATGGATTGCTTGTTGCCCCCGGCTTTGGTCATAGGGGAGTGGAAGGAAAGATCCTTGCCGTGAAATATGCGCGTGAAGCGGGTTTGCCGTTCTTTGGAATCTGTCTTGGCATGCAGATGGCAGTGATAGAGTTTGCCCGCAACGTTTTGGGAATGACTGAAGCGCATTCCACGGAAATGAATCCTGATACACCGCACCCGGTGATCGACCTGATGGAAGAACAAAAGAAAATTACAGCCAAGGGTGGAACAATGCGTTTGGGATCCTATCCGTGTGATCTAAGACCAGGCAGCCTCGCGGAAAAAATTTATCATTCAAATAATATTTCCGAACGTCATCGTCATCGTTGGGAATTCAACAATCGTTATCAGGAACAATTTGAACAGTCGGGAATGATCCCGAGTGGGAAGAATCCAGATACTAATCTGGTCGAAATAATAGAATTGCCAAATCATCCTTTCTTCATTGGGGTGCAGTACCATCCTGAGTTGAAGAGCACTGTTGAGAATCCCGCTCCTCTCTTCGTTTCGTTTATTAAAGCGGCGAAAGAATTTTCGGAAAGAAAAAACGCAGTGCGGAATCCATTACTGCAAAGTGAGATGATTTGACGGGTTTAGCGTTTCGCGTTCCGCGTTTCGCGTTCTTTTATTCGCGGACTCACAACAAAATCGAAGTCGCAATTCGGGAGGGAATGTGGATTTTCGAGTTCTTAACGCGAAACCCGAAACTCGAAACCCTAAACGGGTTATATTTGCCGCTTCAAAAACTATCGAATGGGCATGGATCGCAATACGGTCATTGGTTTTGTGCTGTTGGCCATACTACTTTTCCTTTATCTATTTATCTCAACAAAGAATTCGCAGGACATCCAGAAGCAAACACAGGCTTATAATGACTCCGTTGCGCGCGTGCAATCTGCTAAAACAGCTGATTCCCTCGCCAGGCTTAAGGATAGTTCCGCCACAGTTTCAATACCGGATTCCGTGAAAGGATTCCAGCGCGCAGCATTGGGTGCTGAAAAACTGGATACAGTTGAAAATGACGTGATGAAAATTGTATTCAGTAACAAAGGCGGTCAACCAAGGGCAGTCGTGCTGAAGAAATATTTGTCGTCTGATAAGGGGCCAGTGGTATTATTGAATTCTGACTTTGATAGGATTACCTATTCAATCAACACGCGGTCGAATTCCTCTTCACAAACCAGTGAACTATTTTTTCAACCCGGAACGGTTCAGAAAAATACTGATGGGTCTCAAACGGTCGATTATGTACTCAATGGAGACAATGGAACTTCAGTAACTCATCATTTTAAGATAGGTAAGGATGCTTACCTCATCGATTTTAATATTGAATTGAATGGAGCAAATACTTTGCTTACGCAAGGCTTGCTGAACATGCGGTGGCAAAATCAGGGATCAAAACACGAACGTGAGGTAAATTACGAGCGTCAACAATCTCAAATTGGATTTTTGGAAGATGGAGATTTCGATTACATCTTTAGCAAGAGTCAACGCAAGTTTGAAAAGCCCGTTCAATGGATCAGCGTACGCCAGCAGTTCTTCAATTCTACGTTGATTGCAAAGAATAACTTTAATAGTGGATCCTTGGAATGGATTCACCAACCTTCGGGCGATACCTCTCCCGTGGTGTTAAGAGCTACAGCCGATTTTCAGGTGAAGACAAATCTCAGTAATCAGGTTGCTATTCCCTTACAATTGTATTATGGACCGAATGATTTTTATACATTGAAGACAACTGCACCTGACCTGGATAAGATGGTGAATCTTGGACAGGGTTTTTACAGTTTTGTTCGGCCCATCAACAAATACATTGTAATGCCGGTGTTTAATTTCTTCAAGAAATTCATCGTGAGCTATGGAATCGTAATTGCTCTGCTTACTTTATTTATTCGCTTGCTTACTTCGCCGCTCGTATATACCAGTTATTTGAGTGGTGCCAAAACAAAAGCACTCCGTCCCGAAGTGGATAAATTGAAGCAGCGGTTTACGGATAAGAATGGCAATGTTGACCAACAACAGGTGGGCGTTGAGCAAATGAAATTGTTCAGAGAGGCAGGTGTGAATCCACTGGGAGGTTGTATTCCTGCATTATTACAGATCCCAATATTCTTCGCGCTATACAGTTTCTTCAGTTCAAATATTGCACTGCGAGGCGAGAGCTTTTTGTGGGCAAAGGATTTGTCTTCCTATGATGATGTGATTCATTTCGGTTCCAATATCTGGTTGCTTGGAAATCACATTAGCATGTTTACCATTACCGCAGTTGTTACCAGTTTTTTGATTTCGATATACAACATGAACATGACGCCGGATCAAAATAATCCAGCGCTCAAGTACATGCCATATATTTTCCCTTTCGTTCTATTTTTCATTTTCAATAATCTGCCATCGGCCCTCACCTGGTATTATACTGTTTCAAATATCATTACGCTCGGTCTTCAATTCGTGATTCAGAATTACATTATCGATCACGACAAAATACTTGCGCGCATCGACGAGCACCGCAAGAAACCGAAGACCAAACCTAAATGGCAAGAGCGATTTGAGCAGATGCAGGAGGCCCAGAGAAAAGGTCAGTTACCCCAACAAAAGCCTTCTTCCGGTAAGAAATAATCTCTATTTGTTAAAAAAAGCCCCGAATTTTAGCGGGGTCTTTTTTATTTTTAGACAACGAATATCCTACGTTAAGCATCTTAAACCTGGTTAATCAGTTTTACCATGAAAATCCACAGGGTCTTTTTGGTCTTTGCAATTTCTTCACTTTTTAGTCTGGGTGCCATCGCTCAAAAAAAGGTATCCGAACTCACACTAGTGTATGATACCGAAATCACCACCGGTTCAAAGGATCCGAAGCTTGCCGACGCATTTGACGGAGCCACCACAACCATTTACGTGAAGGGGCCACTAAGCCGACTCGAAATGGTGAGTGCATTATTTACATCCACAACTATTCACGATTCAAAAGCAGGAACTGCGGTTGTATTGAGGGAAGTAAGTGGTCAGAAGCTACTGATCAGACTAACAGCTGATGATTGGAAGGATAAGAATAAGCGATACGAGGGCATCACATTCAAGGATACTGAAGAAACGAAAGTGATTGCTGGTTATACTACAACTAAGGCAATTGCTACAATGCCCGATGGATCTACCTTTACGGTGTATTACACAAAAGATATCATTCCTGAAAACAGGGAATATGAATACCAATTTCGTTCACTTGCGGGACTCCCTCTCGAATATGAACTGAACCAGGGTAATCTAAAGATCAAATACACGGTTTCGCAAATCAATCTCAATCCTGTTCCTGCCGCTAAATTCGACATCCCCAAGAGCGGCTACCGCGAAATGACATATCAGGAGAGTAAGAAGATGAAGATGTAGAGAAGACCACGGACCACTGACGACAGACCACGCAAGAAAAAACAGAAAGAAAGCGGCGTCAAAGCGCCGCAGTCCAAATATGGAGAGGAAAGCGGGACAGGGCTCGATACAATCGAGTGCTGTCCGCCCTGTCCTATTTTCCGCATCCGAACTCCCCATGCCCGAGCATCCCCCCATCCCCGACTACGAGCTGATCCGGCTGCTCGCGCGGAACGGCTACTTGATTTATCTGGCTCGTCAGGCGAGCACCGGACAGCTCGTTCG
>Ga0207691_10007682_pt1 | contig 10380 bp, 13 predicted proteins | sample KBSM13metaG_FD_184327 | JGI IMG/M metagenome (GOLD analysis project Ga0207691, IMG submission 184327) | Miscanthus rhizosphere microbial communities from Kellogg Biological Station, Michigan, USA - KBS M1-3 metaG (SPAdes) (version 2) | ecosystem: Host-associated > Plants > Roots > Rhizosphere >... | reverse complement strand
CGCTGTGCTCGCGGGACCCTTCGCCGGCTGACCCCTCACCCCACGAACACATGTTCGCATGAGCTTGGCGACGACGCCAACCGCGCGGCCGTTGGCCGCCGGCGCCGTCGCCGCTCGGTGAATCGCCTACTCCTGGAAGGGAGGCGGCGGCCAGCCGTTGCCGATCGTCCCCGTCACTTCTTGGAAGAAGTGATCGCAGTTCAGCGGGCCGGGTTCTCCCGCCTTCGGGCCACCGCCTGCGGTGATCCCGCGGTCGGCCTGTCTCCCAAACGCGGCGATGCAATTGCCGATGGCTGGACCGTCCTCTTTCGGATTCGGCCCGAATGCCAACGCGCCAGCAGGAAGAGCAAGCGCCACTGACGTAGCCAGCGCCACTACCAAGCGTCCAAGCATCGTCCCTCCCCTGATTGAGTGAACGAGGCGAGCTTAGTACCTCTCGGACTCGACACAAAGGTACGTCGTCGTGAATCGGCCGTTGGACATGTGCGTCTTGCGTGCGCCATAGTCGACTGACCGACGAGGAGGCGTGGCGCCGTCATGGGGCAGAAACGTCAGCGTTCACGACCAGATCTGAGGACTATCAGGCTCACCTTGTGCGCGAGGGAAATAGCGAGAGCCCTCGACGGATTGCGCGTCGTGTAGGACGCGGGCAAGCCCCCGCACTGCAACGGTCACGGTTGCACCACGCCCGAAGTTCCTCGGCACGGCAGAATTGCCCAGCGGCCGGACAGGCCATTGCTGCTGCTCCACGCCGTTAGGGGGTCGGTCCGTAGCCGATCACGCTCACCCTGTTGCCACCGTTCCCCTTGCCCTTGTGGTTGAGGGTCAGCTTGAGGTCGACCCACGTGGTGTTGTTCGTCTCGTCGCTCTCGGTGAACAGGTTCCCGGCGTCGGCGGTCGCCACGAGCCGGTAGTTGCCCGAGTTCAGGTCTGTGACATCGATGTACTGGTCGGGCAGGCTCGCGCCGTACCGGTCGCCCCAACCCACCGAGATCCCCATCTTCAGGCTCGTCGCGGCCTGGTTGTTCTGGCCGCACACGGTTCCGGGTGCGTAGACCTGGGCGGACGGCGCGCCGGGAAGCGTGAGTCTGAACTGGGTCGTGTCGAAGAAGCAGAAGCCGCTCTTCTCGCCGGTGCCGACCTTCGAGCCGTTGTCGAGCCGGTCGAGCTCGTAGTTCTCGAGATCGCGAACATGCCAATGGCTGTGCCCGTCGCCTCCCCAGGCCAGGGTCGCGCCTGAGACGGGAAGCAGGACCGAGTCGCCGCCGGTGTCGTATACCCGCTGCGAGACGCCGAAAGAAGATGCAGCGTCGCTTCGCGACGCAGAGAGCTCCATCGGCCCTGCCCCGACGTTCACGATCGTCGCGGAGAAGCGGAGCTGCAGCTGCGAGCCGGTGCTGTTGATGGCCACGTCCGGAATCTGGGCCATGCGCAGGTCCGGGTACGCGAGCGGCCCAGCCGTGTGCGCCGGTTGCGCGATTGCGAGCGCCAGCGCCGCCATGGCGATCGCGAGTGGAAGCCCGAAGCCGATACTGATGAGCGTTCGTCGATTCACGTTCCCCCCTCACGGTCGCGGAGGATCAGCTGTCTTCCGCGACGATCGTTCGTTCAGGTTCTGGGGGGTGGCTCGTGTAGAGCCACCCCCCTCGTGAGGCCCTCGGTGCGCGCAAGGCCTGTCGTTTCGGCTACTTACCGCCGTCGTCCGGCGGATTCTTGCCGTCGCACTCGTCGGCTGCGATGGGCCCGTGCGGCGGGTCGACGACGTTGGTCCCGATCAACATGTCGTCGTTGTCGTTCTTCGGCGGGTGGGCCGGAATGCTCCCCGGCTGGTGCGCCTCCGCCCAGGCCGCGTCGTCGGAGGTGACCGCGACGAACGGATTCGACAGAGAACCGGTCCGATGGCAGAACGTGTACGGAATGTGATCGCCCGCCGTCTTCGGATCCGGACTGCCCGGAGCTGCAGACAGCGCCGGAACGACCACCAACGAAACCGCGGCAACGAGACCGGCAAGCAACCCGGTCATGGCGCGTTTCCCCTTCATGTACGCCTCCCCCTCAATTGGACCCGGCCCCCCAACCGATCCCGCCGTGTGCGGCTGTACCGGTCCCCCTTCCCCCCAGCCAATGCCGTCCCCACGGCGCTCTCCCTCGGCGAACCGGGCCGAAACTCCGAGGGCACTGATCACCGTAAGAACGCGTCGCGATGTGTCAAGACGCCCGTCGCGCGCAAGATGCCCTGCGGCGACGTGCGCTGCTGTCCCGCGCCGTCCGGGGCAGCAGCGCAGCCTCGGGAGAAATCCGCCCTACGGGGGAGGAATACGGGTCGCGCCCTGGGCGAGGACATCCACGGTGCCCAGGCTCTCCGGCCCGTTCACCGGGTCAGGGGCGACATCGGAGACGACACCCGTCTGGAAGTTGAAGAGGAAGACGTCCGTGATCGCACCGTCGCCTCCGACGCCTCCGTTGAACCAGGTGACCATCACCATCTTGTTGCCGACCGGCATCGCCGTGTAGTGCGTGCTGAAACACGGTCCACCACAGTCGACACCCACCGGCCCTGCGTCCACCGTGCCCGAGTGATACGTCTGAACGAAGGCAGCCCCTGCGTTCCGACCGAGCGAATACGTCGTCTGGAGCGTGTACCCGTTCAGATCGAGCTTGTTGATCCGATTGGGGTAACCGGTGATCGTTGGTGCAGCCGCGCTCGCGACAGCGATGCCGAACACCGCAAAGACCGCCAGCGCCACAACCAGCGCCCGTCTGGAGAAGCGGGCCATACTGACTCCCTTCGTGAGTCCGTCTCAGGGCCGCACCCAAGCCGACCGGCAAGGCAGGCCCTGACGGTAAGTCGCGAGCATATAACTCCCACCTAGCGACCTTTTGGGAGTCCTGTCTTGTTGATGTCGGCGATGGGCACGGTGTGAGTCTCCCGGAAGGGTTCAGCCTGCGGTCGGCCCGCGACGAGGATGCCGAGCGTGCGGCCGAGCTCGTCAACGAGGAGGCGCTTCTTCATCTCGGCACGCCGATCTGGTCGACCGACCAGGTGCTCCGGCACTGGAGCAACCCGGTCGTCGACCGGGAGCGCGACATCGCGGTCGTCGAGGCGCCAGGCGGAGAGATCTGCGCCTGGCTCTCGCTCGTCTGCGGCCCTCCGCACGTCGAGGTCTTTGCGCTCGGCGTCGTCGGTCTCGCCTGGCACGGCAGCGGTCTGGGGGCCTGGATCGTCGCCGAGAACGAGCGGCGGGCGCACCGGTTCATCCAACTCGCCCCGGCCGGCGCGCGGTTCGTGATCCATGCGGGCACGCTCGCCGACGACCCTGCCGTCGCGGCGCTGTTCGTGGCAGCCGGCTACCGCGAGATCCGCCGTTTCCAGCTGATGCGGGTCGACTTCGAAGGCGTCCCGCCGGCCGCGAACGTGCCGGCAGGCATCCGCATCGACCAACTCGACCCCGAACTCGACGTCGACGCCGCCTTCGACGCGCACCACGAAGCCTTCGCCGACCATTGGGGCGAGACGGAGGAGACGCTCGAAGAGTTCCGGCACTGGCTCATCGACACACCGCGGTTCGACAGGGAGCTGTCGCTTCTCGCGCGGGACGGGCCAGTCGTCGCCGGGTACCTGTTCGCATGGCTCGACGCGGAGGAGGACCCGTCGCGCGGTTACGTCGCCGCACTCGGCACGCGTCGTCCCTACCGCGGCAGAGGGATCGCCGAAGCGCTGCTGCGGCACGTCTTCCGCACGCTGCTCGACCGCGGCAAGCGAGGCTGCGACCTGCACGTCGACTCGGACTCGCTGACGGGCGCGACACGCCTGTACGAGCGCGTCGGCATGACCGCACACCCGCGCTTCGCCACCTGGGAGAAGGAGTTGCGGCCCGGGAACCAGCACGGCTCGTGAGCAACAAGGGCTCGAGACGAACCGAATCCGACACCACCGAGTCGCTCGACGACCCGGCGATCTCGAAGCGAGGGCCGTCTATTCGATGTCCTTGGCGGGGAAGAGGACGGACGGTGCCGGCTCCTCCGCCGGATCCTTCTCTCGGATGACGATGTCGATCAGCGTCACGAGGATGCTCGCGATCGGTACCGCGAGAATCACCGCAAAGCCGCCGAACACGAGGCCGACCGTCGTGACCGAGACGAGCACGATCAAGGGTGAGAGGCCGACGGAATGCCCGAGGACGCGTGGGATGACGACGTAGTCCTCGAGCAGGCGCACGCCGATGACGACCACGGCGGCGAGGACGGCGAGGTGGGCCGACACGGAGAGGCCGACCCCCACTGCAAGGATCCCGGCGACGAGTGGTCCGATGACGGGCACGACCTCCACGACGCCGGCGAAGACGCCGACGAGGAGCCAGTACGGCAGGCCGATCGCCCAGAAACAGGCCGAGAGGACGGTCGAAATGATGACGACGAGAATCGCCTGGCCGCGTACGAAGGCCCCCAGCCGAAGCTCGATCAGCGTCCACGCATCACGGACGGTCTTGCGTTTCGGCCGGGGCAGGAGCGAGCAGACGAAATCGACGGCGCGCTGACGCTCGAGGATCCAGTACGCCGATGCCGCGAACACGAAGAACATTCCGATGATCACCTCGAACGCGATCCGGCCGTACTCGAACGCGGGGTCGATCAGACGTGAGCCGGATGGCAGATCGTTCAGCTTCCGGTCGAGCGCGATCAGGATGTCGTGCTTGATCCCGGTCGATTGCTGAGCCTCATCGCGAAGGCGGTGCTGGTCACCGAGCGCGCCCTGAACCTGATCGACGGCGGCCGGTACGACGAGCCACAAGGCGACACCCAGAAGGGCAACGAGCACGGCGTAATGGAGAACGACCCCTATGCCGGGGCGGATCCCGCGGCTTGCCAGCCAATCGATTCCGGGGCGGAGCGTCGCGGCGAGAATGATCGCGCTGAAGAGCAGCGCCACGACGAGCCGTGCCTCCCAGACCAGGACGGCCGCCAGCACGATCCCGACGACGACGAGCGTCCCAACCGCCACGCGCGCCGCAACGCGCGACAGGTCATCGCCGGGCTCGTCCTCGACCGGAAGGAGATCGATGTCACCGTCACGTACCTCGACCGTCACGGGCGCTGGTCACCCCCCGAGGCTCGAGTCGGCAGCATCCCGCGGACGACCTAGACGGCCGAGTGCTCTGTGATCGACCCGGACGGGCTGATCGTGAAGGCGTCGGTGAAGGGCAGGAGGGCGCGCAGGCCGCCATCGTCGATGGAAGCGACGACGCGCAGGTCGTGGTGCTCCTCGTCATCCCAGAAGCCTTCGAACTCGACGTGATAGGTGGCCCCCGACAGGGATGTGACGTCCGAGCGCTCTTGCTTGCCGGCGAGCCGTCCGACCAGATCGGCGTAGCCCGCCTTCTGGAGTCTCAGGAACTCGGCCCGCAACACACCCTTGGCTTCCTCGTCACTCATGGATCGGGTCTACCCAACCCCGCCGAAGCCGAACCCGAAGCTCCACAACTGCCGCATCCGCGCCCTCAGTCGACCGGGGGCGCAGACCGGCGTTTCAGAGATGTCCGGCGAGGGAACAACGTGGCCCGCTCTAAAACGGAGGAAACATGGGAATCATCGCGTTCATCATTCTCGGTCTACTTGCCGGAGCGATCGCGAAAGCGATCATGCCGGGCGACGACCCCGGCGGCTTCATCGTCACCGCGATCATCGGGGTCGTCGGTGCACTGCTCGGCGGCTTCGTCGCTGCGGCGTTGTTCGACGCCCACCCACTCGACGAGTTCTTCGACATCTCCACGTGGCTGACGGCCATCGTCGGCGCAATCGCGCTGCTCGTGATCTACCGCCTCGTCGTGGATCGCGGCGGGCACGGCCGCACTCTGCGTACCTGATGTTGTTCGGCGATCGGGACGCCACCCGTGGCGTCCCGATCGCCATCGGTTGCAGTCGCTTCAGCCGGCCGGTCGGGCGCCGAGTTCCTGTTGGACGGTGGCGAGGATCTCGTAGGAACGGACGCGTGCCGAATGGTCGTGGACTGCGGCGGCGACGATCAACTCGTCCGCCTCGGTCTCGGCGATGACCGACTCGAGGCCTTTGCGCACCGTGTCCGCGGACCCGACGTACGAGCGGCGCAGGACATTCGAGACGTGGCCCTGCTCTGCGGGGGACCAGTGCGCCTCGATGTCGTCGACGGGAGGCGGGAGCTGACCCCGGCTGCCGCGGATGACATTCAGGAACGCCTGCTGCGCCGAGGTGAACAGCCGTTCGGCCGTCGTGTCGTCGTCCGCTGCGATGACGTTCACAGCGACCATCGCGTATGGCTCCTCGAGTTGCGCCGAGGGTTGGAAGCGCGCGCGGTATACCTCGAGCGCCGGCAGCAGCAGATCCGGCGCGAAGTGCGAGGCGAACGCATAGGGGAGACCGAGCGCCGCCGCCAGTTGTGCGCCGTAGAGGCTCGAGCCGAGAATCCAGAGCGGCACATGCGAACCGACGCCGGGAATCGCGAAGACCGTCTGCCCGGGGAGTGGATCGCCGAGCAGCGCCTGGAGCTCCAGGACGTCCTGCGGGAACGAGTCGGCGGTCGGATCCTGCCGTAGGGCGCGCAGCGTGACCTGGTCGGTGCCGGGCGCACGTCCGAGTCCCAGATCGATCCTGCCCGGATGCAGCGCCTCGAGCGTCCCGAACTGCTCGGCGATCACGAGCGGCGCGTGGTTCGGAAGCATGATCCCTCCCGCCCCGACCCGGATCGACTCGGTCGCGTCCGCGAGGTGCGCGATCACGACCGCGGTCGCCGCGCTGGCGATCCCGCTCAGATTGTGGTGCTCGGCGACCCAGTACCGTTTGTACCCGAGGCGCTCGGCGTGCCGAACGAGGTCGATCGAGTTGCGAAGCGCCTGCGCCGGCGTCCCGCCCTCGACGATCGGCGCGAGGTCGAGGATCGAGAGGGGCAGCACGCCTCGAACTTACCCACGAGACACGTGTGCGGCAGAGGTCCGTGCCCGGGGCGGTCAGTTACGAGCTCGGCGACGCGTCCAGTGCCGGATGAAATACACGGGCACCGCAATGCCGGCAGCGAGGAACGCCGCGATGCCCCATGCCGTCGCGTGCTGACTGCCGTGCCTGGATGCGTGCGCGAACACACCGGCCGAGATCGCCGCCGCAAGAGCGACCGCGATCAGGAACGTGACGGGATCGGCCGTGGCCACAAGGGACACGATACGTCCGAGGATGCCCGGCCCGTGAGCCAGCGAACGTGGGTGCGGGCCTCGTCCGCCGAGGATCCCGTGAATCGTCGGTGCGCACCTATAGTCGGGAAGGTGATCGACGAGCGCGAGCGCGGGGACGCCCAGCGGTACGCGATCGACAAGCTCGCCGAGGTGGGCATCGTCCTGACTCCCGAGGAGCGTGAGGCCGTCGAGGTCGCCGACTTTGGCCTCTCGCGTCTGGCCGAGACCGGCCTGCAGCTCCTCGTCTACGTCAACACCGAGCGCTACTGCGCGAAGGAGCTCGTCCTACGACCGGGCCAGACCTGCCCGGAGCACCGCCACCCGCCCTTCGAGGGGACCCCGGGCAAGGAGGAGACGTTCCGCTGTCGCAGCGGCCTCGTCTACCTCTACGTCGAAGGCGATCCCACGCGCGAGCCGGCGTGCACGCCCCCACCCGGCGCGTACACGGTCGGGCGCGAGATCGAGCTCCGGCCGGGCATGCAGCACACGATCCCACCCGGGACGCTGCACTGGTTCCAGGCAGGGCCGGAAGGCGCCGTCGTCTCCGAGTTCTCGACGACGAGCCGCGACGAGCTCGACGAGTTCACGGACGCGAACGTCCTCCGCACGTGATGCGGCGCCTCTCGTTACCGATCGCGCGACGGCTCCCGTAGCTCCGCCGGCTCGCGTGCGAAGAGCAGCTCGTGAAGCTCTGCGCCGACGCGGTCGAGCTCGGGGCTGTGGGCCGTTACGCCCAGCGAGCGCGGGCGGTCCGCGCCGACGGTGAGCAGGCGGGCGACCCGGCCCGGCCGGGGGCTCATCACCACGATCCGGTCGGCGAGGAGGGTTGCCTCCTGGATCGAGTGGGTCACGAAGACGATCGTCTTGCGCTCCTCGCCCCAGATCCGCTGCAGCTCGAGGCTCAGCTCCTCGCGGGTGAGCGCGTCGAGCGCGGCGAACGGCTCGTCCATCAGCAGGACAGAGGGGTCGTGGACGAGCGCGCGGCAGAGCGCGACGCGTTGCTGCATGCCGCCGGAGAGCTCGTTGGGACGACGATCCTCGAAGCCCTCGAGGCCGGTAAGGGCGAGCAGCTGCTCCGCCCGCGTCCGGTGGGCACGGCGGTCGAGCCTGAGGATCTCGACGGGGAGCATCACGTTCTCGATCACCGTCCGCCAGGGGAGGAGCGCCGATCGCTGGAACATCAGCGACACGTCCCGGCGCGGTCTCGTCACCGCGTGCCCGCCGATCTCGACCCGGCCCGCCGTGGGTCGGAGGAGGCCGGCCATGAGGCGCAGGAGCGTCGACTTCCCGCAGCCGGAGCGGCCGACGAGCGTGACGAACTCGTTCTCGCCGATCTCGAGCTCGATCTCCTCGAGCGCTCGGAGCTTCGCCCTGCGCGTCTCGAACGTGTGCGAGACGCCCTTCACGCTGATCGCCGTCATCCGGTCACGTCTCCTCCGACCACGGGACGAGCACGTGTTCGAGCAGCGCGACCGCGTAGTAGAGGACGATGCTCATCAGCGACAGGAGCACGATGGCGGCGAACGCGAGCGTCGTGTTCGCGTTCTGACCGGACGCGACGATGACGTAGCCGAGACCCTTCGTCGCGCCGACGAACTCTCCGACGACGGCGCCGATGACCGCGAGCGCGATCGCCACCTTCAGCCCGACGAACACGTAGGGCAGCGACCAGGGAAACCGGAAGCGAACGAAGTCCTGCAGCGTCGACGTCGAGAGCGAGCGGGAGAGCTCGGTGATCTCGGCCGGGGTCGCCTTGATGCCGGTGGCGGTGCTGATCACGATCGGGAAGAAGCAGATGAGGATCACCATGACGATCTTCGGACCCGCCCCGAAGCCCATCCAGATGACGAGCAGCGGTGCGATCGCGATCTTCGGGATCGCGTTCAACGCGACCAGCGTGGGGTAGACGGTGAGCTCGAGCGTGCGCGAGTAGGCGATCGCGACCGCACACGGGATCGCGATCGCGATCGCCAGTGCGAACCCGAGGAGCGCCTCCCAGAGGGTCGTCTTGAAGTTGCTCGCGAGGATGCTTCGCTGGTCGACCATCTCCTGCCACACCTCGAGGGGGGTGGGGACGATGTACGAGGGCCAGTCGAAGACGATCGTCGCCAGCCACCAGGCCCCGATGAGGGCGACGAACGTCAGCGCAGGGAGCAGGACACGCACGGCGATCGCGCCGAAGCTGCGTCCCGGTGCGGCGTCGACCTGCGTGGCGGTGGCGCTGCTCACGCCAGGACGGTCGCGGCCTCGGTCTCGGGCAAGAGGGCTCCGACTTCGACGCTCAGTGCCTGGGCCTCCGCCAGCATGGCGGCGACGATGGCGTCGGCGTGCTCGTCGATCCGCGCCGTCGGGCCCATGACGACCAGCGCGCCGAGCAGCTTTCCGGCCGCATCGACGACGGGCGCGGCGAACCCGGCGATCCCCTCGTGGATCTCCTCGCGCTGGCGGGCCCAGCCGTTTCGCCGCACCTCGGCCACCTCGGCGAGCAGCGCATCGACATCGACCACTGTCTGCGGGGTGATCTGCTCGAGCGGCTTCTCCGTGAGCAGCTCGCGGAGCCGCTCGTCGTCGAACTGCGCGAGGTAGAGCTTGCCGCCGCCGGTCGCGTGGAACGGCCAGCGCTGCCCCAGCGTCACCGAGTACTTGAGCGGACCGGCGCCGTCGACGAAGTCGATCGCGACGCTGTGCGTGCGCTCGAAGACGATCAGCTTGGTCGTCTCGCCGAGCATGGTCGAGAGTCGTTCGAGGTGTCGGCGCGCGCGCCGGCGCAGGATCTCGACGGTGGGCGTCGCGGAGAGGCGTCCGACGAGCCCGAGGCTGACGGCGTACCGCTTCGTCTCGGGGTCGACCGTGAGGTATCCCTTGCCGCGCATCGCGTGAAGGATCCCGTGTGCCGTGCTCTTCGGGATCCCGAGGGCCTCGCTCACGTCCTTCAGCGTGTACGTGGCGCCGCCGTCCAGGAACAGGTCGAGCACGTCGAGGATCCGCCCGACCGACCGGTTCTCCGGAGCGGAAGGCCTAGACGGTGAGGTCGAAGAGGCGCGCTGCGTTCTCATGACAGATCTTCCGACGGTCGTCCTCGCTGATCGGAGCGGCCTCGATGAAGTCGGCGCCGTCAGCGATCTGCTCCCAGGGATAATCGCTGGCGAACATGACGTGACCCGCGCCGACCTCGTGGATC
>Ga0207691_10007678_pt1 | contig 10381 bp, 6 predicted proteins | sample KBSM13metaG_FD_184327 | JGI IMG/M metagenome (GOLD analysis project Ga0207691, IMG submission 184327) | Miscanthus rhizosphere microbial communities from Kellogg Biological Station, Michigan, USA - KBS M1-3 metaG (SPAdes) (version 2) | ecosystem: Host-associated > Plants > Roots > Rhizosphere >... | reverse complement strand
AACATCTACACGCTGACCGGCGACGGCTACAACGACGCGCAGTTGCGCGACTACGCCGAGCGCCTGAAACTGGAACTGCTGCGCGTCCCGAACGTCGCGAAGGTCGACCTGATCGGCCGCCAGGACGAAAAGATATACATCGAAGTGTCGAACGCGAAGCTGGCCACGCTCGGCGTCAGTTTCGACCAGGTGCAGCAGACGCTGCAGGCACAGAACGCGATCACGCCGGCAGGCAGTTTCGAGACCGACAGCGACCGGATTTACCTGCGCCCGAGCGGCGCGTTCGATTCGGTCGACGCGATCCGCGCGATTTCGATTCGCGCGAACGGCCACCTGTTCCGCCTCGGCGACGTGGCCGAAGTGCGCCGCGGCTATGTCGATCCGCCGCAGCCGCGCCTGCGTTACCTCGGCCGGAATGCTCTCGGGCTCGCCGTCTCGATGCGCGCGGGCGGCGACATCATCGAACTCGGCAAGAACCTCGACGAGACCGTCACGCGCCTGCAGAAGACACTGCCGGTCGGACTCGAACTCGATCGCGTCGCGGACCAGCCGCGCGCCGTGGAACGGTCGGTCGGCGAGTTCGTCGATACGCTCGCGATCGCCGTCGCGATTGTGCTGCTCGTCAGCTTCTTCTCGCTCGGCCTGCGCACCGGCCTGGTCGTCGCGCTGTCTATCCCGCTCGTGCTCGCGATGACGTTCGCGGCGATGAAATATTTCGGCATCGACCTGCACAAGATCTCGCTCGGCGCACTCGTGCTTGCGCTCGGCCTGCTCGTCGACGACGCGATAATCGCGGTCGAGATGATGGCGATCAAGATGGAGCAGGGCCTGTCGCGCATCGAGGCGGCCGCGTTCGCGTATACATCGACCGCGTTTCCGATGCTGACCGGCACGCTGATCACCGCGGCCGGCTTCCTGCCGATCGCCACGGCAAAATCCGGCACCGGCGAGTACACGCGCTCGATCTTCGAGGTCGTCGCTCTCGCGCTGCTGATCTCGTGGCTCGCCGCGGTCGTGCTGATTCCGTACCTCGGCTACAAGCTGCTGCCCGAGCACGGCGCGCCGCCGAGCCGCTTCGAGAACTGGCTGCGGCTGTGGCGCAAGCGCGCGATGGCGCGCCTGCCCGCGTCGCTGCGTGGCGAGAACCAGCGCACCGACGGCGCACACGCCCGCGATCCGTATGCGACACCGTTCTACCGCAGGTTCCGCGCGCTGGTCGACTGGTGCGTCTCGCGGCGCAAGACCGTGATCGCAGCGACGCTGCTCGCTTTCGTGCTGTCGATCGTCGGCTTCGGCTTCGTGCAGCAGCAGTTCTTCCCCGATTCGACCCGGCCGGAGCTGCTCGTCGACTTCAAGCTGACCGAAGGCGCGTCGCTGACCGCGACCGAAGCGCAGGTCAAGAAGCTCGAAGCGTGGCTCGCGAAGCGTCCCGAGCTCGAGAACTACGTCAGCTACGTCGGCTCTGGCGCGCCGCGCTTCTACCTGCCGCTCGACCAGCAGCTGCCGCAGGCGAGCTTCGCCGAGTTCGTCCTGCTGACGAAGGGGCCGCGCGAGCGCGAACGGCTGCGCAGCGACCTGATCGCGCTGTTCGAGCATGATTTCAGCGAGTTGCGCGCGCGCGTGCTGCGCCTGGAGAACGGCCCGCCGGTCGGCTATCCGGTGCAGTTCCGCGTGTCCGGCGCCGATATCCCGACGGTGCGCGAGCTCGCGCGCAAGGCCGCCGACATCGTGCGCCAGAATCCACATGTCCACAATGTCAACCTGGACTGGGAGGAGCCGAGCAAGGTCGTGCGCCTGTCGATCGACCAGGAGCGTGCGCGCGTGCTCGGCGTCAGCTCGCAGGATCTGGCCAACTTTCTGCAGAGTTCGCTGTCCGGCGTTCCGGTGACCTACTACCGCGAGCGCGACCAGCTGATCGAGGTGTCGCTGCGCGGCCCGGGCGACGAGCGCGCGCGCCTGTCGCTGCTCGAGAGCCTGGCCGTGCCGACGCCGTCGGGGCAGAGCGTGTCGCTGAAGCAGATCGCGACCGTCAACTACGGCTTCGAGGAAGGCATCATCTGGCGGCGCAACCGCTTGCCGACCGTCACGGTGCGGGGCGACATCTACGGCGGCATCACGCCGGCGACCGTCACGGCGCAGATCCTGCCGCAGCTCGAACCCGTGCGCGCGCAGCTGCCGCCGGGTTACCTGCTGGAGACCGGCGGCGCGGTCGAAGAGAGCGCGAAGGGCCAGGCGTCGGTCAATGCCGGCATGCCGTTGTTCCTGCTCGTCGTGCTGACGGTGCTGATGCTGCAGCTGCGCAGCTTCTCGCGCGTGCTGCTGGTCGTGCTGACAGCGCCGCTTGGACTCATCGGCGTGACCCTGTCCCTGCTCGTGTTCAACGTCCCGTTCGGCTTCGTCGCGATGCTCGGCACGATCGCGCTGATGGGCATGATCATGCGCAACTCCGTCATCCTGGTCGACCAGATCGAGCAGGACATCGCGGGCGGCCACGATGCCTGGACCGCGATCGTCGACGCGACCACGCGCCGCTTCCGGCCGATCGTGCTGACCGCGCTCGCGGCGATCCTCGCGATGATTCCGCTGACGCGCAGCGCGTTCTTCGGCCCGATGGCCGTGGCGATCATGGGTGGCCTGTTCGTGGCGACCGCGCTGACGCTGCTGTTCCTGCCGGCGCTGTACGCGGCGTGGTTCCGCGTAAGGAAGCCGGGAACCGCCGTCGTGCAGCCAAAGGCGAATCGCGAATCCGCCAAAGTCGGCCCGGCGACGCACGAGGCGGCCGCGTCGTGAACGCCCCACGAGGACCGTCGTCGCTCGCGAAGCGCCCGAGTACGCCGGCCCGTTGCGGCAGCGGGCGTACGTATCGATTCGCCATTCGCCATTCGCGATTTGCGCACCACCTCATTGAAGTTTGCCCTCCAGGTGCCCACCTGGAAGCAACCGTCCGCCCCGGATGCGCATCAATGCCCAATGGTTTGAATGACTTCCGGCACTTCGGTACCCCGGCACTTCCGGGCGATCGTACGATTGCCGGAAGCATCGCTTGGGCCTATTCTTCCCAGTCCTTTTCCCACTGACCACGTCGGCCCGGAACCGAATTCCATGTCGCTGAATATCGAACTGGCCCGCCAAAACATGGTCGAGCAGCAAGTGCGGCCGTGGGAAGTGCTCGACAGCCGCGTGCTCGAAGCGCTGACTGCCGTGCGCCGCGAGGACTTCGTGCCCGCCGGCTATCGCAATCTGGCCTTCACCGACATGTGCCTGCCGCTGAGCCATGGCGAAGTCATGATGAAGCCGGTCGTCGAGGGCCGCGTGCTCCAGGCGGTCGCGCCGACGCGGGCCGAAAGCGTGCTCGAAATCGGCACCGGATCGGGATTCCTGACGGCGTGTCTGGCGCGCCTGGGCGCGTCGGTCCACAGCGTCGAACAACACGCCGACCTCGCCGATCGCGCGCGAGCACAACTGCAGGCGGCGCGCGCGACGAACGTCACGGTCGAGGTCGCAGACGCGGTCACCGGCTTCAAGCCGAACGAGCAATTCGACATCGTCGTCGTGACCGGCGCCGTGTTCGCGCTGCCGCCGCACTGGCGCGAATGGGTGCGTCCGGGCGGCCGCCTGTTCGCGATCGTCGGCCAGTCGCCGGTGCAGCGCGCGATGCTGTACGCGCGCGGCGCCGACGCGCAGTGGACCGAAGACGGCCTGTTCGAAACCGACATCGCCTACCTCAATCATGCCGCGCCGCCGCGGCGTTTCGTCCTGTAGCAGCGGCGACGCAAAAAAGTTACCCAAAGGAATTTCCACATGCGCAAAACCATCCGTCGTACCCTGATCGCCATGGCCGTCGCCGCCGGAGTTCCGGCCCTGGGCCATGCCGAGGATCTGATGCAGATCTATCAGGATGCGCGCCAGGCCGATCCGACCCTGGCGATCTCCGAAGCGAACCGCGGCGCGACCCAGGAAAACGTACCGCAGGCGCGCGCGGCGCTGCTCCCGCAGATCAACGCGAGCCTCGCGTACAACCACAGCGACGGCTCGACGACAAGCGTCGGGCCCGTGCAGGACGTCAATACCGGCAACTACGTGCTGCTGCCGAGCAACTCGATTTCGCGCGACCGCTCGCGCCCGGCGCAGGCGACGCTGAGCCAGTCGCTGTTCAACTGGACCAACTGGACGCGGCTCGCCGTTGCGCGCGAGCAGGCCGCCAGCGCCGAGAGCAACTACGACGCGGCGGCGCAGGACCTGTTCGTGCGCACTGCGACACTTTATTTCGCGGTGCTGACGTCGCAGGACGAACTGATATTCGCGCAGGCCAATGAAAAGGCGCTCGAGCGCCAGCTCGACCAGGCCGAGCAGCGTTTCCAGGTCGGCCTGTCGGCGATCACCGACGTGCACAATGCGCGCGCGAATCACGACTCGGCCGTCGCCCAGGTGATCCAGGCGCAGAACAACCTCGACAACGCGCGCGAGGCACTCAGCCAGGTCACCGGCAAGGCGTTCGGCGAATTGCGCAAGCTGCGCCAGGAGTTGCCATTGACGAAGCCCGAGCCGACCGAATTGCAGGCGTGGGTCGACATCGCGGTCAAGCAGAATCCGTCGCTCGCATCGGCCGAGCATCTGCGCGAAGCCGCCGAGCACAACATCAGCGTCGCGCGCTCCGGGCATTTTCCGACGCTCAGCGCGTCGGTCGTGCGCACGGACACGCCGGGCTGGGGCAACTCGTCGCAGTCGTTCGGCGGCGACGCGTTCGGGCCGTTCCACGGCAACAGCATCAGCGGCAACACGACGTTCGGCGTCGTCCTGAACGTTCCGATCTTCACCGGCGGCCTCGTGTCGTCGCAGGTCCGCCAGGCCGCGTATCAGCGCGATGCCGCGGCTGACCAGGCCGAATTGCAGCGCCGGCTCGTCGTCGCCACGACGCGCAATGCGTATCGCGCGGTCATCGCCGGTATCAGCGAAGTCGAGGCGACGAAGCAGGCCGTCGTGTCCGCGCAGAGTTCGCTCGATGCGACGCAGGCCGGCTTCGAAGTCGGCACGCGCACGATCGTCGACGTGCTGCTGGCCCAGCAGACGCTGTTCCTGGCGCAGAGCGCGTACTCGCAGGCACGCCATCAGTTCGTGCTGAGCGGGTTGAACCTCAAGCAGTCGGCCGGCACGATCGGCGCGAGCGACCTCGAGGCGGTGAACGCGTTGCTGGAGTGATTGGTCGGAGGCGCTGAGCCGCCGCTCAAACCTTTCCTTCGCCATCGAGCACGCGCTCGATGATGCCGAGCGTGCGCAGCACGCCGCCCTGTTCGCGCTCGAACGCCGCGCGCCCGGCGCGGCCGATCGTCTCGCGCTGGGCGGGATCGGCGAGCAGACGCGTCACGACGGCGCCGAGTTCGTCGCTGTCCATGATCTGCAGCGCCGCGCCGGCCTCGATCAGGCTCGCCGTGATTTCGACGAAGTTGAACATCTTCGGGCCGACGATGACCGGCACGGACAACGCTGCCGGCTCGAGCACGTTGTGGCCGCCGATCGGCACGAGGCTGCCGCCGACGAACGCGACGTCGGCCGCCGCGTAGAAGCGCAGCAACTCGCCCAGCGTATCGACGACGAAACATTGCGTATCCTCGCGCGCACCTTCGTCTTCGCTGCGCGTGCGCGCGACGAAGCCGAAACTGCGGCAGGCAAGCACGACCGGCTTGAACCGTTCCGGGTGACGCGGCGCCAGCAGCAGCAACGCATCGGGAAACCGGCGCAGCACTTCGGCGTGCGCCTTGAGCACCGGCATCTCCTCGCCGTCGTGCGTGCTCGCCGCGATCCACACGGGCCGCTGCACGCCCCACGACCTGCGCATCGCCTGCGCTTCCTCGTGCAGCTGCGGCGGCACCGCCATGTCGTACTTCAGGTTGCCGACGATGCCGAGCCGGTCCGGGTCGGCGCCCAGATCGTGCAGGCGCGCGGCATCGGTGACCGATTGCGCCGCGACGTAACTTGCGCTCGCGAGCGCGCTGCGCGCGATCGGCCGGATCGGCCCATAGCCGCGCAGGCTCTTCTCCGACAGGCGGCCGTTCGCGACGATGACCGGGATGCCGCGGGCCTGGCAGCCGAAGAACAGGTTCGGCCAGATCTCGGTTTCCATGACGACCGCGACGCGCGGCCGCACGCGGTCGAGAAAGCGCCCGATCGATGCGGGCAGGTCATACGGCAGGTATGTGTTGAACACGCGATCGCCCCAGACCCGGCGCACGCGTTCGGCGCCGGTCGGCGTCACCGTCGTGATCACGAACGGCGTGTCCTCGTAGCGGCGCATGAGCGCGTCGATCAGCGGCATCGCGGCATTGACCTCTCCCATCGACACCGCGTGCACCCAGATGCTGTCGCGAATGTGCGGATCGGGGAAGAAGCCGAAGCGTTCGCGCCAGCGCCCGAAGTATTCGCGATAGCGCAGCCCGCGCACCGCCAGCCGGTACAGGATCACCGGCGTCAGCAGGTACATCGTGAGCGTGTAGACGAATCGCCGCAGCGGCATCAGGTCGAACATACGCCGCGCAGTATAGCGGCAGCGCCGGCGCGACCGGCCGGCTCCGACACGGCGCAACGCGACGATCTGTTACCATTTTTCGCTCGCGCACGGCAGATCCGCCGGCGCCGTCTGCTTCGTCCATGGAGTCCGCAGCGCGCATGACCGCATTCGAGACGAAGATCCTGGCGCGGACGGTTTCGGCGGATCGCGGCGCCACCGCGCTGCTGATCGCGCTTGCGCTCGTCGTCGTGGCCGTGCACAGCGCGTTCAACGGCAATTACGGATTCCACCGCGACGAACTCGCAACGCTCGACGACGCGCGCCACCTCGCCTGGGGTTACGTCGCCTATCCGCCGCTGACGCCCGCGATCGGTCATCTCGCGCTCGCGCTGTTTGGAACGTCGCTGGCCGGATTTCGCCTGTTTGCCGCCGTCGCGTTCGCCGCGGCAATGATCCTGACCGCGCTGATGGCGCGCGAGTTCGGCGCATCGCGCGGGACCCAGCTTTTCGTCGCCGCCGTCGCGGCATTCGCGCCGATCGCGCTGATGGGCAGTTCGCTGTTCCAGTACGTCGCGTTCGACTATCTCGGCTGGGTCGCTATCGGCTATTGCACGGTCCGGCTGCTGAATTCGCAGGATGCCCGCTGGTGGCTCGCGATCGGCGCGGCGATCGGCCTGTCGCTGCTGACCAAGTACACGGTGCTCGTCTGGGTCGCCGGCCTCGGCGTCGGCACGCTGCTGACGCCGGCGCGGAAATGGCTGGCGAATCGCTGGCTCTGGCTCGGCGTCGCGATCTGCGCGCTGCTGTTCCTGCCGAACCTTCTGTGGCAGTGGCAGCACGATTTCATCTCGCTGGATTTCCTCCGCCACATTCACGAGCGCGACGTCAGGATCGGCCGCGCCGACAACTTCATCACGGATCAATTCCTGATCGCGGCCAATCCCGTCACGGTCCCGCTGTGGCTGGCCGGACTGTATTTCCTGCTGATCGATGCGCGCGGCCGCCGCTATCGCCTGCTCGGCTGGATGTTCGTCACGACGTTCGTGTTGCTGCTGATCCTGCGCGGCCGCGCCTACTATCTTGCGCCGGCCTATGCGGTGCTGATCGCGGCGGGCGGCGCGATGTGGCAACGCGGACTCGAACGATTGCGCGGCGGCGTCGCGACGATCGCATCCGCCGCGAGCTGGGTGTTGCTGCTCGCCTGCGGAATCGCGCTGGGCAGCCTGATGGTTCCGGTCGCGCCGCTGCATTCGCGCCTGTGGGACATCTCGGCGAAAGTACACGACGATTTCCGCGAGCAGATCGGCTGGCCGAATCTCGCGCAGACGGTCTCGACGCTGTTCAGCGCGATGCCGGCCGACGAGCAGCCCGGTGTGCGCGTGCTGACTGGAAACTACGGCGAAGCCGGCGCGCTGAACCTGTATCGCGATCGCTACGCGTTGCCGCCGGTCATCAGCGCAGTCAACTCGTACTGGCTCGCCGGCTACGGCGAGCCGCCGCCGCAGCAGGTCATCGTCGTCGGCTACTCCGCGCGACGCCTCGCGGAGTTGTTCGAGGATTGCAGCCTCGCGACGACGGTCGTCAATCGCGATGGCGTCGACAACGAGGAAAGCCGCGATCACCGCGACATCCACGTGTGCCGCAAGCCGCGGCAGCCGTGGAACGAGCTGTGGTTGCAGATGCGCCACTTCGGGTGAGGCCGATGCATCCGCGCCATTGGCTGTCATGGATCGCCGTCGGCGTCGTCTGGGCGATCGGCCAGTTGCCGTACCGCGCGCTGCTCGGCTTCGGCCGCGCACTCGGAATGCTGACCGGGCAGCTGCGCGGCGAGCGGCGCCATGTCGCGCAGCGCAACCTGGAACTGTGTTTCCCCGCACTCGACGACGCCGCTCGCGCCGCGCTTCTGCGCGCATCGCTGCGCGACCTGGGCCTCATGTTCGTCGAGTTCGCGCTGGCCTGGTTCGCGTCCGAGCGGCGCATTGCCGCAATACCGTGCACGTTCGAAGGACTCGAGCATCTCGAGGCATGCCGCCGCGACGGCCGCGGCGTGCTGCTGGTCGGCGCGCATTTTTCCCACCTGGAACTGTGCGCGCGGCTGGTCTCGCAACGCATCCGCATCGCCGGCATGTATCGCGTCATGGACGACGCGGTCTTCGAGCGCGCGGTGCTGCGGGCGCGACTGCGCTACGCCGATGCGATGTTCACGAAGGAGGACATCCGGCGCACGGTCCGCTACCTGAAAGGCGGCGGCACGCTGTGGTATGCGCCCGACCAGGACATGCGCGGCAAGGACAGCGTGTTCGTGCCGTTCTTCGGCGTGCCGGCCGCGACGATCACGGCGACGCACCACCTGGCACGCCTGTCGGGCGCCGCCGTGATCGCGTTTTTTCACAAGCGCAATGCGGACGGCGGCTATTCGATCCGGCTCGAGGCGCCGCTCGCGGATTTCCCGACCGACGATGTCGTGGCCGATACCGCTCGCGTCAACGACGCAGTCGAGCGCATGGTGCGCGAAGCGCCGTCGCAATACCTGTGGATCCACAAGCGCTTCAAGTCGCGGCCTGACGGGGACGCGCGACTCTATTGATGTTTTCGGCTTCGCTTCGGTTTTCTGTGTATCGAGCGGGTCAGGCGCCCGCCACCGTGCCCGCCAGCACGCGATTGCGCCCAAGCTGCTTGGCCGCGTACAGGGCACGGTCCGATGCCGCGATCAACGCCTGCGAGGAAAGCGTTTCGTTCGGCCGCACCGTGCTGATCCCGATGCTGACCGTGATGTGCGGCGCGACCGTCGAGTCCGGATGCGCCATCGCCTTCGCCTCGACCAGCGCGCGCAGGTGCTCGCCGATGCGCATCGCGCTGTCGATGTCGCAACGCGGCAGCAGCAGCGCGAGCTCCTCGCCGCCGTAGCGCGCCACGAGGTCCTCTCCGTCGCGCACGCCGCCGCTGCACAACGCGGCAAGCTCGCGCAGGCATTCGTCGCCATGCAGGTGGCCACGCGCGTCGTTCAACGCCTTGAAGCAGTCGACATCCACGAGCAACAACGCGAGCGGCTGCTGCTCGCGCACGTGGCGCTGCCACTCTTCCGCCAGACGCTGATCGAAACAGCGGCGATTGGCGATCCCGGTCAGTCCGTCGCTCATGGACAGCTGCTCGAGCTTGTGGTTGGCGTGTTCGAGTTCGCGCACGACGCGGGCGAGATGGATCGCACCGGCGATCTGGTTCGCAATGGCGTCGAACACGGTGCGCACATCCGCCGTGAAGAAATCGCGGCGCGTGCTTTCCAGGTTCAACACGCCGTGCAGCCGCCCGCGATGCCGAATCGGCACGATGTATTCCGAGCAGACTTCGCCGTTGCCGGGCACGTAATCCGGATCTCCTTTCACGTCGGCGATCAGCTGCGCTTCGCCGCTACGCACGCAGCGGCCGGCGGCGCCGAGCGTTACCGGCCAGGGCAGGGCGCCCGGCAGCGCCAGGTCGAGGCGGCCGGACCAGACTTCCTGCACGAAGTGCGTGCCTTCGTCGTTGAGCAGGATGATGCTCGCTATCGTCACAGGCAGGCGTCGCGCGACGCAATCGACGATCGCCTGGAGAACGGCCTCCAGCGTATCGCCCTGCAATGCCTCGTGCGAAACCTGCGCCAGGATCTCGGTAAGCATCGCCCGCCGGCCGGCCGCATTGCGCCGGTCCCAGAGCGGATGCTGATCGCGGATGTCCGCGCTTTTGGCTTCGGAACTCGCCATGTCGAAGAACCCCGATCGCGCAGTTTACATGGCTGCTTCGCAACGGAGAACCGCGACGGGAGACGAGAGACGAGAGACGAGAGATGAGAGATGCAAGAGCAAGACGGCTTGCGTTCCCCACAGCCCCCGCTCCGCC
>Ga0207691_10007677_pt1 | contig 10382 bp, 8 predicted proteins | sample KBSM13metaG_FD_184327 | JGI IMG/M metagenome (GOLD analysis project Ga0207691, IMG submission 184327) | Miscanthus rhizosphere microbial communities from Kellogg Biological Station, Michigan, USA - KBS M1-3 metaG (SPAdes) (version 2) | ecosystem: Host-associated > Plants > Roots > Rhizosphere >... | reverse complement strand
ATAGGCCTGGTTGTTTGCGAACAGACTCGTCGTGACGTCGGTCTCGTAGGGATCGCCGCTATCGGTATCGACGAACAATGCCCCGCCGCCGCCGGCCGCGGCATTTTCCTGAAACGTCGACGCCGAAACGCCGAGGATTGCATCCTGTCCGGTGTAGATCGCGCCGCCAATGCCTTCCGCCGCGTTCTGGAAGAACAAGCTCGAATCGACATACAGCGTGCCGTAGTTGATGATCGCGCCGCCGCGCGCACTCGGGCTGCTGTAGTCGATATCCGGATCGGCCGGGCCGTCGGCGCAACCGTTGATGAAGTCGACACGCTGGATATACGCCGCCGCACCGGAGTTGACCTCGAACAGGCGGAACTCGCCGGCTGCGGCAGTGCGATTGCGGAAGCAGGTCACCGCATTGTCGCGCGTCAGCGCCGAATGGTATTGGCCGGTGCCGTAGAGGTTCAGGTAGCGGCTCGCCTGCAACGCCGGCAGCGCGGCATTCTGGCTGTGCGTGTCGGCCTGCGTGAACGCGCTCGGGGAGAACGGCAGGTTGATCGTGTCGACCGGGCCGCTCGCGGCGGGACACTGGCCGACCGGCGCGCGCAGGTTGACGGCCTGGATCGCATCGCGCAGCGTGCAGCCGGTGCCGTCGTTGCTGCCGTTCGAGGTCGAGGTGACGGTGATCGTTGTCGAGCGTGCGCTGCTCGCCGCCGCGAGCAGCACGACAAAGATGGTTACGGCGAACATGAAACGGAAGTTCACTTTCGTTCTCCTGACTGGGTTTCGGTGCACGACGCGTTCAGCGGCTCCATGATTTGCGGAGCAGCACCGCGGCGTTCACGAGCACAAACGCACTACGCGGCTCCCGACTGACATTGGTTTTTCATGCGAGCGATGGCATTGCCTGAGAGTTCGGGCGGGCACGGCGAACGCACGCGGCCAGTGCCGCGTGCTGATGGGGATCCGGGGAATTTTGCGCAGCGGCCGAAATGGCCGTCCGGCAGAATGCCTCCGCGCGGGCGCGCGAAGGCGGCAAAGCGGTGGATTACGGCGACTTCGCCTTGACCGTGCCCGCGTGGGCGGCGCTCTTGACCTCGACGAGTATGAAGCCCATCGACGAGCTGCCGACGTTTTCGGAGCTGTGCGGACCTTCGGCCTGCATCCAGCCGGCTTCGCCTTCCTTGGCTTCCCATATTTCCGATTTGCCGTCGGCGTGCACGATCTTCATTTTTCCGGGCTTGGTGACGTAGTACCAACCGGCAGGGTGCGTGTGCACTGGATCGATTTGGCCCGGCGCCAGCGTATTTTCGATAACGCGCACGTCAGCGTTGTCGACGCGCACGACGTAGTGATTGGCCGCGACGGCCATGACATCCTGGGCCAGGGCGGACGCCGACAGCACCGATGCCGCGGCGAAAGCGGCGAACAGACAGGTACGACTGATCATTTCGAATTACCTCGTTGGTTTGAAAGGAACGATCGCCGGCAGTCCTCGTAGGACCCGCGATTCGTTTCATAACCAACGGCAAACCGTCGCGCCGACTGACATCCGCTTGCGCATTCACGCTGAAACCAATCCTGAAGCTGTCTGTGGACAAGACAGCGTGATCACCGCTTTCGCGGGAGTGACGCCCTGTTGAAAAGCGACTTGCGGCGCGCGGTTTGCGTCGCCGCCTTCAGTTCAACGACGCAAGCAGGTTGGCAATGTCGCTGCGCGTCGTCGTCGCATCGCCGGCCAGCCGTGCGGTCTCCCGCTGCGCCTCGGCCAGCGTTTGCTTGGCATCACTGATGCGGCCGAGTGCGATTTCGGAGCGCGCACGGCCGAGCAACGCGCGCACGATCGTCGCGGCGACCGGCGGTGTTGCCTTGCGCGCCGTGCCAGCGGCAGCGGCAAACTGCAGCTGCGCCTGGTCGGGACGCCTTGCCGCCAACAGGTTCTCGGCGACATGCAGTTGTGCATCGAGCCGGGCAGAGTGGCTCTCGGGCAACGCGGCGGCGTATATCGTCAGCGCCTGCTCGCTCGCGTCGAGCGCGGCGCCGGCATCGCCGCGCGCCGCGGCGAGTTCGGCGCTGCCGATGAGGTCGGCGGCGATTGCAGGGTGCGATTGGTCGAAGCGCTTGCGATCGGCTGCGAGCGCGAGATCGAGTAAGCCGGCAGCCTCGTCGATGCGGCCGAGGTGAATCAGCGCCCGCGCGAGACTCGTGCGCGTCTGCGCGATGTACGGATGATCCTCGCCGCGCAGACGCAGATCGAGCGCAAGGGACTCGCGCAGCAGTCCTGCGGCATCCTCGTAGTGCATGGCCATTGCGCGCGCCGCGGCAATATTCTTCATGGTCGACGCGATATTCGGATGGCCACCAGGGAACAGCTGCCATTCGATTGCCAGTTCCTCGCGGAATGTCGTTTCGCTCTCGTCGGCCTTGCCCTCGGCGAGCAGCGTCTTGCCGAGTTCGTACAGCGTATCGGTCGCGTTCAGGTTCGGAGCCAGATAGACCTTGCGATTGATCTCGACCGCCTCGCGCAACGACGCTTCGGCGTCGGCGACCTCGCCCAGTTCGCGCAGTGGCGCGGCCAGGAACGCCAGGGCTTGCGCCGTGAGCACATGCGCATCGCCGTACATGCGCCGGCTGCGCGCCACGACGTCGCGGAACACCGTCACCGCCTGCTCGGACTTGCCCGCGTGATCGAGCGCATCGCCCAGGCCGATCATGGCGGTATTGATATCGTCGCTCTCGTCGGGCAGCAGCCGCCGATACATCGCCAGCGCCTGCTGCTCGAGATCCACCGCAGGCTGCACCTGATGCTGTCTCAACTTCATCACGCCCAGTTGCTGCAGCGCGTGCGCCAGCGCGGTCGACTCGGGTCCGCCGGCCGAGCCGTACGCGGTCACGGCCTGTTCCAGGCGACGTTCCGCGTCTGCGTAAGCGTCGTGAGCCTCGTCCAGCCGGCTGAGAGCGACGACCGCCTCGAGCGTACGCGCATCGCCGGGGCCGAATCTTTCCTGCGCGAGGGCGGCGGCCTCCTCGAGCGGCGCGCGCGCCCCATCGTACTGACCGCGGCGGCGCTGGATGTCGCCGACGTTGCGCAGCACGTCGACCTGCAGATCCGGTTGTCCCACGAATGCGCTGCGCGCTTTCGCCAGACCCTTCGCCAGCATTGCATCGGCCGTTTCCACATGCTGCGGATCGCCCGGCGCGCTGCTTTCGAACAGATCGAGCAGGAATCGCTTGACCGCGTTGGCGCGCGCCGCCTCGCTGTTCGCGCGCGCTGCCTCGCGCCGCGCTACTTGCGCCTGGTACAGACTGAAGGCGGTGGCGCCGATCAGCACCACTGTCATTATCGCTGCGGCAGCCACGGCAATTCTGTGCCGTCGCATGAATTTGCCCGTGCGATACAACCACGCATCGGGCTGCGCGCGAATCGGCTTGCCGGCGAGATGGCGCAGGATTTCGTCGCGCAGCGCCGCGGCGCCCGGGTACCTTCGCAGCGGATCGGCCTGCAGAGCCTTGCGCACGATTGCTTCGAGATCGCCGCGCAGCCGGCGTGACAACGCTTTTGCACTGGTCCCGCGGGCCACGGCCGCGGCGGCGCCGACGCTCGACGTAAGCGATGCCGACAGCTCACCGGCGTCGTCGCGCCCGGGCCGCGCGCCGGTCAGAAGTTCGGCGAGGATAACGCCGAGGGCATAGACATCCGTTGCGGTCGTCACGCCGCCATCGCCGACCTGTTCCGGCGCCGCGTACCCCGGCGTGTACGTGCGCCATTGCGTTTGCGTTGCTTCGGGCCCTGCGCCCGCGCCCGGCAGCAGCTTGGCGATGCCGAAGTCGAGCAGTCGGGGGTTGCCATCGCGGCCGATCAGGATGTTCGACGGCTTCAGGTCGCGATGCACGACCAGATTCTGGTGCGCGTAGGCAACTGCCTCGCAGATCGCCGCGAACAGCCGCAGGCGTGCATCGACGCCGAGGGCTTCGCGGTCGCAGTAGTCGCCCAGCGGCACGCCGTCGACGAATTCCATGGCGAAGTACGGCACGCCGGCGGCGGTGATGCCGCTGTCGTAAACGCGTGCGATGTATGGATGCTCGAGGCGCGCGTGGATCTGCTGCTCGCGGCGGAACAATTCCTGCTGCACGCTGCTGTACAGGCCGACGCGCAGCAGTTTCAGGGCGACCTGCTGGGTGAACTCGGCGGTCTGGCGCGTGGCCAGGAATACGGTGCCCATGCCGCCTTCGCCGAGCGTCCGCTCTATTCTGTATGGGCCGATTCTTTGCCCCTCGAATCCGCTTCCGGTAGCGCACAGGTCTTGGGCGAGGCGGTCGACGCGGTTGTCGGCGCTCACGTCGAGCGCCAACACGGTCAGTACCGCGGCGCGCAGTTCGGCGTCCGCGCAGTCGCGTTCGAGCGCCGCTTCGCGCTGATCGGTGGGGAGTTCAAGCAGGGCGTCGAGCAGCGGTTCGATCTCGTTCCAGCGCGCGAGCGTCAATTCACGCATGGCTCGCCGCCGAGTAGACCCTCGAGCAGCGCGCGCGCCTTGCGCCAGTCGCGAAAGATGGTGCGCTCGGTGACCTGCATGCACGCGGCGATGTCCTTGAATTCCAGACCGGCGAACACGTGCAACTCGACGACTTCGCGCAGCCGGTCACTGATGCCTGCCAACTTGTCGAGCGCCTGATCGACCGCGAGCAGATCCGACTCATCACCGGCCTGCAGGCGTTCGAGCGCGTCGTCGTCTCGCACGGCGCCGCCGCCGCGCTTGTCGCTGGCGCGTCTGCGCGCGTTGTCGATCAGGATGCTGCGCATCGCCCGCGCTGCGTACGCGTAGAAGTGCCTGCGGTCGGGCCACGACAACTGCGGCTGGTTGACCAGCTTCAGGTAGGCCTCGTGCACGAGCGCCGTCGTGTTGAGCATCGTCGCCTGGCCGCGCGGATGCTGCGCGTGCGCCACCCGGCGCAGTTCGGCATAAATCAGCGGCAGCAGTTCATCGAGCGCGGGTCGATCGCCCGCGCGTGCGCGATGCAACAACTCGGTGATGTCGTCTGCCATGGCCGCCATCCGCTCGAATCGCCGCTACTGTAGCCCAATCCGGCACGCGCGGAAGCGTTTCGGCACACGGCAAGTGGAAAAATGCAAAGGCGCTTGCGCGGCCCTCGGGGTTTACCTGACACTGCGGCTGTCGGAATGCGCTGCCGCAGGCGTCGGAGTTTGTCCAGACTAGAAGCCATACCGGTATCCAGGGGGAACAATGGACGCTAGAAGGCGCAGGGCGCTGGGCGAAACGATTGCGGCGGCTGGCGTGATCGCCTCGATGGTATTCGTCGGCATGCAGATCCGGATGAGCAACGTCCAGGCGCGCGCAGCGGCATACGCGACAATCGGCATCGCGACGTCGGAATTTCACCGATCGTTCGACGCGCGGCTGAATCGGCTGATGACCGAGTCCGACTACCCTGACGTAGTCAAGAAGTGGACGCTGGCGGACTGGGAAAGCGCGCAGCGGATCTACACGGCCGACCTGCGCATGTTCGAGACGATCCTGCTCCAGGTTGACCAGGGCTTGCTTCCTGCGGACGCGATGGTGCGGCTCGGCTACAACTGGGGTCCGGTACTGACCAGCCCGAGCTACGCTTGCCTGTGGCCCGAGTTGCAAACGGCAGTGGGACCGTCGGTGCGCAAGGCCATAGAAGACTCCACGCCGAAGGCCGACCGTTTCGTCTGCAGGGTCGATCTCAAGGCGCTTCGCGACGAAACGATCCTCGGCAAGAAGAGCGGCTGAGAACATGCGCGACTGAAGCTCGCCGTACGGGCGTGACGACTAATCGAGGTATCTCGCGAAAAGCCCATTCACTGGCAGGTGCGAGCAAAGGGGGTAGCGTGACCATAATCGAAGCCAGCCTGGTGCGCGACGGCAACAAGCCCGCCGCGAGTCCGGTCACAGGTCACCCCCGAGGTCTGTTCTACCTCGCCTTCACCGAGGCGTGGGAACGATTCTCCTACTACGGAATGACCGCGCTGCTGGCACTGTTCATGGTGAATCAACTGCTGCTGCCTGGTCACGTCGAGAACATTGCAGGATTTTCCGGATTCCGCGCCGCGATCGAATCGCTCGTCGGTCCGCTGTCGACACAGGCGCTCGCCTCGCAGATTTTCGGCCTCTACTCCGGATTCGTCTACTTCACGCCTTTGCTGGGCGGTATCGTCGCCGACCGCTGGATCGGGCAACGCAATGCCGTCGTGATCGGCGCGCTGTCGATGAGCGCCGGTCATCTGGCCATGACATTCGACCAGTCATTCCTTCTCGCGTTGCTGTTGCTCGTGATCGGCTCGGGCTTTCTCAAGGGCAACATCTCGGCCCAGGTCGGCGCGCTCTATCCGCGCGAAGACGAGGCGCGGCGCACGCGCGGCTTCATCATCTTCAGCACGGCGATCAATGTCGGGGCCGTTGTCGGGCCGTTGACCTGCGGCCTGCTCGCGCAGATCTACGGCTGGCACTACGGCTTCGGCATTGCGGCGCTCTTCATGCTGCTCGGCCTTGCGACGTACCTGTACGGTTACCGCCATTTGCCGGCGAAGGTAGAGCGGCAAAGCTACGAAGGCGTTCGACTCAGCGCGGCCGACCGGCGCATCGTGGTCGCGCTCGTCATCGTGATGATCATTACGGTATTCCAGTCGACATCGTTCTATCAGTTGTACAACGTGCTGCCGATCTGGATCCAGGAGCACGTGGCGCCTGACATCGGCGGCTTGAAAATCCCGATCCCGTGGTACCTGTCGATCAATTCGGTTTTCAGCATCGTCGGCGTGCCGATGCTGTTTTGGCTGTGGGGCCGGCAGGCACGGCGCCATCGCGAACCGAACGAGCTCGGCAAGATCGGCATCGGAGCGTGGATCGCCGCGGCCAGCAATCTGATCCTCGTTGCCGCGATCGTTGCGTACGACGGCGCCCCGATTCACCCGGTCTTTCCCTTCCTTTACAGCGCCGGACTGGGTATCTCGTTTCTCTACTACTGGCCGACGCTGCTTGCGCTCGTGTCGCGCACGGCTCCTGCCAAGGTGAACGCGACGTTGATGGGGTTTGCCTTCATGAGCCTGTTCGTTTCGAACAATCTCATCGGCTGGATCGGCGGCTTCTACGGAAAGATGCAGCCAGCCGCGTTCTGGGCGATGCACGCGGCCATCGCCACCGGTGGGGGTCTCATCGTCCTGTTGTTCGGTCGTCGCCTCAGCCGGGTGCTGCGGCCCGGATGACGTAGACACTGCGAACGTCTGCTTGGGGGCTGACAAGTTAGCGCAGTCAGGCATTACCTAGGCGTCATTCCCGCATCCGCGGGAATGACGCCAGCAAGGATCTAGCGTCCGCCGTCCACGGAAAAAATCCCGTCCCGCGGGCAGCGAAGACCGTCCGTTGTCAGCTTGACGAACTTCGCGCTCTTCTCGTCGATCTTCCAGGCCGCTTCCGCAGCAAGCAGGTTCGCTCCCGCTTCATTCTTCAAGACGGCAATGATCGTGCCGGGAACTTTCTTTTCCCCGACCTGACAGGCCCCCATGAATCCTGGCGAATTCCTGGAGTGGGCCGGGAACTGCAACACATCACGGACGACGGAGTGGTCGTCCAGAATCAACGCGTACTCTTGTCCGCAAATCTGCCAGGATGCCGAAAACAATTTATCGGAAACCTCGGAGCCGCCCAGGTTTTTCAGGCCCAGGGTGGCGTGCCGGGCTTCGATCGCGGCAACCGGCTCGTCCGATGTGCGCTGCCCGATCAGCGCTTTGGGAATGTCCGATCCGCATTGGACCTTTTCGAATCCGTCCAGCGCATGGGCCTTCACGCTGGCAAAGAGCAAGACAAGCGCGCAGCAGATGGTCTTGGGCATGATCGGTAGCGTCCCGGCGGAAGTGATCGAAGCGTGGCGGCAGCATCATCTCGCTGTCGCGCCCGCCGGGTCAAACGCAGGCAACACCGCCATCTGATTTCTTGCCCCCTCTCCCCATCGGTTTCATCGATGGGGAGAGGTTGGGGTGAGGGGCCGCTCTCTGCGGGCCTTCCCGATGCGCTACTTCGCAGCGACGGCGACCGCCAGTCCGCTTTCCTCGACGTTCCTCAGGAAAGTGGCGTACTTGGCGCGTGTGCGCTCGAACGCCGTCGGATATTCCTGGTACGCAGTCGCAGCGCCGAACAGCATGCCGATTTCGCGCGTCGAGAAGTTCCTGCGGATCGCCGCGTGGAAATCGGCGCATTCCTTCGAATCGTTCGGCGGTGTGCAATCAGCTGGCGCGAACCGGTCTTGATGCACGGTGACTGCCGCAAGCTGGCCATTGTTGTTGGCGCTGGCGAGGCTGGCCCCGAACAGCAGACCGGCGCCGATGACGATGGACGTAAAACGTTTCATGATGTTTCCCTCACATAACCGTGCCGCAGGTCATCCGCTGACGGGCTGGCATGGCGCGGGTGGCGGCGGTATCCGTCCGACGCTGAAGACGGCCGTCTTCACCTTATCCAGATGCGGATTCGCGCAAAATAGTTACGTCGCATTCGCCGAACTGTTGGAGTAGCACGCCGAATTGCAGCGACGCGTCAACAGCCTGTTACTTGTGGCATATGAAAATGTATACAAAGCATGACTTGTGGCATACGTTCGCTGAACGCATCGCGGTTTAACGGAACGGAACCGCCTGGTATTCGAGTCGAACTGTCCAGCTCCGTGGAAGGCGCAAGACATTTCGCCGGCGGCTGCTGAAGCAAATCGTGGACCTGCGCCCAGCGAGAACTTGTTCTTCGCATGGCGTTCCGACGAAGATGGCGTGAACAGCTGGAGGAACACCTCATGTCGAAACTGCGTGTGCAATGCTTTGCCGTTTCCATCGATGGTTACGGCGCGGGTCCGAACCAGAGCCTGGAACACCCGCTCGGCACGACCGGCCCCGAGTTGATGGAGTGGTTCTTCCAGACGCGCCTGTGGCGCAAGATGCACGGCAACGACGATGGCGAAGACGGCGTCGACAACCGTTTCGCAGAACTGGGCTTCGCCAACATCGGCGCGTGGATCCTCGGCCGCAACATGTTCGGGCCGGTGCGCGGCCCGTGGCCGGATGAAAGCTGGAAAGGCTGGTGGGGCGACGAACCCCCGTATCACGTGCCGGTGTTCGTGCTGACGCATCACGCGCGCGCGCCTCTGGAAATGAAAGGCGGCACGACGTTCCACTTCGTTACGGACGGCATCCATGCCGCACTCGAGCGGGCGCGAGCTGCGGCGAATGGACGCGACGTCCGTCTTGGCGGCGGCGTCGCCACCGTTCGCGAATATCTGCAAGCCGGATTGGTCGACGAACTGCATCTTCCGCTGTCGCCGGTGCTGCTTGGCGCCGGCGAGCACCTGTGGCGCGATCTGGACATGCGCGCGCTGGGGTACGAGTGCGCGAAACAGGTCGCGGGGGAAAGAGCGACGCATGTGTTCTTGCGCAGGCGAACGGCTTGAGTTCTGGCTTGTTCCAGGAACGAACTCTGCCAGTGCGGTAACCGACAGTGACTTTTCGGTTCGAGCAGGGCAGCGCCATTGAATCAGGCGCCGCTAACATGCGCTTGCGCGGTGTGAGGCAATGTCCGACACTCGACCCTGACCGGGATGGCGCCGGCAGGGGGATTCGTGAAAAGCAGCCTGTTTGCCGAACTCCGGCGTCGCAACGTATTCCGTGCGGCGGCGCTTTACATCGGCGCGGTCTGGGCCCTGACGCAGGGTATTGCGCAATTGACCCCCGTCGTTGGCGCGCCCGACTGGGCCGCGCGCTGGTTTCTCGTCGCTGCGGTCATCGGTTTTCCGTTCTGGATCGCATTCGCCTGGTACTACGAGTTCACGCCGCACGGCTTGAAGCGCGAGACCGAGATCGAACCTCACGAGTCGATCACGCACAACACCGGGCGCAAGCTCGACTTCGCGATCATCGGCGTGCTCGCCGTCGCTGTCGTGCTGCTGCTGACCGATCGCTTCGTACTGCATCACGGGGTCAACGACGACTCTTCGACAGTTTCGGCCCAGTCGATCGCCGTGCTGCCGTTCGTCAACATGAGCACGGACAAGGAACAGGAATACTTTGCCGACGGCATCTCCGAGGAATTGTTGAACCTGCTGGCGAAGATTCCGCAGTTGCACGTGATCGCGCGCACGTCGTCCTTTTCGTTCAAGGGCAAGGACGTCAACGTCGCCGCGATCGCCAAGGCGCTGGGCGTGGCGCACGTGCTAGAAGGCAGCGTCCGCAAGGCCGGCAACAAGATCCGCATCACCGCCCAATTGATTCGCGCCGCGGACAGCGGCCAGCTCTGGTCGGAAACCTACGATCGCGGCCTGGCCGACATCTTCGCCGTGCAGGACGAAATCTCCGCCGCCGTGGTCGCACAGCT
>Ga0207691_10007676_pt1 | contig 10383 bp, 6 predicted proteins | sample KBSM13metaG_FD_184327 | JGI IMG/M metagenome (GOLD analysis project Ga0207691, IMG submission 184327) | Miscanthus rhizosphere microbial communities from Kellogg Biological Station, Michigan, USA - KBS M1-3 metaG (SPAdes) (version 2) | ecosystem: Host-associated > Plants > Roots > Rhizosphere >... | reverse complement strand
GCGCGTTCCGCGACATCAGCCCGCAGGCGCCGGTGCACGTGCTCATCGTGCCTAACAAGCCAATTCCCACCGTCAACGACATCACCGACGAGGACGAACGCACGCTCGGCCACATGTTCGTGGTGGCGCGTGACATTGCGAAGCAGGAAGGCATCGACGAAAACGGCTTTCGACTCATCGTGAATTGCAACAAGCATGGCGGCCAGGTGGTCTTCCACCTGCACATGCACCTGCTTGGCGGTGCACCACTGGGCCCGATGCTCGCGGGAGGTAAACATGGCTAGCAGGAAGAAGACGAAAAAATCGCCGGCACGCAAGACTCGCCGGCCGGCCGCCGTCAAACACGCCGCGGGGGATTTCTATCCGGCGATCCGGCCATTCAACAGCGGTTACCTGCGGGTGTCGCCGGAACACGAGCTCTACTACGAGGAGAGCGGCAATCCCGCCGGCAAGCCGGTGGTGTTCCTGCACGGCGGCCCTGGTGGCGGCACCGATGCGAAGATGCGCCGCTTCTTCAATCCGAAGCGTTATCGCATCGTGCTGTTCGACCAGCGAGGCTGCGGCCGCAGCCGGCCGTCCGCCAGTCTGGTCGACAACACCACCTGGCACCTGGTCTCCGACATCGAAACCCTCCGCGCACATCTCAAGATTGAACGCTGGCAGGTATTCGGCGGCTCGTGGGGCTCGACGCTGGCGCTGGCCTATTCGCAGAAACATCCTGAGCGCGTCACCGAGCTGGTGCTGCGCGGGATCTTCCTGGTGCGACGCTGGGAACTCGAGTGGTTCTACCAGGACCCGGGCGGCGCGGCCGCGCTGTTTCCCGATCTCTGGGAGCACTACCTCGCACCGCTATCAGACGAGGAGCGCAAGGACTGCATCCGCTCTTACTACAGGCGTCTCACCAGCGAGGATTCGAAAACGCTGCTCGAAGCGGCGCGCGCCTGGTCGATCTGGGAGAGCGCGCTGTCGTACATGAAGTTGAACAAGAACTACGTCAAGCGCGCCGGTGATGCGGATTTCGCCGCCGCGTTTGCGCGTATCGAGTGTCACTACTTCACCAACGGCGCCTTCCTGGAGCGGGAATCCCAGCTGCTCGACGACGTCGGCAAGATCCGCAATATCCCCGCCACCATCGTGCAGGGACGCTTCGACGTCGTCTGCCCCATGCGCAGCGCGTGGGATCTGCACAAGGTCTGGCCGGAAGCGGACCTGCGCATCGTGCCGGATTCCGGCCACTCGGCGTTCGAGGCGAGCACCGCGCGCGAGCTTATCGCTGCGACAGACCGGTTCGCGCGCCGACGTTGAAGCGGCCGACCAGCTTCTCGCCGGCTTCGTCGGGATTGAGCTCGAGCTCCATGGTTTCGCTGCTCTGGTTGGCGCGACCGAAGTTGCGCGTCAGGTGTGCGGTCACCATGGTCGAGCCGTTGGGGTTGATCACGTCGGCGGCGTACACATTGACGCGGATCGCGTATTCGCCGTCGATGGCGTGCCGCAGCAGGTATTCCTCCGGACCATAACCCGAGGTCATGTCGTTCGAGAGCCTGCCGCCGATATCCGTCTCGGGGTTGCTGTAGATAGAGCGCTCGCCATCGGGCTGATCGACCCACAGGTCCATGTCGCTGGCGCCCGTGTTCCACTCGATGACCACGCGCAGATCGACGTCGAGCATCGTCACCAACCGCGGATCCAGGGAGAACTCATGCGAACCCAGGGCCCGCAACCGCGGAATGATTTCATTGGCGTCCATCAGTGACACCAGCTCCATGCCTTCGTAGTCGCCATCGCTGGGCGCCATGATCACCGTTTCGAGCAGCGCCAGAGCCCTCTCGAGATCGCGGCGCGGGTCGCGCGCATGCGGAGCAAGCGCGCGCTGTTCGAGCGCCAGCGCCAGCTTGCGAGCCGGCTGCGGAAGGTCCGGGTCCAGGCGGCACACTTCCTCGTACAGCCAGATCGCACGCCCAAGCTGTCCGTAACGCATCAGCCGATCGGCCACCAGGGCGATGGTCTCGGTGTCACGCGCCGGTAGCTCGAGTGCCGACAACAGCATCTCCACGGCCTCGGCCTTGCGTTGTTTGCGGAACAACCACTCGGCGACATCGAGATAGAACACCGGCATGGCGCCGTTGCGACGTTCCTGCGCCGCGAACACGCGTGCGAAATTTGCGCGGCCAGCCGCGTCGAGCGCATGCAGATAGGGGCGATCAGGACTCCAGGGTTCGAGTTCGACGGCAATCTCCGGTCCGGTTGCCCTCATGCCGGTCACTATTACTTCCTCGGCCCGTGCGGAATCCGGGAAAGCGCCAATGTCCTCGGCGGTTATGGAGTCGACGACTCCGTTGGCGCGTGCGGCGGGTGCGGCGGCAGCCGCGGCGGCGACGGGCGGTGAGCTGAGTGCCTTTGCCTCCCGCTCTTTGTGCTTCGCATGCGCGTCAGGTTCGTATTCTTCTTCCCACCACTCTTTTTGCTCAGCCCAGTTGTCGACCAGTTGATCCAGCCACTTCGCACGGCGATCTCGCTCATCCTGCTCGCGCTCGGCGCGCCCGGCGCGATACTCTGCGAGCGCCTCGGCCGGATAATTGCGCGGGGGCTCGACCTTTGCGTCCAGGTAGTCGTCGGGAGTTTCCAGCACCACGAACGCCATCGCGGGACTCGCAATGGAATAACGACGCGAGATGTCCTGCAGCTCGCGCTCCTGCCGCCCATCGCCGGCGATCTGGTACACGCGGTAGCCTGCCCACAGTGCGCCAGCACCTGCAAAGTCGCCATGCGTGCCGGGCAGCGCATAACGGCGCTCGACCACACTGGTGGCGATTCCCGCAATCCGCACCAGCAGGTCGCCTGATGTCGGCGCCTCGGCCACCAGCGCCCAGCCGCGCTCACCGGCATCCAGTGGTGCAAAACGCAGTGCGCGGCCGTCTGACGAGCGCACATCGACGACTCGCGGCGCGGGCTGGCGCAAGCGGCTGAGAGATTCGTCGAGCGACGCGCCGCTCGGCAGCAAGGCGCCGCCATTCAGTCGCGCGAGCAGCGCGAGATAGCCGCGATCGGCGTCTCTGGCGGTGGCAATGGCGAACAAGGGGCAGCCGAGTTGCAGCTCTGGACGCGCGTCGACGGTGGCGACGCCGTCGCTGAACAACAGGCAAACGTCCGCCGGCGTGCTACTGGCGGGCGCCAGCGCCGAAAAGCTGGTCGCGCCGCGATATTCAAGGGCACGGATGACGCCTGCAGCGCCCGCCGCGTTTTTCACTACCTGGGACTTCGCACCCGAGGAATTGAAAGAGATCACTTCGATTTTCGTCATCCCGGTCGCGGTGAGGTAGCGCTCCAGCAGCGTGAGTTCGCCGGCCAGGTCGTCATCGCGTCGCGACCTCGAACGATCCCAGTAGATGCGAGCGCTGCGCGGCGCCGTCATCGCGGGCAAGTCGCCGATGACCGAATCGCGCAACTCGACGAAGCGTTTGCCGGAGGGGTGACGCGTCACAAAGGCGCGCCCCGAGTTCGGCGAAGCCCCGATGTGCAGATCTCCGGCAAACGATTGACCCCGCAGCACCAGCTCGCTCACCAGCGCTCCGGCCCTGGTTCGCCACGCGAATTCTCCCTTGACCGGCCAGCGGACCTCGGGTGGTGTGTCGGCATTGCGCACACGCACCGTGAGCGCCACGCGTCCCGCGCGTTTCAGGCTGGCGAGCGGCAGCGTGAATCCGTCCTCACCGTGCACGGGTGAGACGAATGTCAGCCGGATGGTGCGGCCCTTGTTGGCAAGGATCGGATAGATCCGGGTGCTAAATACGCTGCCGCGCCTGACTTCCGCGATGCCAGGATCGATCCCGCGTCGCAACTTCTCCTCATACGCGCGGTGGGCACGCACGGGCGGTACCAGCACGCCATCGATCATCTGGCCGTCGACGTCGAGTGCATAGCCCGTGACCACGGCGATTTTGGGTAGCTGCAGAGAGAAGGTGCCTTCCAGGTCGTCCCTCGAGCTGTTCGTGAAACGCGCCGCCACGGTGGTGCGCGCGACATTGCCGACAATATCGACAACCACGTCGAGATCGGCGATATCCAGCGCGAAGGATCTCGCGTGCTCGTCATCGACGCCGGAATCGAGCGCGGTCAGCGACGGGTTCGGCTGTTGCGCGCTCCATGCCGTCCCGCCCGCGGCCAGCATGAACGTGCCCGCAAGAAGCCAACCGATGGTCGAACGCATATTGGTACTCCCAGCCCTTGTGATTGTTAGACGCGGGAGCTGGCCCGATTCTTGGGGCCGATAATGTCAAATGTGTTGGGGGAAAAAAAAGCCCTCAAGCCCAACACCCGGCGGCCGATACAGCGGCTACCGGGGCCTGCGCCTGCTCAACGCAGGCCCACCGGTCGAATGGTCGGGTTGATGGAGGCGGAGACTGGACTTCCGGGACGGCTCCTCCTGAATTGCGGGTTGCCGCCTCCATCCCCGACCGGATCCTTCACGGTCGCAGACGGCCGGTGGGCCGATCGTCTCCGTCGATGATTGCGCGGTCCTGGAGCCACAGGCGCGCGTCGGCTGCATCGCTTTCGAACCACGCCCGCGCGGATCCGAATCGGAACGTGTAGCCCCAGCTGTCCATGTCGCGCAGCATGCGAGCGCGCCCCAGCGGCAGCTGAGCCGCAAACACGATCTGCAGGTAGCAGACCGCGCACTCCTCCGCATCATCGCCGCCGGCATCGCGATCCAGGCGCGCGCGCCGCTCCGGCGTCATGCACACATAGTGACTGAGCTCGTGCAGCACCGAGTGCCAGGGCGTGTCCGCGCGCACGTACAACACATTGCCTCGCAGGCCCGCCTCGCTCTCACCCCAGTACGAGCCCGGCAACACGGCGTCGGGTGCCTGCTGCAGTAGTTCGGCGCCGTAGCGCCGCACGAGCTCGACCAGAGATGGATGAGCCGGGTTACCCACGCGCAGAACATCCGCGGCGTTGGGCAGGTCGTTCATGGTGGCTAGAGCGCGGCGAGCCGACGCATCACCATCGCGACGAGATCGCGGGCCAGGCCCTCGCGCAGAATTTCCTGTTCGCGCTCCTTGGCAAGCAGTTGCGCTTCGTCGAAGGTGATGTCACGTGTCACGGAAATCTCTTCGTGGTCGATCAGCGCTTTCTCACCAGAGTGCACCGAGAACTTCACATGATAGGTGAGCTCGTACTCGCTCGGGATGTTGCGCGCGTCCACGGAAAGGATCTTCTCGATGAGCTCATCCTCGTGCACGCTGATGGTGGCGCCCGACGAGCCCTTGGTGGGAATCACCTTCGACCCCGTGGCGATCAGCGCCTTGCGCAGGTCCTGCACGAAATCGGTCTGCTCGTCCGTGGTGTCGATGTAGGTGTACTCGAACTGCGTCGGCAATGGCTGGCGACCCTGCAGATGGAAGCCGCAGCCGGAAACGGCCAGTACCGCAAACAGCATGATGGCGGCGACGCGCTTCATACGACGATGTTGACCAGTTTGCCGTTCACGTAAATCGCCTTCTTCACCGGTTTGCCGCCCATGAACTTCTGCACATTGGCGTCGGTCATGGCCGCCGCCACGGCCATTTCCTCCGTGGCGCTGACAGGGATGCTGACGCGCGCGCGCATCTTGCCGTTGACCTGCACGGAGATCTCGATGTTGTCCTGGACCAGTGCGTCCGGATCCGGTGCCCACCAGCGTTCATTGATGAGCGCGGTTTCGTGTCCCAGCTGGTGCCACAGTTCGTGCGTGACGTGCGGAATCATCGGCGACAGCGACATGACTGCGATTTCCAGCGCCTCGTGCGCCACGACGCGGCCGGCCAGGGGCTTGCTGTCGAATTTCGAAATCGCGTTCAGCAGTTCCATGACCGAGGCCACCGCGGTATTGAAGCTGCGACGCCGGCCGATGTCGTCGGTGACCTTCTCGAGCGTGTGATGCGCGATGCGGCGCATCTCCTTCTGCTCGGCGTTGAGCTTCGTCTTGTCAAACTCGTGGGTGGTGATCGCATCGGCGGGCGGCGGCGCATTCACCTGGTCGTACACCGCCTTCCACAGGCGACGGATGAAGCGGAACGAACCTTGCACGCCTTCGTCCGACCACTCCAGTGACTGCTCGGGTGGCGCCGTGAACATCATGAACATGCGCGCCGTGTCGGCGCCGTATGTGCTGATGAGTTCGGTCGGATCCACGCCGTTGTTCTTCGACTTCGACATGGTGCCGAGGCCGTCCCATTCGACCGGCTGGTTGTCGGAGAGCAGGATCGCACCCCTGCGCTGGCCTTTTTCATCCAGCAGCACTTCGACGTCGGCAGGGTTGTAGAAATCGCGACGTCCCGGCGCCGGCTCGCGGTAATAGATGTGATGCAACACCATGCCCTGCGTCAGCAGGTTCTTGAAGGGCTCGTCGATGCTCACGAGACCGAGGTCGCGCATCACCTTGGTCCAGAAACGCGAGTACAGCAGGTGCAGGATGGCGTGTTCGATGCCGCCGATGTACTGGTCCACCTGCATCCAGTAATTCGCGCGCGCATCCACCATGGTGGTCGCGTCCGGGCAGGCGAAACGCAGGAAGTACCAGGACGAATCGACGAAGGTGTCCATGGTGTCCGTTTCGCGCCGCGCGTCGGCGCCGCACCGAGGACACTTGCACTCGTAGAACGACGGCGTCTTGTTGAGCGGATTGCCCGAACCATCGGGCACCAGCCCCTCGGGCAGCACCACCGGCAGGTCCTTGTCGGGCACCGGCACTTCGCCGCATTTCTCGCAATGGATCATCGGTACGGGGCAGCCCCAGTAGCGCTGACGCGAGATGCCCCAGTCGCGCAGGCGCCATTGCGTGCGCTTGCGGCCCAGGCCTTTCTTCTCGAGCGCGCTCGCAATCGCATCGATGGCCGCCTGGAACTCCAGGCCGTCGAACTCGCCCGAGTTCATCGTGATGCCGTAGTCGCTGAACGCGTCCTGCCAGGGCGGATCGAGATTCTCGTACGCGCCGGATGTCGACCTGATCACCTGCACGATAGGCAGCCGATTCTTCAGCGCGAACTCGTAGTCGCGCGCGTCGTGACCCGGCACGCCCATGACGGCGCCTTCGCCGTAGGCCATGAGCACGTAGTTGGCCACCCAGACTTCGACCAACCTGCCGGTGAAGGGATGCAGGACGCTGAAGCCGGTGCGCATGCCCTTCTTTTCCTGCGTGGCAATGTCGGCTTCCATGGTGGAGCCCCGGCGGCATTCATCGATGAACGCCTGGAGCGCGGAATTCTTCGCGCCGGCGGCCAGCGCGATCGGGTGCTCGGCGGCCACGGCCATGTAGGTGACACCGAACAGCGTGTCGGCGCGCGTGGTGAAAACCTTCAGCGCCCCATCGGCGCCCATCAGCGCCTTCGTGTCCGGCGCATACGGGAAACTGATCTCGCAGCCCACGGACTTGCCGATCCAGTTGGCCTGCATGGTCTTCACACGCTCGGGCCAGTCGGGCAGCTTCTCGAGGTCGCCTAACAACTCCTCGGCGTACTTCGTGATCGCCAGGTAGTACATCGGGATTTCGCGTTTCTCTATCAGCGCGCCGGTGCGCCAGCCGCGTCCGTCGATCACCTGTTCGTTGGCGAGCACGGTCTTGTCGACCGGGTCCCAGTTCACGACGCCGGTCCGGCGGTACGCGATGCCCTTCTCGAGCATGCGCAGGAACAGCCACTGGTTCCACTTGTAGTAAGTCGCATCACAGGTGGCGATTTCGCGCGACCAGTCGAAGGCCAGGCCCAGCGACTTCATCTGGCCCTTCATGTAGGCAATGTTGTCGCGCGTCCACTTCGCCGGCGGCACGCCGTTCTTCATCGCCGCGTTTTCAGCCGGCAGTCCGAACGCATCCCAGCCCATGGGCTGCAACACTGCCTTGCCCTGCATCTTGTGAAAGCGCGTGAGCACGTCGCCGATGGTGTAGTTGCGCACGTGGCCCATGTGCAGACGTCCCGACGGATACGGGAACATCGACAGGCAATAGAACTTGTTGCCTTCGGAAGCAGCGTCTTCGCGCGCTTCGAATACACGTTGTTCGTCCCAGAAGGCTCGCGCGGCGCGCTCGACGGCGGCCGGCTCGTATCGTTCTTGCATCGGGAAAGGCTTGGATTTTCAGCGGTTTGAGAAAGGCGGGCAAGAATACACGAGGTGCCTTGCCGTGGCGAAACCTGGCTGAAATGAAAACGCCCGGCCATGGGCCGGGCGTCTTGCTCTCTCACTCCACAAGCAAAAACAGTTGCGTCTAGCTGATCCTGATCGGTACGAACACCTGGTTTCCGTCGCGCTCGACCAGGATGGCAACGGTGCTGGAGGCCTTGTCCGTGGCGCTCCTCAGCTCGGCGACCGACTTCACGACCTTGCCGTTGACCCCGAGGATGACATCGCCCGGGCGCACGCCCGCCTTGGCGGCAGCCCCGTCCACGTCTTCGACCAGCAGGTAGCCCTCGGTCTCGGCGCTCTTGCGCTCGTCGGCGCCGAGAGGACGCACGGACAGTCCGAGCTTGTCGGGCTTGGCGGCAGGCTGTTCTTCGGAAGGACGATTGTTCGCAACCTTCTGCGTCTCATCGGGGAATTCGTCGACCTTGATGTTGAGCATCTTGCTCTGGCCATCGCGCCACACTTCCACCTTGGCGGTGTTGCCGGGCTTGATCGCCGAGACCACCGCCGGCAATTGCGTGGAGCGTTCCACGGTCTTGCCGTCGACGCTGAGAATGACGTCACCGGTCTTGATGCCAGCCTTGACGGCCGGACCGTCACCGACCACCTGGACGACCAGCGCGCCGCGCGGGCGATCGAGATTGAAGGCATCGGCCATCTTCGCGTCCACTTCCTGGATCTGGACGCCCATGCGGCCGCGCGTCACCTTGCCGGTGCTCACGAGCTGCGCCTGCACGTTGGTAGCCACGTCGATGGGAATCGCGAACGAAATACCCATGTAGCCGCCGCTACGGCTGTAGATCTGCGAATTGATACCGACGACTTCGCCGTTGAGATTGAACAGCGGGCCACCGGAGTTGCCGGGGTTCACCGCGACATCGGTCTGGATGAAAGGCACGATGTTGTTGTTCTCGCCCGGCATCGAACGGCCGGTGGCGCTGACAATGCCCGCAGTCACGCTGTTCTCGAACGTGAACGGCGACCCGATGGCGAGCACCCATTCACCCGCACGCAGCTTCGACGGATCGCCGATGCGCACCACGGGCAGATTCTTGCCTTCGATCTTGATCACCGCGACATCGGAACGCTGGTCGACGCCGATGACCTTGGCCGGATATTCGCGCCGGTCGGTCATGCGCACCGTGACTTCATCCGCGTCCGCGACCACGTGCGCGTTGGTGAGGATGTAGCCGTCGGCGCTGACAATGAAGCCCGAGCCTTCGCCCTGCCGCTGCGGAACCTCGAAGCCACGGCGGCCGCCCTGCCCCTGGTCGGGCGCGGGAATGCCAAAGCGGCGGAAAAATTCCTGGAAAGGATCGTCCCCCTCTTCGCCGCCGCGCCCGGAGTTGCGCACCTGGTGCGCCTGCTCGAGTACCGACACGTTGACGACCGCGGGACCGACTTGTTCGACCAGCGTCGCGAAGTCCGGCAATACGCGGCCATTCAATGTGCCCAGCGGTTGCGCCGGGGTCGTCGCCTCGACTGCCGTGGAGGCAGCGGCAGGCGGCGCTTGAACGACGCCCTGCGGGGCCGCCGAAGAATGGGGGGAACAGGCGCCAACGGCGACAACCACCGCGGCGATAAATGCCATGCGTCTCACAACAAAAAGCGACATATCAACGAGCCCTCGAAACTGGGTGAATGGTGACGACGATGCCGAAGTAGACCGACCGGTGGTGGTGAAGTTCAGCATTGCCCGGCTCACCGGCCGCCCGTCAGGGCTGCTTCCTGCGCCGGCCCAACCAGGCCGCCGCGAGGCCAAAAACCAGCGCCAGGCAAACGACTGGCCAATTACCGGTGTGTGCATAAGGTGTGAGTCCGGTGCGCGGTTTCAAGGTTCCGCGCATTACATTCGTTTCATATTCCGGGGCGGAGACCACGATCTCGCCGTGGTGGCCGATTACCGCGGACACCCCATCATTGGCGGCCCTGACCATTGGGCGGCCGGTTTCCATGGCGCGCAGGCGGCTGATCTGCAGATGCTGGTAGCGCGCGGGCGAACGGCCGAACCAGGAATCGTTGGTGACGTTCAACAACATCGTGGCAGTGCCCATGGGTGGCAGCAGTGTGCTCCCGTAGGCATCTTCGTAACAGATGCTCGCCGCGATGCGCTGCCCTGCCGCTTGCAGCGGTTCCTGTTGCGCTGCGCCGCGATCAAAATTTGAGTAAGGCAATCCCTGCAGCCTCAGCCAGTCACGGATGAATGCCGGCACCGGGAAGAACTCCGAG
>Ga0207691_10007675_pt1 | contig 10383 bp, 8 predicted proteins | sample KBSM13metaG_FD_184327 | JGI IMG/M metagenome (GOLD analysis project Ga0207691, IMG submission 184327) | Miscanthus rhizosphere microbial communities from Kellogg Biological Station, Michigan, USA - KBS M1-3 metaG (SPAdes) (version 2) | ecosystem: Host-associated > Plants > Roots > Rhizosphere >... | reverse complement strand
GCAGCGCCCGCTCGAGCTCGGCTGCGACATGGCGATGCACGCCACCACCAAGTACCTCGGCGGCCGCAGCGACGTGCTCGGCGGCGTCGCCATCTCGCGTCGCGACGACGAGGCGTTCGCGCAAGTGCGTACGGCGCAGCTCTATGGCGGCGCCGTGCCGTCGCCGTTCGATTGCTGGCTGGTCATGCGCAGCCTGCCGACGCTGCCTTACCGGATGCGCGCGCACTGCGCCAACGCGATGAAGGTTGCCACGTTCCTCGCCGCCCATCCCAAGGTGTCGGCGGTCCACTATCCGGGGCTGCCCGACAGCGCGTTCCACGCGCTCGCGAAGCGGCAGATGAGCGATTTCGGCGGCATGCTGTCGTTCGAGGCGCGCGGCGGCAAGGAGGCGGCCATGGCGATCGCGGCGCGCGTCGAGCTCTTCACGCGGGCGACCAGCCTCGGCGGTGTCGAAAGCCTGATCGAGCACCGCGCCTCGATCGAAGGGACCGAGAGCCGGACGCCGCAGGGCCTCCTGCGCGTCTCGATCGGCCTCGAGCACGCCGACGACCTGATCGACGACCTGGCGCAGGCGCTTGACGGCTGCGACTGAGGTGACTGCAGCGGCGCGCCGCCAGCGCACGGCGGTGGCGCTGGTCGTGTTGTCGCAGTGGCTCGGCACTTCGCTCTGGTTCAGCCCGAGCGGCGCCGCCGACGGCCTGATGGCGCGCCTGGCGATCGACAGCGCGGCGTTCGGCTGGCTGATCGCGGCGACTCAGCTGGGATTCATCGCCGGCACGCTCGCCTTCGCCGCGACCGGCCTCGCGGACCGCTTCGGCGCGAGTCGCATCTTCGCCGTCAGCTGCGTCGCCGGCGCGGCGACCAACGCGGCGCTGGCGCTACCCGGAACGGAGTACACGGCGGCGTGGGCATTGCGCTTCGCCGTCGGCCTCTGCCTGGCCGGCATCTACCCGCTCGGCATGAAGATGATCGTCCAGTGGGTCGGCGGGCGGCCGGCAGCCGCGCTCGGCTGGCTCGTCGGCATGCTCACGCTCGGCACCGCGATGCCGCATGCGTTGCGCGCAAGCGGCGCGAGCTGGCCCTGGGAGGCCGTTCTCGTCGCGTCGTCGCTGCTCGCGCTGATCGGCGCGACGCTGGTCGCCTTTCTCGGCGACGGGCCCTACGCGATGTCGTCGCGATCCCCCGGGTCCGTCGCTGCGGCGCGACCCGGCGCGGTCTGGCAGGTGTTCCGGGTGCCGACGTTTCGCGCCTCGGCGTTCGGCTACTTCGGCCACATGTGGGAGCTCTACGCGTTCTGGAGCGTGTTGCCCTGGTTGTGCCAGCCGATCTCGGCCGCGCTCGCGCGCCGCGGCGACCACGCGCCTTCGGTCGCGCTGCTCAGCTTCGCCGTCATCGCCGTCGGCGGCGTGGGCTGTGTCCTGGGCGGACAGTGGAGCCGGCGCATCGGCAGCGCACGCGTCGCCGCGCTGGCGCTGGCCGGATCGGGCCTGATGTGCGTTCTGTATCCCTTGTTACCTGCGGACGCACTCGGCGTTCGCGTGGCCGCGCTCTTCTTCTGGGGCTTCTGCGTCGTCGCCGACTCGCCGCAGTTCTCGGCGTTGTCGTCGCAGTTCGCACCGCCGCAGCTGCTGGGCAGCGCGCTGGTCGCGCAGAACGGCATCGGCTTCCTGATCACCGTCGCCAGCATCCTCGTCCTGAGCCGTGCCGTCCCGGCGTGGGGATCGGCGGCGATGTGGATCCTGGTGCCCGGGCCGGTGCTCGGCCTCTGGGCGTTGCGGCCGTTGCTCGCGGGCCCGGACGGGCCTCGTCAGCGAGGGTAGACCCTCGGCTAAACACCTTGCTTGCTGCGGGGTCCGAAGCGGACCCGGTGGACAGCGGCCGAGACGGCTCTTATCTTCGGGTCGGGAACCCGAAAGGCTCCCAGCGAGGCACCGCCTCGAGGGCGGTGCGAGAGGCTCGAGCCTTCGCCTCGCTTGGACATGAACGATGAGAAAGCCGGACAAGCCAGAGCGAGCGCGCCGTGTGTGGCGCATGACCCCCGAAGCCCCGCTCGGGGAGTTCGTCGACGCGGACGAGAAGCCCGCCAAGCCCGCGGCGCAGCCCGGCCCCGACGAGCTGCAGCCTTCGAGCTACGTGCGCTCGTCGTGGGACCTGCTCAACGGCCTCGAGGTGACCGAGAGCGCCGCCGGCGACCTGCACGACGAGCTGTTCGACCAGGCGCCGCAAGCCGCGCCGGCCGCGCGCGAGCGCACGCAGAACCCGGGTGAATGGATCCGCCGCTTCGCGATCAGGCTCGCCGAGCTCGACGTCCAGCGCGAACCCAAGGAGCTGATCGAGCTGGCCAAGCGCCAGTGGATGACCCAGCACTACCTCGCGCCCGAGGACGCGGCCGAGCTGGAGCACGGCAAACCGGCGAGCGGGTGAGGGCGCGACGCGCTCAGAAGTCGGAGACGGTCGTGTCGAGCGGCGTGAGCTGCGTCGTCCGTCGCGTCGCCGACGGCGCCGGGTCGGCGTCGAGGTCGTCCTTGCCGAAGGTGCCGAAGTAGATCGGCGCTCGCCCCGGGGAGGCGTCGAGCCACTCGTCGAAGTCTTCTTCGGCGAGCAGGACCGGGGTGCGCTTCTCGGCCGGCTCGCCCTTGTCGTTGAGGCGGCGGTCGAAGCCGGCGAGGAGCGGATGCAGGTCGCAGTTGATCGTCAGCATGGCGAAGCTGATGACCTCGCGGCCGTTGTCGTCGACCCAGCGGTCCCAGAGGCCGGCGATGCTGAGCGGCGAACGGTCGACGCGGCGGATGCGCCAGCGCTCGGCGCGCTTCGAGCCTTCGGGGTAGTGCGCAACGTAGAGGCACTGCGCGGGGATGATGCACCATTGGCGCTGGGCGAACGCGTTCTTGAACGCCGATCGCGTCGCCGCGGTCTCGGACCGGGCGTTGACCGTGGAGCCCGGCGCGCGCGCGGTCTTGGCCGTCGACGGGATCAGACCGAACCGGGCCAGCACGGCCTCGCGTTGCGCTGCGGCGCCGAGCCCGAAGCGGCGGATGATCGGCGCGTAATCGCCACCGGCGACGTCGGTGGCCCACTCGTCGCTGAGCACGATGCCCCAATCGCGTTCGAGCTCCGACGATGTGGGCGCGAGGAAATTGCTGCTCATCGCCGCCACTGTAGCGCCGGCGACCTCGCCGTGGGCGAGCGTCGGCGCGGATTTCGAGTGAACTGCGCCACGGTCCGCGCGCGCGGCGCGGGGTCGACGCGGTGCTAGACCGCGACCGGCGCCTTGATGGCCGGATGGTGACGGTAGTCGTGGACGATGAAGTCCTCGTGGCGGTAATCGAAGATCGACGCCGGCCGGCGCGCGAGCTCGAGTACCGGGTAGGGGAAGGGCGAGCGCGAAAGCTGGAGCTCGACCTGCTCGGCGTGATTGCTGTAGATGTGGCAATCGCCGCCGGTCCAGATGAAATCGCCGACGTCGAGATCGCACTGCTGGGCCAGCATGTGCGTCAGGAGCGCGTAGCTCGCGATGTTGAACGGCACGCCGAGGAAGATGTCGGCACTGCGCTGGTAGAGCTGGCAGCTCAACCTCGCGCGACCGGTCGCGGTGGCCGGAGCAACATAGAACTGGAAGAAGGCGTGGCACGGCAAGAGGGCCATCTTCGGCAGGTCGGCGACGTTCCAGGCGCTGACGATGATCCGGCGCGAATCGGGATTGCTCCTGAGCTGCTCGACGACATTGGCGATCTGGTCGATGTGGCCGCCGTCGGGCGTCGGCCACGAGCGCCATTGCACGCCGTACACCGGGCCGAGGTCGCCGTCGGGGCGCGCCCACTCGTCCCAGATCGTGACGTCGCGCTCCTGCAGCCAGCGCGCATTGCCGTCGCCGCGCAGGAACCAGAGCAGCTCGAGGACGATCGAGCGCAGGTGCACTTTCTTGGTCGTGACGAGCGGGAAGCCCTCGCGCAGGTCGAAGCGCATCTGGTAGCCGAAGACGCTTGTCGTTCCGGTCCCCGTGCGGTCCGCCTTGGCGACGCCGTGATCGCGGACGTGGCGCAGGAAGTCCTCGTATTGCGAGCGGACGGGGCGATCGCCCGCCTCGGGCGAAGTCGGAACGGCGTCGGTCGGCATGGATCGATTATGAAAGCAGCCCGATCGTTTTCTCAGCGATCGAACTGCAGCGCCGCCAGCCGCGCGTACAGCCCGCCGGCGGCGATCAGCTCGGCATGGCTGCCGGTCTCGACGATCTCCCCGGCCTCGAGGACGACGATGCGGTCGGCGCGTTGGACGGTCGAGAGGCGATGCGCGATGACGATGGTCGTGCGGCCGCGCATCGCCGACTCGAGCGCGGCCTGCACCATCCGCTCGCCCTCGGCATCGAGCGCGCTCGTCGCCTCGTCGAGGAGCAGCAGCGGCGCGTTCTTCAGCATCGCCCGCGCGATCGAGATGCGCTGGCGCTGGCCGCCCGAGAGGCGAACGCCACGCTCGCCGAGGAAGGTCTTGTAGCCCTGGGGCAGCGCGCTGATGAAGTCGTGCGCGAAGGCGCCGCGCGCCGCTTCGACCACCTCGTCGTCGCTCGCCTCGGGCCGGCCGTAGCGGATGTTCTCCATCGCGTCGGTCGAGAAGATGACGCTGTCCTGGGGCACGATGCCGATCCGGCCGCGCAGGGCGTCGAGCGCGACCCGGTCGACGCGCTCGCCGTCGACCTTGAGCGCGCCCGACTCGACGTCGTAGAAGCGCAGGATCAGCTGCAGCACCGTGCTCTTGCCGGCGCCGCTCGGCCCGACCAGCGCCACCGTCTCGCCCGGCGCGACGGCGAGATTGAAGTGCGCCAGCGTCGGGTGCTGCGGCCGCGACGGATAGCGGAAGGTGACGTCGTCGAAGCGCACCGATGCGCCCGCGGCCGGCGGCGCCAGCGGCTGCGGCGCGGCCGGGGTGACGATCGGCGACTCCATCTGCAGCAGCTCCATGAGCCGCTCGGTCGCGCCGGCTGCGCGCAGCAGATCGCCGTACACCTCGGAAAGCACGGCGACGCTGCTCACCAGGATGATCACGTAGACGACGGTCTGGCCGAGGTGGCCGGCGCTGATGTCGCCGCGAACGACCGCCTGCGTGCCCTGGTAGAGACCCCAGAGGAGCGCGCCGAAGGTCGCGCCGATGACGAAGGCGACCAGGAACGAGCGCATCCGCGTGCGCCGGACGGCGGTGCCGAAGGCGCGCTCGGTCGAGGCCGCGAAGCGGTCGGCCTCGCGCCCCTCCTGCAGGTAGCTCTGCACCACCGGCACCGCGTTCAGCACCTCGGCGGCGATCGCGCTCGAGTCGGCGACGCGGTCCTGGCTCGCGCGCGAGAGGCCGCGCACGCGCCGGCCGAAGTAGAGCGACGGCAGGACGACCAGGACGAGGATCACGAGCACCTGGGTCATGACGACCGGGTTGGTGACGATCAGCATCGCCATCGCGCCGATGCCCATGACCGCGTTGCGCAGGCCCATCGACAGGCTCGAGCCGACGACGGTCTGGACCAGCGTCGTGTCGGTCGTCAGGCGCGACAGCACCTCGCCGGTCTGCGTCGTCTCGAAGAACTGCGGGCTCTGGCGGACGACGTGCGCGTAGACGGCGTTGCGCAGGTCGGCGGTGATCCGCTCGCCGAGCCAGCTCACCATGTAGAAGCGCGCCGCCGAGAACACGCCGAGCGCGACGCCGACGGCGAAGAGGGCGAAGAAGTGCTCGCGCAGCGCCATCACCCGCGCGCCCGGATCGGCGGCGATGAATCCCTGGTCGATCAGCGACTTCAGCGCGACCGGGAAGACCAGTGTGCTGACGGCGGCGAGGACCAGGAAAAGCGCCGCGGCGGCGACGCGCGCCCGGTAGGGCCGGACGAACGGAAGCAGCCCGCCGAGCGAGCGGACGTCGCGCGCGCTGGCGGCTTCTGGCGCGGCACGCGGCGCAGCGACAACGGTCGACGAGACGGCATTCGGCACGGGCGCAGTGTAGGAGATGCGAGCCTCTGCAAATAAAGCATGGGCAATGACGGCCTCGGCAATAGGAGCCTTGACAATCATTGTCTAGGCATGTATATTCGCGCTCGTGGCTCGTCACCCCGCCTCTGCCGCCGCGATTCCCGAAGCCGCTCGCTTCTACGAGGCGGCCGGCTATTGCGCCGACGAAAGCGTCGGCTGGCTGATGAAGCGCGCCCTGATGTCGGTCGCGCAGGCGGCCGACCGCAGGCTCGAGCCCAAGGGCATCACCCATGCGCAGTGGGCAGCGCTCTTCATGCTGCAGAGCCGGCGCGCCGCGACGGTCGCCGAGCTGGCGCGCGAGACGCAGAGCGATCCGGGTGCGATGACGCGCCTGCTCGACCGCCTCGAGGCCAAGGGCTTCTGCCGGCGCGAGCGCTCGACCGACGACCGCCGCGTCGTCCGTGTCGAGCTCACGCCGGAAGGCGAGATCGCGGCCCAGGAAGTGCCGATCGTGCTCGCGCAGGTGCTCAACGAGCACCTCGCGGGCTTCTCCAAGAGCGAGTGGTCGCAATTGAAGGACATGCTGAGACGAATGGTCGCCAACGGCGAAGCGGCGGGGACGAGGACCTCTTCATGAATGCCTGCGAGGAGTGTCCCGGCGTCGCCGCCGGCGCGGTGGCGCGGACGATGACGACGGTGATCGTCGCCTTGGCGTCGGTGATCGTGATGGCGCTCGGCGGCTGCGCCAGTCCGCACGGGATCGAGAGCTCGGCGACGCTGGCCGCGCCGGCAGCGCTCGGTGCCGATCCTGTCCAAGCGGTCGCGCCCGTTGCAGCCGATTGGTGGCGCGGCTTCGACGATCCGGTGCTCGCCGACCTGATCGAGCGCGCGACGGCGGGCTCGCCGACGCTCCGCGTCGCGGCCGCGCGCGCCATGCGCGCGTCCGCGAACGTCGACTCCGCGCACGCGGCCGAAGGGCCGCAGCTGAACGGCGCGCTCGATCTGACCTGGCAGCGCTTCACCGAGAACGGCTTCTATCCGCCGCCGCTCGCCGGCTCGAAGCAGATGACCGCGACCGCGCAGCTGAACGGCTCGTGGGAGCTCGACCTGTTCGGCCGCAATCGCGCCCAGCTCGACGCCGCGATCGGCGCCGAGCGCGCCGCCCGCGCCGATGCCGATGCAGCGCGCGTCCTGCTCGCCGTCAACGTCGCGCGCACCTACGTGCAGCTCGCTCGCGCGGTCGAGCAGCGCGAGGTCCTGCAGCGTGCGCTGGCGCAGCGCGAGGAGATGTTCTCGCTGACGCGCCAGCGCGTCTCGGCCGGCCTCGACACCGCGGTCGAGCTGCGCCAGAGCGAAGGCCTCCGACCGGAGACGCGCCAGCAGATCGAGGCGGTCGACGAGCAGATCGCGTTGTCGCGCCATGCGCTCGCCGCGCTGCTCGCCGAGCCCCCGCAGCGCTTCGACACGCTTGCACCGACGCTGACGACGCTGCGGCCGGTCGCGATTCCCGACGTCGTTCCGGCCGACCTCGTCGGCCGCCGGGCCGACGTGCTCGCGGCGCGCTGGCGCGTCGAGGCGGCCGCCGGCGACGTCGCGGCGCAGCGCGCGCAGTTCTATCCCAACGTCAACCTGATCGCCTTCATCGGCTTGTCGACGCTCGGCCTCGACCGGCTGATCGACGCCGGCAGCCTGCAGTACGGCCTCGGCCCGGCGATCCGCCTGCCGATCTTCGACGCCGGTCGCCTGCGCGCCGGCCTGCGCGGCCGCACCGCCGACCTCGATGTCGCGGTCGAGAACTACAACGCCACCCTCGTCGACGCGATCCACGACGTCGCCGATCAGATCAGTTCGACCCGATCGGTCGTTCGCCAGCAGAGCGAGCAGGCCGCCGCGCAAGCGTCGGCCGAGGCCGCGTACGACCTCGCGACGCAGCGCTATCGCGCCGGCCTCGGCACCTACCTGACCGTCCTCAACGCCGAGAGCAACGTGATCGCACAACGGCGCCTGACGACCGACTTGCGGGCGCGCGCGATCGACTCGCAGATGCTGCTCGTGCGCGCGCTCGGCGGTGGCTACGTCGCCTCGCCCGAAGCGCAGAAGCTCGCGAGCGCCGGTGCCGGGCGCTGATCGCGCGACATCGACCCATCGAACAGGCAGAAAAGTTTCCCGGAGATGTCCATGAGCCTCGCCGAAGAAGAGCGGATCGCACCGCCCGCCAACGTGCCCACCGCCACAGCCGCCATCTCGCCGAGCGCTGCTGCGCCGGCCGAGCGCACCGTGAAGCCGCGCAAGCCACGCGCCAAGCGCAAGATCGCGTTGGTCGGCGTCGCGCTGGCGGTCTTTCTCGCCGGCGCTGCGTACGCTGTGTATTACTGGCTCTACCTGAGCCACTACGAGAGCACCGACAACGCCTACGTGCAGGCCAACGTCGTCCAGGTGACGCCGCAGATCGCGGGCACCGTCGTCGCGATCAACGCCGACGACACCGACTTCGTCAAGGCTGGCCAGTCGCTGGTTCGGCTCGACCCCGCCGACGCCCAGGTCGCACTCGAGCAGGCCGAGGCGCAGCTCGCGCAGACGGTGCGCGAAGTCCGCACGATGTACGTCAACAACGGCTCGCTGAAGGCGCAGATCGCCGCCCGCGAAGCCGACGCCGCGCGCGCGCAGAGCGACGTGGTGCGCGCCCAGGACGACGTCGCGCGGCGCGCGCCGCTGGTGCGGACGGGTGCGGTCGGCCAGGAAGAGTTCAACCACGTCACGGCACAGCTCGCGGCCGCGAAGAGCGGCTTGGCGGCGGCGCAGTCGGCGACCGAAGCAGCGCGTGAGCAGCTCGCCTCGAACCAGTCGATGACCGAGAACATCCCGGTCGAGCAGCATCCCAACGTTCTGCGCGCGGCCGGCCGCGTGCGCGAGTCCTACCTGGCGCTGCGCCGCGTCGAGCTGGTCGCTCCGGTCGACGGCTATGTCGCCCGGCGCAGCGTCCAGCTCGGCCAGCGCGTCCAGGCCGGCGCGCCGCTGCTCTCGGTGGTCGCGCTCAAGGACGTCTGGGTCGACGCCAACTTCAAGGAAGGCCAGCTCAGGAACCTGCGCATCGGCCAGCCGGTCGAGCTCGAGGCCGACGTCTACGGCAAGAAGGTGACCTACCACGGCACGGTCGAAGGGCTGGGTGCCGGCACCGGCGCGGCGTTCGCGCTGCTGCCGGCGCAAAACGCCACCGGCAACTGGATCAAGGTGGTGCAGCGCGTGCCGGTTCGCATCTCGCTCGACGCGAAGGAGGTCGCCGCGCATCCGCTGCGCGTCGGCTTGTCGATGGATGCGACCGTCGACGTCAGCCGCACCGACGGCCGCGTCCTCGCCGACGTCGCGCAGCGCCCGGCGCGCGCGCAGACCAGCGTCTTCGACCAAGGCAACGAACAGGCCGACGCCGAAGTGCGCAAGATCATCGCCGCCAACCTCGGCCGCCGCGTCGGCGCCGACGCGCGCGTGCCCGCCGCGGCGCGCGCGCCGAGCGCAGCGCCGACCCTCGCCCAGGGCTCGGCTCCCGTCGCGACGCGCTGATGGCCACCGCGAGCCTCGCTGCGCCGCAGCCGGCGCAGGCCCCGGCGCCGGCGCGGGTCGCGCCGCAGACGGCGCCGCTGCAAGGCGCCGAGCTCGTCCTCGGCACGATCGCGCTGTCGCTGGCGACGTTCATGAACGTCCTCGACACGTCGATCGCCAACGTCTCCATCCCGGCGATCTCGGGCGACCTCGGCGTCAGCCCGTCGCAGGGCACCTGGGTCATCACCTCGTTCGCGGTCGCCAATGCGATCTCGGTGCCGCTCACCGGCTGGCTGACGCAGCGCTTCGGCCCGGTGCGCCTCTTCGTCGGCAGCATCCTGCTGTTCGTGATCGCGTCGTGGCTGTGCGGCCTGGCGCCGAACATCGGCATGCTGATCGCGTTCCGCGTCCTGCAGGGCTTCGTCGCCGGGCCGATGATCCCGCTCTCGCAGACGCTGCTGCTGTCGAGCTATCCGCGCGCCAAGGCGGGCAGTGCGATGGCGATGTGGGCGATGACGGTGCTCGTCGCGCCGGTCGCGGGTCCGCTGCTCGGCGGCTGGATCACCGACAACATCTCCTGGCCGTGGATCTTCTACATCAACATCCCGGTCGGCCTCATCGCCGCGGCGGTCACCTGGGCGATCTATCGCAAGCGCGATCCCGGCTCGCGCAAGTCGCCGTTCGACTACGTCGGCCTCGCCCTGCTCGTGCTCTGGATCGGCGCGCTGCAGATCATGATCGACAAGGGCAAGGAACTCGACTGGTTCGGCTCGACGCAGATCGTCGTCCTCGCGATCGTCGCCGCGGTCGGCTTCGCCTTCTTCCTTGCCTGGGAGCTCACCGAGGAGCACCCGATCGTCGACCTGCGCCTGTTCGCGCGCCGCAACTTCCTGACCGGAAC
>Ga0207691_10007671_pt1 | contig 10385 bp, 6 predicted proteins | sample KBSM13metaG_FD_184327 | JGI IMG/M metagenome (GOLD analysis project Ga0207691, IMG submission 184327) | Miscanthus rhizosphere microbial communities from Kellogg Biological Station, Michigan, USA - KBS M1-3 metaG (SPAdes) (version 2) | ecosystem: Host-associated > Plants > Roots > Rhizosphere >... | reverse complement strand
ATATGGATGAAGGGGTGTGTCCGCATTGTAACATCATGCCCATACGCGTATTAGCCAGCATGAGAAATGGACAAAAAATTATTGGCGCGGGCATCATTGACAATATTAATACCGGAATCAAATGGGCAGTGGACAATGGTGCTGACATCATTAACATGAGTCTGGGCATTAAACACTCGGGTGGAGGACTGCCGCATGAAGATGTTATCAAATATGCCATCAGTAAAAACGTAACGATTGTTGCCGCCAGTGGAAACGATGGCAGCCCGGAAAAATATTATCCAGGTGCACTGCCTGGAGTAATTGCAGTTGGCGCGGTGGATAATTCGGGAAACGTCACTGACTTTAGTTCATATGGTGCAGAGATTACGGTGGTGGCGCCAGGACTCAACATATACAGTTCATTTACAAATAATACTTATTCCTATGCTTCAGGAACATCACAGGCATCGCCGTTCGTTTGCGGTAGCATCGGGCTGATGAAATCATATGCACAACAAAAAGGAAAGCATTTATCAAACGAAACGATCAGGTACATTTTAAAAAATACATCTGATAAGATTGATAACCACCTGCGCGATGAAAGAGCAGGATATGGCGTCATCAATCTTGCCGATGCGTTCAGACTCTTAAATTATTTTATCCACTAAAAATATTTTATGGTAGAGAGTATTAATTCCCCCCGGCTGCGCAATTCTTCTATCAATGGTGCACAATTCAGCATGGAACTGGATCCAGTAGTGAAGAGACATCTTATAGAGCTGGATCGCATTTTAGGTACACCAGCTTTTACAGAGAATAGCACCACAAGTCTCGATGATGTAGACTTACTAAGCAAGGCCGCTCAGGCCGCGAGTGATTTCGCCAGTAACGCAGCCGCTGCTGCAAGAGCAGCATCTGCTGAAGCAGACGATGCGGAAACTGCTTTAAGTACCGCAAGAGACAAATCAGTTGAAGCGAAAAAGAATCTTGAGGACGCAAAGAAAGCTGGGGCCTCGGCCGCCGAAATTAAAAGATTAGAAGGCGAAGATGCGCGGACAACCAAAGAAGCAGCAGACGCGGATACTGCAGTCAAGGACAAACGCAAGAAAGTGGAAGCGGCAACGAGAGATTTTCAACATAAGAATAGCGCTGCCATTGCCGCAAAAGCAATATTTGTTTCCAAAGCAAATGAGGCCGCTGTTGGTAAAACATTTGATCTGCAGGATGAATTGAATAAGCCAATAATCGCGAAGAAATCAAAAGATCCGTTCTGGGATCCCGCTGGTTTTCTTTCTTCTATCATAACAAAAAAGGACCCGGCGAAACTGAGCATTTCAGATTGCATCGACAAGGTGAACGAATTGTCGAGTCTAAAGAACTCTCTGCAACAGTACGTTTATAAATCATGGAATTCGCTTGAAGAAAATGAAAAAGCAGTTCTGAATGTAAAGGATTTCAAAAATATTTTAGACTATTTACTGGCTTATGGATACTGGGTGAAAGGGATTACCGAAGTGTCGGCGATGTTTAATTTTATCACCACTCACAAGAATGGTGCGCAGGCTATCATTGATTACACCACTATTAGCTCAGCACGATTTGTTATCAAAAAATTGGCGCTTGAAGTAAGTGATCTTGACAACGATAAAAATCCTTTGCTTACTAAAATCGTTAACTCCAAACTTTCTTTTGGGGATGAAACCTTTTCCAAAGAAGTAGAAAAAGCAGCCAAGTCGCAGATTGATAACAATGCAGAGTTAACGTTAATCACTGACGCGTTGACTGTTTTGAAGATTGATGATATGCCGTCCTCCTATATACCAATCATTATCCGGTATATGAGGAGTTCGAAAGTGGAAATCGACAAGGACAACATCAATTATTTCCTCCCCATTTTTATCAATAAGATCAAGGGCGATGTATCAGACGATATAGAAGAACCTGAAGTGGATGCGGAAATTTCTGACCAGGACTTTGATGTGGACTTCATTGAAGATGAAAAGACTTCCGTAAAAATTAATATATCCAATGTTAAATGCGCTTCACAATTATTTAGTGCGGCGATCATGGATATGGACCTTGATATTTTCAATCTCACCAACTATCTCACTAATAGTTACCTCATTCGCAATCGCATCGATCTCGAAGATCAACGCCTTCGTCAGAACCTGCAACAATTTGTATTCTCTAACCGGTTCGTTGACATTAAGTCGGGTCAAACGCTCGACAGAACCAGAGATACCGAAAGACAGCTTTTCTATCAGCAGGTATTTAACATTGGCGCAGGTCCGGTGCCAGACGGCGTTGTGGTGAATCACAAGTTTCCAAAGCTTTGGAAACAGTTGATTCCGGCTGTTAAAGAATATTTGGAGAACGCATCATCGAGCCTGTCGGAAAATACATTTGTTTCGAAAGGCGGCGTGATGCAAGTCGTATCCGGATTGCAAAACAATCTGTCTGCTAACTGCACCAGCATGGCAAAAATTATTTCGCCGATCATCAACGCTGAGTGGAATTTCATCATCAGTAAGATTCTTGGGCATCCTGAAATCATCAGGCAGGTTTCACCATCAATTGGAAGTTGGAAAGGCGTTGCAGAAACATTGTATGGAGAAATGAAACACAAGTATACTGACGCGTCGCTTGTTTATGACAAGGTGCGCATAAGTAATGCGATCATCCGCAAGATTGCCGACTATGATCCAAGAGTATTTGAGCAGGATGACAGCTTCATGGATTTCTGCAGCCTGGTGATACAACTTGACGATCTGAATAATTCCATTGCTTCTGGCCAACTAGATCAGGAAGAGGTGGATGATGTAACTGATGTCAACAAGTATATTCCGGAAGACGCGAAGAAGGCCATGAAGAGCCAGGGAATGCCAACAGGGCACAATGATTGGGATTTTTAATACAAACAACTTCTAGTACACTAAATAACAAAATATGACTACGACATACGAAATTCCATCGTTGGCGCAAATGATGAGCGTTGCCAAAAGCAAGACACAATCCGTTCTACGTTCCTCTCCTGCATTTATGTCCTTGAACTATGATGATCAGCGGAAGATTTATAAGGATATGGTTGAGCAGCAACTGGAAAAAGAAAAAGAGAAATATGGTCTCTCGAAGTCTATGGCTACCGATAGTGGAAGCCAGATGGGATATAAAGGATATGATCCTTCGCTAAGTGGAGAAACCGCCGCATTCAAAGAACTCGTGGACTCTGTTAACTTCCCAAAATTTGTGGCTGACTTACTGAAAGCAGTGTTTGACGCAAACCTGACCGTGATGAAGCAGCAGACAGACGCTTACATCAAGCTAATGAAGGAAGCAACTAAATCTACAGCTGAGTTTATCAAGCAAATTGGGGATGACGAAAGTTTTGCTACACTAGCCGAAACACAGAGTGATCAGTACAACGTGATCCAGGAAGACGCACCTGATGGCACGAGCAAACTTGCCTTAACTGATCCGAAGGGCGACAAACTGAATCCGGATGATGCGGTAGTGAAGAAAGCAATCATGGAAACAAAGATCATGATGGCAAAAGAACACCGCGCCGCATTACGTGAAGTGATCCTGATGGGCGTAACCAGGCTTGTTGTTGACAAAGGTGAAATAGAGGCCGGAGTTGAGTTTTCAGTAACGGCTTCCAGGGAAAGCAAAGCGCACCATGATGATAAGAACACCAACATCAATACGGTAAAAGCAAAATTCGGAAGCATCGGATGGAGTGCTCAGGTCTCGAATACCAATATCAATGTACAAGTGAACAGTTCCGACAAAAAAGCGACCACTGATATGGGCGCAAAATTGAAAGGAAGCGTAAAGATTGTATTCAAGACAGATTATTTCAAGCTTGACAATTTTGCAAACATGTATGCCGATGGCGGAACCGCAGCGTTGAAGCCCGGTGGAGCACCAGCAGCAGCAGGAGGAAAATAATTTCAATGCATTAAACTATGGCTTTAGCTATTCTTGAGTTTTTAGCCATCGATAATAAAGCGGCCAAATTCAGAATTGATACGGGAACGAATGGATTTTATTACCTAAAGGTTGGCAAAGCTATCAGCGAAGGCGATGGGATAAAGTGGGTGGATGACGTTACATCGAAAACCCCATTGTCGAGAAATCAAAAGAGCGGTGCGATGTTGAGTTCCTCAACTGAAATTTCCGTTCCGTCGAATTTGTTCAATAGGGACAGTTGTTACGCGCAGTTGTTCTCATTTAAAAACACGGAAGGAAAGTCTCCCGCCTTTTCAAAAGTGATTAAGGTACCCGTTGCATTGAAGATTGACGTACCAAAGCAGGATCAGGACATTTATTCTTTATCTACTTCGATAAACAGTTATCAAATGTCAGCATCAGTTTTAAATCCACATCGGAATATTCCACATATTGAACCAGCATCTGAGTTTTCGACGCAAACTTCATATGCGGATCTCTTATCAGAGATCATCAAGGTTGCGGGTCCAATCGTTGTAGGCATTGTTTCCGGTATCGAAAAAAATAACGAGGCCAACGCAGGCGCAAATGGCGCGAATGGAGCAACAAAAACAGACGTTCCACAAGTTGGAATGTTTAACACCATCCTCGATGCCTTGTTGAAGGGAATTACGGCTGGAAAAGACGTGCCGCATCTCAGTGCACCTAAGTCGATTACAACATTTGTAGAACCAAACCGGTTTATATCAAGAAAAAGGAAAGAATTCTCTCGTCCATTTGTTTTTGGAATCGACGACGCACTGCTTGCAAGCCTCGCAGCACCGATCATATCAAGTGTGGCAGGCCCATTACTTCAGATGGTGCCACAACTAATCGGCGCAGACAATCCACATAAGCTTCAACAAGAAATCGCCGATAACAAATATGTCACGGACATATTAGCGGAAAATAATCGCGAAGCAATGCTTAAACAATTTCTCGCGAACCAACCGCAAAATAACGGCACGCCGGCGGCTCCTCCCGCAATAGACATGAATCAACTGATGAAACTATTGCAGCAGCAAGGTGCCAATAATAACGCCGTGGTTTCAGTAACGAAGAGTATAGACGGTCAGCGTTTTGCGTCAATACTCAGCACAGATACAGTTTTGTCTTTTGATTTATCTCCCGGCATAACAGTAAATGGGAAGAGCCACACCGTCTTCAGCAAAAAATCAGCTGTTGTTTTGAAGCTGAAAAGAAATGTTGTAAACGCGAACGACAACACTCCATTGGCGAAAGCGATCACGAAATTCTGTTTCAAGGACAAGAAGCACCAGGTGGTGCTGGAGAAAATTTTCAAGCAGAAGGATATCAAACCTGGAACGGTGCTTGAATTTGAATTTTCGGCAGAGGAAATAAACAAGCTACCCGCCAACAAACCTTTGCAGGTGTATGCAGAAATGAAATGGCTCTCGTCGGGCAATGTAGAAGTAAAAGCGCTCGGTGCTACTGAATTGATTTTTGCCTCGGATTATATTCTTAAAGAACAGGGAAAGGAAATGGGTGAAGAGAAAGAACCAGTGGACATGAAAGTGTATCGTTCATTCTGGAATAAAATATGGGAGTCCCCGGTTGCAGGCAGTTCTAATTCCAACGATGACTCGGTTACTAAGTATAGATGGGAGTTAGATGCGACGGTAAAGTATTGCATGTTGTTGTCTCCCAAAAATGATAGCAATGGCTTGATGGATACTAAACGTATGCTGGCAGACGGTGACCCTGAGAGTTTGACCGAAAAGATTGAAGGCAAAATGAAAGGTGGTATTGAAATCAGTATGACCGAACTAAATAAGATGGCATCGCTGTGGAACCGCCAGCCATTGAGCGACGACCAGTTGTCAGCATTAAAAAACCGATCTATAGTTCATAAGAATAGTGGCGAATTTGTTTATCGTTTGCAGTTGAAGGGAATGAGAAAGGAGAGAGGATTGATTTGGATTCTGCCCGTGCTGAAATTATATGAATTCAATCTTGGCAAGATTACAAAAACAAATGAAGCTGGACAGGTACTCGAAACGCAGGAAGAAAAAGTGATGTTTCCTGTACCGGTAGCTGCGAGAGTTATCGGATTGAAATCCGGAGAAGGTGGTTCAAATAATGCAGATACTTCCGCTTCGCCCGACTACCATTTTGAAGGATTTACGGTGGTTGTTAATCAAAAAATTTCGCTGACCCCGGTACAATGGCATAAGAAAAATAAAAAGGAAAAACATGGATGAAGCATTTATCCCGTTTAGTGCCTTGCTGGCAAAAATCGCGGCATTTGAAGGAGAGATCTATGATAAAGAAGAAGGCGTTCATTCTTACATCAACCGGTTTGAGATTGAAACACCCATCGAAATTGATGTTTATAGAGATGAAGATGGAAAGATTCAACTCGGAGTAGTTCCGCCGCTCTATCGCGTTGACACTACAATTGAACCTTCGTATCATAACATAAGGTTTAGTGCGGAAATATCTGAAACTTAATTATGGAAAATAAGGCCTGGAATCTAGAAGATTTTGTAGACAGTCTTGTAGTTGAGTTGGATAAGACAAGAGAAACGCTTTCCATTAAAGCGATCAACAAACCATTGACATATACAGTCAAGGATATGGCGATGGACTTAAACATCTTTCCCACTTTTGACGGTGACCAGGTGAAATTTATTACGGCCCAACCTGGGCAACAAGGCGCTTCAAAAGTGACCATCCAACTCGGCTCTATTACAGATCAACAAGTACGAGCCACTACAAAGCCGCTGCAGAAAGATGACGTGAGCATCAGTGAAATTGAGGTTGATAAGGATACACAAAAAGAACTTAGAAAAATGGGCGTGAACTCTATTGACGACCTCGAGCAAATTGAGAACAAAAATGTCAATATTGAAAAGGCAACTGGTGCCAAGATAAACTACAATAACATCCTGAACCAACTCAAAAAAGTAAAGCGCAACAATAATCCGCCGGTAGTGAAATCAGTTAGTCTTTCATTATTTGACGACCAAAGTCCCTATCTATCTATTAAAGGGAATAATCTTGGGGTTAACAAGCTATTTAAACCTGTAGCAGTATTAAATGATTCGCTTGCAGAAGTGACGGAGCACAACTCTAATGAGATTAAGATCAAACTTTCGAAACAACACAATATTGAATCCAACAATGACCTTGTGCTCACTCTTGATCCTTATGCAATCGTAAAACTGAATGTAAAAGTATAAGCATCTGTTATGAAAAGAAAAATCAGAACGATTAAAGAGAGGAAAGCCGCGGCTACTTCTTTTACGCTCTCGAGAAATTGTGATGACGGAGAAGTGCTGCAACAATCAATCTCAAATGGAAGGGGTTTTCATTCTGAATATGTGGTGCAATCTTCCATTGACGATAGTTCATCAGAAGAATATATAGTGATGAAAGACCCTGCGCCTGGCCGCTACCCGGTTGTTGATCGAACTCCTTATTCATCCGGGCAAAGTGCTGACTCCTCTAAAACAGTGAAAGAAACGCCTCCCAAAAAGCAGGAGGCCAGTGCGCCACCCGCTAAGTCTTCGGGCGACCAGTTCGGCAACAAGAAACAAGCGGAAGTGAAACAGGACAATTCAGTGCCTAAAATGGATGCTGAAGAAGTGGAGGATGACGATTACAACTTAGACCTGGATTCAGAAGAAGAAGACACTTTTGAAAAAGATATTGAATCATTACTGAAAGGAAAAGTACCCGATAAGTTGAAGACACCGGAGAACAGGTTTGCCGAATTACAACAACCTTCACCTGAGCAAAAAGACAAAGCGCAATCGTTGGATGAACTTTCTAATCAGCACGCAATCTTTGACCAAATCGCGCAAAGTATGCAATACGCAAAGGCTTACGATTTGGGAAGCATTGACCTTGATAAAAGGTTTGCCGACTTTGATATGCTGAATGACGTTCAGAAACGAACAGCTGAGATCGAGAAAAAAATTCCTATACCAACTAATAATCCGTCTGCGAAGAATACATCGGAGCCAGATGCATTCGATCACGAAGACTTCCTCCGCGATCTGTCTTTGATAAAATCTGCTGAGGAAAAAAATACAAGCGCCGAAGCACCAGCCCAGGAAGCAGAACCAAATGCACCGAAGCAGGACGGACATTACGTTTATGAAAGTCCAAGTACAGTGATGTCTCAACCAATGACTGATTATTCCTATCAGCAAAATCCGCTGGCAGCAATTGCGATAGGAGATGCAATTCAGATTGGACTCGGCGCTGCATCTATTGTGCAGTCGCAAGTATCCTCTACACAAGGAGGCTTCACCCTGACTTGTGATTATGCGCAACGACTTCTTACTAACGAAGCGCGTCAAAAGATGAAAGGCGCGCAAAAGCCGAAACAAACATATCGTCGCGAACTGATGTGGGTAGGCGAACTAAAAAAAGGCTTCGCAGACGCCAGTATCGTGATAGAATGGGAAGGTAATGCGTATGGCGAAATTGGTACAGTAGTAATCAGAAGAGATATTCAGCATTCAACCGAGTGGACAAAATCTACAGCTAACATAACGATAAGGAAAATCGATAGAATACCAATCCCGGGATCAGACCCAAGAACATGGCCACTAGTGTATACTTATGACGGCACGTTTGACCCGTATGGAAATGGATATTTTGAATTCAGTGGCGAGTTCGAGGTGAATGCATTTGGCGGATTGAAATTCGTTCGACATGAAGTGGTCAACAGATCCTTCCTTGAATTTGCTAAGATCGGAGAAGCCAATGACTATGTGAGGAGAGGAAAAGACAATATAGCCCAGGTGCCCCAAATTCCGGACGAACAATTGGAATATCTCAAAACTGCACTTCCATAATAGACTAATAAGATGCAGTGGTAAGTGTTCACGTGCTGCATCCTCCTTAATACAATAAAAGAATTTGTATGCAAAATCGTTTTTTAGAAACCAGCTACAAGCTCCGTGCAAACGGAAATGGTAATTCAAGTTCCTCCAGGAGTTTTTCTTTTTCCACTTCCGAACGATCTTATTCGATGTCAGTACAGGACAGAGTATTAGTGATATTGATTGAAAACGGCGGCGTGGATCTGGGAATTCCCGAACTGGTTGATAAAATACTGCAAGCACTCAAGGTTGAGTCTGTGGTACCGGATGCTGCAAGGAAGCAATTGATCAGCTTTCTGACAACTAAAATCAAGGGACTTACGGATGATTTGTTTGAAACAGCCGAACTGTCAATCAACCGTTATCAGTCTGCATCCCCCGGATTATTTAGCAATGTTGTGGTATTAAGAAATGGGACGGCCTCATACCAGGACTTAAAAACTACATTGATCAAGTTGACGCAGGAAAAAAAGATCATGGACGTTTTGATCCTAACGCACGGAGGTGCTGACAGTATTTCTGTCACGGGAGGAATTAACGGGCAAAAAATTCGTGATATAAAAACGGAGGCTGGTAAGCCTTTATCGATTCGTTCAGTTTATATGATGAATTGTGTGGGTTCAACCCTCAACCAGGCATGGATTGATGCTGGAGCCAAAGTTTCTAGTGGCGCAATCAGGAATAATTATTTACCCGAACCAACCACGTTTTTCTTCTGGAGCAATTGGAAGCAAGGACAAAATTTTGAAACTGCTGTCACAGGTGCGTACAGAAAGACGATTAATTTGGTGAATGACATCGTAAGACAAGCGATAAAAACAATTCCATTCGGTTCTACAATTGTTGGCTCTTTCAACTTCGAAGATTTTGATTTCGTCAAGGACAGCGCACCCGTAATCCAGGGACTCAGATCCGTAACGATCAATTCAGATGACCTCACCTTCACGCAGAGTGTGAATGCCAGCAATCTCGCAACCACTGTATTGCCAGTGAGCTTGCTTCAATCATTGCAAATGGTTAGGGTTTTCTCAAATGAGAAGACGCGGACAATGTCCATTTCAAAAGACGGTGTTAGTCTCATTAAGCGATTTGAAGGATTTGTACCTAAACCATACAATGATGCGGTTGGCCATTGCACCGTTGGTTATGGTACGTTACTTCACCATGGCAATTGCAATGGGAAAGATGCGAGTGAGCAACCTTATGTTAATGGAATAAGTGAAGAAGATGCGACAAAACTTTTGGAAGAAAGAGCAATTGAATATCAGAAGTCGATTCACGAGCAGGTGAATGTTGAATTGAATCAAAATCAGTTTGATTCATTAGTGTCATTCGTATATAACGTGGGTAATGGTGCCTTTGTCAAATCCACACTGTTGAAGGTTTTGAATCAGGGTAATTATGCCGCTGTTCCAGCTGAAATGAAGAAGTGGGTATACGGAACAATCGATGGAAAGAAAACCGTGTTACCTGGATTGGAAAAAAGGAGAAACGCGGAAGCAGAACTGTTTGCGAAACCGGTATCTATTGCGCAAAGCATGTCGTATAAATATAGTGAGC
>Ga0207691_10007670_pt1 | contig 10385 bp, 8 predicted proteins | sample KBSM13metaG_FD_184327 | JGI IMG/M metagenome (GOLD analysis project Ga0207691, IMG submission 184327) | Miscanthus rhizosphere microbial communities from Kellogg Biological Station, Michigan, USA - KBS M1-3 metaG (SPAdes) (version 2) | ecosystem: Host-associated > Plants > Roots > Rhizosphere >... | reverse complement strand
TCGGCAGCCGCGCCGGCGGCAGCATCACCGCGGCGTGCTTCCTGTCGCGTTTCGCCAAGAAATTCGACTGGGCGCATCTCGACATTGCCGGGGTGGCCTGGAAGGAGGGGAAGATGAAGGGCGCGACCGGGCGTCCGGTGCCACTCCTCACGACGTGGCTTCTCGCGCAGGAGGCGAGCGCGTGAGCCTTTCGAAGGGCCGATGACCACGATCGATTTCTACACGCACTGCGCCGACCGCTTCGAGGTCGCCTCGAAGCTTGTCGCCAAGGCGTGGGCCCAGAATGGAACGGTGCGCGTGTTGACCGGCGACGCGCGCGCCACCGAAGAATTCGGGCGGTTCCTCTGGCTCTGGCCCGCGACGGGATTCCTGCCTCATTGCCAGCTGCGGAGCCCGCTGGCGCCGGAGACTCCGATCGTCGTCGACCATGCGCTCGACCACGAGGGGCCGGCCGCCGTGCTGGTCAACCTGCATGCGCTGCCGCCGCCCTTCTTTTCCAGGTTCGAGCGCCTGGCGGAGATCGTGAGCCTCGACGAAGCGGATGTCGCGTCCGGGCGGGACCGCTGGAAGTTCTACAAGGCGCGCGGCTACGAGATCCGTTCGTTCAATCTCGCCGAGCGAGCTTAGGGTGGCTTCCGCGCGCGAGCTTTTGGAGCAGGCCGACGCGCTGATGCGCCGCAACCGGTCGGCCGTGGTCGATACGGAGATCCCCGAGCTCACGGACATGGTCGCGATGGTCGCGCTTGCTCCGGCCGTCAGTTCGGGACAAGTCGCGGCCCAGGTCGCGGTGCCGGCCATTCCCCCGCCTCCCGCGACCGCCGGTGCACCCACGATCCTCGACGACGTTCCCGAGCTCACCGAGGCGGTCGAGGAGATCGAGATCGAATCGATCGTCGAGTTGCCCGAGGACCTCGACGAATCGTCGGGTTGGCTGCATTACGACCACGGCGAGCTCTCCGTCGTCGGGCGCGGCCCGGATTCCATCGCGTCGAGCGTCGCCACCGGAGCCCGCAATGGCACAACGACTGTCGAGCGTGCTCGCCCGCCGCTCGCCGCCGTCGCAAAGCCCGTCATTGCCGCCGTGTCGGCGCCCAGCGTCGCTCCCATCACCGAGGCAGCACCGTCGAAACCGGTGTCCGCTGCCGAGCCCATCGCGCCGAACGCTGCTCCAGTCGCAGAGCCAACGTCGCAGAACGCCGCTCCCATCGCCGCTGCGCCAATGCCGGGTGGCACGGCCGACGACTGGGCGCGCTGGGAGGCGCTCGCCGACGAGATTCGCATGCAGGTGTTGCAGCGGATCGACATCTTCACCGAGACGCGGTTGCGCGACCAGCTGACCGAGAAGTTGCAGCCGATCGTGGATCGAGCCAGCGCCGAGATGGTCTCGGCCATCAACGCGCACGTCGGAGGAATCTTGCGCGCCTACATTGCCGAGGCGATCGAGCGCGAGATAGAGAAATGGCGCGGACCGCCGCGCTAGGCGGGGCGACACGCGAGGGCGACGGCCGGTACGATCGGGCGTTCCGCGGAGGGACGCCCGATTTCCTGTTGGAGCGACGACGATGATCATCGTGATGGAAAGGGAAGCGACGGAGGCCGCGGTGGCCGCCGTGGAAGCGAAGATCCGGGCCAAGGGCTTGGACGTGCACGTCTCGCGCGGTACCGAGCGCACGCTGATCGGCGCCGTCGGGGACGAGCGCAAGCTCGACCCCGAGATGTTCGAGTCGATGGAGGGCGTCGAGAAATCGATGCACATCCTGAAACCGTACAAGCTCGTCGCGCGCGAATGGCACAAGGCGAACACGGTCGTCGATGCCGGCGGCGTGCCGATCGGCGGCAAGACCGTGCAGGTGATTGCAGGCCCGTGCTCTGTCGAGACGCATCCGCAGATGCACGCCGCGGCCGAGGGGGCTCGCGCCGGGGGAGCGCGACTGATGCGCGGCGGCGCGTTCAAGCCGCGCACATCGCCGTATGCGTTCCAGGGCAAGGGCATCGAGGGCCTGAAGCTCCTCAAGGATGCGGCGGCAAGCTGCAAGCTGCCGGTCGTCACCGAGCTCATGGATGCGCGGATGCTCGACGAATTCGTGAAGCACGGCGTCGACGTGATCCAGATCGGCACGCGCAACATGCAGAACTTCGATCTCCTGAAGGCGGTTGGCCAGGTGACGACGCCGGTGATCCTGAAGCGCGGCATGAGCGCGACGATCAGCGAGTGGCTGATGGCAGGCGAATACATCGCCGCAGGGGGAAACCACAACATCATCTTTTGCGAGCGGGGCATTCGCACGTTCGAGACAGCCTACCGCAACGTGCTCGACGTGACGGCGATCGCGGTGATGAAGCGCGAGACGCACCTTCCGGTGATCGTCGATCCGTCGCACGCCGGCGGCAAGGCGTGGATGGTGCCCGCATTGTCGTGCGCGGCGGTCGCCGCGGGGGCCGACGGTCTCCTGATCGAGATCCACCCGACGCCGAAGGAGGCGCTGTGCGACGCCGACCAGGCGCTGACGCCGGCCGAGTTCGCGACACTCATGCAGCAGCTCCAGGGGATCGCCCGCGCAGTGGGCCGCGACCTCTGAGCCTGCGTATAATCGACGGCGTCGATTGCTGCGCGGTGCTCGGGTTCCCCGAGTCGTCCGCGCCTGCCAAAGCGAGTGAGGTGGCGCCATGAATCGTTTCGCCCGCTGGATTCTTCCCTTCGCGATGGTCGCCGTTCCCCTGGCGCAAGCGGTCACGCCGACGCCCCAATCGGGCTTGCCGAGCGCCACGGACTACGGCGCGACGCTCCTGCCCGAGCGCGCGGGAGTGGTTTCGTGGCGCACGCTGGCAGAGGTCACGCCGGTCAAGCAGGGCGGACGGATGGTGAACGAGTTCTCGCCTGCGATCCTGACGCTCGACAAGCGCGACGTGCAGGTGCAGGGCTTCATGATTCCGCTCGACATGGGTGACAAGCAGAAGCGCTTCCTGCTCTCGGCGGTGCCGCCGCACTGTTCGTTCTGCATGCCGGCCGGTCCGGACGCCATCGTCGAAATCATCGCCAAGACGCCAGTCAAGTTCGGTTTCGAGCCGATCGTGGTTTCGGGACGTTTCGCCGTGCTCAAGGACGACGCCAATGGCGTCCTGTATCGCCTCACCGATGCCGTCTACACGGGCGCCGCCGTTCCTTCCGCTGCGCCGGAACCCAAGTAGCACCTCAGGGTCGAAGTTCCGCGAGGCGCTCGCGCCGGATATCTCCGGCCGTCTCTCTGCAGCCCGACTCCGTAAGTTCGGTTACCAGGGCGGCGACTAACGCCCCATCCCACTCCGGAAACGAAGCCATGCACCGACGCCAGTTTCTCCACCGTTCCCTCCTCGGGGTCGCGGGCGCATCGCTCTTGCGCCACGCGATGACCGCCGCGGCCGCCGCCCCTGCCGCCAGCGCCCCCACCGTGAAGATCGACAAGGTCGTGAAGACCGAGGACGAGTGGCGCAAGATCCTCACGCCGGCGCAATTCAACGTGCTTCGGAAGGAGGGTACCGAGCCGCCGTTCACGAGCCCGCTCAACAACGAAAAGCGCAAGGGGACGTTCGTGTGCGTCGCCTGCGAGCTGCCGCTCTTCCTGTCGCAGACGAAATTCGACAGCGGAACCGGCTGGCCGAGCTTCTATCAGTACATCTCCGGCAGCCTCGAGACGTCGGTGGACCACAAGCTCATCTATCCGCGCACCGAATATCACTGCGCGCGCTGCGGGGGCCATCACGGGCACGTGTTCGACGACGGTCCCAAGCCGACTGGCCTTCGCTACTGCAACAACGGCGTCGTGCTGAAGTTCGTGCCTGCCTGACGGCGAGCGCGGCAGCGGCTTTGAGCCGCGGTCGACGGCACCCGTCGTCGAGCCCGGCGGGCGGCGCTTTTCCGCTACAATTTCAAGCTTTTGCGGGCCCCGTCACGGGGCTCTTCCGAAGGCCTCATGGAACTCGCGAAAAGCTTCGAACCCCACGCCATCGAGGCGAAGTGGTACCCGATCTGGGAAGCGCGCGGCGACTTCAAGCCGAGCTTCGGGGAAGGCGCACGCCCGTTCTGCATCCAGCTTCCGCCGCCGAACGTCACGGGCACGCTGCACATGGGCCACGCGTTCCAGCAGACGCTGATGGACGTGCTGATCCGGTACCACCGAATGCTGGGCGACAACACGCTGTGGCAACTCGGCACCGACCACGCGGGGATCGCGACGCAGATCGTCGTCGAGCAGCAATTGAAAGCGCAAGGCGAATCGCGCCGCGATCTCGGCCGGGAGGAATTCGCGAAGCGGGTGTGGGCGTGGAAAGAAGCTTCCGGCTCGACGATCACCAACCAGATGCGAAGGCTCGGCACGTCGGGCGACTGGTCGCGCGAGCGCTTCACGATGGATGCGGGCCTTTCCGCCGCGGTGCTCGAGACGTTCGTCCGGCTGTTCGACGACGGCCTCATCTATCGCGGCAAGCGCCTCGTCAACTGGGACCCGACGCTCGGGACCGCGGTTTCCGACCTCGAGGTCGAGAACGACGAGGAACAGGGAAAGATCTGGGAGATCCGCTACCCGGGGGTTGCCGGGGGGCGTGACGTCGTCGTCGCGACAACTCGCCCCGAGACGATGCTGGGCGACGTCGCCGTCGCGGTCAATCCGGATGACGAGCGCTATGCCCCCCTCGTCGGGCAGAAGGTCGAGCTGCCGCTCACTGGCCGAACGATTCCAGTCATTGCCGATGCCTACGTCGACAAGGATTTCGGCACGGGCTGCGTCAAGATCACGCCCGCGCACGACTTCAACGACTGGGAAGTCGGGCAGCGCCACAATCTGGCGCCGATCCAAGTCCTGAACCTCGACGCGACGATCAACGCCAATGCCCCGGAAAAATACCGCGGGCTCGACCGCTACGCGGCGCGCAAGGCGGTGCTGGCCGACCTCGCGGCCGCGGGACTCGTCGTCAGCGAGAAGGCGCACCGGATGGTCGTGCCGCGTTGCGGGAGGACCGGAGAGATCGTCGAGCCGATGCTGACGGACCAGTGGTTCGTGGCGATGAAAGTTCCGGCGCCCGGGACGCACCCGTATTTTCCGGGTCGCACGATCCAGGATCTCTGCCTCGCGGCGGTGGGCGACGGCATCGCCGGCAAGGCGAAGGGCGAAAGCGCTCGCGTGCAGTTCGTGCCCGAGCAGTGGCTGTCGACGTACCTCCATTGGATCAACAACATCCAGGACTGGTGCATTTCGCGGCAGCTGTGGTGGGGACACCGTATTCCCGCCTGGTACGACGACGAGGGCCACGTCTACGTTGCACGCACGGAGGCTGCCGCGCGCAAGCTGGCCGCTGCCAGGCTCGGCCGCGAGCCCAGGTCGTTCGCGCAGGACGAGGCCGTGCTCGACACGTGGTTCTCGTCGGCGCTCTGGTGCCACTCGACACTCGGCTGGCCCGAAGATTCGCGCGAGCTTCGCACGTTCCTTCCCTCCTCGGTGCTCGTCACGGGATTCGACATCATTTTCTTCTGGGTCGCGCGGATGATCATGATGACGACCTACTTCACGGGCAAGGTGCCGTTCCGCGACGTCTACATCAACGCTCTCGTCCGCGACGAGGAAGGGCAGAAGATGTCGAAGTCGAAGGGCAACGTGCTCGATCCGCTCGACCTGATCGACGGCGTGACGCTCGAGGCGCTGATCGAGAAGCGGACCGCGAACATGCTGGATCCCCGGCAGGCGGAGTCGATCGCGAAGCGGACGAGGAAGCAGTTCCCGGATGGCATCCCGAGCTTCGGCGCCGATGCGCTGCGCTTCACGTTCGCGAGCCTTGCGACGTACGGCCGAACGCTCAATTTCGACCTCGCGCGCTGCGACGGCTACCGCAATTTCTGCAACAAGCTGTGGAACGCGACGCGATTCGTGCTGATGAATGTCGAAGGCCAGGACTGCGGGCTCGATCCGCACGAGTTCCGGGTGCTGTCGTTCGTCGATCGCTGGCTGCTCGGCCGGATCCAGCAGGCGAAGCACGACATCAGGGAGAATCTCGCGATCTATCGCTTCGATCTCGCGGCCCGCGCGCTCTACGAGTTCGTCTGGGACGAGTACTGCGACTGGTATCTCGAGTGCGCGAAGGTTCAGTTGCAACAGGCCGCCGCTGCCACCGATCCCGCCGCGGCACGCGGCACGCGCTCGGTGCTCGTCCGCGAGCTCGAGGCGACGCTCCGCCTCGCGCATCCGTTCATGCCGTTCATCACCGAGGAGCTGTGGCAGACGGTCGCCCCGCTGGCCGGCAAGCGGGGCGAAACGATAGCGCGGCAGCCCTTCCCCAAGGCCAACTTCGAAAATGTCGATCCGAGCGCCGAACGCGACATGATCCACTTGAAGGACCTCGTCGGCGCATGTCGCGCGCTGCGGAGCGAGATGGGATTGTCGCCCGCGCAGCGCGTGCCGCTCCTGGTCTCGGGCGACCCCGGTGTCCTCGAGCATTTCGCCCCCTATCTCCCGGCGCTCGCGAAAGTGTCGGAGGTGAAGGTCGTCGACGAGTTGCCGCAGACCGATGCGCCCGTGGGAGTCGTCGGGCGGACGCAACTCATGCTGCACATCGAAATCGATGTCGCGGCCGAGCGGCAGAGGCTCGGCAAGGAAATCGCACGCATCGAGGCGGAAGTCGGCAATCTCTCCACCAAGCTCGCCAACGAGAAGTTCGTGGCGAGGGCACCTACGCAGGTCGTCGAGCAGGAGCGCACGCGGCTCGCAGGCAGCCAGACGACGCTGGACCAGTTGAGGGCACAGCTCGCGCGCCTGTCGGGCTGACGCATCGAGTCTCCTGGTGCCGGTCCCAAGGCGGACCGTCGTCGCGAACCGTGCCATGAGCTTCGCACTCTCCCGCACGTTCCGGGCGCTTCGGCACCGGAACTTCCGCCTGTTCTTCATTGGCCAGGGGCTCTCGGTGATGGGGACGTGGCTGCAGCAGGTGGCCATGGGCTGGCTCACCTACCGCATCTCCGGCTCGGTCTGGCTGCTGGGGGTCGTGGCGTTCTGCACCAATGCCGGAATCCTCGCGCTGTGCACGTTCGCCGGCGTGGTTGCCGACCACGTCCATCCGCGGAAGGCCTTGCGCATCACCCAATCGCTGAGCCTCCTGCAGGCGTTCGTTCTCGCGGTTCTCACGTGGTCGGGTCACATCGCCGTGTGGCACCTTGTCGTGCTGGCGCTGTGGCTCGGCATCGTGCACGCATTCGACGTGCCGTTGCGCCAGAGGCTCTGGGTGAATCTCGTTGAGGATCGCGCCGATCTTTCCAACGTCGTCGCGCTCAATTCCATGCTCGTCAATTCGGCGAGGATCATCGGGCCGGCGCTCGCCGGCCTCCTGCTCGCGATCGTCAGCGAAGCGGTCTGCTTCGCGCTCAATGCGCTGTCGTTCCTTGCGGTGATCATTGCGATCGCGAGGATGCGCTGGAAGCACGAACCCGGACCGGTGCGCTCCGAAGGCGGTTTCTGGGCGAAGTGGGTCGAAGGTTATCGCTACGTTTCGGGATTCCTGCCGGCGCGCGCGATGCTGCTCCTGTTGGGCGTCCTGTCTTGGACGATCAGCCCCTATTCGTCGCTGATGCCCTTCTATGCGAAGGATGTCTACGGCGGCAGCCCGCAGGTTCTCGGATTCCTGCTGGCGGCGGCGGGCGCGGGCGCCCTCGCGAGCACGATCTATCTCGCCTCGCGCGTGACGATCCGCGGACTCGGCCGAGTCATCGCCCTCGCGGGTGTGGGCAGCGGTGTCGCGTTGGCGGCGTTCGGCTACCTTGCCTTCCTGCCCGGCGCGCTCGCGCTCATGTTCGTCGTCGGCGGCGGAACGGTCCTCGCCGCCGCGTCGGTCAACACGATCCTGCACTCGATCGTTCCGGACGCGCTGCGCGGCCGCGTCGCGGGTTTCTTCATGCTGGCGTTTCTCGGCATGGCGCCGCTCGGCAATCTCGCGGCGGGAGCGCTGGGCAGCGCAATCGGCGTTCCGGCGACGTTCGTGCTGAATGGCGCGGTCGCCGCAGTGGCGGCGCTCTGGTTCTGGCGCGCGCTCCCCAAATGGCGACAGTTGATACGGCCGACCTACGTGCGTTTGGGCATCATCGCAAACGAATCGTAATCACGCGGGCTCGCGCATCACGCAACCGGTGACTTCCTCGCGATCGTGGTAGAGCTGGCGCAACGCGAGGGTGTGCTTCACGCGCGCCTTCGCAAGACCGTCGCGGATGATCGCTTCGCAGCGCCGCACCTCGTCGTAGCGCTTTTTCATCGGCAGCTTCAGATTGAAGATCGCGCGGCGCGCGTGACCTTCGCCGACCCACCGCGCAACGAGCGCGGCGATTCGCGACGGCTGCTCGACGATGTCGCACACCATCCAGTCGACGGGACGCTTCGGCAGGTAAGCGAGACCATCGGCGCGCAGATGCGTGACGAGCGGATCGTCCCGCACTTCGCCTTTGAGCGGGCCGTTGTCGATGGCGACGACCGCGAGGCCACGTCGTGCGAGTTGCCACGTCCAGCCGCCTGGCGCTGCGCCGAGATCGACGGCGCGCATCCCGGCGCGCAGGAGATCGGCTTCGCGGTCGCCCAAAAAGGTGACGAGCGCTTCGGCGAGCTTGAGCGTCGATCGAGAGGGCGCGCCGCCGGGCATGCGCAAGCGGGGAATCCCCATCGTCCAGCGGCTTGCCCACGGCGCGGCGCTCGCGCCGACGTAGGCGTGCGCGCCGTCGGCGAGCAGGATATGGAGGCAGGCTTGCGGCGGCGTTCCGGCGTCGTGCTCGTGCAAGAGATTGCGCACCGTCAATTCAGATGACAGCCGCGCGGCGAGCGCGCGGGCGAGTCCGGATAACTCCTTGCCGTCGTTGGTGTCGGGCGTTTCGAGGCGGAGCGCATCGTAACGCCCTTGTCCACGCGTTCGCGGTGCCCCGCTGGCGAGAACGACGTCCGCAGCGAAGCCATCGATCAGCTGCAGTAGTGGAGCGACTCTATCGGGACGGCCCTTGGACGCGGCCGGCTCGAAGAGCCGGTGCGGTCCGGTGGCGGTGAACACGGAGCGCGCGAAGATCGGAGGCGCGCGCTCGAACGCGCGCGACAACGACCGCGAGGCGAGACGGCTCGTAGTGCCGACCACGAAGCCGCCGCCGACGGGGGCGTCGACCGCGATGTCCGTGCCTGCCTCGGTGGCCAACCGCTGCAGGTCGTTGGACGCTTCCGGCTCGAAGCCTGCGCGGCAGTGCGCGACGAGCAGTCTTGGCGGAGCCGGCAACGCGCTCCCGCCGTCAGATCTTTTCGGGCTCGGGTGTGCGCTTGCGCAGCAGCGCCGGTACCGGCCGCCCGTGACCGAAGCCGCGACGCGACGCATGTGCCGTCGACGGCGTCAGCGCCGAGTTCGCTCCGGGCGTGTTGTCGGCCCGCGGCGTCGCCGCCGGCTGATCAGGGTTGAGCGCATACGCCCGCTCGCGCTCGATCCGGGGATCTTCCCGTGGCGGGCGAGGCGCGCGGTGCTCGTCTGCCTCTCCTCGCGACTGGCGAGGCGCATGGTGCTTGGCGGCCTCCCCAGGCGGCGGGCGAGATGCACGATGCTCCGCGGATTCTCCGCGAGGCGGACGGGCGGCATGTTCGCCGCGCGGCGCACGTGCCGGGCGCTCGGCGGCGACCGGCCGCGTTCCGCGGGAAGTGCGCTCGGTGCGAGCCGACGACGGATCGAATCCGTCGGCCGATCGGATCTGGATCGTCTTCTTGAGAAGCCGCTCGATGTCGGCGAGGTGCTTTTCTTCCTCATGGGAGACGAAGGAAATCGCTTCACCCGACGCGCCGGCCCGGCCCGTGCGGCCGATGCGGTGGATGTAGTCCTCCGGCACGTACGGCAGCTCGAAATTGACGACCAGCGGAAGGTCGTCGATGTCGAGCCCGCGCGCGGCGACGTCGGTTGCGACGAGCACCTGCAGCTTGCCTTCCTTGAACGCTTCGAGCGCTTCCATGCGCGCCTGCTGGCTCTTGTCGCCGTGGATCGCGTCCGTGACGAGGCCGTCCTTCTCGAGCTGGCGAGCGAGGCGCGATGCGCCGTGCTTGGTGCGCATGAAGCACAGAACTTGATTGAGATTGCGCGTGCGCACGAGGTGCTCGAGCAGGCTGCGCTTCGCCTCGGACGGGACTTTGTACGCGCTCTGGTCGACGGTTTCCGCCGCGGTATTGCGCTTCGCGACCTCGATCAGCTGCGGCGCGTTCAGCAACTGGTCGGCGAGCTTCTTGATCTCCGTTGAGAACGTCGCCGAGAAAAGGAGGTTCTGCCGCTTCGCCGTGACCGGCAGCAGCGCCATGATCCGTTTGATGTCCGGGATGAAGCCCATGTCGAGCATGCGATCGGCCTCGTCCAGCACGAAGATCTCG
>Ga0207691_10007668_pt1 | contig 10387 bp, 9 predicted proteins | sample KBSM13metaG_FD_184327 | JGI IMG/M metagenome (GOLD analysis project Ga0207691, IMG submission 184327) | Miscanthus rhizosphere microbial communities from Kellogg Biological Station, Michigan, USA - KBS M1-3 metaG (SPAdes) (version 2) | ecosystem: Host-associated > Plants > Roots > Rhizosphere >... | reverse complement strand
TCGCGATCGAGTTCGCGGCAACGGTCGGCTTCGGCCGCGAGGACGACGCCGCGCCGGCCGTCGACCCGGAGTGCACGCACGCCGTTGCGCTGTTCGACCTCGGCGCGACGCCCGAGCTCGAGAACCAGGGGCGCTTCGTGCGCACGCTCGTCGCAGCGGTGCCGGGCACGCCGCTCGCGGTCGTCGTCGACGCGAGCGCGTTCGTGCGCCGCTTCGCGAGCGTCGGCGATCGCGTCCGCGAGCGCCGCGACGCCTGGCGCGCCTGGGGCGCGGCGATCGGCTGCGCGCCGGCGATCGTCGAGCTCGAAGGCGACGGCGCTGCGGCTGCGGTCGAGGTCGAGACGGCGTTCGCGACGCCGGCCGCCGCGGTCGCGCCATGAGCGCGCTCGCTGCCGACGACCGCGCGCGCTGCAGCGTCGCGCTCAGCCTCGTCTCGCACACCAACGTCGGCAAGACGACGCTCGCACGGACGCTGCTCGCGCGCGACATCGGCGAGGTGCGCGATGCGCCGCACGTCACCGAGTTCAACGAGGTCCACACCCTCGTCGAGACCGCAGCCGGCGAGCGGCTGTGCCTGTGGGACACGCCCGGCTTCGGCGACACCGTGCGCCTCGTCCGGCGGCTGCGTGCCGCCGAGCGGCCGATCGTGCGCTTCCTCAGCGAGGCGTGGGACCGCTGGCGCGACCGCGCCTTCTGGTCGAGCCAGCAGGCGGTGCGCAACCTCCGCGACGACGCCGACGTGCTGCTCTATCTCGTCGATGCTTCGCAGTCGCCCGAGGCGGCGGCGTACGTCGCGCCCGAGATGGAGCTCCTCGGCTGGATCGGCAAGCCGGTCGTCGTTCTCCTCAACCAGCTCGGCGCGCCGGCGGCCGACGGCAGCGACGACGACGCCGCGCGCTGGCGGCGCGCGCTCGCCGGCGTCGCGATCGTGCGCGCCGTGCTGCCGCTCGACGCGTTCGCGCGCTGCTGGGTGCAGGAGCTGACGTTGCTGCGCGCGCTCGAGGACGCGTTGCCGGCCGAGCGTCGGCCGGCGATGGCGCAGCTCGGCGCGGCGTGGCGCGTGCGCCGCGTCGCGACGTTCCTCGCCGCGATGCGCGCGAGCGCGGCGAGCGTCGCGCGCACTGCGCTCGCCACCGAGACGATCGCCGACCGCGCCGACCTGAAGACGCGGCTGCGCCAGGCCGGCGCGGCGATCGGCATCGGCAAGGCCGACGACTCGCCGGCCGCGCTCGCGCAGCGCGCCCTCGCCGAACGGCTCGACGCTGAAGCGCGCGCCGACACCGTCGCGCTGATCCGCCTGCACGGCCTCGCCGGCAGCGCCGAGCGCGACATCGTCGAGCGGCTCGCGACCGCGTTCGACCTCCGGCTGCGGGTCGACGAGGCGAGCGCCGCGGTCTGGGGCGGCGCCGTCACCGGCGCGCTGCTGGGGCTCAAGGCCGACGTGCTGAGCGGCGGGCTGACGCTCGGCGGGGGGCTCCTCACCGGCGGCATCCTCGGCGCGCTCGGCGGCGCCGGCATCGCGCGCGGCGTCAACCTCGTCCGCGGCGCCGACCGCTCGTTCGTCGCCTGGAAAGGCGAGACGCTCGACGCCGTCGTCGACGCGGCGCTGCTGCGCTATCTCGCCGTCGCGCACTTCGGTCGCGGCCGCGGCGACTGGACGCAGGGCGAGTCGCCGGCGCATTGGCGGGACGTCGTCGCCGCCGCGCTCGCGCCGCACCGCGCGACGCTCGCTGCGATCTGGGCCGAGCGCGCGCTCGGCGCCGACGACGCTGCCAGCCCGCCCGCGGTCGACGCCCTCGCGGCGCAGCTCGAGCCGATCGTGCGCGACGCCGCGTGGCAGGCGCTGCGCCGGCTCTATCCGCACGCGGACATGGGCGGCGTTGCGCCGGACAATGCGGCGCCCGCCAGCGCTCCGTCGCCATGACCGCCACGCCTCTCGCCGTCCGCGCGCTCGTCTTCGACGTCTTCGGAACCGTCGTCGACTGGCGCTCGGCGATCGTCCGCGACGGCCGCGCGCTCACAGCGGCGAAAGGGCTGGCGGTCGACTGGGAGGCGTTCGCCGACGCCTGGCGCGCCGGCTACCAGCCGGCGATGCAGCGCGTGCGCGGCGGCGAGGTCGGATGGACGACGATCGACCGGCTGCACCGCGAGATCCTCGATGCGCTGCTGCCGCGCTTCGGGCTCTCGGGGCTCGACGAGCGCGAGCGCGATGCCCTGAACCGCGTCTGGCACCGCCTCGATCCCTGGCCCGACGCCGTCGCCGGCCTGGCGCGGCTGAAGCGCAGCTTCACGATCGCGACGCTCTCGAACGGCAACGTTTCGCTGCTCGTCGACATGGCCAAGCGCGCCGGATTGCCGTGGGACACCGTGCTGTCGGCCGAGCTGTTCGGCCACTACAAGCCCGACCGCGAGGTCTATCTCGGTGCAGCGCGCGTCCTCGACGTCGCCCCGGCCGAGCTGCTCATGGTCGCCGCGCATCCGAGCGACCTCGCTGCCGCGGCGCGCGCGGGGCTGCGCACCGCGTACGTGCCGCGGCCGCTCGAATACGGGCCCGGCGGCGGGCTGCGCGAGGCACCCGGCGACCAGACCTTCGACGTCGTCGCCGCGGACTTCGGCGTCCTCGCCGATCGCCTCGGCGCGTGACGCAGTACGACCGATGGACCTGCTCGCGTTCCTTCGCAACCAGGCGCGCGCCAACCGCCTCGCCAACCACCGGCTGCACGCCGCGATGCGCGACCTCTCGCACGCCGACTACGTCGCGCCGCGGACGAGCTTCTTCCCGAGCCTGGCGGCGACGCTCGAGCACATCCTCGCGGTCGACCTCTACTACATCGCCGCGCTGCACGGCGAGCGCGACATGGAGAGCGCCTGGCGCACGGCGCCGCGCGGCGTCGCGCTGGCGGAGCTCGCGGTGGCGCAGGCAGCGTCCGACGCGCGCTTGATCGCGCACGTCGGGTCGCTCGACGCGGCGGCGCTCGACGACGTCGTCGACCTCGACCGCGGCGACGGCCGGATCCAGCGCGAGCTGCGCGGCCACGTGCTCGGGCACCTGCTCAACCACCAGGTCCACCACCGCGGCCAGGCGCATGCGATGCTCGCCGGGACGTCGGTCCGGCCGCCGCAGCTCGACGAGTTCCTGATGCCGAGCGAGGCGCACCTGCGCGCCGACGACCTGCGTGCCCTCGGCTGGAGCGAGGCGCAGCTCTTCTCCTGAGCGCACCGGAGGCGATGGACAACGTCTACCTCACGCCCGAGCACGAGCTGCTGCGCGAGCAGGTCGCGCGCTTCCTCGCCCGCGAGGTCGAGCCGCACGCGCTCGCCTGGGAGGACGCCGGCAGCACGCCGCGCGACGTCCTGAGAAAGCTCGGTGCCGCCGGTCTGCTCGGGCTCATGTTCGAGGGCGCCCACGGCGGCGGCGACGCCGACGCGCTGACCAACCTCGTCTTCGCCGAGGCGCTCTCGCAGTCGACGTTCGGCGGCTTCGTCATCACCGTGCTCGTCCACACCGACATGGCGAGCCCGCACCTGCACCACGCCGGGACGCCGGCGCAGAAGGCGCGCTGGCTGCCGGGGATCACCGCAGGAACGACGGTCACTGCGGTCGCCGTCACCGAGCCCGGCGCCGGCTCCGACGTCGCCGGCATCCGCACGACGGCGACGCGCTCGGCCGACGGCAGCGCATGGCTGCTCAACGGCACCAAGCTCTTCATCACCAACGGCGTCCACGCCGACCTCGTCTTCGTCGCCGCGCGGACCGGCAGCGCGCGCCACGCGATCTCGATGTTCGCGGTGGAGCAGGGAACGCCCGGTTTCAGCGTCGGCCGCGCGCTCGACAAGACGGGTTGGCGCTCGTCGGACACCGCCGAGCTCGTCTTCGAGAATTGCCGGATCCCCGCCGACCATCTGCTCGGCGAGGAGCACCGCGGCTTCCAGGCGGTGATGAAGAACTTCCAGACCGAGCGGATCGCGCTCGCCGCGATGGCGGTCGGCCACGCGACGCAGGCGTTGCGCGTCACGCTCGAGCACGTCCACGACCGCCACCTGTTCGGCGTTCGCCTGTTCGACATGCAGGTCGTCCGCCAGCGCCTGGCGATGCTCGACGCGCGTGTGCGCGCCGCGCGCGCCTTCATGTACCACTGCGCCTGGCGGGTGACGCGCGGCGACGATGTCGTCCAGGAGGTCTCGATGCTGAAGGCCTTGACCGGCGAGCTCGTCAACGACGTCGTCCAGACGTGCCAGCAGTTCCACGGCGGCATGGGCTACATGCGCGGCACCGTGATCGAGCGGCTCTGGCGCGACGCCCGCATCCTCGCGATCGGCGGCGGCGCGACCGAGGTGATGCTCGACGAGGCCGCGAAGCGGTACTAGCGGGTTGCAGCCGTCCGAACCAGCCGCCTTCGCCCTTTGGGGCGCGATGCGTTTACGGCGAATGCCGGAACGCCATTCAAGACAGTTTGAACGGAAGCTCGCGCGGCGGCCTGCCGGTCAGCCGCGCGATGGCATTTGCGAACGCCGGCGCCAGCGGCGGCAGACCCGGCTCGCCCATGCCGGTGGGCGGCTCGGCGCTGGGAACGATATGCACGGAGATCTGCGGCATGTCGGTGATGCGCGGCACAGGGAAGTCGCCGAAGTTGCTCTGCTGCACCTCTCCGTCCTTCAGCGTGATGGCGGCGCCTGGCAGGCACATCGACAGGCCCATGACAGCGGCACCCTGAACCTGCGCTTCCACGCTGCGCGGGTTCACGGCCAGATTGCAGTGCACACCCGAGGTCACACGGTGCAGCACGGGGCGGCCTTCCGACACCGAGGCTTCGACGACGTAAGCGACGACGCTGTCGAAGGACTCGTGCACGGCCACGCCCCAGGCCCGGCCCGTGGGAAGCTGCTTCTTGCCGTAGCCGCTCTGGTCGACCGCGAGCTGCAGCGCGGCACGGTGGCGCGGGTGCTTGTCGCCGAGCTGGCGCATGCGGTAGGCCACCGGATCCTGGTTCGTCGCGCGTGCGATCTCGTCGATCAGCGTCTCCATCACGTACGCGGTGTGGGTCGAGCCCACGCTGCGCCACCACAGCACCGGCACGTTCACCTTCGGGTGATGCACCGTGAGCCGCATCGGCACCGGGTACGGGTTTCGCATCCCCTCGGTCGCCGTGGCGTCGATGCCGTTCTTGACCTGGAACTCGCCGAACACGGTGCCGGTGGTGATGGACTGGCCGACGATGACATGGTCCCAGGCGAGCACGTTGCCACGCTCATCGAAGCCGATGCGGGCGCGGTGCAGGTGCATGGGGCGGTAGTAGCCGCCTTTGATGTCATCCTCGCGACTCCATAGCGTGCGCACCGGCACGGTTAGGCCGGCGCCACGGACCGCCTTGGCGATCTCGCAGGCCTCGACGACGTAGTCGCTCGTGCCGACGAAGCGACGGCCGAAGCCACCGCCCGCCGTCTGCACATGCATCGTCACCTGGTCGGGCTTGATGCCCAGGACACGCGCGGCTGCCTCGGCATCCAAACCAGGGCACTGGGTGCCGACCCACAGTTCGGCACGGCTGTCGGTCAGCTGCACGGTGCAGTTGAGCGGCTCCATCGGAGCATGGGCCAGGTAGGGGAAGACAAACTCGGCTTCCAACTGGCGCGGTGCCGATGCCAGCGGCGCGATGTCGGCGTCGAACGCGCGCGGACCGGGCCGGCCAGCGAGCTCACGGTATTGGGCCAGGAGGCGTTCGCTGTCCACCTTCTCCACCGTCGCCGTGGCCCACTGCAGCTTGAGCGCGTCCCGGCCCTGCTTGGCCGGCCAGTAGCCGTCAGCCACGACGGCAACACCTTCGCCACCGCGGTCGACCGGTATCCGCAGCACGGCCTTCACGCCTTTGACGGCGCGTGCCGCGCTGTCGTCGACCGAGCTCAGGCGCGCGCCGAACACGGGCGGATGCGCGACCACGGCGGTGAGCTGGCCAGGCAGGCGAGTGTCGATGCCGAAGTCCTGTCGGCCGCTGCTCTTGGCGCGTGCATCGAGGCGCGTCGTGGGCCGGCCGATGATCCGGAAGTCCTTCGGGTTCTTGAGCGTGACCTTCTCCGGCACGGGCAAGGCCATGGCGGCGTCTGCGAGTTCGCCATATCCGGCCTTGCGACTTCCCGGCCCGAGCACGGTGCCGGCCTGCGTGCGCAACGCGGCCACATCGATGTTCCATCTCGTGGCCGCCGCAGACAACAGCATCGCCCGGGCACGCGCGCCGAGCTCGCGGTATTGCGTGAAGCTGTTCTTGATCGAGTGCGAGCCGCCCGTGAGGTGGATGCCGAAGAGCGGATCGAGGTAGGCCGGATCGCTCGAACCGTTGCGGCTGCGCACCAGACTCCAGTCCGCGTCGAGCTCCTCGGCGAGGATCATCGGCAGGCCCGTTTGCACGCCCTGGCCGAACTCGAGCCGGTTGATCGTCACGGTCACCTCGCCGTTCGGCGCGATCTGGACGAACGCCGACGGCTGTTGCGTCGGCTTCAGGCCGCTGGCGGTCTCGCCCGCAGCCTGCGCCGCGGCCAGCTGTGGGAAAACGCCGAGCGCAAGGCCGCTCGCGCCCGCAAGCTTCAGGAAGCGGCGGCGGGGCAGCGTGGGCGCTTCGTGGCTGCTCCGGGCGAGCAGGTGCTGCAGAGCGCGCGGCATTTCACGGTGATCGAGGTTCGGGAACACGGCGGCTCCTCAGGCGAGCGTCGCGGCAGCGTCGGCCACCGCGGCGCGAATCCGCGCATACGTGCCACAACGGCAGATGTTGCCGGCCATGGCGCCGTCGATCTCGGCGGCAGTGGGGCGTTTGCCTTTCGGCAGCGACTTCAGGAACGCAGTCGCGCTCATGATCTGGCCGCTCTGGCAGTAACCGCATTGGGCGACGTCGTGCTTGACCCAGGCGGCATGCACCGCCGCACCGACGCGGTCGCTGCCGGCAGTGACCGCTTCGATGGTGCCGATCTTCTTTCCTTCGGCGGCCGAGATGGGCGTGACGCACGAGCGGATGGCTTGCCCGTCCAGGTGAACGGTGCACGCGCCGCACAGGGCGGCGCCGCAACCGAACTTGGTTCCTGTCAGGCCAAGCGTGTCGCGCAGGGCCCAGAGGACGGGGGTGGCCGGGTCGACGTCGACGCTGTGGTCACGGCCGTTGACGTTGAGTGTGCTCATGAGTGGTCAGGCATCAGAGTACGAAAGCGAGGACGACAAATCGCGATGTGCGGCGGCCTGGGCGAGCAAGACCTTGGCCTTGGCCTCGAAGGTCTGCACGGCGTCGGCACCGGCCGGGAAACGTGCCGGAGGTTCCTCGAGTGCGGCGAGCTGCACCAGAGCTGCGGCGAGCTTGGCGGGGTCGCCCCCCTGCTTGCCGTCCATGCTGCTCCAGGCGGCGACGGTTTCGCGGGTTCGCTCGCCGTAGTCGTCGATGGCGGGCCGGGCGTAGGTCGTGGAATCGCGGCTGAGCAGTTCGGTGCGGAAGAAGCCCGGCTCGACCAGCATCGTCCGGATGCCGAAGGGGGCCACTTCCGGGGCGAGCGACTCCATCCAGCCTTCGATGCCGAACTTCGCAGCGGCATACGCGGTCAGGAACATCCCGCCGGAGATTCCAGCGGTCGAGGAGATGGTCAGCACCAGGCCGCCGCGTTGCTTGCGCATGACCGGCAGCACGACACGGGTGACGTTCATGGGACCGAACAGCAGCGTCTCGATCTGGCTTCGGACCTGCGCCGCGCTGAGCTCCTCGAAAAAGCCGGCGTAGAAGTTACCGGCGTTGTTCACCAGGACGTCGATGCTGCCGAATCTCGCGAGGGCAGCGTCGACCGCGGCCTGCGCGTCCTCGGTGCGAATGACGTCGAGCTTCACGGCCAGCAGCTCGTCATGCTTGCCGACCGCGGCCGCGACCCTCTGTGCATCGCGGCCCGTCGCGACGACCGCGTGGCCAGCGGCCAGCGCCGCCTTGGCGATGTCGACACCGAGGCCGCGGCCCGCGCCGGTGACGAGCCAAACCTTCTTGTCAGTCATCGTTTCTTCCGTGCAATCTGCTGTCCGATGGCGCGAATGTAGATACCGGGACTGAAAAGATAAATGACCTAACGCTGAATACCATATGAAGATATTCTTCAAACCGTGCGACTCAATCAGCTCGATGGACTGCTCGCCTTCTGGAAGGTGGCTGAGCACCGGGGGTTCTCCGCCGCCGCGGCAGCCCTCGAGGTCTCGCCATCGGCGCTGAGCCAGGCCATCCGCACGCTGGAAACCAGGCTCGGTGTTCGGCTGCTCAACCGGACCACGCGCAGCGTCAGCCTCACCGAGGCCGGCGAGGCCTACCTCTCACGCATCGGACCTGCGATCGGAGACGTGCTGGCTGCCGGAGAGCAGCTCCATGCGCTTCGCGGCCGGCCGTCAGGCGTGCTCCGCATCAACGCAGCGCGCATCTCGATCGCCATGGTCCTGCAGCCCCTGCTGGCAGGGTTCCTGAAAGCCTACCCCGATGTCCAGATCGAGCTCACCAACGACGAGGGCTACGTCGACATCGTCGAAAGAGGATTCGACGCCGGCGTTCGCATGGGCGAAAGCGTCCAGAAGGACATGGTCGCGGTGCCGCTGGGCGGCCCGGTCTCGGTCGCCGTCGTCGGTTCTCCCGACTACTTCAAGCGCCATCCCGCTCCGCGCCATCCCAGCGACCTGGAGAACCACGACTGCGTACGCTTCCGCTTCTCGGGCAGCGGCGCCGTCTACAAATGGGAGTTCACCGTCGACGATCGCATCGTCGAGTACGAGATTGGCGGCAGTCTCACCATCAGCGATTCGCTGTTCTCGGTCGAGGCTGCGCTGGAGGGCGTCGGACTGGCCTACACGTTCGATGCGCTTGCGCTGCCACACATCAGGGCCAAGAAGCTGAAGCGGGTGCTGAGCGCTTTCTCGCCGACCTTTCCGGGGTTCTATCTGTATTACCCCAGTCGGCGGCAACAGCCTCCCAAGCTGAAGGCCTTCGCGGACCATGCACTGGCGCACTACCGCAAGCGTTGAGTCCATGGCAACGCCGCGGCATCGGCACCTGCGTCGGCGAAGGTCCGGTTCTTCGGATGCCGAATTTCGTCGTTGGGTCGTCAACACCCGTCCGCCGCCGCGAGAATCGCGCACTGCCGCAAGCTGCCGCGCGGCGCGCTCCTCGTTCCCGATCGGCGACCGCGCGCGGCCGTGGACGGGCCCGAGGACCTCGCGCCGCCGAGCCTGCCGCGATGGGCTACGCTCGACGTCTCTACCGAAAAGAAGCGCCATGACGACCTCGGCCCTCCGCATCGAACGCGACGGCGCGGTCGCGCGCGTCTGGCTCGACCGCCCCGAGATCCGCAACGCCCTCAACGCGGCGCTGATCGGCGAGCTCGCGGCGGCGTTCGCCGCCCTCGCTGCCGACGACGGCGTGCGCGTCATCGTCGTCGGCGGCAGCGGCAAGGCGTTCTGCGCCGGCGCCGACCTCGGCGCCATGCGCCAGGCGGCGTCGTTCACGTGGGAGGAGAACCACGCCGACGCGGCGCGGCTCGCCGAGATGCTGTGGTCGCTGTACAGCTGCCCGGTGCCGGTCGTCGCGCGCATCCACGGCGACTGCTACGCCGGCGGCCTCGGCATCGCCTCGGTGTGCGACATCCGCGTCGTCGCCGAGGGGGTCACGTTCTCGCTCAGCGAAGCGCGGCTCGGCCTCCTGCCGGCGACGATCAGCCCGTACGTCGTCCGTGCGATGGGCGAGCAGGCGGCGCGGCGCTGGTTCGTCACCGCCGAGCGGTTCGGCGCGGCGGAGGCGAAGGCGTGCGGCTTCGCCCACGAGGTCTGCGCCGCCGGCGAGATCGACGCCGTCGTCGGCCGCATCGTCGATGCGATCGTCGCCAATGCGCCGCTCGCGACGCGCGCCTGCAAGCAGCTCGTGCGCGACGTCGCCGGGCGCGCGATCGACGCCGAGCTGCGCGCCGACACGGCGCGCCGGATCGCCGACATCCGCGTCGGCGCCGAAGGCCGCGAAGGCATCCAGAGCTTCCTCGACAAGCGCAAGCCGTCGTGGCAGAACGCGTGACATGCAGCTCGACCTGACGCAGCTCGTCGCGATCGCCGCTGCGCTCGGCTGGGCGAGCGGGCTGCGCCTGTACGCGGTCGTCTTCCTGACCGGCCTCGCCGGCTGGCTCGGCTGGGTGCCGCTGCCGGGCGACCTCGACGTCCTCGCGTCGCCGATCGTTCTCGGCGCCAGCGGGCTGATGCTCTTCATCGAGTTCTTCGTCGACAAGATCCCCGGGCTCGACAGCGTCTGGGACGCGATCCACACCTTCGTGCGCATCCCCGCCGGCGCGGCGCTCGCCGCGGCGGTGTTCGGCGGCGACCAGGCGAGCTGGGTCACCGCCGCTG
>Ga0207691_10007667_pt1 | contig 10388 bp, 8 predicted proteins | sample KBSM13metaG_FD_184327 | JGI IMG/M metagenome (GOLD analysis project Ga0207691, IMG submission 184327) | Miscanthus rhizosphere microbial communities from Kellogg Biological Station, Michigan, USA - KBS M1-3 metaG (SPAdes) (version 2) | ecosystem: Host-associated > Plants > Roots > Rhizosphere >... | reverse complement strand
GGGCGGTGTGCTCGATGACGAAGTGCCCGTCGAGCAGGATCGACTGGATCCGCGTGAGGAGCGAATAGTCGCGGTTGAGATGTCCCCACCGCGCCTGCACGAGGCCGACGCCCGGATCCGAGAAGTAGGGGAGGCAGTCCCGGAGCAGTTCCGGCGGCGGGACGAAGTCCGCGTCGAAGATCAGGACGAGCTCGCCGGCCGCGTCCACGAGCCCCTCCTGCAGCGCGCCGGCCTTGAAGCCGTTTCGGTGCGCGCGGCGGCGGTGTGAGATGTCGAAACCTCTCGCGCGGAGCCGCTCGGCCGCGGCGCGAGCGAGCTCGCCGGTCCGATCCGTCGAGTCGTCGAGGATCTGAATCTGGAGAAGCTCGCGCGGATAGTCGATCGCCGCGACGGCGTCGACCAGCCGCTCGACGACGTAGACTTCGTTGTAGATGGGGAGCTGTACGGTGACGCGCGGAAGCGGGTCAGGCGCGCTCCCGGGCCGGGGCGCGTCGGCGCGATGCCGGTAGTAGAGGTGGAGCATCACCGCCCGGTGGGCGCCGTAGATCGCGAGCAGGGCGAGCACGACGTAGTAGGCGCCGAGCGTGACCCACTGTCCGACCTCGCCCGTCATCGAACCTCGTCCTCCTCGCGGCTCACCGCCGGTCTCGTCTTCGCCGCCGCGGAGGCCGTCGCGATCGCCCACGTCTGCACGTCCGATACCCGCCGCGGTCTCGCCGTGTATCTCACGCTGATGGCGGCGGGCGCCGCCGTCGCGCTCATCGCGGCGCGCAGTCTATCCGCGTCGCGGCCGCGGGCCCTCTTCCTCTTCGCCGCGGCGCTGCGCGCGACGCTGCTCCTCGGCACTCCCGACCTCTCGGACGACCTGCGCCGGTACGTCTGGGACGGGCGCGTCGCGGCGGCCGGCTTCTCGCCCTACGCGCTCGCACCGGCGGACCCCGCGCTCGACGGCGTGGCCCGGGGCGGCCGGAGGCCTCCCCACGCCGACGTGCGGACCGTGTATCCCCCCGCCGCGCAGGCGGTCTTCCGCTTCGCGGTCGCCGGCGCGACCCTCCTCGGGGCGGCGGACGTCGCGGATCGCGGCGCGTCCCTCGTGCTCCGCGCGGTCTTCGCCCTGGCGGACGCCGGCGTCGTCCTCCTGATCCTCGCGATGGGCGGAGCGGGGGCGGGGTGGGCCGCGGCGCTCTACGCCTTTCACCCTCTCGCCGCGACCGAGAGCGCGAAGCAGGGGCACCTCGACTCGCTCGGCGTGCTCCTCCTGCTCGCCTCGCTGGTCTACCTCTCGAGGGGAGACGGGCTCTCGCGGGGAAGCCGCCTTCGGGCCGGCATCGCCTTCGCGCTTTCGGTGCTGACCAAGTACGTGCCGCTTGCCGCGTCGCTTCCGCTGGCGCGGAAAGGCCGCGCCGCCTTCATCGCCGCGGCCGCGGCCACCGGCGTCGCGATCGAGGGGGCGGCCTGGCGGCAGCCCGTCGCTCCGTTCGGCGGCCTCGGCGTCTTCGCGCAGCGCTGGGAGTTCAACTCGTTGGCGTATTCGACTCTCGAGCGACTGTTCGCCGCGACCGGGCTGCCGGATGCGGCGAAGCGCGGCTGGATCGCGCTCAAGGCCGCGCTCGGCCATCCCGGCTGGATGCAGGCCGCCTTCCCGTACTTCTACGCCGGCTTCCTCGCCCGCGCGGCGCTGGCGCTCCTGCTCGCCGCGGCTCTCCTCGCGATGCTGCGCATCCGCGACGTGGAGACCGCGGTGTTCGCTTCCCTCACCGCGCTCCTGCTCGCCTCGCCGACGCTGCACCCGTGGTATCTGCTCTGGCTCCTTCCGTTCGCGGCGAGGCGGCGAGACCCGGCGGTCCTCTGGCTGACGTTCGCCGCACCGGCGTCGTACGCGCTGCTCGCGCCCGTTCCGGGTCTCCCGCGCGGGGCCATTCTCGCCCTTGAGTACGCGCCCGCCGCGCTCCTCTGTCTCGTGTCGGTTCGGCGGAGTCGACGCGCGGCGCTCGTGCCCGCGGCATGACGGCGCCCGTCCGCTACCGGGCGCTCGTCGCGTACACCGGCACGGAGTTTCACGGCTGGCAGGTCCAGAAGAACGCCCCGCGCACCGTGCAAGGGGCGCTCGAGGACGCCCTCTCCGAGCTCGCACGGGCGCGCGTGAAGGTGGAGGGAGCGAGCCGCACCGACACGGGCGTGCACGCGGACGGCCAGGTCGCGCACTTCGATCTCCCGCATGCCCGCGATCCGTGGCGGGTCCGCGCCGCCGTCAACAAGCGCCTTCCCGACGACGTGCGCGTCCTCGCCGTCGCGGAGGCGGCTCCCGCCTTCCATGCGCGCTTCGACGCGCGCTGGAAGGAATACCTCTACCGCTGGAGCCGGTCCGAGGTCGTGACGCCGCGGGAGCATCCCTTCGTCGCGCCGCTCTCTCCCGCCGCCCGCGTCGAGCTCATGCGTGCGGCGGCGGCCGGGCTGCCGGGCGAGCGCGACTTCGGCGTCCTCGCGGTGCAGCGGACGGGGGAGGGCTCCGAGGTCCGCCGGCTCGACCTCGTCGAGATCTCCGAGGACGGCCCCGAGCTCCACGCCCTCTTTCGCGGCAACGGATTCCTGCGCGGAATGGTCCGCTCGATCTGCGGCGTGCTGGCCGATGCGTCGCGCCGGCGCGTCCCGACGGATCGGATCGCGGAATTGCTGGCCGGCGGCGATCGCTCGCTGCTCTCGGCCAAGGCGCCGGCGAAGGGGCTGACGCTGGTGAGGGTGGGGTACGAATAGGCGGACGTATTAGCCGCAGCTAATACGTGGCGCCCGGTCCCCCGCCTCGGTTACTTGCTACACTTCCGTCGTGATCGACCTCGAATCCCTCGCCGACCCGGGCACCTTCGAGCGCCAGCTCGCCGAGGAGATCGACCTCGCCCGCCTGCCCCGACACATCGCCGTGATCATGGACGGCAACGGACGGTGGGCGAAGCAGCGAGGCTCGCCGAGGGTGGAGGGCCACCGGGCCGGCATCGCGTCCGTCCGCGAGACCGTCGAGACGTGCGCGCGATTGGAGCTCGACGCGCTGACGCTGTACGCCTTCTCCGTGGAGAACTGGAAGCGTCCGCGCTTCGAGATCGTCACCCTGATGTCTCTGCTCAAGGAGTTCCTCGCCAAGGAGCTCTCGAACCTGCTGAAGAACGACATCCGCTTCCGCGTCGTCGGGCGCATGAACGAGCTCGACGCGTCCGTCCAGAAGGCGCTGTCGCACGGCCTCGCCGCGACTTCTTCCTGCCGCGGCATGACGTTCAACATCGCACTGAACTACGGCGGGCGCACGGAGATCGTGGACGCCTGCCGCTCGCTGGCGAACGACGTGCAGGCTGGCCGGCTGACGCCCGAGCAGATCGACGAGGAGACCCTCGGGTCGCGGCTCGGCACGGCGGGCGTGCCGGATCCCGACCTGCTGATCCGGACGAGCGGCGAGATGCGGGTCTCGAACTTCCTCCTCTGGCAGATCGCGTACAGCGAGATCTGGGTGACCCCCACGTTCTGGCCCGACTTCCGCAAGCGACACCTCTTCGAGGCGATCCTCGACTTCCAGAAGCGGGAGCGGCGCTACGGCGGCGTGATCACCGAGCGGCGGTCGTCGGACGCCAGCGTCGAGGGCGGGCGGCGCTGAGCCGTCAGGCGCAGGGGTAAGGCGTAGGGGTGTTCCGCCACAGCCTTTCCGGCTTCGCCTCACGCCTCACGCCTCGCGCCTCACGCATCGCATGAAGCGCGAGCTCGCCGCCGCCGTCGCGATCCCGCTGGTGCTCGCGGCGCTCTTCCTCGCGCCGCCGATCGTGTTCAACGTCCTCGTGGCCGTGCTCACACTCGGCGCCGTCTGGGAGTTCTACCGGATCGCCGAGCGCACCGGGCATCCGGTCGCGAAGACGGTGGGTGTTGCCGCTTCGGCGCTGGTGCTGGGCGGCGCGGCGCTCCTGTGGGGCCCGGTCCATTTCGAGACCGGGTCGGGCGAGATCGTGAGCGTGGCCGTCAAGACGGGCGCCGCGTTCTGGTTCGGAGCCGGGATCGCGGCGGTGCTGCTGGCGGCGGTCGCGCCGCTCTTCTCGGGCGTCGCGCCGGCGGCCGCGCTCGCCGGCGCCGCGTCGACCGTCTTCGGCGTGCTCTCGATCGCGCTGCCCGCGTCCTCGCTCTGCTACCTGCGCAGCGTGTCCCCCCGCGCGGTGCTGACTCTGCTCCTGATCGTGTGGGTCTGCGACTCCTGCGCGTACTACTTCGGGCGGCGACTCGGCCGGCACAAGCTCGCTCCGCAGGTGTCGCCGAACAAGACGTGGGAGGGGAGCATCGCGGGACTGGTCGGCGCCTCCGTGTTCGGCGCGGCCGCGGGTGCGTGGTGGCTGCTTCCCGAGCTCGGTCCCGTGCGCGGCCTCGCCGCGGGGGCCGCCGTCTCGACCGCGGGTCAGATCGGAGACCTGGTCGAATCCCTCTGGAAGCGCGGGGCGGGGGTCAAGGATTCGGGCACGTTTCTGCCCGGCCACGGCGGGTTCTACGACCGGCTCGACTCGCTCATTTTCGCGGGGCCGCTCATGGCGCTGTTCCTGGCCGGGAGCTCCTGATCCGTCGTGACTTTCTGCGCCACCGGACGCGGGCCCACGGCTGACCCCATCGAATATCATGAGGGTTTCGCCATGAAATCGCTCTCCATCCTCGGCTCGACGGGCTCGATCGGCTGCTCGTCCCTCGACGTCGTGGCGGCCTTCCCGGACCGGTTCCGGGTGACCGCTCTCGCCGCCGGCCGATCCATCGAGAAGCTCGCCGCGCAGGTGGCGCGTTTCCGGCCGAAGCTGGTGGCGATCGACCGCGCCGAGGACGTGTCCCGCCTCGAGAGGCTGCTTCCCGGCGGAGTCTCGACGCGCATCGTCTCCGGCCGCGAGGGCCTCGACGAGGCCGCCTGCCATCCCGACGCCGACGTCGTCGTGGGCGGGCTCGTCGGCGCGCTCGGGCTCCGCTCGGCGCTCGCGGCCGTGAAGGCCGGCCGCCGGCTCGCGCTCGCCAACAAGGAGCCGCTCGTCGTCGCGGGTGAGCTGATTCTCGACGAGGCGCGCCGCAGCGGCGCCGAGCTCATCCCGGTCGACTCGGAGCACAGCGCGATCCACCAGGCGCTTCGCGCCGGGCGCGCCGGCGAGGCGAGGCGCCTGGTCCTCACCGCGTCGGGCGGGCCCTTCCGGGAGCGGCGCCTCGAGACGTTCGACTCGATCACCGTCGAGGACGCGCTCGCCCATCCGACGTGGAAGATGGGACCCAAGATCACGATCGACTCGGCGACCATGATGAACAAGGGGCTCGAGGTCATCGAGGCGCACTTCCTCTTCGGCCTGCCCGGGGAGCGCATCGACGCCGTGATCCATCCGCAGTCGCTGATCCACTCGTTCGTGGAGTTCGTGGACGGCTCCCTCGTCGCGCAGCTCGCGAAGAACGACATGAAGTTCCCGATCGTCTACGCGCTCTGCTATCCGGATCGATTCGAGAACGACTTCGGCCGCCTCGACCTGGTCGCGCTCTCGCGGCTCGACTTCCACGAGGTGGACGCCCGTCGCTATCCGGCCGTGGGCCTGGCCCGCCAGGCGCTGGCGGCCGGCGGAGGCATGCCCGCCGTCCTGAACGCGGGCAACGAGGTGGGCGTGGCCGCCTTCCTCGAGGGGAAGATTTCCTTCCCCGACATCGTTGAAGTGGTGTCCGAAACGATGGACACGGTCGGGGGGTTGCCCGGGCCGCGCAGCCTCGAGGACGCCGAGGCGATCGACCGGACGGCGCGAGACGCCGCGGCCGCAATCGCCCGTCGCCGCGCGGCGGCCGTGGCCCGCTGACGACTCCCGCTCAACTCGAGCTCAAGGAGCCCGCTTGACGTATCTCAGCAACACCCTGGCCCTCATCGTCGTCCTCTCCGTGCTCGTCGTCGTACACGAGTTCGGGCACTTCGCGGTCGCCAAGTGGTTCCGCTTCCCGGTCGAGGTCTTCTCGATCGGCTTCGGCAAGCGGCTCTTCGGGAAGAAGTGGCGCGGAACGGACTACCGCGTCTCGGCGATCCCGCTCGGCGGCTACGTGCGGGTCGTCGGGCTCGGACCCGACGAGTCCACGGTCACGGAGGGAACCTCGCGGGAGGCGCCGCCGACGGGCAAGCGCTGGCAGCGCGCGCTCGTGCTGCTCGCCGGGCCGGCGATGAACCTCATCCTCGCGTACGTCCTCCACACGACGGTGTTCGTGGTGGGAACGCGCGTCCCCGCCTACGAGCTGCAGCCCCCGGTCGTCCGCGTGGTCGAGCCCGGATCGCCGGGCGAGACGGCGGGCTTCAAGCCCGGCGACCGCATCGTCTCGATCAACGGCACGGAGACGCCGCGCTGGCGCGACGCCCTCTTCCACTTCGGGATGAACGCGCGCCAGAAGCTCACCGTCGAGGTCGACCGGGCCGGCAGCGGCGTGATCCTCGAGGTGACGCCGCGGCCCAAGACGAAGTACGACCTGGGCGACGTCGGCCTGCTGCCCGACTTCGGCGCGAACGTCCGGCCTCGAGTCGCGGTGGTCGTCAGCGGGTCGCCGGCCGAGCGCGCGGGCCTGAAGCCGGGAGACGTCATCGTCTCCATCGCGGGCAAGCCGATCCAGGGCGCGCCGAACGAGGTGTTCCAGAAGTTCGTGGACGCCGTGTCCGGCGGGGCGCCGGGCCCGTTCCCCGTCGAGTACGTGCGCGACGGCCGGACCGCCACGGCGATGGTCGCTCCACGCCGCGAGCCCGACGGGTCGTGGAAGGTCGGCGTCCAGGTCGGCGCCGATCTGCCCGAGGTGATGGAGCGGTTTCCGTTCCGCCAGGCCCTGACCGAGGGCTGGCGCCGGGTCGAGACCGACTTCCGCACGACCCTGTCGATCCTCGGCCGGCTCGTGCGCGGCGCCGCGAGCATGCGCTCGATGTCGGGCCCGCTCGACATCGCGAAGTTCTCGGGCGAGGCCGCCCGCACGGGCGCCGTGCCGCTCGTTTCGCTCATGGCGGCGATCTCGCTGCAGCTCGGCATCTTCAACCTGCTGCCGATCCCGGTGCTCGACGGAGGGCACCTGTTCCTGCTGGCGATCGAGGGCATCGTCCGGCGCGACTTCTCGCTACGCGTCAAGGAGAGGATTCTCCAGGTCGGCTTCGTGATGATCCTCGCGCTGCTGGTGGTCGTCCTGTACAACGACCTGGCGAAGAACGTGCCGCAGGGGTGGTGGCCGTTCTGACCGTGCGGCGACTGCATCGCAGCCGCCAAACGGTCATCGGGGCGCAGCGACGAGGGATCTCGTCCTACGAGATCATTTGTAGACCCCGGTGTCCCGCTGCACCGATAACACCGGCAGCCTCGCCCTCCCGCCCGTGAGCGTCTCGAACGGTGCGCCCGGCGGGACCGGCATCGCCTCGACGATCTCGTGGAAGCGGCGGCGGAACGCGGTGTCGCCGGACCAGTAGTACGACCGCATCGGGCACGCGCCCTTCTCCGCGCACACGCTCTCGACCGAGCAGGAGTGGGAGAAGTCTCCGGCGTCGCCGCGGCGCGCGGCGATCTCTCGCAGCTCGGCGCGGAAGCGCTCGTACCCCTCGCCGTGCCAGATCTCGCCGAGCGTGCTGCGATGGACGTTGCCGAGCACCGCCGTCGGATGGTCCTGGAGGATGCAGCACGTGACCGCGTCGCCGTTCGCGTTCAGCGTGGTGCCGTACCAGCCGACGAGGCAGAACTCGTGGAGCCTCTCCGCGCGGCGCGCGCGGCGGTCCGCCGGATCGAATCGACGCCTGAGCGCGATCGACGCGCGGCGCGCGAGGGGGGCGCGTGCGAACACGCGCCGGGTCGACTCGTCTATGCGGTCCGCGATGGAGCGCTCCCAGAATGAGAACCGCTCGAGCCGCTCGAAGTAGTCCTGCGCGAGGACCTCCTCGTAGAGCCGGAGCATCTGCGCGATGTCCGTCTCGTCCATCGTCGGCATGGGGCGGACGGGATAGAGGCCGTTGAGCCAGAAACGGTCCGCGCCGCTTTCGCGGAAGACGCGGTGCATCTCCGGAAGGTCCCGGTAGTTGTCGCGGTAGACGAGGAACTGCACGCGAAGGACCGTCGAGGAACCCGTCTCGCGCTTGAGCGCGGCGGCGAGGCGGATGTTGTCCACGACCCGATCGAAGTTCTTTCCGGTCGTCCGCATCATCTCCGCGTAGGACGCCGGGTTCGCGGCGTTCAGCGAGACGCAGATCTCGTCGCAGCCCGCCGCGTAGAGCGCGCGCAGCACGGGCTCCGTGAGCAGGACCCCGTTCGTCGTGACGTCCGCGATCGCGAGCCCGCGCGCTCCGATCTCGCCGATGAGAGCCGCCGCGTCCTTCCGGAACAGGGGCTCGCCTCCCCCCATGAGCCGCACCGCGCGCACTCCGAGCCCGCGCATCTCGTCGAAGAGCGCGACGAGACGCTCCTGCGACAGCGCGTAGTTGCCGGCGCGGATCTCCGAGGTCGAGCAGAAGAAGCAGTCGATGTTGCAGCGGTCCTGCCACGAGAGCTCGACGAGCCGCGGCGGAGGCGCCGGACCGCCCGCCACCGCGTCGAGGATCGCGGCCTTCTCCGAGGCGGTCAGACGCTCCCAGGAATAGGCCACGGCCGGATCTTACGCGGACGGACACGTAGAATCCCCTCGAGGACCCGTTCCTGAAACTCGACACGATCGCGTTGTGGCTCGCGTACGCGGGCTCGGCCGCCCTCGTTCTGTGGCTGGCGCACCGGTTCGTTTCACGCATTCCTGCCGCCGCCGCGCTCGTGCTCGCGCTCCTGCCGCTCGTCCTGACCGGCCGCGCCGTGCTGCGCGGGGAGCTGTACGGCCCGTCGGACCTGTACGCGACCGCCGATCCGTGGAGGTCCCTGGCCGTCTCGCGGGGCGGGGCGCCTACGGCCATCCCGCAAAACCCGATCCTCTCGGACCTCGCGTTCGCGAACCTGCCGTGGCGCGCGGCCGTGCGCGAAGCGGTCGTCAACGGCCGGGCGCCGCTCTGGAACCGCTTCGTGCTGTGCGGCACTCCGCTTCTCGGAGCGGCCCAGGCGGGGATCCTGCACCCGGCGACGTGGCTCGGAGTCTGGCTCCCGCTGCCGCTGTCCTGGACGTTCTCGTGCGCGTTCACGCTCCTGCTCGGCTTCGTGTCGGCGTTCCTCTTCTTCTCGGATTTCGGCGTCGGCGCCAACGCCGGCGCAGACGCCGGCGTTAAGACCTCTGCCGCGCTCGTCGGGTCGGCGGCATGGGGTTTTTCGACGTACCTCGTGTTCTGGGACGGGTGGAGCGTCGGCCCGTCGACCGCGACGCTGCCTCTGCTGCTGCTCGGTCTGCGGCGCCTCGCGCGCGACGCCGACCGCCGCGCGGTCGGCGTCACCTCCGCCGCGCTCTGGCTGTCGCTCTGCGGCGGCCATCCGGAGTCGTTCTTCCACGGCGCGGCGGCGGGCGCGGTCTGGTTCGCGTGGGAGCTGTTCCCGCGGCGGGGGAGGCCTGTGGCCGCTGCGCGGTCGCTGGCCGCCGCGGCTGCGGCCGGTCTGCTCGCGCTCGCGCTCTCGGGTCCGCAGCTGCTGCCGCTGCTGGAGGCGATTCCCCGATCCGCGGAGTACCGCGCGCGGCGTGCGGCCGTCGCGTCGTCCTCGGCTCCGAAACGTCAGGCGGTGCCGGCGGGGGAGGCGGCGCGCCGGCTGCTGCCGGACCTGCTTCCCTTCGCGCACGGGATCTTCGGGAAGAGCCCGGTCGACGTCGCGCGCGGCGACGGCTCGGGAATGCCGATCGGGTACGCGGGCGCGCTGCTCCTTCCGCTGGCGCTCGTCGCGCTGGCCGCGCCGCGCGGCCGCCTGCCGCGGGGACGGGGGATCTTCGCCGCGCTCGCCGCGGCCGGCCTCGCGTACGGCGCGAGCGCGCCCGGACTGATGCACCTGACCGAGCGGCTGCCCGGTTTCGCGCTCGCCCTGAACTACCGGCTCGTGTTCCTCGCCCCGCTCGGTCTCGCGGGGCTCGCGGCCCTGGGGGCGAGCGAGCTGTCTCGCGGGGACGCGCGCCGCCGCCTCGCCGTCGCCTCCGTTGCCACGGCCGCCGCGCTCGTACGCTGACTGTAGCCTTGGGACGCCACGCCGGACCATGGCTGCGCGACTGTCTGGTCACCGACCAGCTGCAGTCCCAGCGGCGTCGGCGTCGCCATCGTCGGCATCTCACCGAGCGTCTGCGGTTGCACCGCCGAAAGCAGCGCCGTGCGGAACTCGTCGGCCGTCTGGAAGCGATCACCAGGCGATTTCGCGAGCGCGCGGTTCAGAACGCGTGCGCACCACAGCGGAAGGTCCGGTTGGAACTGCGCGATCGGCGTCGGTGACTCGTTGACCTGTTTCTGCACCATCGCGATCGCG
>Ga0207691_10007663_pt1 | contig 10391 bp, 10 predicted proteins | sample KBSM13metaG_FD_184327 | JGI IMG/M metagenome (GOLD analysis project Ga0207691, IMG submission 184327) | Miscanthus rhizosphere microbial communities from Kellogg Biological Station, Michigan, USA - KBS M1-3 metaG (SPAdes) (version 2) | ecosystem: Host-associated > Plants > Roots > Rhizosphere >... | reverse complement strand
TCTTCACGGCTGGAGCGGGCGGTGAGGCGCCGCACCAGTTCAAGTTCCTCGTGCAGCCGGCCGGTGGCGCGGCGCAGATGGTCCAGAACTGGAGCACCGCGACAACCTACACCTGGAAGCCGTTGACGGCGGGCACCTACACGGTGATGGTGTGGGCGCGCAGTGCGGGTGTCACCGTAGATGCCGCGCAGGCCTCGGCGCAGATGGCGTATGCCGTCAACCCAGCCCCGATCGCACCGGTGACGAGCGCAACGCTGACGCCTAACATGGCGAGCCCGCAGGGAACCGGCACCTCAATCACGTTCGCGGCTGCCGCCTCCGGGGGGGTCGGCCCGCAGCAGTATAAATTCCTGCTCCAGTCGACCGGCGGCGCCGCACAAATAGTTCAGAACTGGGGCACGGCGACGACGTATACATGGACGCCGGCGGCCACGGGTGACTACATCGTGACCGTGTGGGCGCGAAGTGCAGGTGCCACTGTCGATGCGGCACAAGCGTCCGCTCAGGTGACGTACCCCGTCATCGCGAGTGGGGTGAATGCCGTGTCCGTCTTGCCTTCCAGCGGCAGTGGGAGTGCCCAGACCTTCACGCTCGCGTACTCCGACAGCCGGGGCGCCAGCAACCTGATATCCGAATGGGTGTGGTTCGTCGGCGGCACGGGCGTATGCATGGCTTACCACGAGCGCGCCACGAACTTGGTGTACTTGCTGAATGACGCTGGTACAGCGTGGACCTCTAAGATGTTAGGTAGCGCCTCGATTCTGCAGGGCAGTTCGTGCGCGATCAACCTGGGAAGCAGTTCAGCATCCGCCAGCGGCTCGGGGTTGACGCTGAATCTCGCGATCGCATTCACGCCGGCATTCAGCGGCGAGAAAACGGTCCGCATATTTGCCAACGCCGCGGGCGGAGTCTCGACTGGCTGGCAGGATCGCGGTAGCTGGACGGTGACTAGTAGCGCACCCGCACCAGCGCCCACGACGACTAGGGGTCGCAAAAAACCCAGAGCGATAACCGAGACTTCGACTGCCGCTCCCGAGCCGACCCCAACGCCCACGCTGACATCGGGCCCCCTCACGATCACCGGTGTGACGAGTAACCTGGCGAGTCCGCAGATCGCAGGGACGTCGATCACGTTCTTCGCTGGCGCGACCGGCGGCAGCGGGCCGTATCAGTTCAAGTGGTTCATCTTCGACGGCGTCAGCTGGACGGTCGCGCGTGATTGGAGCAGCGCGACGACTTTGGAGTGGAGGCCCACGACTCGCGGTACGTATGGCATCGGTATCTGGGTACGCGACGCGACGACCACAGCGGACGTCGGCACCGTGAGTTGGTCTGCATCGTACAGGATCAATAAAGCCCGCATCGGCGGCTGAAACACCCGGTCTCGTGTCCGAGGCGTCGACGCAATCCGCAGGCGCCAGCTCGTCCCGGTTGCGACGGTGAGGCCCTTCGTGCCATCCTCCGTTGCCTCACCTTGATTCCAGTCTCCAGTTTTTTCGAACGAAGTGGCACGGCAGAGTCAGGCGCGAGCATCGCGGGGCCGCGCGAAACCCCGGTGACTGTGCGCACTCCCGACCAGGCATGGGCCTACGCCATGTCGTTTCGTCGCGCAGGCGATCTTCCCATTGCTCACGCGCTCGCCGTTCGGATTCGTCTCATGGTCACGAAGGGAACAGTGGGTGTGGGCTGGCTCGACGGACGCAGAAAGTTCGTCGACGAGGTTCCTGTTGCAGCGGGCGCGGAAGTCTCCGTCGAACTGCTCGCCACCGCCCCGTTCGACCTCGGTCCTCTGATGGTTCGGAACTGGTCGAGTGCCGAGGCAAGCATTGCGACCATCCTCGGGATCGAATGTTTCGCGATCGCGGCCGGCGACGCCGATTCTGACGTCGCGCGCACGCCGCCGCTCTCAGAGCCTCAGGTCGTCTCCCACTGGAGCCGTTACTACGGCACCCACGGACGGGGACTGAGCGAACGCGTCAGAGTCAAGCGTTTCGAATCACTCACCGAACCGCTCACGCTCACGTGGAGCGACAGGCTGTCGATGCGGATTCTTCCCAGAGACCAGCTCTCACGGGCCGTCTATGTCTCCAGTACCTACGAGCCAAATACTCTCTGTGTGCTGAGGTCATTGCTGCCCTCGGGTGCTGTCTGTGTGGATGTGGGCGCCAACGCCGGAGTCATCGCCTTGGCAGCATCACAGTGGGTCGGTCCAGAGGGACGCGTGTATGCCTTCGAACCCAGCGAACGGGAATTCGGTCGTCTGTGCGACAGCATCGAACGAAGTCAGGCCCGAAACGTCATACCGATCCGCGCAGCCCTGTCCTCGTTTCGCGGCCGCGCGCCACTCCGTGTTGCGGCGACGCCATCCGCAGGACTGAACACGCTCGGTGACAGTTTTCCGTACGAGCGTGTCGACGTGGAGCAGATCGAGCACGTAGACGTGATGACAGTAGACGACTTCGTAGAACAGCACGCGGTTGCCTCCGTGTCGCTGATCAAACTCGACATAGAGGGGTCCGAGGGCGCGGCCATCAAAGGCGCGGCGCGCGTGCTCGCGCGCGATCGACCCGCGCTGATCGTCGAAGTGTTCGCGCGGGCCCTTCAGAGCACCGGGTGGACGGTGCCTCAGCTCGAGAAACTGATTGCCGAGGCCGGATACACGATGTTCGAGATCGATGACGGCACGGGTGAAATGCGTCCGGTCACGTCTCTGTCGGAGCACGATGAACAGAACGTGGTCGCGCTCCCCGCGGAACGAACGCGAGAAATGTTGCGTCGTGTTGATAGCTCGCTCAATGGCTCGCTGCCTGGGTCTGAAACAAGTCGCCTATGACGACCCAGAAGGTGGCGTCGGCCGGGCCAAACTGCTTCTGCTCGCGGACTGTGTAGTCGAATTCGAATTTCCGCAACACTCCTCTGGCCCTATCAGTGTCGGCGAGATCGGGAACGAGAAGTACCAGTTGCGCGCCCGGCGTGAGCGAAGCGGCCTCACGCTCGCTCAGTGATGGCAGGTCCTCGTTCACGTACATCCACGCCCACAGATACGTGCTCGCAATGTTTCTGAAGGGCCGTCGCTCGCCGGGAGGGAGGGCGTACCACATTGAGAGACGCCTGTTGTTGTCCAGATGGGCCCAAAGATATCTGTGGGTCGATACGGTGAGCGCGAAGTCCTCTTTCAGGTGCGGCGTATCTGCAGTTGCCCAGTTCATCGGCACCGAGCTATAGGCGATCCACAGCGTCAATAGGAAGGCGGGCCACGCAAGCCACCGTGACCGGGCAAATCTGTTCAACGAGAGCGCCGCACCGCAAATGGCAAATGCGGTGATCGTGTTGAAGGGCGGCGCTGCCGGAAAGGTAACGGCGAGCGCGCTCGAGGAGGCGGCCCAAAAAAGGTTTCCCCATCGAAACACAAGAAGATGCGCAGCGACGAGCACGCAAATCGTGGCCAACTCCGTCGTCAGGGCGACGTGCCGGCGAGGAGTGTCGGATGTCGCCAGTGGAGAGTCCGGCACCAGAACGAGCGCGATCAGCCCGAGCGGGACCAGGTAAGACGTGTAGTACGAGATATGGATGCTGTGGGTCCAGAGAGAGGAGTGGATCAGCCACCACGCAGCAGCCACCAGGAACGTCAACTGAACCGCTCCGGTAAACGAGTAAAGGCTCCACGGTCGGTTCCACAGCGCAAGGAGCGCTGCGAGGGAAGCAGCGGCTGGGAGTACCAGAACGTGCGCGTCGGCGAGCCACGACATGCCCTGCACGTCCCACGGGCTCGCTACCCACATCCTTGTGCTGGCGTAGCTGACCGAGGGCTTCAGGAATAACCAATTCCCTCCGAGTTGCCAGTTCGTGTGAGCAAGGATGGCCAGTGTCGCTACTCCTCCGACGGCCGCTATCAGCACGATGAAGCCAGCCCTCCTCCAGTGTGGAAGAGACACTCTGAGCAGGAGGAACAGGCCGCAGATCGGCACGAGGGTCGCCGCTACCAGATTGGCGACCACCATGCAGGTCAGGCCCGCACCCGCCGCAACAGCCCAGTGCGCCCAATGCTTGGCACTGGAAGACGCCTTCTCGATAAAGAGAAGCGTTGCAATGAAATAGGTAATGACGGCTCCGTCGACATAATCCCAACTCATGGCTGCGATGACTTGTGGATTCCATGCCACGAGAAGCGTGACGATGAAGGCCGTCGTGCGGTTGGTGCCTGCCGTCACCAGGCAATAGACGGCCGAGAGCAGCACGTAGAAGAATCCGAAATGAAGGACGTAGTTGGCAAGGAACGGCGAGAAGATCTGATGAGCCGCGTAGCCAGGCAGCAGCCACGAGAGGCGCGTGGAGTAATAGCTGTGACCCCAGACAAGCAGGTGGTCGGGCAGGCTCAGAAAGAACCCGGTGTTCACCCAGGCGTCGATCCAGACATTGGTATTGGGATTGATGAACAGGTTCGGATTGATCGCCAGCAGCAGGAACGGCGTCGCCAGAATGACGGCCCAGTGGTAGGCGATGTACCGCGGCTCCTCGGCCACTTCGTTACGCTGCGTCACCGCCAGCTCGCCGGGCAACTACAAGAAGGCTCGATCCCACTCTCAGAGAGTTCCCCGCAGCAATGGCCGACACCTCATGCTCCAGCAATCGGTTGAGTGCGTCAGCCAACCGCCTCCGTCCGGTCGCATGATCCGCCTGATATGCGGAGGCTGGCTTCGGGCGCGCCAGTCCGACTGCGTAAGGCAGGGTGCGGATCAGGAACGATACGGGTAAGAGACGCTGAAACAGGTACGTAGAATAGAGCACGTCGAATCTGCCGGCCAGGACCGCGTCGAGAGATCGTCTCGAGTAACGGCGGTAGTGCATGGCATCGACGTCGCTCATCGACCAGAGCCAGCTGAACGCGGGTACCGTCAGATACAAGAACCCTCCGGGCGCCACGAGCTCGAACAGCTGCCCGACGAATGTTCTGTCGTCCTCTATGTGCTCGAGCACGTCGAACAAGCCGATGTTGGGAATACTCCCGGCACGGACTCGCGCCTCGTCGAGCGTGGCGTTGATCACCGTTGGCAGTTGGCGACGCTGTTTGGCGTTCGCCGCGCCCTCCGTGCCAGGCTCGAGAAGCACTGTCTCGTATCCGGCGTCCATCAGTCCCCGCGCGACGTAACCGTTGCCGCCGCCGACATCCAGGATGAAGCCGCCCGGCGGAAATCGCCGCACCGCAGCGGTGATGCATCGGTTGCGATGGCCGAACCAGAACGAGTCGTTCTCGATGAGAAAGCAAGCGGCGTTGTGATCGGCCGGGTACGAAATCTGTCCCGCGATGTGGGCATGCCAGATCCCGCTATCCGGATCGAGACGCAGGACGTCGCTGAGTGATCCAACGTCCACCACGGACTGCCTCGATTCCGATTGTGCAGGCACTCCTTGCCGATCGTCGCCGCTCAACGGCGAGTGACGTATCGCTCCAGGGCCTTGATGCGGCTCCCATGCGGCACCGTGGCGTGACTGACGACGACCGCGCCGGCACCGACGAAACAGTCGCTGCCGACGCAACAATCACCGCAAATAGTGCAGTTGGGCGAGAGAAAGGTATTCGCACCAATCTGGCAGTCGTGACTGACGCAAGCCCCCGGCCAGATGACGACGGACTCGCCAACCATCACCCGGCAATCCACCAGTGCGCCAGCCATGACGTACGATCCAGGTCCGAGCGATGACGTCGCCGACACATACGCGCGCGGGTGCACCAGCACAGGCATCGCATACCCCGCGTTCTGAATCCTGGCGGTGACCTCGCGACGCGCAGCGAGATTGGAATAACCGACTGCGTTGACACAGCTGTACTCCGTCGGCGCATGTGTCAGCCGTGTCTGGGTGAACGGTCCGAGCACTCCTTCACCCTCATACACGTCGTCGATGAAGCCAGCGAACTCATGGCCGCAGTCTTCGACGAGGCACTGAATCACCTGGCCAAACTGTCGCGAACCGTAAATCAGGATCTTCATCACTTGATCGCACGAAATCGGAGGTACTTGTAAAGACCTCGCGAGAGTGGCAACGCCTGCCGCAGGTAGTCGTCAACCGTGGCGGCCGCTTGCGCAGACACGCCGTGGAGAATCTTGCCCTGGCCGGCATACCACTCGTACGTCGTCTCAACATGGCTGAATCCGACACGACGCGCCTGGATCTCGAACTCGTCGGGTTCGATGCCGCCGGTGATCGACTTGTTGAACTCGGCGAGATCAAACACGTCGGCCGGGATCCCGTACTCGTTCTCGACGCGTGCGCTCGTCTCGAGCACCGAGGCCACCTCGTCGCGCGCGAGTACCGAGGTAGACGGCCGAACGGCATCGCGAGCGGCCATCACGTTCGTCCAGAAGTGCCGGTTGGGCTCGAGGTCCGCGTACAAGCAGCCTCCCGGCCGCAAGACGCGATGGGCCTCGCCAAGCACCGGCTCGAGATCCTGGAGGTGGTGCAGGAACGAATACGCCGACACGACGTCGAAATCCCCGGCGCCGAACGGCAGCGACGCGGCGTCGCCACAGTACACCTGCACGTTGGACCGCGGCTGTACTCGTGCCAGCATGGCGGGTGTCAGATCGATGCCTCGCACGTCATCGAACAGGTCTGCGGCGATGTCGATGATGAAGCCAGTACCGCATCCGACATCGAGCAGCCGGCCGCCGAACTCCGCTCGCAGCGCCTGAAGCCGTGCTCGCACCGCGGCCCTGTTCTCGGGGCGGAAGTGGGGCTCGCGCTCGTTGTACTGCGCGGCCATGCGCGAATGCACCAGGATGTTGGCGTCACGGACGTCCATCGAGCGTCCCTTCGAGATTCACGGTCTCATCAATGACATAGCGGGGACGCGCGAGGACTTCCTGGAAGATACGGAAGATATAGACGCCGAGCACGCCCAGTGCCAGCATGATCATCCCCCCGAGAAATGCCAGGAGCAGCACGACGATCGTCAAGCCCGCCGGGAGGCTGCGGCCCGCGAAGAGATACTGCAGCAAGACGACCAGCCCGTATAAGAGCGGCAGCGCGATCATGACGGCGCCCGTCGTCGCGAATAGCTTCGGCGCGAGATCCGAGTACGTGACTAATGAGTTGATCGCAAGGCGCAAGCGCTTCGCGAGCGAGTACGAGCTGTGTCCGGGCCGCACACCCCTCTGCACAGGGACGATCGTAGAGCGGAAGCCGACGTAGAACATCAGCGGGCCATAGAGCACGTCGCGCTCGGGAAACGCCCGCAGCGCGTCCCGGACCTTGCGCGTGAACGCGCGGAAGGTTCCAAGGTGCCGCGGCAGGGCGACGCCCACCGTGCGCGAGAAAACCTGATGATAGGCGTCCGAGGAAAGACCGCGCGCCGTGACACCTGGGTCGAGTTTGATCGTGTACACGATGTCGCAACGTTGCTGTTCGAGTGTCTGAACGAGCAGCGGGATGTTCTCGGGTTGGTCCTCGAGATCGGCGTCCATCAGCACCAGGATGTCGCCGCGCGCGTAGTCGAGCGCGGCGGCGATCGCCGGGTGCTGACCGAAGTTTCTCGAGAAGCTGATGATCCGCAATCTCGAGTCGGTCGCGGCCTGTGCCTTCAGCCGCGCCAGCGAACTGTCGCGACTGCCATCGTCCACGATCACCGCCTCGTAGTGAAGCCCATCGAGCGCCGTTCGCATGCGTTCGACGAGCGGATCGATGGTGGTTTCGTTGTTGTAGACGGGTACGAGAATCGACAGGTGAGGTGTCGCCGGTAGCACTGTGTCAGCAGGTGGCCTGACGATACGAACGCTGCTCTGCCGGCAAGTAGTACTCGTCGAGTGACGCCGGCGGCTGCGCAAAGAAGCCAAGTTTCTGTTTCACTTTATCGCTGATGGCCGTGAGATCCATGGCGGCCATCGCTCGCGGGATGTCTATCCGCTGTTTCATGTAAGCGCGACACGCATTGATGGTCAGGGCGTGTCGCCACGCAGACGTTAGGTTGACACCCCCCGCGTGCCACAGCCGCGCGTTGAAAAAGAAAGCGGACCCGGCCGGTGCGACGACACGACGAGCCTGTCCGTAGAACTCATCCTCGGTTGGCATGGCTGCCCGTGTGTGTGAGCCGGGCAGGAACCAGGTAGCGCCATTGTCTACCGTGAAGTCGTCGAGCAGGATCGTCACGCCCATGTTCGTCACATAGCCTTCAATGAGTCGCGGGCAATCCACGTGAATCCGTGTTGAGTAGTTGACGCCGCCCGGCGGCATTGACGACGAAGTGTAGGCGTAGACGATGCACTCGTCACCCAGCACCGCATTGAACGGAGCGAGCAGACGGTCGTTTTCCAACAGGTCCAGGAAGCTGCCTCCGTGCAGCGCGCACAGCATCACCATGCCGTAGTCCCGCTCCGCCCGCGGACCGTATCGACGACTGTCGACATCGATAGCCTGCTCCAACTCTCGCCTGGCTTCCGCAACGAAAGGCGGATCCAGGATGTCCGGCAGAATCACATAGCCGTCCACTTCGATGCGGGTGCGAACTTCATCTGCCGTCACGGCTCTCTCCCATCGACCTGGTGGCCCTGGGTTGCGACGGAACCGTGCGTACCGCGATAGCCCCAGAGGTAGTCCGCAGCGCGTTCGCCGCAATTCATCAACAGGTCGACGATGCTCAGATTGGGTATGTAATCGCCGTGGAGCTGCGGATACTCCGGGTAGTGATTGTAGTCCTTCCAGTGCACCTGCACTCCGCGTTGTGCGTAGAGCTCGGCGTCGAGATAGTTCTTCGCCGCGGGACCGCTGACGTAGTCGGTGGCTCCGATCTGCTGTAGAAGCATGAGCAGGCGATCGCTGCCTTTGCCCTGCAGCTCGAAGTCTCGAGAATCCAGGATCTGAGTTCGAATACCCAGTAGATCTGCGGCGATGGCCCTGATGGTGGTCTGATTCAGGACTGACAGTGACGTCCACGGCTGTGAATAGATGCTTCTGAAAAATTCGGCGTAGCGTACGAAGGCCGGCGCTCGAGAGTACGACTGCTCGATCGTCATCCAGTGTTTGCGTGCCCACGTGCGGTCGTGAATTTCAACATCGCAGATTCGGCGGTTGTTCTGGTCGCCCACGGGAATCGTCAGCCACACAACGCCATTGGCGGTCTTCACGCGATTGCGGTTACGCCAGTCATTCACGGTGTACTGCACGTCATCGTAGAACACGAAGACGTCAGCATCGTGCATGATGTCGAAGTAGCCACGCCACGGGATGTAGTTGGACTGGATGACCGCAGCTTTCATGCGACGTCCGGCCTTTGCCGCTGCCCGCGACACGTCATGATCAGCAGCGTGTAAGGAAAGCTCAGGAGATCGTGGCGCACGTCCGAACGGACATCGCTGAAATGCGCGTCAGCGAGCTTCAAGTACGCCGACAGATCACGGATGAATTTCCCTCGATCGCGACGCAGAAGCGCCTTCGCGATACGCGACTGTCCCTGGATGTAGCAGCCGTCGAGCGTCACCATGCGGCCGCCTTGCTTCATCGCCCGCGCTGCCAGACCCAACATCGCGTCAGCCTGTGGATCGTCGAGATGGTGCAGCACCCCGTTGGCCATGACCAGATCGAACGACTCCGGCGCCTCGAGGACGAAATGCTCGAGCGGCACGCAACGAAACGTTCCGCGTCCGCCGAAACGCTTTCTCGCCGCCTCGATGTAGCGCTCTTCGACATCGATGCCTACATATTCGCAATCGGGTAACGCTGAAAGAATGTCTCCCGGCCCGCAGCCGAGATCGAGAACGCGTTCGCCCGGCGTGACCTCGAGGTACTGCCGTGCATAGGCGACGCGCGCGTTCGTGACGACGCAGGCAATCTTGCCGAGCAGGCGATATGAGCCTGGGAAATCGAGAATCCGAGTGAGTCGACTCATTGCGTCCCGGCCGGCGTCGCCACTGTGTCAACGCCTCGAAGTCACGCACAGTGCCGGAAGGCGAGCCGCCTCGCCACGAAGCCACTACACGAGCAGGTGGCGCGGTCTCTCGGCCGGTGCAGTCACTGCACGGATCCGCTGATGGCCGCGGCGACGGAGTTCGGCGACACAGTGACCACCGATGAAGCCTCCGGCTCCTGCCACCAGAACGAGATCGCTCTTTGTCATTGAGTTCCTATGCTACCTGCCATCGCAGCGCCGAGCGCAGCGCCCTGTCCAAGGAACACCACATCCGCGACTGACGAGACCGTGACCGGGGTGGCGCGCCAGCAATCGATCACGGTGAGCCGACTCGTCGAACGGCGGTATGCGTCGAGCGGGATGCGACTGAATTCCGGCCACGGTGTCATGACGACGACGAGCGTCGACCGCTGGACGCATTCTGCCGCCGACGTCGCAATCTCGAACGGGCGACGGATGGCTCGCTGCGCGAGGGGAATCGCCTCTGGGT
>Ga0207691_10007662_pt1 | contig 10392 bp, 9 predicted proteins | sample KBSM13metaG_FD_184327 | JGI IMG/M metagenome (GOLD analysis project Ga0207691, IMG submission 184327) | Miscanthus rhizosphere microbial communities from Kellogg Biological Station, Michigan, USA - KBS M1-3 metaG (SPAdes) (version 2) | ecosystem: Host-associated > Plants > Roots > Rhizosphere >... | reverse complement strand
GCCATTCGCGACCGCCGCGCCGACATTAGCGCGTCTCGAGGCAACAGGAGAGACCATCCCAGCCAATTGGCCTCGTCCTCTTGCTTGGCATCAAAACTGCGAATCGCAAGAAACCCACTTTCTGAAAAGACCAACTTCGCGGGTTCGTGGGCCGGGACCAAGTGCGCGAGTTCGTGGATGATGTCGCTCGCTTGTCGGCCGCTAGACCTTTTCGGGTTGTAGATAACGATCGTCCTCGTTGCGAGTTCCAAAGTCGCAGCCGACCATCCCCACGGATCGTTCTCGAAGAGCTGAACGAGGATATCTGCGGGCAACCCTTTCAGCGCTTCCGGACTAATCAGCCGAACGCCAACGTGCTTGCCGTTGCGATCAGGGGCCTCGAACACGTGTGCCGCGTGTTGGAGGCCCCGCCCTTTCTCTGAGAACAATCAAACGAGATGCCCACGAGTGCGATGCAGGAATCGAGCAAAAGCAAGTGCTTGGAGTCGCAGGGTCGTCCGATCGCGGGATCCCGATGTTCGAGAACGGGCAGAAGCACGCCTTTCACGATGCCCGCAGCCGAATCCAGTCGCACTGCGGACAGCCGGTGAGTGGTCGAAAGACTTGCGCGCGTCCGCCGCTCTATGACATTGTATCGGTGACCGACACAATGCGTGGCTCGGATGCGACGACCTCGGTGCCGGAGTGTGAATGGAGTTCATGATGGGGCCACGGCTGAACCCGCCGCGACGCCGGTGGGCGCTGGTTCGGGTGAGCCTCAGTGCGGTCGTCTTTGTGCTCAGCCTCAGGGAGTACGGACGCTCGCCGCTGATGGCCCAGGACGAGGTTCAGGCTCAGTACAAGATTTTCGCCTCGGCTCTCGAGGCGATCGAACGGACCTACGTCGAGGACGTGCCTTCTGAGCGCTTGATCTACAGCGCGCTTGGCGGCCTGATGAATACGTTGGATCCGCACTCACACGTCGAGGATCCGCGGCAGTATGCGCAAACCCGGCAACAACAAGAAGGCCGCTACTACGGTATTGGCGTGTCGATCCAGTCGGTGAAAGGCGACGTCGTCATCGTTAGCGTCACCGAGCACGCGCCTGCATTTAGGACCGGTTTGCGGCGCGGCGATGTGATTGCCCGGATTGCGGGGCAAGACGCGTCAGGGTGGACGACCGAGCAAGCGTCGGCCGCGCTCAAAGGCCCCCTGGGGACCGTAGTCGACGTCGCGATCAAGCGTCCCGGGTTCGACACGCTGTTCAATACTCAGGTCAGGCGCGACGAAGTGCATCTCGTGACGGTTCCTGCCGCGATCATGTTGGACGCAGAGACGGGATACCTCAAGCTCGCCGAATTTGGCGAGAACGCGGACAGGGAAGTTGGCGAAGCCCTTGAGGTGCTGAACCGGGCCGGGATGCGACGACTGGTCTTTGATCTCCGTGACAATCCGGGTGGCGTACTGGATCAGGCCATTCTGGTCGCGAGCCGGTTCCTGCCCCGGGGCGCGTTGATCGTGTACACGCGGGGGCGCGTGGACGGGTCGGCGCACGAGTACCGATCGGAGCAGCGGGATCCGCTGAGACTGCCGATGATCACGTTGGTCGATCGCGGCAGCGCCAGCGCCTCGGAAATCGTCTCGGGCGCGCTGCAGGATCACGATCGGTCGCTGATTGTGGGCGAGACGACGTTCGGCAAGGCGCTTGTGCAATCGGTATACCGCCTCAGTCACGGCGGGGCGGCCGCGATCACGACCGCGCGGTACTACACCCCGAGCGGACGGCTGATTCAACGGCCGTGGGATGGGACGTTCGACGACTACCGTACCTATACGCTGCTTCCCCAGTCGACCTCGACGGTGCATCCGGTCGAGAGTCTCAAGTACACCGATATGGGCCGCAAGGTGTACGCGGGAGGCGGCATCGAGCCCGACCGACGGCTCGAAGGGCCGATCGAGGGCTTCAATCCGACTCGCTTCGGACGGGCGCTGGTGGCCGCCAATGTGTTCGAGCGTTACGCGCAGCGGTTCACACGCCGCGGGGATGCCAGATTTGCAGCGTCGGTGCCCGAGGGCTATCGCCTCTCGGAGGACTACCGCGTGAGCGAGGCCATGCTCGACGAGTTCAAGGGGCTCGTTCGCTCGTCGGGGGTGCGTTTCGATGAAGCCGCGTGGCGTCAGGACGCCGCCTTCGTGTCGGCGATGATTCGCAAGGAAATCGACACCGACCTCTTCGGCCAAGCGGTCGTGCGCCGCCACCTGGCTGGGGATGACCCGCAGCTGCAATTTGCGTTGACGTTGTTTCCCGACGCCCTGGCACTGCGTGATGCCAGAGCCGCCGCGCCCGGCCCCAGGCCGCCTGCCTGAAGCAGGTCCTGCGTCAGCGAGGGCGTCCGATGAATTCGAGCACGGCGTCATCCACAGACGTGGTCACCTCTCCGCCGCCGCAATGGTCCCGGCCTGCTTCCGGTGTCTGTTGCCGCGTCTCGCAGTGATCGAGCCCCTCGAATTCCCGGTGTTCCGCCCGACCTGGATGCACGCCGTTCACGATTGCGGCGATCTTCGCGTGATCACTCGCCGTGCTCACGGCATCGTACGTGCCGTGTAGCATCTGCACGCGGGTGTCGACGGCGGCCCACGCCGCGAGAATGTCGACACCCGCGATCTCGCGAAAGAATCGCTCGCTGCGGCCCGGATAGGATGTCGGCGTGAAGGCGATAGTGCCGTAGGCGCTGATGCCGGCCACAGGTACGTCCCGCGCCAATAGCGGCGCGAAGAATCCGCCGAGTGACAGGCCAATCAGGAACACGCGGTTCTTGTCGACGGCCGGATCCGCCACGAGCGCGCGTAATGCCGCCTGATAGCCTGCGAGCTCCTCGCGGAAACCGGTCTCCGCGCACGGCGGCCCCTCGCTGTCGCCGGCGCCAGGCTTGTCGACGCGCATCGTCACGAAGCCGCGCGTCGCGATCGCGTAAATCAGCGTGAGGGGCCCCGGCTGCCCGGCGGCCCCGGGTACGTCAATCGAGCCGCAGCCGCCGCCTTGCAGGAACAGGACGGCCGGTGCGGGCCGCTCGGCGCTCAGCGGTCGAGAGACGATTGTGCGCAACCGTATCCCGTCCGGCAGGGTCACGTGGCCGTAGTCGAACGTAGTATTCGGCAGGCTCTCATGCGCGAAGGAGTGGAGGACAGCCACCAAGCGCTTTCTGTCGCCGCTCCGCGCAAGGTCGATCACGAGCGAGTCGCCACCCCGATGCCGGCCGATGAGCGACTGGACCTGCGCAATTGACGTCACGGGTGTCCCGTCGAGCGCCGCAATCGCATCGCCGGGCGCCACCCCGGCCTCCGCGCCAGCCGATCCGGCCGCTACGGCCGATACGATCACCGCGCCGGAGGCGTCGACCGCCAGGGTGACGCCGAGTGCCGCGCGCCGAGGCAAGGGATCGTCGCTCGTCTGCGCCCGCGCCGGAACAGCACCAACGGACACGACCCAGGCTGCAAGAACCGCGCACGCGAACCGCGTTGTCGTAGTTGACGTCCGCAATGTCACACCTCTCGAAGAAGTCAGGTACGCAGCACGTGCACCGCCGGCACGCGCGTGGCTCGCAATGCGGGCACCCAGGCGGCTACACCGGTGACGGCCAGCATGAGCAGCGCGGCTGCCGTCAGTGACGAGACGTCACTGATCGGAACGCTGTAGAGCATCGATGCGAGCAGGCGCGCGAACATCATCGACAGGACCACGCCAATCGCGAGCCCCGAGGCTCCAGCAGCCAGCGCCTGACGCACAAAGGACAACGTGAGCGCCCGCGGCTGGGCGCCAAGCGCGCTGCGAATCGCGATTTCACGCAGGCGCTCGGTCACCGCCTGCGCAACGATGCCGTAGATGCCGATCCCGGCAAGCAGGAGACTGGCGCCGCAGAACCAGAGCAGCAGCGTCATCCGGAATGCTGGCTGCCGCGTGGCATTGGCAACCATGTCTGGCACTGGCTGGACCGAAAGCACCGCGGCGCGGGGCCCCGCTGCCAATGCCGCATCCCTCACGTCGTCAGCGGACAGCGGACGATCGGCGCGGATGTAAACCCAAAGGGTGAGATGCGTTGCCTCTGGATCCGGTGGCTGGGCCAGCGACTGCGCGGCGGGCCGATACACTGCCGGCGCGGTCTGCCATTCGAGTGTGTTGAAGAACGTGGTTCTGACATTGCCCACGACGCCCACGACGTCGCACCAGGAGTCGTCGCCGAGACGGACCCTCTGGCCGACGGCCCTGTAGGCGTCGCCGAACAGTTGCGCAGCCGCCAGAGCGTTCAACACCACCACGGGACGACCATCCCCACTATCGCGTCGATCGAAGGGGCGGCCGGCGACGAGTGGAATGGACAGCGTCTCGAAATACGCCGGCGTCACACTCGGAGCGCTCATGCGCGGCGCGATCGTCACGTTGTCGGTGCTGAGGCGCACCGACGTGAATTGACCGCCGGCCAGCGGGGGCAATGTTGCGGCGGCGACGGCGCGGACGCCGGGCTTGGCTCGCAGCCGATCCGCCAACGCGTCGTAGAACCGGTTGCGCGCTGCATTCGAATCGAACGGTGTCATCGGGAGCGCCACCTCCGCGACCTCCACCGCATCCGGGTTGAATCCAAGCGGCTCGGCGCGCAAGTGGATCACGGTCTTCGCGAGCAGTGCGGCACACACGAGGAGCACTGTGGACACGGCGATCTGCGCGACGAGCATGCCGCGTTGCGCCCGCTGCGCTGGCGCCGTGGTGCGCCCGCCTTCGCCGCTGCGAAGTGTGGCGCCGACGTCTGTCGCGGACAGTCGCAGCGCAGGGACAAGACCGGCGACGATCGTCGTGATCACGACCGCGAGAGCCGCGACCGCCGCGGCGCGGAGGTCCAGATGAACGCCGCTCGCGGGAAGCGTGCCGAGCGGATTTGCCGCCACGAACACCCGCAGCGCAGCCAGTGCCAGCGCAATCGCCAATACGCTGCTGCCGATCGACAGCACCAAGCTTTCCGTCATGAACTGCCGCACGAGCCGGCCGCGTCCCGCTCCGACGGCGTGGCGCACCGCGACCTCGTTTCGCCGCTTCAACCCCTGACCGAACAGCAGGACGCCGACATTCATGGCGGCAATCAACAACAGGCACACGGCGGCGCCCAGCACTGTCAGCAAGGTCGATCGCACCGTACGGGCGTTGTCCTCTTGCAACGAGCTCAGGTTGACGACGAACCGATTGCCGGACCCATCAGGCTGATTGAAGTTGAGCGGGTAGCGGCGCTCCGCCCGCTCCATGACCGCAGCGGCCTCGGCGCGGGCCGCCTGTGCGCTGACGCCTTTCGCCAACCGTCCGAGGATAGTGACCGGCCCCATGCCGCCCGGCTCATACCCTCGGTCGCCGGGGCGAAACAGCGTCCAGAACGCGGCCCCTTCGGGTCGATCGAGGAGCCGCACGTCGAAATCCGGCGGCATGATGCCGACGACTGTGTAGATGATGTCGCTGAGCGAGATGGTGCCGCCGACAATGTCGGTTGTGCCTCCGAGATCGCGCTGCCAGAAGCCGTAACTCAACACGACGGCTGGTGATCCAGTGGCGTCGCCCGCCGTCAGGTGCCGGCCTCGAAAGGCGGGAACACCGAGCGTGGTGAAGAACTCCGGCGTCACCCGCATCCCGACGAGGGATTTCGCCCCCGACGCGCCGCGCCACGTCGCACCACGGAAGAACGCAGCGGAGACGGAGGAAAACGAACGCACCGATTGCTTCCAAGAGAGATAGGCGCGATACGGCATCCATACCGCCGGTTCCGTCGGTTTGGCGGCGGTGGCCATGAACGCCACGACGAGCCGGTCTGCGGAGGGGAAGTGCAGTGGCCGGAAGAGCCAGGCATCGGTAATGCTAAAGGTGGTCACGGTGCCGCCGATGGCAACGCCAAGCGTCAATAGCACCACGGCGGTGACAGCAGGAGCACGCCGCAGCAGTCGCAGGCCCTGACGCAGGTCGGCTCGAAACTCGTCGCTGAACGAGACGCCGCGGGCGTCGTGGATCTGTTCGCGCACCAGCAGGGGAGGACCACCGAGGCTGTCGTGAGCCTCCCGACGCGCTTCCTCTTCGCTCAGGCCCCGCTGCACGCCGACTTCCATTTCACTCTCGACGTGAAAGCGCAGTTCGTCGTCGATGTCGCGCTCGAGGCGCGCGCGGCGAGCGAGATCGATCAGCCTGGCCCAATAGCTCCACCAGCGTCTCATGCCGGCCTCAGGTGGGCTTGAGGGCCATCGAGATGGCCGCAGAAAGCCGCTTCCACTCGCGCTGTTCGTGCTCCAGCCGTTTTCGCCCGGCGCGCGTCACCTCGTAGTACTTTGCCCGCTTCCCGTTCTCCGAGAGACGCCATTCCGCACGAAGCAGCCCTTCGTGTTCGAGCTTGTGCAGCGCCGGATACAGCGAGCCTCGGCTGACGTTGAGCACGTCGCCGGAGCGTGCCCGCAGTCGCTGCGCAACCGCCAGCCCGTGGAGCGGCTCGAGGGTTAGCGTCTGGAGGATCAGCACGTCGAGGGTGCCCTGCACGAGATCGGATGGCCTGCTCATAATAGTATCGGTAACCGATACAATGTCACAGCGCCGGCAGCCCGCGCAACCCGCAGCCCCGATTCGTCAGTGGGTCAGACCGCTGTCGAGGGCGTCTTCGAGGGCAGCGACCGTCACTGTCCAGGTCTGAGAGAGTCGAAGAACGCTTGCAGCTCCCGTGCGACGAGCTCCGGCTCCTCCCACTCAAGGAAATGCCCGCCGACATCGGTAGTCGTCCAGCGCTTCACGTTGAAAAAGCGCTGCCCCCACTCGCGCGGCGCAGCGGGAAAGAAGTCTTTCGTCGACATGAGCATGCCCACTGGACGTTCGATCCGTCCTTGGAGGACGGGTTCGCGGCTGAAATCGTAGTACATGCGCACGGATGCTGGGGCCGTGCCGGTCACCCAGTACACCGTCACGTTCGTGAGGAGCGCGTCTTTACTGAAACGGCTCTCGACATCTCCTTTGCTGTCGCTCCACGCCCGAAACTTCTCGACGATCCAGGCGGCGAGGCCGACGGGCGAATCATTCAGCGCGTGCGCGAGTGTCTGAGGTTTCGACATCTGCAGACGGGCATAAGCGCGCTCCGGCAATGTCGCGGCGTCGGCGTCGATGAACGCCTGCTCCGCCGCCGTGAACGGCGGCGTCGCGCCGTCAGCGCCGATCATCCCGGTGAGATGCACACCAATGACGTGCCCTGGGTGCCGCAGGGCAATCTGCCGGACGACATTGCCGCCAAGATCGCTGCCCCGGACAGCGTAGCGCTCGTAGCCAAGCACGTCGTGCATCAGCTCGTCCATGAGCGTGGCAGTCGTCGCGAACCCCACTCCGGGCCGCACGGGAATATCCGAGAAGCCGAATCCCGGCAACGAGGCCGCCACAACGTGGAAGCTCGGTGTCGCAGGAAGGCCGTGCGCCGCCGGAGCGGCCAGCACGGGAATGATGTCGAGCATCTGCACGAACGAGCTCGGCCAGCCATGTAGCAGCAGCAGCGGAATCGCATCGTCGTTTCGGCTGCGAGCATGAATGAAATGGATTCGTGTACCGCCGACCTCCGCACGGAAATGGTCGAATCGGTTGAGCCGGGCCTGCTGCGCCCGCCAGTCGAAGCCGGTCTGCCAATAGGAAACCAGCTCGCGCAGATAGGCGGTGTCGGCCCCGTACGTCCAACCGGTTCCTGGCAGCTGGTCGGGCCATCGCGTGCGCGCCAACCGCGCATTCAGATCCCGGAGAACCTCGTCTGAAATATCGATGGCGAAGGGTTCGGCCGGTGACGCTGTCACGCGTGAGCTCCTGCGAGGCCCGCTGCGAGAGCACAGACGAAAGAGAGGATCACAGCGAAATAGAGGCGTGGGCGCATGTCATTGTCCCTTCGCCCGCGAGGAGCGCTGTAGGCGCGAGAGGTAGTCCTTGAGCAGGCGTACGGAGGTGTCGAAGGCCTCGGTCGATCCATAGGTCCGTGCTTGCATGACCCCACCCTCCATGACCGTGAGGACGAGAGTGGCCAAATCGCGGGGAGTGATTCCCTTAGGCAGTCGCCCCGGCGACGATCGGATACAGGCTTCGACCTCAGCTTTCCACCTACTGAAGTTCTTCGACAGGCGCTCCCGGACCTCTGCGTCAGGTGCATGAAGCTCGAGCGCGAGGATCCCAATCGGACACGCATAGCTGCACTTCGTCCGGACCAGAAATGATCGGTAAAGATCGAGGAGGGCGAAGACTCTCGCGATCGGATCCGCGACGCCCTTCCAGGCTGGCTCGAGCACAATCTCGTTGATGCCGTCGTGATACGCGTCGAGGACGGCAACCAGGATGTCTTGCTTGGAGGGAAAGAAGAAGTAGACGCTGCCAGGATTGGCGCGAGCCTCCCGCGCAATGTCGCCGATGCTGCTCCCTTGATAGCCGCGAGTGGCGAAGAGACGCATCGCCGTCTGGACGATTCGAGTTCGAGTGGCAGTGGATTCGCGCGGCGGCATCGCTTAGTTGACTAACTAACTTAATGATCGTAGCCTCGCCTGTCAAGTTCGAAAACGGCGAAGGCCACTTCGTGTATCTCGACGAGTGCACCGCTTCGATAGAAGCGACGGGCGTCCGCATCTGCTCGGACCGAGCGGGAAGGGGAGACATGACAGCGGCATCAGTTGAAGCGCTGAATGAAGTTATTGCGACAGCATCGTTCCTGGACCCTTATGGCTTTGTCGTGACGGCGAGCCACCCGGGTGAATGCACGCTTCGCGTTCCATTTGCGCCAGCCCTGGAACGGCCGGGCGGCATCGTGAGTGGGTTGACACTAATGGGCGCGGCCGACGTCGCGATGTGGCTGGCCGTGATGACGCTTCGAGGAACGGGCGAATTCTGGGTCACCTCAGATATGAAGACCGCGTTTCTGCGCAGCGCCCGGACCGAGGACGTTGTGTGTACGGCGCGAATCCTGAAGCCCGGCAAGCGCGTGATGTACGGCACGGTTGAATCCCACGCCGCGGAGGCGGGTCTGGTTGCACATCATGTGCTCACCTACTCGAGAGTCGACTAGCAACAGATGTTGAACCTACCGAAAAGTCCATCCGGACGCACGCGACCGGCGAACCGGCCACGCGCAATCACGCGTGCGGTGGCGGACAGGGGTGTCCCACGAGCGAACACTGATTGATGACATCAACATCCAGTCCACGCCCGAATCCGCGCGTGCGTCTTGGCATGTGGGGTGCGTATATGCGCTGCGCAAACATGGCTCACGCTCGAAACCAGCGTCCCTGGCGGCGCGAGCAGAGGTGATCACGACGAATGCAGGCAACGCCGGCCCCGCCCGCGCCGTCAAACCACAACGGAGGATCGACGATGACGCTTCGCGCCATGATCGTGACGTGCTTGGTTATTGGCAGCGTGGGACTGTCCGCTCAGGGGCGGCGCTCAGTTCCAACCGGGTTTGACAATGTCGGTCGTTCAGCCGACGAGTGGTGTCGCGACGCTGAGCGACAGAACCGAAGGCGGGTCTCATGCGACGTTCGCGAGGAATCGCTCTCGCGTATTGAGTCGCTCGACGTTGACACCGGCGGCAACGGCAGCGTTCGCGTCCGGGGCACGTCCGGGTCGATCACGCGTGTGCGCTTTCGCATTGTCGGCTACGCTGATGGCGAACGCGAGGCGCGGGAGCTCGTCTCAGACGTGCGGGTCAGCACCGAGGGCGGACGCATCCGGGCCACAGGTCCTCGGCACCGCGACGGTCGGTGGTGGAGCGTCGCGCTCGATATCGAGACGCCCCGCGATCTGCCGATGACACTCACCACAAGCAACGGTGCCATCGCCATTGCAGAAGTCGCGGGCCGGACCCGTTTCGACACGACCAACGGCGCCATCTCGCTTTCGGACCTATCCGGTGACGTGCGCGGTCAGACAGTAAACGGGACCGTTCACGTGGAGCTAGACGGCACGCGGTGGCAGGGTGATGGCCTCGACGTCTCGACGACCAATGGACGCGTCGTCGTGCTGCTGCCGCGCGACTACAACGCGGAGCTGCACACCGAGACCGACAACGGTGGGATCGCAGTCGACTTTCCGGTGACGGTGCGCGGCCGGCTCTCCGGGTGGCCCCGACGCCTCGACACCACGCTTGGTAGCGGCGGCGCCCCCCTACGAGTCCGCACCGTGAACGGTGGTGTCACCATCGGCTTGAGGTGAAAGGTCAACGTAACGTAACGGAACAGGAGCGTTACCCGATGCGCGTGACGCGATGGCTCGACGAGCTCACGAGTGATGTTCGGTTTGCGTTGCGCACTCTGAACCGATCGCCCACGTTTTCGATCGGGGCGGTGCTGACGTTGGCGCTGACGGTCGGTGTCAACGGCGCCGTCTTC
>Ga0207691_10007661_pt1 | contig 10392 bp, 9 predicted proteins | sample KBSM13metaG_FD_184327 | JGI IMG/M metagenome (GOLD analysis project Ga0207691, IMG submission 184327) | Miscanthus rhizosphere microbial communities from Kellogg Biological Station, Michigan, USA - KBS M1-3 metaG (SPAdes) (version 2) | ecosystem: Host-associated > Plants > Roots > Rhizosphere >... | reverse complement strand
ATGTCCCCTTCTGTAAAACTCAGTGCACAAATGGACGGGGGCGGACATGAAAAAGGAATGAGAAGCGGGACCCTCAATGTTCCGGGAATTGTGGGACTGGGTAAAGCCTGCTCAATATGCCGTGAGGAAATGGCAGCAGAATCTGCGCGACTATTTCGCCTTCGAAATGAATTTGAAAAAGAAATACTACAGCTTCCCGAAACATACAGGAATGGACATCCGGAAGTGAGACTACCGCAGGTCAGTAATATTGCCTTTGGTTTTGTAGAAGGCGAAACCCTTAAAATGGCTTTTCATAAATTCATTGCCATTTCTTCCGGATCAGCCTGCAGTTCAGCATCCATGGAACCCAGCCATGTGCTTAAAGCAATGGGCCTGGCTGATTTGCTGGCCCAGAGTTCATTCAGATTTAGCCTGGGGAGATATACTTCTGAAGCCGATGTCCACTATGCAACCCGGCAGGTACGCGATACAGTTAGTCAGGTCCGCAGCGTAAGCGCGGTATGGAAAGATTTTTCTGCTTCGCTACGCGAAGAAGAAAAATCTTAGTTGGGGAGTGTGATTAGTGTGGGAATGTGGTAGTAAAATTATTAATTAGTAATTAGGAAATTAATTTTTTAGGCTACGGGAAATTATTTAACTTATCATACATATCCCTCATCACTGATTGCTGTCTTCCAAATCCCTCATCATTGATTTGCGGTGGCCCTTCCTGAACTATAGCCATATAATAAATGTTATGCAGCTAACCGGCAAACGTATACTCCAGGCAACTCCGTCTACGATATGGACAATGTTAATGGATACAGATACCCTGTCCAGGATAGTTCCCGGAATAACAAGACTTGAAAAAACCGGTGACCATAGTTTTAAATCCATTCTGGAAATTAAAATGGGTCCGGTTAGCGGATCTTTCACCGGCGATCTTCACATGGAAGATGTAAAAGAAGGGAAAGGATTTACCCTCAGGGTCAAACAACACAGCAAGATTGGCAACGCAGATTCTTCTATTTTAATTGATCTGGTACCGGCAGGAGAAGATAAAACGGAAATTTCATTTGATGGCAAAGTGAGACTGACAGGGATACTCAACCATATGGGTCAGCGGGTAATGGGCGGAGTTTCACATACGCTTACAAACCAGTTTTTTTCGAACCTGGAAAAAGAATTAGAAAAAGCTTCTATATAAAAGTTCGTCAAATAATTCTATCAACGATTAAACTGCTTGTCAGATGAGCATGAATATTTCCTTAACAGTAAATGGCGTTGTACGTAGCCATAATGTTGAACCTCGATTGCTGCTCGTTCATTATCTGCGCGATATACTCCGACTAACGGGAACGCATGTCGGTTGTGATACCAGTAGTTGCGGTGCATGCAATATTATCCTCAACGGTAAAGCCACCAAAAGCTGCACACTGCTGGCTGTGCAGGCCGACAATGGAGAGATCACAACTATTGAGGGCCTGGCAAAAGACGGAGAACTGCATCCACTGCAGGAAGCCTTCAAGGAATGCCATGGATTACAATGTGGCTTCTGCACACCTGGAATGATCCTGACTTCTGTGGATCTCCTGCAAAAAAATCCCAATCCATCTGAAATGGAAATTCGCGAAGCACTGGAAGGGAATTTTTGCCGATGTACGGGTTATCATAATATCGTCAAAGCCGTCCAATATGGCGCGGCGAAAATGTCGGCTGGCAATGAAATAAAACTTCCTGGTAGTGAAAATAAAAAGGAGGCTGTCGTATGAGTACCACAAATGGATATATCGGAAAGTCCGTTAAGCGGGTAGAAGATAAAAGATTTATTACGGGACATGGTCAATATGTTGATGACATCATTTTGCCCCAGCAAACCTATGCCATCTTTGTTCGTAGTCACTATGCCCACGCGAAAATCCTGGATGTTGATACTTCTATAGCCCGAACTATGCCTGGAGTGATCGCTATTTATACCGGTGCAGATGTAGCCCATCTTAATGGCGTTCCCTGCGGGTGGCAGGTAAATTTCAAGAATGGTGACACCATGAAAGAACCAAAGCATCCGCTATTGGTTGCCGACAAGGCCCGACATGTAGGCGATGCGATTGCGGTGGTGATCGCTGAATCCATCGAAGAAGCTACTGAAGCTGCCCAGGCCGTTCAGGTGGAATATGATGAACTGCCCTGCATGGTGAATGCATATAAAGCCACCCAACCTGGCGCACCTTTGGTACATGATGATGTTCCCAATAATATTTGTTTCGATTGGGCACTTGGTAATCCAATTGAAGAAGTCAATGAAGCCCTCGCAGCATCAGCGCATATCACTACACTGGAATTTGTCAATCAGCGGTTAGTACCTAATGCCATCGAACCCCGTAGTTATAACAGTTCTTATAATCCCTATACAGAAAAATATACATTGTATACCAGCAGCCAGAATCCGCATTTGATCCGGTTGCTGATGTGCGCTTTTGTCCTGGGACTTCCTGAACATAAGGTCCGGGTGGTGAGTCCCGATGTTGGAGGAGGTTTTGGAAGCAAGATCTTCCATTATACAGAAGAAGCATTGCTCACCTGGTGCTCCTCGAAAATCGGCAGACCCGTAAAATGGACCGCAGAAAGAAGTGAGAGTTTTGTACTTGACGCGCACGGACGCGATCATATAACAAAAGCCGAAATGGGATTTGATGCAGATGGAAAGATCACTGCGCTACGCGTAAAAACTTTTGCAAATCTCGGCGCTTACCTTTCCACATTTGGCTCATGCACACCAACATACCTTCACGGCACATTAATGCAGGGATTGTATACAACACCGAAGATTAATGTAGATGTAACCGGTGTTTTCACTCATACCACAGCAGTTGATGCATATCGTGGAGCCGGCCGGCCTGAAGCCACTTATATATTGGAAAGATTAATCAGTCTGGCTGCATTGGAAATGAATATCGACCCGGCTGATCTTCGATTTAAAAACTTTATTCCGCCGTTTGATGGAGTTGACCAACCCGGATACCAAACCCAGGTTGCCCTGCAATATGATAGTGGAAATTATGAAGGCGTTTTAAAGATAGGCCTGGAGAAACTCGGTTATAGCGATGTTCGTCAAAAACAGAAAGAGGCTTCCAAAAATGGAAAACTGTTGGGAATTGGAATTTCAACCTATATCGAGGCATGCGGAATTGCACCATCGGCTGTTGTAGGTTCGCTTGGAGCGAGGGCTGGATTGTATGAATTAGGACATGTGCGCGTTCAACCTACCGGCAAAGTGAGTGTTTTTACTGGTGCTCATTCACATGGTCAGGGACATGAAACTACATTTGCCCAGGTAGTAGCGGACAAGCTTGGAATTTCCATGGATGATGTTCAATTAGAACATGGCGATTCTGATACGGCGGCTTTCGGTATGGGTACATATGGTTCGCGGAGTCTTGCAGTAGGTGGAACCGCCATAATGAAAAGCATAGATAAGATTGTTGAAAAAGGTAAAAAGATCGCCGCACATACGCTTGAAGCCAGTGCTGATGATATTGATTTTGCATCCGGTAAATTCACTGTAAGAGGGACAGATAAATCGGTGAGTTTTGGTGATGTTGCCCTCACCGCTTATGTTCCGCATGTTTATCCGAAAGACCTGGAACCCGGTCTTGATTTCAGCAGTTTTTACGATCCTGCCAATTTCACATATCCATTCGGATGCCATATCGCAGTGGTGGAAGTTGATAAGGAAACCGGCAAGGTTTCCCTGAAACGTTTTATTTCTGTTGATGATGTTGGAAATATTATTAACCCGATGATTGTTGATGGACAAATTCATGGAGGTGTGGTACAGGGAATTGGACAAGCGCTGTATGAAGGAGCCGAATACGATGAACACGGACAATTAACAAATGCCTCATACATGAATTACTGCATGCCCAGGGCAGATGATGTTCCGATGATTGAAACAGCAACTCAAATTACCCCTTGTCCGCATAATCCACTTGGTGTTAAAGGTGCAGGTGAAGCAGGCACTATCGGTTCTACACCGGCAGTGGTGAACGCCGTGATCGATGCACTGTGGAGTGGTGGTCATAAGGTGAAAGACATCAGGATGCCATTGACCTCAGAAAGAGTGTGGACCGCTATGCAGTTATAAAAAAATCTATTCAACTTATCAATTATTGATATGATACCAGCAGCATTTGAATTCCAGAAAGCAAGATCGATCGATGAAGCTGTTGCAGCTATATCAGGCACAGATGGAAAAATTCTGGCCGGTGGGCATAGCCTGATCCCTGCATTGAAGCTCAGGCTGAGCCATCCTACTAAACTTGTTGACATTTCCGGCATTCCCCATTTAAAAGGAATCCAGGAAAAAAACGGAGAGATCATCATAGGATCTGCCTGCACCCATGCGGAAATTTCCAGCCATCAGCTGATCCGTGAGAAACTACCGTTCATGGCTAGGGGCGCTTCGCTGATCGGGGATCCGCAAGTCAGAAACTATGGTACAATCGGGGGCAGTCTCGCTCATGCTGATCCTGCGGCCGACTGGCCTGCAATGGTTCTGGCAGCAGAGGCTGATATTGAAGTGCAGGGACCACAGGGAAAAAGAAAAATTAAAGCAAAAGATTTCTTTACCGGCTTTTTCTCTATTGCCCTTCATGAACATGAACTGATTACAGCAATACATATTCCCATACCACCACCGGGAACAAAGACTTCCTATCAGAAATTCATACAGCCTGCTTCAAGGTTTGCTATAGTTGGTTGTGCCGTTATGAGGTTTCCCGATGGAAGGACAACAATTGCTTTCACAGGTGTTTCAGATCATGCGTTCAGGGATTATCCTGCTGAACAATTTGTATCGGGCAAGGAACTGACGCCAAGCGCTATTCATGCTGCAGCAGAAGCAGCAATGGTAGATATAAGGATTGCCGGCGATAGTTATGCCTCTCCGGTGTACAGGAACCATCTTGCAAAAGTCTATTTGAAGAAAGCATTGCAGGAAGTATCCTGAAACGTTCTATGATAACATTGAACGACATAAAAAGAATGCTGCAGGAACAAGGCTACATCGCTGATGATACTGTAGCTATGTCTGTATTTCTTTCCCTGCAATTGAATAAGCCATTGCTGATTGAAGGTCCGGCTGGTGTGGGTAAAACTGAAATCGCTAAAGTGATGGCCAAAGCACTCAACACCGACCTCATCAGGCTTCAATGTTATGAAGGCCTGGATGCCAACCATGCTTTATACGAATGGAACTACCAGCGTCAGTTACTCCACCTGAAGATGGTGGAACATAATAGCCAGCCGCTGGAAGAAAAAGAAAAAACCATTTTCAACGACAGTTTTCTCATGAAACGGCCGTTGCTGCAGGCGATAACACATGATAAAAAACCTGTTCTGCTGATCGATGAAATTGATCGTTCTGATGAAGAGTTTGAAAGTTTCCTGCTCGAAGTGTTGAGCGACTGGCAGATCACCATTCCGGAAACTGGTACAATTAAAGCCAGTTTCATTCCACAGGTTATACTAACTGGGAACCGTACACGAGAACTTAGCGATGCTTTGAGAAGGCGATGTATGTATTTATATATCGATTATCCCGATTTTAATAAAGAGTGGCAGGTTGTAAAAACCAGGGTGCCGGAAATCGATGCAAAACTCGCAGAACAAATAACCAGGTTCATGCAGGAATTGCGGTTAATAAAACTGGAGAAAGTTCCAGGTTTATCAGAAACGCTGGACTGGGCAATGGCTTTATCTTCACTACATATTGACCATCTCGATAAATTAATCATTGAACAAACCCTCGGACTTGTAATAAAAGACTGGCGCGACAGTCGCCTCGTACAACTTTCATTAAGCGAACTCCTGGAAAAAACAGGGGTCATTTCAAAAGTTGAATCATTATGATCTCCCGGCTTGGATCTATTTCCGCCAATATTGTCCAGTTTTGCAGGTTTCTCCGGACAAGGGGCTATACAATAGGTACAGAGGAAGAAATCACTTCACTTAATGCGCTGCACCATATTGATCTTGCTAATCCGGATGAGTTTCTTCTCGCAATGAAGGCCACACTATGCAAGAGTAAAAAGCAACTGAATGAATTCGATGAATTATTTTTCACTTACTGGAAGGAGCTGAAAAAAGCAGTGGACTCAAAACTTAAAGAGGAAAAAACACTTAAAAAAAATGCAGCTTCTCCCAATGAACAGTTCAAATCCCTCAGTTCATGGTTGAAGGGCAACCAAAATAATGAAACCCTGGAAACTGCCAGCTACAGTAGTTTTGAAAGCCTTTCAAGAAAAGATTTTTCCACGGTTCCGGATGATGAGATTGACGAACTCATGAAATGCATGAAATCACTATCGCGTCAACTCGCCGCCAGGGTTAAAAGGAGGTATGAAAAAACTTCGAACAGGAACCTGCCCGACCTCCGGCTCACGTTAAGAAAAAATCTTCGAAGAGGTGGTGAATTAATGGATATTGTTTACAGGAAACCAAAAAAAAACAGGGTAAAAATTGTGATACTCTGCGATGTAAGTCGATCCATGGAACTTTATTCGGCATTCCTGTTACAGTTCATGTATGCTTTTCAGAAAGTATATAGCAGGGTGGAAACATTTGCTTTCAGTACATCATTGGTACGAATAACGTCAATGATGAAAGAAAATAATTTCAGGGATGTATTGGAGATATTAAGTAAAGAAAGCAGCGGTTGGCATGGTGGCACAAGGATTGGCGAGAGCCTCGAAACATTTTCGCGTGAGTATGCGGAAAAATTGTTAGACAGGAAAACAATAGTGATCATTTTAAGTGATGGATGGGATACTGGTGATATTGAAATGCTGAGAAGAAATATGGAAAACATACACAACCGTGCTGCGAAATTGATCTGGCTTAATCCTCTTGCAGGCTATGAAGCCTTTCAGCCAGAGGTTTCCGGAATTAAAGTGGCTATGCCATTTATTGATGTCTTCGCTCCTGCACACAATGCAGCAAGCCTGAGGAAGATTTTTCAACTTGGCGTTGCCAACCTGAAAAAATCTTAAATGTGGTTAATTTGATTAGTGTGGGAATGTGGTAGTAAAATTATTAATTGGAAAATTACAATTGTCGCATTCTCTCGTCTCTCGCATCTAGTCTCACAACCAACAACAAACAACTAACAACCAACTAATGCCTCGCTCCTTTCCTGATCTTAAAAATGTGTAGCACATAAGGGAATATCGCATCCATGCTTTCTTCAACTCCACGTGGAGATCCTGGCAGAGTAATGACCAGCGTTTCTTTAATAAAACCGGCAACACCGCGCGACAACATCGCTAACGGAGTTCTTTCCTGCCCATAAGCACGGGCAGCTTCCATTATTCCGGGAATTAGAGTGTCGATAAGAGGAGTAATTGCTTCTGGTGTTACATCATAAATAGAAAGACCAGTACCACCAGTATAAATTAAAAGATCAACACCTGAATCACTATATTGAATGGCCCTGGATCTGATGGCTTCAATGTCATCAGGGATAATATCATGATGTTCAGGCTTTATGTTATATCGTGAAAGTTTATTGACAATGGTAACCCCTGAACGATCTTCCGCTTTGCCTTTTGAAACACCATCTGAACAAACCACAACGGCACAACGAAAACCTTCAGGCGTTTCAATAACGATATCTGATTTTCCTCCTTTTTTATTTCCTAGCCTGATATTTTCTATTTCAATGCCCTTGTCAATCGGTTTCAACATATCATACATCGTCAATGCAGTTATAGCAGCACCATGCATGGCCTCCACTTCAACTCCTGTCTTATAAATAGTGTGTACCTCCACAGTAATGTGAATAGCAAGTTCATCAATCTGATGCGTGATAGCCGTATATTCAACAGGAAGCGGGTGACAATCCGGAATGACGTCACTGGTTTTTTTCACCGCCAATAATCCGGCAGCTCTTGAAAACTCAAATACATCGCCTTTTGGAACAGCGCGTTGCCTTATTGCTTCTATCGTCTCAGGTTTTGAAACACGCAATGTTGCATGGGCAATAGCTATCCTGAGTGTATTTTGTTTGCCCGTAATATTTACCATTATTAAAATTTACCGGAGCGCCTTTACCTGTGATGGCAGGATGGCTGCTGCCTTTGATCCCCAGCTGTTTCTGACATAATTAAAGACATCGGAAATTTGTTCGTCCGACAGATAATCCTGAGCTGGCATGAGTGAATTATATTTCTTTCCGTTCACAACGATCTCTCCTTCCATTCCTTTCAAAACAGTATTGATCAATATTTTTGCATCCTTCTTCAGATAATCCGATTTCGCCAATGGCGGAAATACATCAGGCATACCTTCTCCATTTTCCATATGGCAATTTTGGCAGCTCGTTGTATATACGTCCTTCCCCCTTTCGATACTGGCTTTCAAATCAAAACTCTGATTAGTCCGGGAATCAATAAATGCAGATGAAATGCAGAACAATACCGTAATAAATAACAACAATATTCCAGTCTTCATATAAAATTCTTTATTTCAATTGGATTTTATCTTATCCAATATTCTTAATATCAAATGGCAATCTTCGGATACGCTTGCCCGTTGCCGAGAAAATTGCATTAGTAAGCGCCGGTGCAAATGGAGGAAGTCCGGGTTCACCTGCACCTTTGATCACTGGCCCACCGTTGGCAAGGATATGCACTTCCACTTCGGGCATTTCATTTATCCTTATAATCGGGTTATCATTAAAATTAGATTGCACCGTTCCTCCATTATTGAAAGTGATGCCTCCTTTAATTGCAGCCGTTAATGCCATAACAATAGCACCTTCCACCTGTGCCTTTACGTTATCGGGATTCACTACGGTTCCCATATCAATTACGGAATATATCTTTTCAATTTTGACGCCTTTCTCTTGTTTGGAAACAACAACCACATTACCACTCAGACCGGGAAAAAATTCATATTGTGCAACACCTCTTCCCCATCCTGCCGGCAACGGCTTATCCCATCCTGATACTTCTTTCAGTTTAAGCAAAACCTTTTTTGCATCGCTATCTTTCGTCATCATTTCCAGCCGGTATTGTAAAGGATCCTTACCCGCTTTCACTGCCATCTCATCAATAAATGATTCATGAGAAAAAGCAAGCGTAGTGCTGGTTACTGCCCTCCAGGCGAATACAGGAATAATGCAGTCCACAAATACAAAAGAATTTTTCATATTGGGGATCTCATACTTCTGACCACTAATACCTTCCACCATCGTGTCATCAATTTTCGCAGGATCATAATCCTTCTTCATTGTTGCATCAATTGCGGAAGAAATAACCTTATGCTGAAATGCCACAGGTTTTCCGTCCGATCCAAGTCCGGCTTTCATTGCTGAAAATGTGGGCGGCCTGAAAGGTCCCTGTTTGGTATCGTCTTCTCTTGTCCAGATAACTTTAACTGGTTTGCCTGTTTTTTTAGAAAGATCAACGGCTTCATAAACGAAATCATTCAACAGTCTTCTGCCAAATCCACCACCAATAAAACTTGTGGTTAATTTCAGGTTCTCAGCCGGAATTGCATAGTGCTTTGAAATTTCATCTACCAGTCCACCTGGTACCTGGGTTGAAGTCCATACATCCAGTTTATTATTGTCATGCCAGGATGCGAGGCAATTCATTGGTTCGATAGGCGAATGGGAAACATAAGGCGTTTCATAAAATGCTTCCAATTTTACCGGTGCAGAAGCAAAAGCTTTATCGAAATCTCCGGTAGGCTTATCTGGTATGCCATCTTTAACGGAAACATTCCTCAACAACTGGTCGAAAGATTTAGAATTGAATGTTCCATTGTTGCCGTTATCCCATTTTACTTTCAAAGCTTTTCTTCCCTGCAGTGCTGCCCAATAATTTGTGGCCACTACTCCAACACCCTGATATGTGTACTTTCCAAATATTCTGTCACAAGGATATACACCAATCACTCCGGCTACTTTTTTCGCAGCGGTATCATCAAAGCTTACCATTTTTCCTCCAAAAACAGGACTGCGTTCTACAGATGCATATACCATTCCCGGAACTTCTGCATCGATCCCATAAACTGCTTTACCGGATGATTTAAGTGGCACATCAGGTCGTGCAATAGATTTTCCCAGCAGTTTGAAATCTTTCGGATCTTTTAGTTTCGGTTCTTTTGGAACATCAAGCTTTGATGCTTTTTCTGCCAGTTCTCCATAACCAGCGCTTTTACCGGTTGGACGGTGAAGGATCTTTCCCTGGTCAGCATAACATTCTGTCACCGGAACATTCCAGGCATCAGCACCTGCTTTCAATAACATTTCTTTTGCGGATGCTCCAACTTTCCTCATGTCATTATAACTACCTCTTACGGAAAAACTTCCACCTGCCCATTGTGAAGGTCCAAATATTTTTTGTC
>Ga0207691_10007660_pt1 | contig 10392 bp, 8 predicted proteins | sample KBSM13metaG_FD_184327 | JGI IMG/M metagenome (GOLD analysis project Ga0207691, IMG submission 184327) | Miscanthus rhizosphere microbial communities from Kellogg Biological Station, Michigan, USA - KBS M1-3 metaG (SPAdes) (version 2) | ecosystem: Host-associated > Plants > Roots > Rhizosphere >... | reverse complement strand
GAGGTGCGCAGCACGAGGGCGAGGACGGTCTGGGGCGCATCGCGCGGGACCTCGCGCACTTCGAGGAGGCGCGCGGGATCGAGACCGCCCAGGATGCGATCGGTCTCGGCGACCGTCTCGTCGAGGACGCGGCGCAGCTCGGCGCGCGGCTGGGGGCCCCGCTCCGCGAACTCCGCCTTCCGGTCGCGCTCGTAGGCGGTGCCCCCCACGACCCGCCCCACGAAATGCCGGTTTGACCCGCACACGTGCAGGACCAGGTTCCCGATCGCGTTGCTCTCCGGGTGCGGCCGCCACCAGACCTGGGCGTCGTCGAGGCGACCGAGGCAGGCGCGTACCTGGTCGGGAAAGCCCGTCACGAGCCGGCGCCGGGCCTCTTCGATCACGGCCGCGCCGAGGGCGGCGGCCCCGTCGGTCACAGCCCGACCCACTCCAGTCCGCCCATCGCGTATTGCTTGATCTCCGCCTCGTGCTTGCGGAAGAGCGCGATGTTGGCGGCCGGGACCTCCGGCGTCGGCGCGCCCTCGCTTCCGGGTGCCGGAGACGCCTTGGCCGCCTCCGACGCCCAGAGTGTCTTGTAGACCTGCTGGATCAGGAAGCGGTACTCGTCGTCGCTCATGCCCACGTCGGCCAGGGCCTGCGCCTGGGCCAGCCGCACCTCGCCGAGCACGCTCAGGCCGCTCGTGACGTCGCTGAAATCGGCCTGCTTCTTCTTGTTCAGGGCCTCGAGCTGGTCCTTGTGCTTCGCGTAGACCTCGAACACGCGTCGCCGGATCTCGAGGAACTTGAGCAGGCGGTCCTCGCGCACGATCCCGTCCGCGGGCTCCGTGAAGGGCACCGCGTTCGCCTTCTTCTTGAGCTCTTCGATCTGCGTCTCGCGGCCGGTGAACTGCTCGGCCTTGCCCTTCGCCCACCAGAGGCCGCCGAAGACGACGGCGGCCAGCATCACGCCGCCCACCACGACGGCGATCCCGCATCCGATCGCGACCTTCGCTCCCGTGCCCAAAGTCCCTCCCGCGGGCCATCGACCCCGGCCCGGCGAATGTTAACGGATCGCGGTTGCGCCCGCGACGCGCTATCATGGTCGGTCGGACGGATAACCAAGGAGGCGGACGTGGAACCCACGTGGCACGACGGTCTGAGCCGAACGGCCCTGGTGGAGCTCGTGGAAGCGCTCCTCCTGGCGATGGACAAGTCCGTCCCCCGCCTCGACGCCATCGCCCACCACCTCTCGCTCATGAGCCAGCAGGGCGAGGAGCAGGAGGTCCTGGGCGGCATCAGCGACCAGATCGCGGACATCGGCGACGAGCTCTACGCGGCCAGCGACCGCGAGAAGCTGCGTGAGTGGGGCAACGAGATCGACATGCCGGAGAAGGCCCACTGAGCGAGCGGCGCAGCGTCGGTCTCGTCTCGCTGGGCTGTCCCAAGAACCTCGTCGACAGCGAGGTCATGCTGGGCCGCCTGCGCGACCGCGGGTACGACCTCGTGGCGGACGCCCATCAGGCGGACGTCATCGTGGTCAACACCTGCGCCTTCATCGACCGCGCCAAGCAGGAATCCGTCGACACCATCCTGGAGATGGCGAAGGAGAAGGAGACCGGCCGCGCCCAGCGCCTCGTGGTCACGGGCTGCCTGAGCCAGCGCTACGACGCCGAGCTGCGCCGCGAGATCCCCGAGATCGACGCGACCCTGGGCACGGGCCAGGTCGACGACATCGTGAAGGCGGTGGAAGGGGACGCCTCCGTGGACGCGAGCGAGGCCCCGACCTGGGTCTACGACCACGCCGCCCCGCGCATCCTCTCCACCCCGCCCTGGCTCGCGTACGTCAAGATCAGCGAAGGCTGCGACTACACCTGCAGCTTCTGCATCATTCCGACCCTCCGCGGGCGCCACCGCAGCCGCAACATCGAGGACATCGTGGCGGAGGTGCGCGGCCTCGCCGCGCGCGGGGTGAAGGAGATCGTGCTCGTGGCCCAGGACTCGACGCGCTACGGGCTGGACCACGGCCTGCGCGACGGCCTGGCCTACCTGCTGCGCCGTCTCGGACGCACCTCTGGCATCCGCTGGATCCGCGTCATGTACGCCTACCCGGCCACTCTCACCGACCCCATCCTCGACGCCATGGCGTCCGAGGAGAAGGTGGTCAAATACGTCGACATCCCGCTCCAGCACGCGAGCGACGCCGTGCTGCGCCGGATGAAGCGGCCCACGGGACGCGGCAACCTGCTGGGGATGATCGAGCGCATCCGCGCCCGCGTCCCCGGGGTGGCCATCCGGACCTCGTTCATCGTGGGCTTCCCTGGAGAGACGGATGCGGATTTCCAGGAGCTGCTCGATTTCGTGGAAGCGGCGCGTTTCGACAACGTCGGTGTCTTCACGTATTCGGACGAGGAAGGGACGAGCTCCTTCGACCTCGACGCGCGCGTCGCGCCCGGGGTGAAGGAGAAGCGCCGGCGCCGCCTCATGGCGGCGCAGAAGCGGATCGCGACGCGCCGGAACCGGAAGCGGATCGGCGAGCGTTTCGAGGTGCTGGTCGAGGGCGTACATCCCGAGAGCGACTTCCTGCTCCGCGGCCGTGCCGCGGCCCAGGCGCCGGACATCGACGGGATGATCGTCATCGCCGACGGCGTGGCCGCGCCGGGGACGTTCGTGGCGTGCGAGGTGACGGAGGCGCATCCCTACGATCTCGTGGTGCGCATCGTCGACGGGGAACGGGCGACTGGCCCCGTCAATCTCCCCGCGCACTCCGCCGTCTTCCCGTGACCGGCGTCACTCGCGCGCGGTAGGGATCCCCGCGGGCGGCCTCGCCGCTCTAACATCGATACGGACCTTACTCGTGGAAACAAGCGAGCCCCTTCGGGGAACTCTCTCGGAAGGTGCGCTGGCGCCGCTCCTGGGCCGGCTCCAGCGGGCGCGCGCGACGGGCTGGCTGCGGGTGAGCGGAGTGACCCTCCGCAGCGGCATCCCCTCCGTGACGCGTCTCGGCCTGAAGCTGCAGGACGGCCACGTAATCGCGGTGGAAGCCGACGACGATCCGCTGCGGCCGCTGCCCCCTGATCTGGCGGAGCGGGCGACGGTGGGCCTCACGCGCATCGTCGCCTGTCGCGACGCCGTCCAGAGCTGGGACCCGGCCACGGAGTCCGCGAGCCTCGAGTCGTCGTCGCCCCTGCTGGCCGCGCTCGCGATCCGCGCCGTCGATCGCCTCGAGGCGAGCGTGGTGGAGGGAGCGCTTGGCGACACCGACCGCCGCCTGGTCGCGGGCACGGCGGGGGAGGCGGGCCAGGCCGCGCTCACCTCGGGGCATCGCGCGCTGCTGGCGCGCGTGCTTCCCGAGGTGAAGGCGGGCGAGCTCATCCGCCTGGGAGGGGACGCCGCAGCGCGTGAGCTGCTCGGGCTCCTGTGCGCGGGCGTGCTCGACTGGGCGCCGGCGCCCGCACAATCGTCCGCCCCCGACCGCCCCGCCGCGCCCACGCCGGCCCGCGATTCCGTTCGCCCGCCCACGGGGACGAGCGCGGCGTACCGCTCGATGCCCAGCCCCGCGGCGGCCAAGCCCGCGGCGAAGCCGGCCGTCAGCAAGCCGGCGGCCGTTCCTCCCGCTGCGCCCAGGCCCGTACCCACGGACGAGATGCGCCGCGATATCGAGCAGGCCCACTCCGCCCTCCGCGGGGCCAACCACTTCGCCGTACTCGGCCTCACCGTGAGCGCGTCCGAAGACGAGGTCCGGCAGGCCTTCGCCCGGCTTGCCCGCCGCTATCATCCCGACGCGCAGCGCGATCCCGCCCTCCAGGACCTGCGTACGAAGCTGAACGACGTTTTCGTCGCCGTCGGCAACGCCTATGCGGTGCTCAAGGACTCCGCGGCGCGGGACCGGTACGAGCGCTCGATGAGCCTGCGCACGGCCGCCCCCCGGGTTTCGGCGGCCGCCCGCGAAGCCGCCGCCTACGTGTCCTCGGCCGCGAGCCGGGCCGATGAACCCCTCGAGGCGCGGCTGCTGCGCGCGGAGGAAGCGCTCGACGCCCAACAGCCGTGGGAGGCCATCCGGATCCTCGAGGAGACGGTGGCGGCGGCGGGAGGCGCGCTCAAGCGCCAGGCCCAGGTGCTGCTCGGCCGCGCCTACGCGGACCGGGAGCGCCCGCGCGAGGCGGAGAAGGTCCTGCTCGACGTCCTCCAGGCCGATCCGCTTTGTGTGCCCGCCTGCCTGCTGCTCGGCCGCATCTACCGGGAGCGAGGGATGGCCAAGCGGGCCCGCGGCATGTACGAGAAGGCCCTGGAGATCGACCCCGAACAGGTCGAGGCTCTGCGCGAGCTGGCCACTCTCGCGAGCGAGCCCTCTCCGCCCCCGGCCGGCGGGTCGCTGTTCTCGCGCCTCCGCGATCGCCACTGACCCTCGGCGGACGCCCGCGCCCGGGGCGATTTGAGGCCCCGTTGTCGCTCTCGACTCCGGGTTCGGGGCCCTGTCGGCACCGCGCCGGCACGGCGGCGCCCTCACGTTCCAAGCTCCTGAAAGACGGCAAGATGCAGCCTCTTTCCCGGCGAAAGGCCGGCATTTCACCCTTGCTTCCCGTGCAAGAGGCTGTTATCCTTACTGTTCCAGCTCGGGGTGGTGCACCAGAGTGGGCTCGCCCCCACTCTTTTTTGTTGGAGCGGGACAGCCTGAAGGAGCAGGGAGCAAAGGGAATCGTTCACAGCGTCGCCGAACGGGTGACTTCTGGTCGGGGGTTCGAGCTGGTGGATGTCGAGGTCAAACGTGAACGCGGGGGCCATTTCGTGCGCCTCTACGTCGACAAGGAAGGCGGGATCGGACTGGACGAGCTGCAATCCGTCTCGGAAGAGGTTTCCGCCATCCTCGACGCCGAGGACCCGATCGACAGCACCTATACCCTCGAGGTCTCTTCGCCCGGGCTGGACCGGCCGCTCAAGAGCGAGGCGGACTACCGCCGCTTCGTGGGGCGGCTGGTGAAGCTCTCGAGCTACGAGCCGTGGGAGGGCCGCCGCCACTGGACGGGCCGCCTGCAGTCGGTGGAGGACGGCGAGATCACCGTCACGCTCGAGAAGGAGAAGGGGACGACGGCGCGCATTCCCCTCGAGAAAATCGCGCACGGCCGCCTGGAAGTGGAGTTCAAGTAAGGCCCATGGCGAATCAATTACGGCAGCAAATCGAGCAGATCTCCCGGGAGAAGAACATCAACCCGGACGTCATCATCGCCGCCATCGAGGACGCGATCCTCACCGCGTCGAAGAAGTACTACAAGAACAACGAGGACCTCCGCAGCCGCTTCAACAACGAGACGGGCCAGATCGAGGTCTTCGCCGTCCGCCAGATCGTGGAGACGGTGGAGATCCCGGAGACCCAGATCAGCCTGGAAGAGGCGCAGAAGCTCATTCCGGAGGCCGAAGTCGGCCAGGAGATCGAGTTCCCGAAGCCGACGGACATCCTCGGCCGCATCGCGGCCCAGACCGCGAAGCAGGTCATCTTCCAGAAGGTCCGGGAAGCGGAGCGGGACAACGTCTTCTCCGAGTACTCCGGCCGCGTCGGCGAGGTGATCAACGGGATCATCAAGCGCCAGGAGATGGGCGACTTCGTCGTCGACCTCGGGCGCGCGGAGGCGCTGCTCCCGCGCAAGGAGCAGAGCCGGGCCGAGACCTACCAGACGGGCGACCGCGTCCGCGTGGCCATCGTCAAGGTCCTGAAGTCCGCGAAGGGCCCGCAGGTCGTGGTCAGCCGTACGGATCCGGCCCTGCTCATCAAGCTCTTCGAGATGGAGGTGCCCGAGATCTACGACGGCACCGTCCAGATCCGGGGCTGCGTGCGCGAGGCGGGGGAGCGGGCCAAGGTCGCGGTCGTCTCGCGGGAGAAGGACGTCGATCCCGTGGGCGCCTGCGTCGGCATGAAGGGCACGCGCGTGCAGTCCATCATCCGTGAGCTGCGCGGCGAGAAGATCGACATCGTCGAGTGGAACGACGACGCCACGACGTTCGTGATCAATGCCCTCTCCCCGGCCAAGGTGAGCCGCGTCAGCATCCTCGACGAGGAGCAGCGGATCATGGAGGTCGTGGTCGAGGACAAGCAGCTGAGCCTCGCCATCGGCAAGAAGGGCCAGAACGTGCGCCTGGCCGCCAAGCTGGTGGGCTGGCGCATCGACATCAAGAGCGAGGAGGAGAAGCGCCAGGAAGTCGAGGCCGAGATGGCGCGCATGCAGCGCATCGTCGAGGAGCTGCGCTCGCTCGAGCCGCACGGGGTGAGCGACAAGGTCGCGCAGAGCCTGATCGACGCGGGCGTGGCCGGGCTCTCCCACATCCTCGAGATGACGGACGAGGACCTGCAGCAGGTCGAAGGCGTCGGCCCCAAGACGGCGGAGAAGATCCGCGAGGCCGCCACCACCGCCAAGGCGGAATGGGACAAGAAGGACGCGGAGGAAGCGGCGCGGGCCGAGGCCGAGCGCGTCGAGTCGGAGCGGCTGGCCGCCGAGCAGGCGGAAGAAGAGCGCCGTCTGGCCGAAGAGCAGGCCCAGGCCGAGCAGGCGGAGCAGGCCGAAACGGCCGAGACGGCCGAAACGGCCGCGCCGGAGAGCGCTTCCGAAGAGACGGCGGAACCCGCCACGCAGAGCGTGGCGGACGGGTCGCAAGGGGGTAAGGCGGATGGGGAACGTTAGGGTCTTCCAGCTCGCGAGGGATCTGAACCTCCCGAGCCAGGAAGTCATCGATCGCCTCAAGAAGCTGGGCGTGGACGCCAAGACGGCGTCCAGCTCGGTGGACGAGGACACGGCGGACAAGCTCAAGCGCGCGCTGAAGATCGACCTGCTCACGACGCGCAAGCGGCGCATCTACGGCAGCGAAGAAGACGAGGCCGAGCGCGAGCAGCAGGAGCAGGCCCTCGCGGCCAAGATCGCCGCCGAGCGCGAGGAGCGCGAGCGGGCCGCCGCCGCCGCCGCGGAAGCCGCCGCCGCCCGCAAGGCGGGCAAGGGCAAGAAGACCGAGAAGGAGCTCGAAGCCGAGCGCAAGGCCAAGGCGGCGGTCGCCGCCGACGAGCCGCCTCCCGCGTTGCTCCACGCCCCCGGCGCCCCCCGGCTGGCCCCCAAGGTCGCCGCGCCGCCGCCGCCGCCCGTGGACGAGTTCGAGGAAGAGCAGGAGGACGAGTCGCCGCAAGTAGAGGAAGAGACCGAGCCCGCATCCGCCGCGCCGGCCGCGTCCCCGGCCGTCTCGCATCCGGCAGCGACGAATCCCCAGCCGCCGGCGCCCGCGCCGGCCGCGGCTCCGCCCGTCCTGCGTGCGCCGGCCGCGCCGCCGCGCGTGACGGGCCCCGTGCGTCCGATCGCGCCGCCCGCGCCGCCGGCCCCTCCGGCCGCGCCCCCGGTGGCGGCGGCTCCGGCCCCCGCTCCCGCTCCGGCGCCCACGTCTGCTCCCGCGGCTCCGGCCGCGGGGACGGTGGCAGCGGCACGGCCGGCGCCGGCCGCCTCCGGCAGCCTGATCCCGCGCCAGGTGCGGCCCATCGCGCCGCCGCGTCCGATCCCGCCGCCGCGTCCGATTGGTCCGCATCCGACCGCCGCCACTCCCCATCCCGTGAACCCGGGCGCGCTGCCGCGCTCGCCGCACGCGGTCGCTCCGGGCGCACGTCCCGGGGGGTCCGCGCCCATGGGCGCGCGCCCGATGTCGCCGATCCCGGGACGGCCCGCGCCGCCGCCGATGAACCGGCCCGTCGGCCGTCCGGCGCCGCGCAAGACGGACCGCAAGCAGATCCTCCCGCCGCCGGTCAAGGACGAGCGTCCCGTCTACACGGGCCCGCCCCGCAAGATCACGCTCACCGAGGGCGTGACCGTGAAGGAGCTGGGCGAGAAGATGGAGGACGTCAAGAGCCGCGACATCATCAAGGCCCTCATCTCGCGCGGCATCATGGCCACGGTCAACCAGACCATGGACCCGCAGCTGGCCATCGACCTGTCCCGCGAGTTCGGCTACGAGGCGTCGATCCAGTCCTTCGAGGAAGAGGTCGTCCAGGTCCAGACCACCGACAGCAAGCCGGAGGACCTGGTGCCGCGCGCGCCCGTGGTCACGGTCATGGGCCACGTCGATCACGGCAAGACGTCGCTCCTCGACGCCATCCGCGAGACGTCGGTGGCGGCGGGCGAGGCCGGCGGCATCACCCAGCACATCGGCGCCTATCACGTCGACGTGGGCAACCGGAAGGTCGTCTTCCTCGACACTCCCGGTCACGAAGCGTTCACCCTGATGCGCGCACGCGGGGCGAAGGTGACGGACGTGGTCGTGCTCGTGGTCGCGGCCGACGACGGCGTCATGCCGCAGACGGTCGAGGCCATGGACCACGCCAAGGCCGCGGGCGTGCCCATCGTCGTCGCCGTGAACAAGATCGACAAGGCGGACGCGCAGCCGGACCGCGTGAAGCAGCAGCTCTCCGACCGCGGGCTCATGCCCGAGGAGTGGGGCGGCACCACCGTCTTCGTGAACGTGTCCGCCAAGAAGAAGCAGAACCTCGAGCAGCTCCTCGAGATGCTGCTCCTCGTGGCCGACCTGCAGGAGCTGAAGGCCAACCCCAAGAAGCCGGCGGTCGGGACCGTGCTCGAAGCGCGCCTCGACAAGGGCCGCGGGCCGGTGGCGACCATCCTCGTCCAGGACGGCACGCTCAAGGTCGGCGACACCATCGTCGCGGGCGCGGTGGCGGGCAAGGTCCGCGCCCTCAACGACGATCACGGCGAGCGTCTCAAGGAAGCCGGACCGGCCACGCCCGTCGAGATCCTCGGCTTGCAGACCCTGCCGGAGCCCGGGGACCAGCTCATGGTCGTCACCGACCAGCTCAAGGCCCAGTCCATCGTCCAGTTCCGCCAGCTCAAGCAGCGGGAGAAGGCGATGGCGGCCTCGTCCAAGATCCGCCTCGAGGACCTCGGCCGCGCGATCGCGGAAGGCCAGCTCCAGGAGCTGCCCCTCGTGATCAAGGCGGACGTGCAGGGCTCGGTGGAAGCGGTGACGGACCAGATCCTCAAGCTGCCCCAGGACAAGATCAAGCTGCGCGTGATCCGCTCCGGCGCGGGCGCGATCAGCGAGGGCGACGTCCTCCTGGCCGCCGCCTCCAACGCCGTCGTCATCGGCTTCAACGTCCGGCCGGAGCGCAAGGCCGCGGACGCGGCCGAGCGCGACAAGGTGGAGGTCCGCCTCTACACCGTCATCTACGACGCGGTCGAGGACATGAAGAAGGCCATGGAGGGCATGCTCGAGCCGACCATCCGCGAAGTGCGGCTGGGCGCGGCCGAGGTGCGCGACACCTTCAAGATCTCCAAGGTCGGCACCATCGCCGGGTCCTACGTGACCGACGGCAAGGTCAACCGCCAGGCCCAGGTGCGCCTCCTCCGCGACAACGTCGTGATCCACACGGGCAAGGTGTCTTCCCTCAAGCGATTCAAGGACGACGCGAGCGAGGTCAAGTCCGGCCTCGAGTGCGGCATCGGGATCGCGGGCTACAACGACGTCAAGCCGGGGGATGTCATCGAATTCTTCACCACCGAGAAGGTGAAAGAGACGCTGCAGTAGCGCCGGGCGCGGATCATTCGCCCCGAGCAGCGTCTCTTTCGCAAACGTTCGGCTCTACCTCATTGATTCAAAGGGGTCGCCTTCGGCGCCCCCCTTGCAACCCCCGGCGCTCCGCTGCGCCTTCGACATGGCTCCGCGTTCGAAACGCGCGGAAGCATGTTTTCGGGCGCGGTAACGGGATTACGGGGGCCGTAAGGCCAGACGGTCCCACCGCCGGCTAAGTCGTTGTCCTGCGGTGCCCCCATCGCGGCATCGTCTTTGCCAATGAAGAGCGCGGTGGTTGTTTTTGACTAGTAGCCACCGCCGCCGGGGAGGGTTGCTCGCGAGGGACGATCTTCTCCGGCGGATCTTTTCTCTCCTGACGCACCCATTGGCCGCGGCCCTAGAATAGGTCCATGGTCATCGGCCTCCTCACCCTGGACCTGCATTTCCCCGGGGCCCGCTCCCTGAAGGACAAGCGCCAGGCCCTGCGCAGCCTGGAGACGAAGCTCCGCAACCGGTTCAACGTCGCGGTGGCGGAAGTGGAGCACCAGGACCTGTGGCAGCGCGCGCGCCTGGCCGTCGTCTCCGTGAACACGGACCACAGCCATCTCGAGTCGACTCTCCAGAGCGCGGCCGGCGAAGCGGAGAACGCGCGGGACATCCAGGTCCTCGACGTCAACACGGAGATCCTGTGAGCCGGCGTACGGCAAGGCTGGGCGAGGAGATCCGCGAAGAGGTGGCCTTGCTCATCGTGAGCGAGCTCAAGGACCCGCGCATCGGCTTCGTCACCGTCACGCGCGTCGAGGTCACTCCCGATCTCCGCACCGCGCGCGTGTACGTCGGCGTCCTGGGGACGGAGAAGCAGCGGCAGGC
>Ga0207691_10007654_pt1 | contig 10396 bp, 11 predicted proteins | sample KBSM13metaG_FD_184327 | JGI IMG/M metagenome (GOLD analysis project Ga0207691, IMG submission 184327) | Miscanthus rhizosphere microbial communities from Kellogg Biological Station, Michigan, USA - KBS M1-3 metaG (SPAdes) (version 2) | ecosystem: Host-associated > Plants > Roots > Rhizosphere >... | reverse complement strand
CAACGCGCCCGCGGTCTCGTACATGGTCGGCGGCAAGCAGTACGTCGCGGTCGCGGCGGGCGGCAACACGCAGCTCGACTTCAAGCGCGGCAATACCGTCCTGGTCTTCTCCTTGCCGTGATCGGGTAAAACAGGCGCGACGTGAACGAAGGGAACGATCCTGACATTTCTTGCGGCGCGCCTGTTCGCTTTTGCCGTCTGCGCCACGGCAGCCTCCCCCTCCATCGCACAGGACACCGCGCCCGCCAAGGCGGCGGTGTGCGTGGCCTGCCATGGCCCAGCGGGCAAGTCGACCGATCCGATGTACCCGGTCCTGGCCGGGCAGACCTCGCGCTACCTCTACCTGCAGATGCGCGACTTCCAGGAAGGCCGGCGCGGCGATCCGCAGATGGGGCCGATGGCCAAGGACCTGACCCGCGACGAGATGCGCGAGATTTCCGACTACTTCGCCAAGCAGAAGCCGCCGGCGCAGACCTTCAAGGTCGACCCGGCCAAGGCCAAGCTCGGCCGGGCCAAGGCCGACGAGACCCTCTGCACGATGTGCCACCTCGGCGGCTTCGCCGGCCAGAACGAGATTCCGCGGGTCGCCGGCCAGCACTATGCCTACATCGTCAAGCAGCTCTCGGACTTCAAGGCGCGCAAGCGCACCAACGACGCCGGCAACATGACGAGCGTGGCGAACACGCTGAGCCCGGCGGACATCGACAATCTTGCGCACTACCTGGCCGGGCTCTGATGCGGCGAGCGCGATGGAGTCGCCGGTGACACGCGCGGCGACGCTCGATCGCGACGCGGCCGACCCCGGCGCAGGCCATGCCGCGGCAGCGACACCGATCCGCCAGCGCTACGACCGCGTCACCGCCTGGCTGCACTGGGCAATCGGGATCCTGCTGCTGGCCGAGATCGCCTTCGGCCTCGTCCTCGACGAGATCGCACCGCGCGGGACGCCGGCGCGCGCCGGGGTGATCAACCTGCACAAGTCGTTCGGCATCGTCCTCGGCATCCTGATCGTCGTGCGCATCGCCTGGCGCCTCGGCCACGCGGCGCCGCCGTGGCCGGCAACGATGTCGGCGCGGCGCCGGCGCGCCGCCGACCTCGGCCACGGCGCGCTCTACGTCTGCATGGTGGTGGCGCCGCTCAGCGGATACGTCGGCTCCAACTTCAGCAAGCACGGCGTGCGCTTCTTCGGCATGGCGCTCCCGCCGTGGGGACCCGACTCGCCGGCGGTCTATTCGTTCCTGGTCGGCCTGCACGACATCAGCTCCTACCTGCTGCTCGCCCTCGTCGTCGGCCATGTCGCGATGGCGCTGAAGCATGCCCTGATCGAGCGCGACGGCATCTTCGCGCGAATCGCGCCCTGACCCTCGACCCGCCGGCTGCGCGTCCACGCATGAGTTCCTCGCTACCCGGGCTTGTCCTCGCCGCCGCGCTCGCCGCGCCACTCGCCGTCGCCGCGGCACCGTTCGCCTTCGTTCCCAATGAAGGCTCGGGCTCGCTCAGCGTCATCGACACCGCGGTCGACCAGGTCGTCGCCGAGATCGACGTCGGCCAGAAGCCGCGCGGAACCGTGGTCTCGGCCGATGGCCGCACCGCCTACGTCAGCGACCAGCCGAACAGTGCGCTGGTGATCGTCGACCTGGCGACGCGCAAGCGCTCGGGGACGATCGCGGTCGGCGCGTCGCCCGAAGGCGTCAGCATCTCGCCCGACGGGCGCTGGGTCGCCACCGCGGTCGAGGAGACGAACGAGATCGTCTTCGTCGATGCGCGGACGAACGCGAAGTCGTTCGTGGTCAAGGTGCGGGGAAAGAACCCCGAGCACGCGGTCTTCTCTCCCGACGGCCGCTACGTGTTCGTCAGCGCCGAGGACGGCGAGGCGGTCGACGTCATCGACGTCGCCAAGCGGGCGCAGGTCGCCCAGGTGCCGGTCGGGGCGCGGCCGCGCGGCATCGTCTTCTCGGCCGACAGCAAGCGCGCCTACGTCGCGGCCGAGAACGCGAACGAGGTCTTCGTCATCGACGCGCAGGCGTTCAAGGTGCTCGCCAGGATCAAGGCCGGCCTGCGCAGCAACGGCGTCGCCCTGCATCCCGACGGCAAATGGCTGTACGTCTCGAACGGCGGCGATGCGACCGTGTCGGTCATCGACCTCGCATCGGCGGTCGCGATCGCGACGGTGCCGGTCGGCCAGCGGCCATGGAACATGGCGCTCACCCCCGACGGCAAGAAGCTCTACGTCGCCTGCGGTCGCTCGGGCAGTGTCTCGGTGATCGACACGGCCACGAACCAGAAGATCGCGGACATCGCCGTCGGCAAGCTGCCGTGGGGCGTCGTCATCCGGTAGCCGAGCGCGTCGAAGCACGGCAAGCGCTGTCCCGCCATCATTCGGGCGTTCCCATTTTCCGAGGGCAACGGCAATGGCTACCGTTCGCGAAGGCACCGCTCCGGTCCTGCTGGTCGTCGATGTGCAGGTCGGGGTCATGCGCGATGCCTGGGAGTCGCCGCGGGTGATCAGGAACGTCTGCCGCACGGTCGAGCGTGCCCGCGCCGAGGGCGTTCCGGTGCTCTGGGTGCAGCACTCGGACGCCGACCTGCCCGAGGGCAGCGATCGGTGGCAGCTGGTTCCGGAGCTGGTGCCGGCAGCAGGCGAGCCGATTCTGCACAAGCACTTCAACTCGTCCTTCGAGCAGACCCCCTTGGACGAGGAGCTGGCAAGGCTGGGTGCGACGCACGTCGTGCTGGCCGGAGCGGCGACGAACTGGTGCATCCGGGCAACGGCCTACGGCGCGCTCGAGCGCGGCTACGACGTCACCCTGGTCAAGGACGCGCACACCACGGAAACGATGGAGCTCGACGAGCGGGTGAAGATCGAGGCGGCCGACGTCGTGCAGGAGCTCAACATCGCGATGACCTGGCTCTCCTACCCTGGCCGCAAGAACGGCGCGGCCACGGCGGAGGAGCTCGACTTCGGCCGGCCCGGCGGCGGCCAGTAGGCTACGTGCTGTCGCGTTCCACCACCGAGAAGCCGAGATCGGCGATGCGCTCGTGCGCGGCCTCGCCCTCCAGGTGGGCCAGCAGCATCTGGCCGGCGCGAAGCCCCATCTCGCCGGCCCGCACCTGCATCGAGGTCAGGCGGGGCTCGATGCTGGCCGCGATCGGCAGGTCCGCAAAGCCCATGATCGCCAGGTCCCGCGGCACGGCGATGCGGCGCCGCGCGCACTCGAACAGCGCGCCCGCGGCAAGCATGTCGTTGCTGCAGAAGAGGGCGCGCGGCGGCGCGGCCGCGCCCATCAGCGCGGCCAACGCCGCGCCCGCATCGGCGGGGGACGAGGGCACGGCGAGCTGAGCGCTGGCGACGTCGCCCGCACCGGCGGCATGCGCTGCTTCGCGAAAACCCTGCAGTCGCGCCAGCGATCGATCGTCCGTGCCGCCGATGTAGGCCAGACGCGTGTGCCCCTTGCCCAACAGGTAGCGCGCCGCAGCCGACCCGGCCGCATGGTTCGAGAAGCCCACCAGCATGTGGATCGGACGATCGCTGAGGTCCCAGGTTTCCACCACCGGGATGGCCGCCCGCAGGATGCTGCTGCGCACCCCGCGCGCATGGTTCACGCCGGTCAGCACCAGGCCGTCGACACGCCGTCCCAGGAAGGCCTGCACCAGCGCGCTCTCTTCCTCCAGGCGGTAGTTCGTCTGCCCGAGCAGCAATTGATAGCGACGCGATGCCAGCGCCTGGGCCAGGCCGTCGATGGTGTCGGAGAAGATCGAGCTGTTGACCGTCGGCACGATCACGGCCACGGTGCGCGAGCGATTCGACGCCAGGCTGCCGGCCGTGAGGTTGGGGACGTAGCGCAGCCGCTCGATCGCCGCGCGCACCGCCCGCAACGTGGCCGGCGAGAGCTTGTCCGGCGCGTTCAACGCACGCGACACGGTGATCGCCGACACCCCGGCCGCGCGCGCCACGTCTTCCATGCGCACGCTGCCGAAGGGCGCCCTTCGCTTGCGTGGCGGTGGTGCAAAAGACATCGAGGAAGCGGGCGAGGGTTTAGCCGTGCTTGACAGTGATCCGGGCATCCACCAGCATGAATGTTAGCGCAACCATCGGACCGACCGCCAAGGCGGAAGTGAGAGGAACGACCCATGGCCGACATCGACGCCCAAGGCCTGGCGCAATACCGTCGCGACGGTTTCATCATCGTCGAGAGCCTGCTCGACGACCTGACGCGCCGACGCATGAAGCAGGTCCTGGCCGAGCTGATCGAGGGCGCACGGGCGGTGAGCGTGCACGACGATGTCTATGACCTCGAGCCGACGCACAGCGCCGCGCAGCCGCGCGTGCGGCGCATCAAGAAACCGCACCTGGTGCATCCGGTGTTTGCCGAGTTCATGCGCTCGCCGCGTCTGCTGGCCGTGCTGAGCGCCCTGCTCGGCCCGAGCGGCGTGCGGCTGCACGGCTCGAAGCTCAACCTCAAGGCCCCCGAGATCGGCTCGCCGGTGGAATGGCACCAGGACTGGGCCTTCTATCCGCACACCAACGACGACCTGCTGGCCGTGGGCGTGCTGCTCGACGATGCCACCGACCAGAACGGTCCGATGATGGTGCTGCCGGGCAGCCACCGCGGCCCCACCTTCGACCACCACGGCTCGGACGGCCGGTTCTGCGGCGCCATGGAGCCGGCGCGCGACGGGCTCGACTTTCGGCGTGCCCAGCCCTTGATCGCCCCCGCGGGGTCTTGCTCGTTCCACCATGTGCGGGCGGTGCACGGCTCGGCGCAGAACACGTCGGCGCACTCGCGCAACCTGCTGCTCTACGAGTTCGCCGCGGCCGATGCCTTCCCGCTGCTCGGCATCCCGGACTGGGACGACTTCAACGCCAGGTTGCTGGTCGGCGAGCCGACCGTGGTGCCGCGCAGCGTCGATTGCCCGATCCGCATGCCGCTGCCGCCGGCGGCGAACCAGGGCTCGATCTACGAGAACCAGACGGCGCTGCAGCGCCGCTACTTCGAACCGGCGCCGGTGGCCGTGCCCCGGCAGTCGACCTGAACGCATCCCAAGGAGACGACGACATGCCTGCATTTCCCAAGCGAGCGGCCCTGCTGGCCGCCCTGATGGCGCTGGCCTCGGGCGCACAAGCCCAGACCACCCTGACCTTCGGCGGCTCCGACGCGCTCGGCTCGATCCTGGACCGGCAGAACCTGCGCTTCACCGCCTGCGTCAACGACAAGGCCGGCGGCAAGCTGAAGGTCAATTTCATCCAGGGCGAGCAGCTCGGCAGCGACGTCCAGGTGATCGAGCAGACGATGCAGGGCTCGGTGCAGATCTACGGCGACGTCCTCGACTGGTATGCCAACTGGGTCAAGGACTACGCCATCCTGGCCTGGGGCTTCACCTTCCGCGACGCGGAGCACATGCAGAAGTTCCTCGACAGCCCCACCTATGCGGCGATGGCCGAGAAGCTGCGCAAGGAACAGGGCCTGCGCATCCTCGCCGCCGCGCCGACCCAGCCGCGCATCCTGTTCTCGAAGAAGGCGGTCGGGTCGCTGGCCGACCTCAACGGCGTGAAGATGCGGGTGCCCGAGATCAAGACCTACCTGACGCTCTGGGAGACGCTGGGCACGCGGCCGTCCCGGCTGGCCTGGGGCGAGATCTACCTCGGGCTCAAGACCGGCGTGGTCGAGGCCGCCGAAGGGCCGATCTCCTCGGCCTATGCCGCCAAGTTCCATGAGGCGGCGCCGAACGTCATCCGCACCGACCACCTCATGTCGTCGGCGCACATCACCATCAACGAGAAGGCCTTCACCTCTCTGCCGCCGGACATGCAGAAGCTCGTCACCGACTGCGCGGTCGAGGCGGTGCAGAACACCCGCAAGACGGCCCAGGCGGAAACCGAGGACGTGGTGCGCAAGATGGCAGCCGAAGGCGCGAAGGTCACCGCCATCGACAAGGCGCCGATCCAGGCGCGCGCCAGAGAAGGCGTCGCCAAGATGGAGAAGGACGGGGCGTGGTCCAGCGGCCTGTGGGAACAGATCCAGAAGCTGTAGCCGCATGCTGCCTCGCTACATGCGCCTGATCGAGCGCATCGGCACCGTCGAGCGCGGCCTGGGAATCGGGCTGATCCTGTACATGGTCGGCGCCATCACGGTGCAGGTGTTCACGCGCTATGCCCTCGGCCGGCCGATCGCCTGGGTCGAGGAATCGGCCACCTACGCCTTCATCTGGATGGCCTTCGTCGGCGCCAGTGTCGGGCTGAAGCAGGGCCGCCACATCCTCATCGCCACCTTCGGCGCGCACCTGCCGCCGCGCCTGGCCGCCGGCCTGCGGGCGCTGGTCTGGGCGCTGGTGCTGCTGACGCTGGTGGTGCTGGTGGTGCAGGGCTGGAAGGTGATGGGCGTCGAGGGTCGCTCGTCGACGATCTCGCTGCCGATCGAGCTGCCGCGCAGCTGGTTCTATTCGCTCCCCCTCACGCTTTCGGCGGCGTCGATGATCCTCACCTCGATGTATCTGCTGCTGGAGGACCTGCCGGTGATCGCCGGCCGGGCGCCGCCGCCGGGCCTGGGCGGCACGGCGCCCGGAACCGAGGCGGTGCCGCTATGACCCTGATCGTCCTGTTCGGCCTGTTCGCGCTGCTGGTGATCATCGAGGTGCCGGTGGCGTTCGCGATGGGGCTGGCCTCGATCGCGACCATCACCTTCACCCAGCCGATCCCGCTGTCGATCGTGGTGCAGCGCATGGGCACGGGGCTGGACAGCTTCGTGCTGATCGCCATCCCGCTGTTCGTGCTGGCCGGCCACCTGCTCAACCGCGCCGGCATCGCCGACCGCATCTTCGAGTTCGCCGCCGCGCTGGTGGGGCACGTTCGCGGCGGCCTGGCGCATGTCAACGTGGTGGCGAGCATGATCTTCGCCGGCATGAGCGGGGTCGCGCAGGCCGATGCCGCGGGCCTCGGCGTGGTCGAGGTGAACGCCATGCGCAAGGAGGGCTTCGATCCGGCCTTCGCGGCGGCCGTCAGCGCGGCCTCGGCGATCATCGGTCCGATCATTCCGCCTTCGGTGATCATGGTCGTCTACGCGGTGCTGGTGCAGGTCTCGGTGGCCGACCTGTTCCTCGCCGGCATCCTTCCGGGCGTCCTGATGGGCTTCGCCCTGATGGCGATGATCTACTGGCTGGTCGGCACCGGGCGGGTCGTCGCCCCGCCGACGCGAGCGATGTCGTATCCGCTCCTGGGCCGCACCTTCGTGCGTGCCCTGCCGGCACTGGCGGCGCCCATCCTGCTGACGGTGGGACTGCTCGCGGGCGTGGCGACGCCCACCGAGCTGGGCGCGTTGACGGTGGTCTACGCCGCGGGCCTGGGCTTCGTGCAGCGCGAGCTGACGGTCGCGGACCTGATCGGCGCGACGCGCGAGACCCTCGTCACCTGCGGCGTGCTGTGCTTCATCATCGCCTGCGCCGTGCCCTTCGGCTGGATCGTCGCCACCTCGCAGGCGCCGATGAAGCTGGCGGCACTGATGATGTCGATCTCGGACAACAAGTACGTGATCCTGGCGATCATCAACATCGCGCTGCTGATCATCGGCTGCTTCATGGAGACGACCGCGATCCTGCTCATCGCCACGCCGACCCTGTTCCCGACCATCGTCGCCCTCGGCATCGACCCGGTGCACTTCGGCATCATCCTGGTCGTCAACCTGCTGATCGGCACCCTGACGCCGCCCTTCGGCGTCATCCTCTTCATCATGATGGACATCGCCAAGATCAGCCTGGCGCGAATGTCACGCGCGGTGCTGCCGTTCTACCTGCCGCTGTTCCTGACGCTGATGGTCATCACCTACTGGGCCGACTTCGTGCTCGCGGTGCCGCGCTTCTTCGGAAAGGCCAACTGAGCGGCCCCGACCATGCAGCGCCTGGTGGTCTATCAATCGCTGTGGGCCATGGAGCAGCGTCGCCCCGACGGCTTCGAATGGTCTCTGGATCAGAAGCTGCAGATGATCCGCGACGCCGGCTTCGACGGCGCCGGAGTGCGTTTCTTCGACCGCGACTACGCCCGCCAGGTGACGCTGCGCCTTCGCGAATGGGGTCTGACCTGGCAGGCGCAGTGCTATCCGCAGTGCGTCGAAGACCTGATCCCGATCCTCGAGCATGTCGCCGAGTTCGGTGCCGACCACCTGAACCTGCAGGCCGACGTGCGCCCGCACACCGTCGCCGAATGCGTGCCGCTGATCGAGGGCTGGCGCCGCCTGGCGGCGGATGCCGGCGTGGCGCTGCATTTCGAGACGCACCGCGACCGCATGACCACCGACCTGTACTTCACGCTGCGGCTGCTGGATCGGTTTCCGGATCTGCGCCTGACAGGCGACCTGTCGCACTACGTCGTCGGTCGCGAATTCGCCTGGCCGGTCTCCGAAGAGAACCACCGCCTGATGCATCGCGTCATCGACAACTGCTGGGGCTTCCACGGCCGTGTCGCCAGTCGCGAGCAGATCCAGGTGCAGATCAGCTTCGCGCACCAGCGCGACTGGCTCGAGCTTTTCATGGGCTGGTGGGAGTACGGCCTTCGCAGCTGGCGGCGGCGCGCGCCGGCGGATGCGGTCCTGAGTTTCCTCTGCGAGCTCGGGCCCAAGGAATATGCGATGACCGGCCGCGACGGATACGAGCTGTCCGACCGCTGGGAAGAAGCGCAGCTGCTGATGCGTCTGGTGCGCGAGCTGTGGCGCAAGATCGAACGGCAAGAGGCGGTCCGACCCGCGTCCTGATCGCTGTCCGCCTTCGGGTGGCGACGCGAGGCCTGCCGGGACTAACCCGCGTCCTGGAAGCCCCCCGCCCGCAGCGTCAGCACCAGCGTATCCCGATGCCCGTAGCCCTCGATCGGCTGGATCGGCGTGCTCTCGTGGATCACCCGCGCATCGTCGAGCAGCAGGCAGGTCCATGGCGCCTGCATGGTGAAGCGCAGGCCGGTCGGGCCGTCGCTGTCGAAGACGCGGGTCTCGCCGCCCTTGATGCCTTCGCGTCCGACCAGGAGCACCGCCACCAGGTCGACGCCGTCGCGATGCGCGCCTTCCGGCGTCGGCCGGCCGATGCCGTCGGTGGTGTCGATCCGGAACTGGTGCGCCTCGAGGTACCAGGGCTGCGCGCCGCGCAGGCCCGAGGCGAGCCGGCCCATCGCCGGCAGCAGGGCGCTCCAGGCGGAACTGGCGATCACCGTCGGCTCGATCGGCTCGAACCAGCGCTCGAGGCCGCCGTGCAGGGCGTTGTATTCCACCGGCTGCCAGTGGGCGCGGTGCGGCGTCTGCTCGACGGCCTCGCCGCGGACGACGAAGCAGGAATGGCGGCGGCGCCGGTAGTGGCCGCCATCGCGCAGGTAGGTGTCGGGCGGGAGCTCGCCCCACGACGGCCGGATCGCGTCGAACGCCGTCAGCGGCGCCTGCACCAGCTCGGCGAAGCCTGCCGGTGCCAGCACCGCGTGTCCCTGCTCGGCGAGCGCCGCGGCGACCCGGCCGGGGGGCGTGATCGGCGCGGCGAAAGGTGCCTTCACCGGTAGCGCTCGCCCGCCAGCGCCGCCCCTTTCGCCAGCGCCGCGAGCTTGGCCTCGGCCACCTCGCGGCGCATCGGCGCCAGGCCGCAGTTGGTGCAGGCGATCAGCCGTTCCTTCGGCACGAACTGCAGGGCGCGGCCGATCGTCTCGGCGATCTCCTCCGGCGTCTCGATCGTGTCGGAGGCGACGTCGATGACGCCGACCATCACCTCCTTGCCTGCGAGCAGGCGCATCAGCTCGGGCGGCACGTGCGAGTGGAAGCACTCCAGCGACACCTGGTCGATGGCGCTCTTCGCAAGCGCCGGGAAGACCTGCTCGTACTGGCGCCACTCCTCGCCGAGCGTCGCCTTCCAGTCGACGTTGGCCTTGATGCCGTAGCCGTAGCAGATGTGCACCGCGGTCTTGCACTTCAGCCCCTGCGCCGCGCGCTCGACCGCCGCCACGCCCCACTCGGCGGCCTCGGCCATGTAGACGTTGAACGCCGGCTCGTCGAACTGGATGATGTCGACGCCGTCGGCCTCGAGCGCGAGCGCTTCCTGGTTGAGCAGCTCGGCGAAGGCGAAAGCCATCTTGATCCGCCCCGCCTTGCCCTCGCCGTAGTAGCGGTCGGCGACGGTATCGACGATCGTCATCGGGCCGGGCAGCGTGAACTTGAGCAGCCGGTCGGTGTGGGCGCGGGCGAGGCGCGCCTCGGCCGCGTGGACCCGGCCGCTCAGGCGCAAGGGGCCGACCACCTGCGGCACCATCGCGTCGTAGCGGTTGTCGCGGATCCCCATCTTCACCTTGTGCTCGAAGTCGATGCCTTCGATCCTGGCGAGAAAGCCGTGGACGAAGTGCTGCCGCGACTGCTCGCCGTCGCCGACGGTCGTGAGGCCC
>Ga0207691_10007652_pt1 | contig 10398 bp, 9 predicted proteins | sample KBSM13metaG_FD_184327 | JGI IMG/M metagenome (GOLD analysis project Ga0207691, IMG submission 184327) | Miscanthus rhizosphere microbial communities from Kellogg Biological Station, Michigan, USA - KBS M1-3 metaG (SPAdes) (version 2) | ecosystem: Host-associated > Plants > Roots > Rhizosphere >... | reverse complement strand
TACCTGCGCCAGGGCATCCACCTGCGCGGCTACGCGCAGAAGAACCCGAAGCAGGAATACAAGCGCGAGGCGTTCGAGCTGTTCTCGCAGATGCTCGACGTCGTCAAGATGGACGTGACGCGGATCCTGATGAGCGTCCGCGTCCAGTCGGAAGAGGAAGTGCGCGAGGCGGCGATGGCGATCGAGGAGCGCGCCGAGCACATCGGCAACGTCACCTACACCCACCCCAACGACGACGGCAGCGTCTCGGAAGAGCGCGGCAGCGAGTCGGCTGCGGCGCAGGCAGCGATGGGCGCCGTGGCGGCGGCGATGGCGTCGTCACGCGTCGCCACGGGCTCGGTGCCGAAGGTCGGGCGCAACGATCCTTGCCCTTGCGGGAGCGGGAAGAAGTACAAGCAGTGCCACGGCAGGCTGGCTTGAGGCGGTGACGAGCGCGCCCGGCTTCGGGTTACGACGCGGCGAACGCGCGCGCTAGCGTCGCAGCCAGGATCGACGTCCGCACCGGCTTTTCGCTGAACACCAAGTCGTAGCGCTTGACCGCCTCGGCGATATCGGCCTCGTCGACGACGCCCGTCAGCACCTGGGCGGTGAGGACAACGATCGGGCACTTCGGGTCGTTCTCGCGCAACGTGCCGATCAGCTTCAGCGTGCTCGTCTCGCCGACGATCCAGTCGATAACGTAGCCGTCGTAGCGCTGCGCCGCCGCAGCCGAGAGCAGGTCGACGGTCTTGTAGAACGGGCGGGCGTCGTAGCCGCTGGCTTCGAAGTGGGCGCAGATCGAGTTGGTGAGATCCTCGTCGTCGTCGAGCACGGCGACAACTCGGCGCGTGGCCGCCTCGAGCTTGGCCTCCAGGCGGTCGATTCTGTAAACGACGCCCTCGGTGGCTTCGCTCGCAGCGACCGCTGACCCACCCGTCGACGTCTTGATCGCAACCACTGCGTCCGGATTTGGATTGACGGCGACCTCGCCCAGCCATAGCTGGCACCGAAGCCGTGCGCCGCCGACGCTCATTACCGCGGGAACGGATGACTGTGCATGCGCTACGGCGACCACTTCGGCGAGCGTTTCCCCGAACAGCGCCGCCACTCGCGCCAGATCTTCCAGCGACCAGGGGAAGCGCCGGTCATGCGGCGATGCGCCTGCGAGTACTGCGAATTCGGCTGATAAGTTCCTGCTCAGAGACGTTCGTGGGTCCATGCCGCAGCGCCAAAACGTCGAGCGCAGATACGATCCCCTGCAGCGGAGATCGAAGTTCATGGCTGACCTTCGCGAGAAATGCACTTCGCGCAACCGTGTCCGCGTGCATTGCCATGAGTCCTTTGACACTCTGGAGTCGGAGCGGTCGGCCGTGATCAGCATCTGACGCCTCTGGGTGAGGGAAATGTGGCCGCTCAAGCACGCAGTATCCTTTGCACGATGCCTTCGGAGCAAAGTACCGAGATAGCCGTCGATCGTGAGGTCATGCGCCTCGCGTTGCATAACTCGACGCGCAGCGTTCCGATCCAGATCTTCGCTGTCCTTGTCCTCGTCTTTTTCGGGATCGAAAGCGGGCAGGGCATTGCAGCCGCGGCGACGGCGGTGCTGGGCTTCGCGGTCGCGATCTGGCGCTTCGCGATTTCACGGCGCTTTGCGAAGGCATCGCGGGGCCTTTCGTCGCAAGAGCTTCAACTTGCTCGACGCCAGATCGAAGGAAACTCCCTGCTCGCCGGCTTGATGTGGTGTGTCAGCGCGTTCGGCATTTTTGCCTACCTCGATGGCCAGTACGCCACTGCCTACGCGGTGTTCGCCTGCGGCGGGATCGCGATCGCGGCTTTCTTCCTGTCGCTCGTCGGACGTTCCTTCATTTTGCTGGCAGTTCCCGAACTCGGCAGCATCGTGATCGTCCTTTTCCTGCAGAAGACGCCGGTGGCGATCGTGCTGGGAATGATGATCGCGGTCTTCGGGCTGACCATGTTCCGCGCATCGCGGGAGTTTTCCTCTACCGCCAAGCAGGCGATACAGCACAGCCTGGCGGCGGACGCGGCAGTCGCCTCGCTGCAGCTCGCCAAGGAAGCAGCCGAGGCGGCCAACCAGGCGAAGTCCCAATTTCTCGCGACCATGAGCCACGAGATCCGGACGCCAATGAACGGCGTTCTCGGCGCGCTAGATCTGCTCCGGCATTCCGATCTCGACATGCGTCAGCGCGGTCTGGTGAGAACGGCCGCTTCGTCGGGATCGTCGCTGATGGCGATCCTCAACGATGTGCTCGACCACTCCAAGATAGAGGCGGGCAAGCTGACGCTGTCGTACGCGCCAGCGTCCTTGCATGCGATGGCGCACTCGGTCATCGCGTTGTTCACGTCGAACGCGGAAGCAAAGCGGCTGCATCTGTCCCTGACGATCGACGAGGACGTCGAGGATTGGGTGCTTACCGATTCACAGCGCGTCAAGCAGGTATTGCTCAACCTCGTCGGCAACGCCACTAAATTCACGAGTGTCGGCTTTGTCAACCTGCGCCTGCGCACCGCACGCGTCGCGCCACCGCTGGTCAGCGTGACGTTCGAGGTCGCCGACTCCGGCATCGGCATGAGCGAGAGCTCGGTCCGGGACTTGTTTCAACCTTTTCATCAAGTCGATGCCAGCCGCAGTCGGCGGCAAGGCGGCACGGGGCTAGGCTTGGCCATCAGCAAGCGGATCGTCGAGGCGATGGGCAGCCGGATCGACGTCTTCTCCGAGCTGGGCCGAGGGTCGACCTTCTCGTTCACCCTGGCCTTCGAGCCCGACGACTCGTCGAGCCGACCGGCACCGATCGATTCGGCGATGGGCGGGCTCGACGGCGTCTCGGCGATGCTCGGGACCGTACTCGTCGTCGAAGACAATGAGGTCAATCGCATGATCGCGACCCAGACGCTCGAGTCGCTGGGGCTCGACGTGCTCGAAGCGAGCGATGGCCTGGAGGCGCTGGACCTCCTCGAGCACCGGGTCGTCGATCTGATCCTGATGGATTGCCAGATGCCGGTCATGGACGGCTACGAGGCAACCGAGGCCATCCGCCGTCGCGAAGCCGAACGCGGTCGGGCGCGCGTTCCGATTCTGGCGTTGACCGCCGACGCTTTCGACGACGACGCGGATCGGTCGCGGCAGGCCGGCATGGACGCGCACCTGGCCAAGCCCTACACGCGCGAGCAACTCCGCGACCTGATCAATTCCTGGCTGCCGTAGAGCACCGCCGGCGCGACGAGCCGGCCTAGGCCAGGCTCGTCCAGGCTGTGATGCCGGTTCGCTCCTCGCCCCAGGCGGTGTCCAGTTCGATGCGCTTGATCTCGTCGACGGCGCCTTCGGCGGCACCGCCGGCCTTGCGAACCTGCGCCCGAGCGAGGCGCTCCATCAACCTCAGATCGCGATCGGTCAGATTCAGCGCTGACTCGGCCCAAAGGTTGACCGTCGCCATCAAGGCCTCGCGCGTGATCGGCGTTGCCAGACGCTGCGCATGGAGCGCCGCGAGGATGCCTCGCAAGCGGCTATCGATCGAGCGAAGGACGATGTCGATGGCGGTCTCGCCCTCGCCATCGTCGACCACGAGGTCGACCAGACTGCGTCGATAGAGCTGCTCGGCGGTGTAGAGCTTGCCAGTGAGGATCATGTCGTTCGCCACTGCGAAGCCGGCCTTACGGATCGTGTAATGCCACGCGCCCATGCCCGGAAAAAGGTTGAACAGCACCTCGGGAAAGCCGGCTTGGGCGCTGCGCTCGAAGATCACCTTGTGGAATGGCATGACTGACTCGAGCCCACCGCCGAGGGTGTCGCCTTGCACGAGCACCGTCGTGTGCACGCCTAGCTCCGCGGCATTCTCCAGCCACCAGACCATGTCGACGCAGCGACGCCCGTACAGGCGGAGCGACTCAAGGTCCTGGGCCCGCACGAGTAGCACGAAGAGCGAGAGATCGCCTCCAAAGTTGAAGACTCCCGTCACGTCGGACGAGACGACGAGATGCCGCACGAGACCCGATTGGGCGGAAATGTCGTCGAGGACACGTTGCATCTCCGCCATCCCGGCCAGACTGAAGCACTGGATGGGAGTGACGCACGTTCTCACGCGCAGCAGCCTAATATCGGACGTCCATTCAAGGCGCAGGAATCGGTAAGGCCGCGCCAGCAGCCCGGGAACGCCGTGGGCGCTGTCTCCGTCCTGTCTGTTCATATGGCGCCGAAGACGCGGGTGACCATGTCGAAATTGACATTGGTCGACTCCACCACCGCTTCCTGCGCCTTGCGATCACCGACGACGTTGAGGATCAGGCGCAAGTCGACCATGTGTTTCGTGTCCAGCGAAGCGTGCGAGCTGAGGAAAGACGTGCCCTGGCCGCCTTCGAGCAAGAGCGAGTCGCGGACGGCCGTCGCAAGCAGGCCGCCATAGACAGAGGCGATGACTTCCAATGCATACATCATGCCGAGCACCGCGCATGGGTGACGTCGGTCCGCGCACCAGAAGTTGTAGCCGACCATGGCGAGCGTCGAGTGGTCCGGCCGATGAGCTTCCAGCATCGAGGGCGAGACCCCGATCGCCTGAAGGTCGTTGCGCACCCAATCCTCGTGACCCGACTCTTCACTCATGTGGTGATAGAGAAACTGGCGGACCTGCTTGTGATCGTCCTGCATGCGGCTTGCTGCCGCAGCGCACATCGGATTGAAGTGCCAGACCACCTGGTACAGCTCCAGCAGGAGGCGCCGATAGCGCTCGACGGACAGGCCGCTCGCGACTGCGTCGAGAGCGACAGGATGATTCTCGAAGGTACGTCTCGCCTCGTCCGTCGTAGTCACCAGTTCGACGAAGAAGTTGGTCATGGCGCTCGTAGTCGATGGAAAATCACTCGTTGCCCTCTCTGCATTGCGACCGCGAAGAATACGTCCATCCCTGAAGCCCTCGGTCGTGTCGGAAAGCAACACTGGGGGACGATCGATCGTCATACATGGGTCACCTAACTATTGCCATGGCCGTTAACCTCACTGCTCCACGCTCCGAAGATCTTCGCCCGGTCTCCGGCCTCGCCATCGGCACTGCCAAGGCCGGCATTCGGAAGCCCAACCGCAGCGACCTCACCGTCGTCAAGCTCGACCCCGGCGCCTCGGTTGCCGGAGTCTTCACCGCCAACCGCTTCAGCGCCGCGCCCGTGCAGGTCTGTCGGGAGCATCTTGCGGCCGGCGGCGAGGTACGCGCGATTCTCGTCAACACCGGCAACGCCAACGCCGGCACCGGCCTTGATGGCCTCGCTCGCGCCCGCTCCACCTGCGCGGCGCTCGCTCGGCTCCTCGGCTGCGCGCCCGAGCAGGTGCTGCCGTTTTCCACCGGCGTGATCATGGAAACACTGCCTCACGACCGAATCGAGGCGGCCCTGCCGGCAGCGCTGGCCGACTGCCGCCCCGACCACTGGGCCGAAGCCGCGCGGGCGATCATGACCACCGACACCGTGCCCAAGGCGGCGTCGCTCACGGTGCAGCTCGGCGGCAGGCCGGTCGTCGTCAGCGGCATCAGCAAGGGCGCCGGGATGATCCGGCCGAACATGGCAACGATGCTCGGTTTCGTCGCCACCGATGCGGCGATCGATCCTTCTTTGATGCAGCAGCTCGTTCGCGAGGCGGCCGACGAGTCGTTCAACTGCATCACGATCGACGGCGACACGTCGACCAACGATTCGTTCGTGCTGATGGCCACGCACCGCGCCGGCAACGCTCCGGTGACGAGCCTGGCCAGCGGCGAAGGGCGGGTCCTGCGCGACGCGGTGGTCGAGATCTCGCGTCGGCTCGCGCAGGCGATCGTTCGCGACGGTGAAGGGGCGACCAAGTTCATCACCATCCGTGTCGAAGGCGGCGCGAGCGTCGTTGAATGCCGGCAGGCAGCCTACGCGATCGGTCATTCGCCCCTGGTGAAGACGGCGTTCTTTGCAAGCGATCCCAACCTGGGCCGGATTCTCGCCGCGGTCGGCTACGCCGGCATCGCTGACCTCGACCAGACGAAGATCGACCTTTTCCTCGACGACGTCCACGTCGTCGAGGGCGGCGGCCGGCGCGCGAGCTATCGCGAGGAAGACGGCCAGCGTGTGATGAAGCAAAGCGAGATCACGGTGCGCGTCGACCTGCATCGCGGCGCCGAGAGCGCGACCATCTGGACGTGCGACCTGAGCTACGACTACGTCAAGATCAACGCCGACTACCGTTCGTGAGCGGCGCGCGCTCGCGCCGCGAATTGCTGCGTGGGCACGCCGCAACAATGCGCGTGAATATTGCCTTTCCGGCGCGCGACCCCGCTGCTAGGATGGCGCCTCGCCTGAAAGCCCGACCCATGAAGCCGACCAACCTCCACTCCGCCCGCAGCGCGTATCGCGCCGCCTGGTCGATGGCGCTTGGCTTCGGCGGCGTTGCGGCACAGCGCGTCGCGGGCATCGGCCCGGCGCCGATCTAGCACCTCAGCTCTTCGATCGAAGGCCGCTGAGGGATCAGCGGAAAACCGATCGACCCTCGTTTTTTCGCTGCTTCGGGCTCCGGCCCGCAACAGGCTCCCGTCACCAGAGGGCGCCGCGAAGAAGAAAGAGCTGGGTGAACCATGAGCACGTGGTTGCCGATACCGACAAGCTGGAAGGCCTCCGCGCGGCGCTTGCTGCCGGCGCTGCCCGAGCACGACCTGCTGCGCGATTTCGCCTACCGGCGCCTGTGGACGTCGATCCTGATCAGCTCGTTCGGCGGCCAGGTGACGATGCTCGCACTGCCGCTCACCGCCGCCGTGCTGCTGCACGCGAGCCCGACCCAGATGGGCCTGCTCACCGCGATGGAGCTGCTGCCATTCGTGCTGTTCTCGCTCCCGGTCGGGGTCTGGCTCGACCGGATCAGGAAGCTCCCGGTCTACATCGCCGGCGAGCTGACGATCGGCGTCGTCGTCGCCAGCGTCCCCGTCGCCTGGTGGCTCGGCTGGCTCTCGATCGGCTGGCTCTACGTCTGCGGCTTCGTCATCGGCATCGTCTACACGGTCGCCGGCAGCGCCGCCCAGATCGTGCTGACGCAGGTGGTCGCCCGCGAGCGTCTGGTCGAAGCGCACGCCAAGAACGCGCTCGCCTCGTCGGGCGCAGAGGTTGCGGGGCCGGGCTTGGCCGGAATGCTGATCAAGGCAGTCGGCGCACCGCTGGCGTTGCTTGTCGACGCAGCGCTGGTGACGGTCTCGGCGGCGATCCTGCGCGGCATCGCGATCGCCGAACCGCGCTGGCAGCCGCGCGCCACCGGAACGTCGACGCAGCAGTTCTGGGCCGACCTGAAGACAGGCGTCCGCTTCGTCGCTCGCCATCGCCTGCTGGTCGCGCTCGCGCTCGCCGTCGGCTGCTGGCAGGCGTGCCATCAGGCGGCGATCGTGGTCCAGATCCTGTTCGCGACGCGAACCCTCGGACTCTCGGAGCAGGCGGTGGGTCTCTGCTTCACCGGCATGGGCGTCGGCACCGTGCTCGCCAGCGTCTTCGGCAACCGCATCAGCCGGCGCATCGGCCCGGGGCCGTGCTTGATCCTCGGCTTCGCGATCTGCGGCGCGGGCTGGCTGCTGCTCGCCATCGCGCCGGTCAACGCCTGGGGCGTCGCCGCGTTCGCGATCATGCTGATGCTGTTCTCGACCGGCGCGGTCTTCATCTTCATCAACTTCCTGTCGCTTCGCCAGGCGGTCACGCCGGCGCCGCTGCTCGGCCGGATGACGAGCACGATGCGCTGGCTGATCCTGATCCCGGCCGGCCCGGGCGCCCTGCTCGGCGGCTGGCTCGGCGAGCACGTCGGCCTGCGCGCCTCGCTCGCCGTCGCCGGCGGCGGTGCGCTGCTGCTGGCCGTGGTCTGCTGGCAGCTCGGCCTGATCCGGCGCGTTCGCGAGCTGCCCGCGGCCGAGCGCGTCGACGACTGGCTCGGCGCCGAGGGCGAGGTCGGCCCGCGCGTTCTCACCACCTGAAGCGAGAACGCGCATGGACCCGCTGCTGATTGACGTTCCCGAGCGGATCGAGACCGAGCGCCTCGTCCTGCGAGCGCCGCGGCGCGGCGACGGCGCGCTCGTCAACGACGCGGTGTGCGCGTCGCTGGCCGAGCTGTCGCCCTGGATGCCGTGGGCGGGAGCGATGCCGAGCGTCGACGAGTCCGAGGCGCACTGTCGGCGCCAGCAGGCGCGCTTCATCCTGCGCGAGGACTTCGTGCTCCTGGTCTTCCTGCGCCAGGGCAACGGCAGCGAGGGCGAGCTCGTCGGCTGCACCGGCCTGCACCGCATCGACTGGCCGCTGCGCCGCTTCGAGATCGGTTACTGGCGCAAGACCGGCTGCGAAGGTCGCGGCTTCCTGACCGAGGCTGTTCAGGCGGTCGCAAGGCTGGCGTTCGACGTGCTCGACGCGCGCCGGGTCGAGATCCGCATGGACGACAACAACGCGGCGAGCTGGCGCCTCGCCGAGCGCGCCGGCTTCACGCTCGAGGCGATCCTGCGCTTTGACGCGGCAACGCCGCAGGGCGAGGCGCGCAGCACGCGCGTCTACGCGCGGGTTCGCGGCGCCGAGGAGCCGATGGGGCCGGCCGGCGTCTGACCCGTCGACAGTGCACCGCTCGCGTGGCCGCGTTCAGCGGCCTGGTCAATCAGCGACGCGCGTTCCGGGCGAGAAGCGATCGACGGCATCTGTGATCAGGCCGTCGATCGCGAACGCGTCGAGCCGCCTGGCCTCGGCCGGATCGTTGACGGTGTAGACGAGGCCGCGCATTCCAGAGTCGTGGATGCGACCGAGCACCGCGCCGTCCATCACGGCGTAGTTCGTGACGACGGCAACGCAGCCGAGCGCGCGCGCTTCGTCGAGCCAGCCGTCGCGGAGCGTGTCGAGGAGGAGGGCCCGGGGCAACTGCGGCGCCGTCTCCCGTGCACCCTCGAGCGCGATCGGCTGGAACGAGCTGAGGAGCGGCGCCAGCGGCGCTGCCACCCACAGCGCGGCAGCAGCGGCGGCGACGACGCGACCCGTCTCGCGCTCGCTTCCCGGCGAAGGCTTGATCTCGACGTTGAGGGCGAAGTCGTTGCGCAGGCAGTACGCGGCGATCGCGGCAAAGCTCGGCAGCGGCTCGCCGGCGTAGAGGCGACCGTGCCACGCGCCGGCGTCGAGGCGGGCGAGCTCGCTCCAGGTCAACGATGCCGCCGGGCCCATGCCCGCCGTCGTGCGATCGAGGGCCGCGTCGTGGAGCAGGAACGGCACGCCGTCGGCGGAGAGCTTGACGTCGCATTCGAACGCGCGATAGCCGTACGAGGCGCCGACGCGAAACGCGGCGAGAGTGTTCTCGGGCGCGAGCTTGCCGGCGCCGCGGTGGGCGATCCAGCGCGGATAGGGCCAGGGTGAAAGCGGCGGCGCGGGCACGGGGCGGATTGTCAGGTCCGCGGCGGGCGTCGATTCAGTCGCCGACGCGGGTCGCGGTCGCGGCGTCGAACCAGTGCAGGTGCGACGGTGAGGCCTTGACGCTGACGATGTCGCCGATCTTCGGATGCGCCAGCGTCGCGTCGAGCCGCGCGGTGAAGAGCGTGTCGCCGAGCAGGCCGTAGACCAGCCGTTCCGCCCCGAGCATCTCGAGCGCCTGCACGCGTAGCGGCCAGCCGGCGGTCGTGAGATCGGTGCCGAGCTCGACGTGCTCGGGCCGGATCCCCATCACCAGCTCGCCGGCCCGCGGCGCCGGCGCAGGCAAGGGCAGCAGCTGGCCGCCGGCGGTGAAGCCCGCGCCTTCGCCATGACCGCGCACCAGGTTCATTGGCGGCGAGCCGATGAAGCTGGCGACGAAGGTCGTCGCCGGCCGGTGGTAGACCTCGTCGGGCGTGCCGATCTGCTCCATGCGGCCGGCGTTCATGACGATCATCCGCTCGGCCAAGGTCATCGCCTCGACCTGGTCGTGGGTGACGAAGAGCGAGGTCGTTCGCAGCTCGCGGTGCAGCTTCTGGATCTCGAGCCGCGTCTGGGCACGCAGCTTGGCGTCGAGATTCGAGAGCGGCTCGTCGAACAGGAACACCGCCGGCTGGCGCACGATCGCTCGCCCCATGGCGACGCGCTGGCGCTGCCCGCCAGACAGCTCGCGAGGCTTTCTGAGCAGGAACGGCGCGAGCTCCAGGATCGCCGCCGCCTTGTCGACCCGCGCCCTGATCTCCGCTTCCGGAACCTTGGCGATCTTCAGGCCATACGCCATGTTGGCGTAGACCGTCATGTGCGGGTAGAGCGCGTAGTTCTGGAACACCATCGCGATGTCGCGCTCGGACGGCTCGAGATCGTTGACGACGCGGCCGGCGATCCAGATCTCGCCTTCGCTGATCTCTTCGAGGCCGGCGACCATGCGCAGCAGCGTCGACTTGCCGCAGCCCGACGGGCCAACGATGACGACGAACTCGCCGTCGG
>Ga0207691_10007651_pt1 | contig 10398 bp, 6 predicted proteins | sample KBSM13metaG_FD_184327 | JGI IMG/M metagenome (GOLD analysis project Ga0207691, IMG submission 184327) | Miscanthus rhizosphere microbial communities from Kellogg Biological Station, Michigan, USA - KBS M1-3 metaG (SPAdes) (version 2) | ecosystem: Host-associated > Plants > Roots > Rhizosphere >... | reverse complement strand
GTCTCGAGCTGACGACGGCCCGCATTGGTCAACGCGTAGAATTTTGCGCGCCGATTGTTTTCCGATTCGCCCCAATTCGATTTGAGCCAGCCGGCTTCCTCCATCCGATGGAGCGCGGGGAAAAGAGAGCCTGGCTTCACGTCAAAGGTTTGCTGCGTGATCTGGCTGATGCGCTGCGCTACGCCCAAGCCATGCAAGGCGCGAGGTGCGAGCGCCTGTAACACGAGCAGGTCGAGCGTGCCTTGCAGAAGATCGGTTTTCTTCGTTTTCATTCTTTCCTATTGATTGTCTATACGAGCTTCATATAGAATGTCAATAGGAAACTTTTCGCCGGAAAACCAAACCTTTGGGCGCGCGAAATATTCGTAGCGCGAATGGAGTTTTAGCGACATAGCCTGGATGACTCGCCGCGTGCAAGGCGGGCCGGGCAATAGAACTTTAGCGACATTGCGTTGATGACTGCTGCACGCGAGTTTTGGGCGGGCCAGCTCCGGTCGAGCTTTTCCTAGGTTCCAGTTTGACATCGTTAGGCTGCTCGCCTCCTTCTCCAAATGTTCAGGCGTTTGATCAAATGGATTCTGGGCGTTGCCCTGGTCCTTCTTGTGGTGCTGGGGATTTTTGTGATCAACCTGGTCTATTTTCGTCCCTGGAGCCTCAATCTTTTCTACGAAAAGGTTTTTGCGGAAGCGATCTTCGCCGAACCGGAGTTACTTTCCTCGCTCGGTTTGGTCGAGCAGTTCGGCATTACCAGTCATAATGGAAAGCTTGGAGACGAGTCGCCCGCCCACCAGGAAAAAGCCGCTGCTCGCTGGCGCGAGGATTTGGCGCAGTTGCGTGCTTACCCGCTCTCGCGCCAGACCGAGTCGCAGCGTCTTTCAACGCGCGTTCTCGATTGGTTTTTGGCGCGGCAGGTCGAGGGCGAGCAGTTTCAATTTCATAACTATCCCGTCAATCAGCTCTCCGGGGTTCAAAGCGAGTTTCCTACCTTCATGGCGAATACCCATCGGCTTCTCGCACCCCGCGATTGTGATTACTATCTGCAACGCCTCGGCGCGTTACCGGCGAAGTTCGATCAAACGCTCGAAGGCCTGAAGTTGCGCGAAGCGAAACGCATCACTCCACCACGGTTTGTGGTCGAGGACGTGCTAAAGGAAATGCGTGCCTTTGTGGCCGAGCCGGCTCCCGCCAACATCCTCGCCACTTCTTTCAAGGCGCGGGTGGCAAAGATCGCCGCTCTGAGCGAATCCCAGCGAGCAGATTATCAAACGCGGGTGGAAAATGCCGTTACCGCCCAGGTTTATCCCGCTTACCGAAAGTTGATCGACCATTTCCAGGCGCTCCTCCCGCAGACCACCACGGAGGACGGCATCTGGAAGCTTCCCGAAGGCCACGCTTACTACGCCTATCTTTTGCACCTCAACACGACCACGACGATGTCGCCGGAAGAGATTCACGAGCTTGGTTTACGCGAAGTGTCCCGGATCGAGGCCGAAATGCGAGTAATTCTCGACGCGAACGGGTTTGCCGGCCAGCCAATCGAGCAATCCATGACGTCGTTAGGCAAAGAATCACGCTTTCTTTATCCTGACGATGAAACCGGCCGCGCGGCTGCCCTCGCCGACTACCAGCGATTGATTGATGAGGCGATCCGGCGTTGCCCGCAATTATTTGTCACGCAGGCGCGAGCGGCCTGTCAGGTCAGGCGGGTGCCGGTTTTCAAGGAAGCGACTGCGCCGGGGGCTTACTACGATCCGGCGGCAATGGATGGGACGCGCCCGGGCGTTTTCTACGCCAACCTGCGCAACATGAGCGAAGTCCCGAAGTGGTCGATGCCGACGCTTGCTTATCACGAAGGCGTGCCTGGTCATCATTGGCAAATCTCGATCGCGCGGGAACTGAAAGGTCTGCCTCAGTTTCGGAAGGTGGTTCCTTTCACCGCCTTCATGGAGGGCTGGGCGCTCTACGCCGAATGGCTGGCGAAAGAGGCTGGTTGGTACGCGAATGATCCTTTCGGCGATCTCGGGCGTTTGCAAGCCGAGCTGTTCCGCGCGGTCCGACTTGTGGTTGATACTGGCATCCACGAGAAACGTTGGACACGTGAGCAGGCGATCGCCTACATGCGCGAAAAAACCGCCATGGGCGAAACCGAGGTCACATCTGAGATCGAACGTTACATCGTCGCTCCCGGGCAGGCCTGCGCCTACAAAGTTGGTATGCTAAAGATTCAGGAATTGCGCGCACACGCACAGCAGCAACTCGGAGGAAAATTCGACCAGCGCGAATTCCACGACGTCGTTCTCAAAAACGGCGCCCTCCCGCTCGAAATTCTGGAAGAACAAGTCAACGCCTACCTGAAAGAGAAAAAGGGTTGAACCGAACACCTTCGCTTCGAGCGAAGCGGCTACGGATAGCCGTCGCCCGATGGACAGCGGAGAGAGATAATGTAGCCGTCGCCCTGTGGGCGGCGCGAGATCACGGCGGACCCCGAACCCCGCGCTTTGCACATTGGAGGGACGTGTTTAGCGCTGAAGGCACCTGATCATTCCTCGCCCCGGGGACAACGCCCCAGAGAAAGTATCCTTTGCAGATCCAAGCGCTGAAAGCGCGACTCAACTTGAGCGGCGTGAGTCGGAGATGAGACGCGCCTTCAGCGCTCGAGAAATTCTCACTGGTATCCTTGGGCGTTGCCTCAGGCTAAAAGTGAGCAGCGTCGTCGACGCTAAACCTATACCAGCGAAACAGCCAAATGTAGCCGTCCTGCCGCGGGGTGACGCGAAGGTTATCGTGGGCAGCGGGTGCGCATACAACAAAACATTAATCACTGTTGCCTAACGACTCTAAGACAGCATCCAAATCGCTCAAAAGCGATGATATACGTGATTCACGTATATCCTTTCAAGCCTCACCTCGCCTTAGGTCTAGCCGTGAAATTGCCTTGAGCCCGCGTGAAGTTCGGGGATTTTTGACGTGCGTGAAGTCGGTTTTTTTGAGTGACCTCGGAATATCACTACTAATTTGAACATTCCCTTCAAAGCTCTGAGGAGCTAGAGTCAGCAGATATTCGATGCACCTCTCACAGAAGCTCGGGCTCTTTTTTCTCGTATCGGAATTTCTCCTGACGGTGACGCGCCGATCGCGCAGTAAAACGGGCACGCGACAGGACCAAAGCACGCTCGGCGTCTTGTGGTTGGTGATCACGGCGAGTGTCGTCGCCGGAGTTTATTGCGCGAGGTATTGTCCGCCCGCGAAGATACCGAATGGACAGGTAATTGCCCTCGTTGGTGTCGTCCTTTTTGCCCTCGGGATACTTCTGCGCTGGTGGGCCATCCTCGTCCTTGGACGCTTCTTCACGGTGGACGTGACAATCGAAAGAGACCACGAGCTGGTCGAGCGGGGACCGTTTCGTGTCCTGCGTCATCCCTCTTATGCCGGCGTGCTGCTGGCGTTTGTCGGCTTTGCGCTCTCTCTGCTCAACTGGGCCGCGTTGCTCGTTGTGCTGTTGCCGATCTCCGCGGCTTTCGTCCATCGGATGAACGTCGAGGAGAAAGCGCTTACCGACGCCTTGGGATCGACCTATACCGAGTATATGAGTCGCACCAAAAGGCTGGTCCCGTTCGTGTATTGATCGAACTACAAGGTAGATCCCTGACCTTTAGAATTTTGAATAATAATGTTGCTGAACGAAGCGCCGTTAGGCGCGGAAGATACTAGCCCCGGGCGTGAGCCCGGGGTTGCGACCCGATTTGGATCCAAGCCCCGGGAGGGGCGGCAGAAGTAGTCATTACCCCTGACGCATTTTTTTGTCCTGATGGAGCTATTCCGCAAAGAAAACGAAGCCCCGGCTCACGCTCGGTGCTATTGGCTTGTCGCGCCTACGACGCTTCTGTTGGCGACAACTCTGATCAGAATGATCTAACTCTTCTGCCTATGCAACGACGGGTCGATAGCAGCGGCCATGGCCGATTCGTTGGGCAATCGCTCCGGTCCGAGAAACTTTACCAATTCAGCGATAATTGGAGCGGGCGCCTTGACCAGCGACGGATAATCAACCTCCAGCAACTCGATGTGGGGTGCAGGCGAGGCCCATTGCCGGATCTCCTCGCGATGCGCGCGCAATCCGCGGGCAAGCTGCTCTGGGTCGACCTCGGCGCCTTTGCTGCCCAGACGGGAAATCATCGCCTGCTGTGAGGCGACAACCTCCTCGATCGGGCGAAGCATGAAGATGACTTTGTAGTGATGCTGCGCCGGCATCCGGGGCAGTAGCATGGAGATGCATTTGATGGCCCGTCCATTCACTGTTTCGTCATCGAGTAGCTCGGGCTGTTTGCCGATTTGTTTTATCGCTTCCCACTCATAGTAACCGCGGGGGTTATCGACATCGGCTCCGCGCTGCTTATCGGTCATGACTGGAAAACCTCCGCTTTCGAGCAATTGCATCATAAGTGAAGTGCCGGACCGGGGAAGTCCCGAGACGAGAACAAAAGTCTTGCCTGATGGCTCCACTTCCGGCTTTGGATCAGGCCGCTCCCTTAACAGGATGGCCAATCGTTCGGCGCGCTTTGGAATCTCCGGGAGATCGAACAGCTGCTCGCGTTTCTTATCATTGTCCGTCGGACGACGATCTGCGCGACGCCTGGTTAACTTGACGACTTCATTGCGGTGAAAGTCAGCCTTTTCCCGATCACCGTCTTCACCCCGATGGATCGTTGCCAGGTAACGATGAGCGTTCACCAGCGCTGGGTTGAAGCGTAGCGCAGTTTCAAAAGCGACTTGGGCGCGTTTAGGGTCGCCGGAGCGAACGAGCGCCACGCCGAGATTGAAATGAGCGAGCGGAAGCCGGTGCAGAAGGCCGACCGCGTGCAAGGCGCAATCGGCCGTTTGCTGGTTATCACCTAGCCGGCGGTAAACGGTGGATAGTCCTTGAAAGGCCATGGCACTGTCGGGATCAAGAGTAAGTGCCTTCTCATAGGCTGATTGTGCGTTCTGCCATTGAAGCAAACGGGCATATGTATCGCCAATCTGGATATAGATACCCGGCAGTTCTGAATTCATGGCTTCGGCTGCGAGCAAGGCTTGCAAACCGCCACCCAGGTCGCCCCGCGCCAGTTTGATCCTCGCCCATAACAAAGTCATACCAGCCGTGTCCGGTTCGGCACCATCGGCGATCGCGAACAGGAGATGCTCCGCCTGCGCCAGGTAACCGGCCTGGAAATAACAGGCCGCTAACTGGGTGAGAAAGCGATCTTCCCACGGGCGTCGCCTAACTATCTCTTCTAACAGCGGCTGGGCCTGGTCGGGCTGGTTCTTCCAAAGGTAAGTGCGCGCGACATTGTATTTCGCCTCGATATCAGCCGCTTCGGCGGCTTTTTCTTTGTCCTGGCTTGGATCTTCAATGTAACCGAGCGCGGCGAATTGTTGCATCAGCTCATTCGCCTGTTCTTTGTCCAACTGTTGGTCCGGCCTGGGCATCCCAGATTCACCGGGCTCCTTTTCCCAGCTCGGAATCGTGCTTACCTGCGGCGCAACCTCAAAGGCCTCGAGGAGCGGCCGTCCATCCATGTCCTCGCCGATCGGCAGATCGAACAAGGTCAGCACGGTCGGCGCAATGTCGATCAAGCTCGCGCCATAGATACGTTCGTCACGCTTAATGCCGGGTCCTGCCATCACGAATATTCCATATTGACGATGCCAGACTGCCGGCCCCGCCGGTTCCCGTGGTGTGCCACGCGGGCGCTGGGAGCCCGATTCGAAGCCGTGATCGGAGCAAAGAATGACTGTCGTCTCTGGCCCGGCCAGCTCGAGCAGCCGCTCCAGCATCATGTCGTGAAAACGATAGGCACCCTTAACAACGTCCTTATAAAGCCCGAAATCCTCGTCGTTGATCCAAAGAAGCTTGGGCGGATGATAAGCCATGAAAGCGTGCGAGAAGTGATCAATCCCATCGTAATAGATCGCGGTGAAATCCCATGGCTCAATCTCCATTAATGCGGTCGCGACGGCATGGATAGAGGCGTTATCACTTAGCACCTTGGCAAAGGATCCAAGTCGCTTGTCCTTTTTCTGGTCGATCTTGGCCGCTTCCGGAATAAAGGGCAGGATGTGTGCCTCGGTTAGTTCGTTAGGGAAAATCTTGAAGCGGGCAAACTCCCGTCCTTTCTCAGACGGATGGATAGTTCCCTTCGGAATGCTCCAACCTTGCTCCGGATCGAAGCGCACTCCACCGAATGCATTAGTCACGACATTACCATTGATTGGCTCCGCCGGATGACTGGCCCACCAGCCAATAATGTTACTGCGCAGACCGCGCTGGGTCAGAATATTCCAAAGAGCCTTGCACTTGCGCGCAGTGCTCGTGTAAGGACGCGCTCCGCCATTCACGGGGTCTGGCTCGATGAACCCGTGGATGCCGTGCTTATCGGCAAACTTGCCGGTAGCCACTGAATTCCAAAGCATTGGTGAGAGAATTGGCTGAAGCGTGGCGAGATTGCCCATCACTCCGCGATTGATGAAAGCATCGAGGGTTGGCATCAGACCTTCCTCGAGCAGTGGTGTGATGTGTTCCCAGTCGGCCGCATCCCATCCAATCAAGAGAACCTTCCGCTGCTGAGTTTTTTCAGCCATCGAGAAATAATGCGGTGAAAAGCTTGAGCGCGCTACCATAACTGATGTGCGCTGGAGGGACGTGGGCCGTCACGTCCGTTTGGCTGCGAGTGGCAATTGGAAGTGTCGGGCTAGCTCGTTTTTTCTCGACGATCGTCATCGCGTTCCTGTAATTTTTTCGGCATCATGAAGACGAACAGAGACGCAGTCTTGACGTGATCTGCAGGTAGAAAAGTTCTTCGCAGTTATCGTTTCGAGATTGTGCTTGCCGGCTAGTTATTTCCTTCACATACGGCTGGGAAGAAGGTCGCGGAGCGGAACGCTGGGAAAGCAAGAGTCGCCGTGACCGACTGCGCGAGCAAATCGCTCTGGGATCGCGCCTGCGAACACCGCTTGCGCCATCCTATATCGCGACGATACATCTGATCGGATGCTGGCCGACACGATTTCATCAAGCTGGGGCGGCTGACATGAACCGGTTTGTTGCCGAGTTGAAGCGCCGCAATGTGCCGCGCATTGCGGCGTTTTACGCGGCTGCCGGCTGGCTTGTGGTGCAGATCGCGACGCAGGTCCTCCCGGTTTTCGAAATGCCGACGTGGATGATGCGGGTGGTTGTCGTTGCAGTCGTCCTCGGCTTCCCCTGCGCGCTGCTCTTTGCGTGGTTTTACGAACTGACCCCGGAAGGTTTGAAGCGAGAAAGTGAGGTCGATCGCTCGGAATCGACCGCTCGCAGCAGTGGCCGCAAACTGGATCGCTGGATCATCGGAATCCTGGCCGCAGCGGTGGTAGTCCTGCTCGCCAATCAGTTCGTGCCTCATAGAAATCGCACTGACTCTGCGTTAGCCAAGGCGATCGCAGTGCTACCGCTGGCGAACGATACCGGCGATCCGGCGAACGAATATTTTTCTGACGGGCTTTCAGAAGAATTGATTAGCGCGTTGGCCCAGATCAAGGAGCTAAGAGTGATCGCGCGCACTTCGTCGTTTCATTTTAAGAACACGAACGAGGAGAGCAAAGTCATCGGCGCCGCGCTCGGCGTGGGTTATTTACTCGAAGGCAGTGTGCGCAAGTCTGCCGACCGCGCCCGCATCGCCGTCAATCTTGTGCGTGTCGTCGACGGGGTGAACGCGTGGTCGCAGATTTATGATCGTAACTTGCCGGATATTTTCGCCGTCCAGGCGGAGATCGCGCAGTCCGTGGCCGGCGCGCTCAAAGTGACATTGCTGGGCGATGGCGGTAAGAACCCGGACGCGCCCTCCAACCAGAACTACGACACTTACACTGCCTACCTGCAAGGTCGCTTCTACGAGCAACGCTATACTGCCGCCGATTTGCGCAAGGCGATCGACTACTACGATGCGGCCGTGCGGAGCGACCCGCACTACGGTCTTGCCTACGCAGCGTTATCGAAAAGTTGGTGGGCCTTAGGAGATATCACGGGCGAAAATGTCGCCGAGGCCAATCGCAAGGCCCGCGAGGCCGCAGAACGAGCCGTGGCGGAAGAGCCGAATCTGGCGGACGGACATTCCGCCCTCGGACAAATACTCGTGAGCGTGGATCGGAATGCCAAAGCGGCCGAGGCTTCGTATCGACGAGCTGCGGCGCTCGCTCCGGCGTCGGTGGAACCGAAGATCGGCCTCGCCTCGGTCATCGCGGACTTCGGTCAGATCGAGGAAGCGGTTGAGCTCTTGCAAGAGGCGGTGCGATTGGAACCGTTAACAGCTAATGCTCATTTCGATCTCGCCAGACTGCTAACATCTCTCGGCCACTATGATGAAGCGGCGAAATCGGCCCGCAGAGCAATCGAACTCCAACCGGGCGGAGCGGGGACGTGGGAAATGCTAGCCTTGGTCGAGGCCAAACGCGGGGACGGCGAAGCAGCCCTAAAGGCCGCCGCGCAGGAAACCGATCCGGATTGGCGCGCCTACGCCATGGCCCTGGCTCAACAGGCTCGTGGTGATAAGGCGGCGGCCGATGCGGCCTTGAACGCTTTGATTGCCGGTCACAGCGACGATATGTCGTTTCAAATCGCGACGGTCTATGCTTTCCGCGGTGATGCCGACAAAACGTTCGAGTGGCTTGATCAAGCCTACGAGAAACAAGATCCCGGGGTAATGGCAATTATCGACAATCCTTTTACACAAGATCTGCGGTCGGACCCGCGATTTGCCGCCTTTTGCAAGAAGGTCGGGCTGGCCTGGTCGCCGTGATGGTTAGAGTGCGGACTTAGATGAGAATTAGCTTTGTTGAAAACATCGATTCACCAGAGCTATAGCCCGAATGTTTTCGGGGCCGTCTCAGCGGCTGGAGAGAGGATGCGCAGAGGGCGGCGGACGCTACAACATATGCTAAGATGGTTTTCAACAGAGCTATGAGAACTCTTGGAATAATCGGCGGGACGGGTCCCGAGACCACAGTCGAGTATTATCGCAGATTGATTGCGGGTTTCCGCGAGCGGAGCCCGGAACGACGCGCACCCTCGTTGGTTATCAACAGCATCGACAACAAAAAGGTGGTGGACTTAGTTACTGCCAATGAGTTGGCGGCGCTAACTGATTTTCTCGTCGCGGAGATGGAACGATTAGCGCACGCAGGTGCGGGCTTGGGGTTGATCGCCGCTAACACTCCTCATCTCGTGTTCGATGAGGTGCAGCGTCGCACTCGAATTCCAATGCTTAGCATTGTAGCTGCGACCTGTGAGGCAGCTGCGACGGCGGGTTTGCGACGGCTCGCACTCTTCGGAACGCGTTTTACCATGCAGGCAGCATTTTTCCCTGAAATTTTCCAGCGGCGGCAGATCGCGATCGTTGTGCCTAACGATGCCGAGCAGACGTATATTCACGACAAATACATGAACGAGCTGTTTGTTAACGTTATTCTGCCGGAAACGCGGGCGGGATTGGTCGAAATTGTGCGCGCGATGAAGGGACGCGACGGGATCGACGGATTAATTCTCGGCGGAACGGAGTTGTCATTGATCCTCCGTGAAGGGACGTTGGAAGGACTGCCAGTGTTGGATACGACGCAAATTCACGTCGATGCCGCGCTCAAGTGGTTATTGTTGTAGCGTCGGCTGTTCTCAGCCGCAAAGGGGTGCCTCGTAACGCGAATATCGCACAGCTTTCCGCTGCCGTAACGCCGGTGAAGGAGCGGCCCGGCTTTCAAACAGCGGACTACAACAGCCAGAAACAGCTTTTACTCTTTCGCCAATACCGCCGGCTGACAAAGACACGAGCTGGTGATCCTGGTGTCTGCCTTGGCCCAGATTTTTTGGAATTTCGCTTTCGCGGCTTTCGCTTCGTCCGTACTCTTGTCCTGCAGGCGCAGACTCTCCGCCAACCCGAAAAGCGACCAGCCGTTGTCCGGCAATCTCTTCAGATCTTCGCGATAAACTTCCTCGGCCTCAGCGTAGCGGCCATTTCGCATGAGAGTCGCGCCTAACGAATGGCGAACGGGGATGAGCCAGGCGGGGGGCTCGTCGTATTTCAATGCGTCCTCGAGCTTGATCGATTCGCGCAGCTCCGCAATTCCGGCATCGAGCTTATTCTCGCGGACCAGGATTTCGCCCTCGGTCATGTGCTGTGCGACAGCGAATACATCCGCCGCAGTGTTGTTACCGAAGGTCTCTTCCTTTGGCACCAGCTTCACTTTCTCGAGGAAAATCGCTTGTTCTTTGCGCGCATTCTCGGGATCGCCCTTCGCCGCGTAGGCGATCGCGCGCGCGGCATGATGAAAGGCACGCGTGCCGGTCATGTAGTCCGCGTAATTATCGGGCTCGGCGAGAATCTTGTCCCACAT
>Ga0207691_10007647_pt1 | contig 10401 bp, 10 predicted proteins | sample KBSM13metaG_FD_184327 | JGI IMG/M metagenome (GOLD analysis project Ga0207691, IMG submission 184327) | Miscanthus rhizosphere microbial communities from Kellogg Biological Station, Michigan, USA - KBS M1-3 metaG (SPAdes) (version 2) | ecosystem: Host-associated > Plants > Roots > Rhizosphere >... | reverse complement strand
TACGCATCGCGCAGAAATACGCCGTGGCCACGGGCGGCGGCATGAACCACCGCATCGGCCTCTACGACGGCATCCTCATCAAGGAGAACCACATCACTGCCGCGGGCGGCCTCGCCGCCGCGGTCCGCGGCGCGCGCCAGTCGGTTCCCGAGGGAACCATGCTGCAGGTGGAGGTCGAAACGCTCGACCAACTGCGCGAGGCGCTGGATGCCGGCGCCCGTTTGATCCTGCTGGACAACTTCGACCTCGACGGCATGCGCGAAGCGGTTCGCGTCACGGGCGAGCGCGCCGAGCTGGAGGCTTCCGGCGGCGTCACGCTGGAGACGGTGCGCGCCATCGCCGAGACCGGCGTGCATCGCATCTCGGTGGGCTCGCTCACCAAGGACGTGAAGGCGCTCGACCTGTCGATGCGCTTCATCCACCACTGAAAGGGAATCACCGCATGCGTTTGTTCGCCGCCCTTGTCGTCGCCTGGCTCGCCGCCGGCTGCACCACCATGACCGACCGCGCCGAGGCGTACGACCCCTGGGAAGGCATGAACCGCAAGACCTTCGCCTTCAACGACGCGGTGGACAAGGCGGTGCTGAAGCCGGTCGCGCAGGGCTACGAGAAAGTGACGCCCGCGTTCGTGCGCGAGGGCGTGAACAACTTCTTCGGCAACCTGGACGACATCGGCACGAGCCTGAACAACTTCCTCCAGGGCAAGGCCGGTCAGGGTCTCACCGACGCGGGGCGCGTGGTGGTGAACTCGTTCCTCGGCGTCTTCGGGCTGTGGGACGTCGCCACGCCGATGGGGTTGGAGAAGCACGAGGAGGATTTCGGCCAGACGCTGGGCGCGTGGGGCGTGGCGCCGGGGCCGTATTTCGTGATCCCCCTATTGGGACCCAGCACCGTGCGAGACGCGCCCGCAAGATTCGCCGACCCGCAGTGGTTCATCTGGCCGCGGGCCGTGGACAACGAAGCGCTCTACTGGAGCATCTGGGGCTTCGACAAGGTGCGCCAGCGCGCCAACCTGCTCAAGGCCGAGGCGGTCCTCGACGAAGCCTCGCTCGACCGCTACTCGTTCGTGCGCGACGCGTGGTGGCAGCGGCGCCGCAACAACGTCTACGACGGCAGCCCGCCTCGGGAGAAGGACGACGAGGCGCCGCCGAAGTAGCGCCCGCGATCGGGCGGGCCTAAAATGGCGCCTGTTGCAGCCGCCGATAGGAAGGAACGCCACATGAAACGCCTCGCCGCCCTCGCGTTCGCGCTGCTCTCGCCGATCTTCGCCTCGGCGCAATACAACAGCTACACGATGTACGCCTCGGGCAGCGCCCCCAGCTACGAAGGCCTCTGGTGGAACCCGGCCGAATCCGGCTGGGGCCTTTCCATCGCGCACCAGGGCGACGTGATCTTCGCCGTCTGGTACACCTTCGACCGCGCGGGCTCGCCCACGTGGTTCGTAATGCCCGAAGCGCGCCTCGTCGACGACCCGATGAACGACATGAGCGCCATGGGCGACGTGGAAATGATGATGGGCATGATGCACAACCCGCCCATCTACGCGGGCACGCTGTATCGCCCGAGCATGTCCGCGGGCAGGCTCGTCATGACCGAGGTCGGCATGGGCACGATGCTCTTCCGCGAGAAGGAGAGCGCGGTGTTCGCGTACACCGTGGGCAGCGTGTCGGGCGCGAAGCAGATCTCGAAGATGGTCTACGCGGCCAATGCCCCCTCCTGCTCGCTCGGCGGCGCCAAGGGCACGACCGAGAATTACCAGGACCTCTGGTTCAACCCGGCCGACACCGGCTGGGGCGTGAACATCGCGCACCAGGGCGACATCGTCTTCGGCACGTACTTCACCTATGACGCCACCGGCAAGGGCGAATGGTTCGTCGTGCCCGATGCCCTGAAATCCGGCTCGGGCACTTACACCGGCACGCTCGCGCGCGCTACCGGCCCGTCCTTCGAGGGCGCGTGGGATTCCTCGAAGGTGCACGTGGCCGCAGTGGGCTCGGCGACCTTCCGTTTCGGCGGCTCGAACGCCACGTTCGACGCGACGCGCGAAGGCGCGGCGCAGACACGGCCGATGACGCGCATGCAGTTCGCGGCGCCGGCGACCGTCTGTCACTAGATGACGCTGGGGGTCAAGCTCCTCGTCGTTTTCTTCGCATTCCTCGCCATCCTCGTGACCGTGATCGCGGTCGCGTTCCGCGAGCGCACGCGCGGCAAGGTCATCGCGCAGGACGACGTTCAGGCCCAGCAGGCCCAGGACGCGCGCGTCATGACCGTGATCTTCTCCGCCATCATGGGCGGCATGTTCCTCACCCTCATCGTGGCCTGGCTCGTGTTCTTCTGATGGCGTTCGAGAGGACGTTCCAGGTGGCGTGGGCGCACCTCGATGCCAACGGCCACATGGCGAACGTGGCCTTCCTCGACGTGGCGGTGGACGTGCGCTTCATGTACTTCGAATCCTGCGGCTTCCCGCCTTCCGAGTGGGCGAAGCTGCGCGTGGGGCCGGTGGTGCGCCGCGACGAGGTGGACTACCACCGCGAGCTGCGCATGCTTCAGCCCTTCAAGGTCAACATCCTGCTGGCGGGTCTCGCCGACGACGCCTCGCGCTTTCGCATCCGCAACGAATTCCGCCGCGAGGATGGCGAGCTGGCGGCGCGCATCACCAGCACCGGGGGAATCCTCGACCTGAATGCGCGCAAGCTGATCTCGCCGCCGCCCGCGCTGGCGCAGGCGTTCCGCGCGCTCGACCGCAGCGACGACTTCGAGGTGCTCGACTCGAGCCTGCGCCGCTAGCGGCAGACGGTCGCGGGAGCGGCGAACGTGAGGCGGGTGATGGACTTGGTCTGGGTCACGCCGTCCAGGGTGTACGTCATGATCCCGTTGTTCGCGTCGCTGAACGAGAACATCACGTTGCCCGCCGCCATGCGCGTGACCTTCGACGGATCCCAGGGAGAGGCGTTGAAGGGCGGGCCCCACGAGCGCGCGAGCGCGCCGGAATACGTGCCGTTGCCGGTCCTCACGACGTTCGATGCGGAGAGCCACAGCGGCTGTCCGTCCGCGCCATAGGTGTACCAGGTGGCGAAGAGCGTATCGCCCTGGTGCGCGATGTTCACGCCCCATCCGCTCTCGCTTCCCGCGGGCGACTTCCACCAGAGGTCCTGGTAGACGGGCTGCGCGCCGGCGCTGCCCCCGAGCGCGCACGTGGGCATCGGCGCGGAGAACGCCATGCGCGTGATCGGCTTGGTGATGGTGGCGCCGTTCACCGTCGCGGTCATCGTGCCGGTGTTGCCGTCGGTGAAGCTGAACGTGGCGTCTCCCACCTGCGTGTACGCGATGCGCGCGGGATCGAAGGCGCTGAAGGGCGAGCCCGTCGTGCGGTGCAGCGCGCCCGAATAGGTGTTGTTGCCCTGGTGCTGTCCGTTGGACATCACGTACCAGACGCCATTGCCGGCCGCGTCGTACGTGAACCACGTGGCGAAGAGCTTCTCGCCGCCCTGCGCGAGGTTCACGCCCCAGCCGGATTCGGATGCGCGCCACCACAGGCCCTGCACGTTCACCGAGGGCGCGGAAGTCGTGGGCGGCGGGTTGGATGGCCCGCCGGCGGGCGGGGTGCCGGCGCCGGCAATCAGGGCCCCGTCGAAGACAGTCACCCCGGAAGGCGAGATCACGTAGACGCGGTTGGTGTTGGGATTGACGGCCACGTCGCGGGCGCCTTGCGGCACCGTGACGTACGTCGCTGCGTTGGTCGCGCCGTCGACCACCGTCATGTAGCCCAGCTTGCTCACCACATAGACCTTGTTGGTGCGATCGTTCACCGCGATGCCGGCATTGCCTTCCACGCCGATGTTTCCGGCGGGCACGAAGGCCAACGCGTTGGTCGCGCCGTCCACCACGATCACCTCGCCGCTGAACACGAGGTAGGCCTTGTTGGTGGCGCTGTTGACGGCGACCTGCACCGGCTTCTGCGCATGGCCCGCGGGCGCGAAGGACACGGCATTGAAGGTGTTCCCGTCGACCACGGCGATCGGGCCGTTGACGTTGGTGCCGATCGCATACGCCTTGTTCGTCACCGGGTTCACCACGACGCGCGTGGGGCCGCTCCACACGCCCACGCTGCGCGTCGGCGGGTGGTCGGAGTCGGTGCCGAGATCCACGATGCGCACGTCGCCAGTGGAATAGCCGGCGACGAAGAGCCTGTTGGTGTTCGGGTTCACCGACGCCCACATGGGGGTGTACGTGTCGATGCCGAGCGAGACCCAGGTGTGGGCGACGCCGTCGATCACGGTGACCTCGTCGTTGTTGCCCAGGCGCACCATGATCACCTTGTTGGTGTTCGGGTTCACCGTGAACGGGCCGTTGCCTCCCGTGGGCAGGCGCGTCGTGGCGAGCGTCGCCGGGTCGATCACGAACTGGGACGAATCGCCGCCGTGGCTCACGTAGACGCGGCGCGTGACCGGGTTCACCGCGATGTACTGCGGACGCGGGCCCACCGCCACGGTCTGGGTCGCGTTGGTGTTGCCGTCGATCACGGTCACGCTGTTGGAGAACTCGTTCGCCACGTAGACGCGGTTGGCCGCGAGGTCGATCGCGATGCCGGACGGATCCGTTCCCGCCGCGATCGTGACCCCGGATTGCGCGAAGCAATTGGAGGCGGCGAACAGCGCCGCGGCGGCGAGTGAGCGTGGGAAGTCCATGGTCGTCAGCCATGATCCCGGGCGCGCGTGAAACGACGCAGGACGGCAATAGACCGAAAGGACGGCGAGTGGTCCGTACGGACCAATCGCGGGGCGCGGCCTTACTTCTTGCGGGAGCGGAACAGCACCATCAGCGCCAGCACGACCAGGATCACCGAGACGACGGCCACCACCACGCGCGCCCCGGGATTCAGCGTCGAGAAGGTGGGCGCGAGGTTCGCGCTGAGCCCGCCGGTGAACGCGAGCGCGTCGGTGTCGTCGGGAAGGGACCCGATCGTCGTGACCACGCCGGTGGCCGTGTTGATGGTCACGAGCCGCGTCTCCGCGGGCGAGCCGCCGTTGGAATTCACCGCGAGCAGCAACCCCGACGGCGAGAACGACATGGAGTTGATCTGCGTGGAGAACGGAGCCCCCGTGAGCGCGGGTCCGATCTGCAGGGCTCCCGAGGCGAGATCGACGTTGTCGAGCGTGCCGCCCGCGCCCTTGGCCGTGACGAACACCATCCCCTGCGGGTCGATGGCGATGCCGGCAGGGCTACCCGCGGGACCCGGCCGGCCCAGCGGCGAGACCGCCGCCGAGGAAGGATCGACGATGCCGAGCTGGGAGGTGGCGGGCAGCCACATGAACAGGGTGCCCTTCAGGTCGAAGGCGATGTCGGAGCCGGCCGTGCCGAGCTCGCCCACCATCGTGGCAACGCCGCTCGCCGGATCGATCGTCACGAGCGAGCGCGGGTTGTTGGGCGACTGTTCGGAGGTGATGCCGTAGAGCACGCCGCTCTTCGGATGCGCGGCAAGGCCGGTCACCCCGATCGGCCGCCCTCCCGGCAGCCGGATCGCGCCGACGAGCGTGGACGTGCTGGTGGCGAGGTTGACGGAATACAGGTTTCCCGCGATCGGCACGTCGCCGCGCGCCGAAGGCGCGCTGCGCACGCTCGCCGCATAGAGCTTCTGCTGTGCGGAAACGAGCGGCGCGGCGAAGGCGAGCGCAAGGAAGAAGAGCGATGTGGCGCGGGCAAGCATGCGCCGCATCTTACCGTGCGTATCGACTGATGTAATCCTTGACGCGGCCGGCATCCACAGGCATGCGCTCGACACGCTGCGGCAGCTTCTCGATACCTTCGAACCGTGCCGGCCGCGGCGGCGGCGTGCCCAGCGCCTCCACGATCGTCTCCTCGAACTTCGCCGGCAGCGCGGTTTCCAGGCACAGCATCGGGTAGCGCGCCTCGCGCATGCGAAGCGCGATCTTCACGCCGTCGGCCGTGTGCGGGTCGATCACCTCGCCGTATTTCTCCTTCACGAGCCGGATCGTCGCGACGCGATCCTCGTGCGTGCTTCGTCCCGACACGAAGCCCGAATCCTCCTCCACCTTCTCCCACGCGCGGTCCACGGAGAGGTCGAAGCCGCCCTTCTCCTCGACCTGTTGCCAGAGCCACGCGACCTTGTCGGAATCGCCGTCCACGACATCCCAGATGAAGCGCTCGAAGTTGGACGCCTTCGAGATGTCCATGGAGGGGCTCGAGGTCGCCTGCACGTCGCCCGAGGGCCGCGGGCGGTAGCGTCCCGTGCGGAAGAATTCGTCGAGGACGTCGTTCTCGTTGGTGGCGAGCACCAGCCGGCGGATGGGCAGCCCCATGCGCTTGGCGACGTAGCCCGCGAAGATGTTGCCGAAGTTGCCCGAGGGCACGGCGAAGGAGACCTGCTGGTCGTTCGACGACGTGGCCGCAAAGTAGCCCTTGAAGTAATAGACCACCTGCGCCACCACCCGGGCCCAGTTGATCGAGTTCACGGCACCCAGGCTGTGGCGCTCCTTGAACGCGGTGTCGCCGGCGATCTGCTTCACGATGTCCTGGCAATCGTCGAACGTGCCGTCCACCGCGATGTTGAAGATGTTCCGGTCCTGCAGCGAGTACATCTGCGCGCGCTGGAACGGGCTCATGCGGCCCGCGGGCGAGAGCATGAACACGTTCACGCGTTCCTTGCCCTTCAGCGCGTGCTCGGCGGCCGACCCGGTGTCGCCGCTCGTCGCGCCCAGGACGTTGAGGACGCGCCCCTGTTTCTCCAGCACCTGCTCGAAGAGACGGCCCAGGAGCTGCATCGCGATGTCCTTGAACGCGAGCGTGGGCCCGTTGGAAAGGCCGAGCACGTGCAGGCCCGAATCCAGCTGGCGAAGCGGCGTGATCTCCGGCGTGCCGAAGGTCTCGGGCGTGTAGGTGCGGTCGACCGCGCCCTTCAGCTCGGCGCCGGGATAGTCGTCCGCGAAGAAGCGCATCACCTCGAAGGCGAGGCGCGGATACGGCAGGTCGCGCATGGCGTCGAACTTGGGGCGCATGATGCGCGGCCACTGCTCGGGCACCATGAGCCCGCCGTCGGGCGCGAGCCCCTCCAGCAGGATGTCGGTGAAGGACTGCGAGGCCGCGTGTCCCCGCGTGCTGACGTACTTCAGAGGAGCTCTTCGAGGCGGATGCGCACCACCGGTGACGGGATCGTGGCGAGCGCCTCGATGCGCCGGATCGCCGCGTTGATGTTCTTCTCGTGCGCGCGGTGCGTGAGGATCACGACGTCCACCTGCTCCTCGCCCTCGCCCGCCTCCTTCTGGAAGATCGCGTCGATGGAGATCGAGAGGTCCGCGCAGATGCGCGTGACGTCGGCGAGCACGCCGGGGCGGTCGAAGGCGCGCAGCCTGAGATACGACGCCGTCTCCACCGCCTCCATCGCGAGGATCGGCGTGCTCGAGAGGCGATCGGGCTGGAATGCGAGGTGCGGCACGCGTTGCTCGGGATCGGCCGTGGCCATGCGCGTCACGTCCACCAGGTCTGCCACCACCGCGCTCGCGGTCGCCTCGGCGCCGGCGCCGCGCCCGTAGTAGAGCGTCGGGCCCACCGCGTCGCCATTCACGAGGACCGCGTTCATCACGCCCTCGACGTTCGCGATGAGGCGGCGTGACGGGATCAGCGTGGGATGCACGCGCAGCTCGATGCCGTCCTTCGTGCGCCGCGTGATGCCCAGCAGCTTGATGCGGTATCCGAGGCCCTCGGCGTACTTGATGTCGATCGCGGTGAGCTTCGAGATGCCCTCCGTGTAGGCCTTGTCGAACTGCATCGGGATGCCGAAGGCGATGGCGGCGAGGATGGTGAGCTTGTGCGCGGCGTCGATGCCCTCCACGTCGAAGGCCGGATCCGCCTCCGCGTATCCCAGGCGTTGCGCCTCGGCGAGGACCATGTCGAACGGCAGCCCCTTGTCGCGCATCTCCGTGAGGATGTAGTTGCAGGTGCCGTTGATGATCCCGGCGATCCACTCGATGCGGTTGGCCGAGAGACCCTCGCGGATCGCCTTGATGATGGGCACGCCGCCGGCGACCGACGCCTCGAAGGCGACCATGACGCCCTTCTTGTGGGCCGCGGAGAAGATCTCGGTGCCGTGCTTCGCGAGGAGCGCCTTGTTGGCGGTGACCACGTGCTTGCCGGCGTCGATGGCCTTCAGCACCAGCTCGCGCGCATCCGTGTCGCCGCCGATCAGCTCCACCACGATGTCGATGTCGGGGCGCGCCACGATCTCGCCCGCGTGCCCGACGAGCTCGATGCCCTCCAGCGAGACGTTGCGCGGCTTCTTCAGGTCGCGCGCGCCCGCCACCTTGATCACGATGTCGCGCCCGGCTCGGCGCGAGATCTCCTCGCGATTGCGGCGCAGCACCTCGATCGTGCCGCTGCCGACCGTGCCCAGGCCCAGCAGCCCTACGTGGATGGGCTTCACTTGCGCTTCAGGCCGATGGGCCGATCCGAGAGGACCTGCGTGAAATGGAACGAGGTGACCGTCATGCCCTCGCGGAAATAGAACTTGTGGGCCTGGTCGCGCTGCACGCCGGAGTCCAGGGTGAAGGCATCGGCGCCGCGCCTCGCGCAGAGCGCGCGCATGTGCGCCATGAGCGCGTGGCCCACGCCCGTCGAGCGGCGCGCCTCGTCGGTCACGAGATCGTCGCAGTACATCTCGCGGCCCGAGAAGGTGCGCTCCACCATGCGATAGACCGCCACGCCGAGGACATCGCCCCCGACGTGTGCCACCGCCATCTCGGCGCCGGCCGCGATCACCTCGCGCATGCGCGGCACGTAGTTGCCCGCGAGGTGCGGGCGCAGCTGCAGGTGCACGCGCTCGGCGGCCGCGAGGAGCTGCGCGTCGGCGACCTCGCCGTTTTCGCCGGAGACCGCGACGACGTTCACTTCACGCCATCCTTGCGGAACATCTCCTTCACGCCGCGCACCGCCTGGCGGATGCGGTTCTCGTTCTCGATCAACGCGATGCGCACGTGGTCGTCGCCGTAGTCGCCGAAGCCGATGCCGGGAGCCACCGCGATCTTGGCGTCGCGCAGGAGCTTCTTCGCGAACTCGATGGAGCCCATGTCCTTGTATTGGTCCGGGATCTGCGCCCAGATGTACATCGAGGCCTTCGGCCTCTCGACCATCCAGCCCGCGTCCTGCAGGCCCTTCACCATCACGTCGCGGCGCTTCTCGTACTTGGCGCGGATCTCATCGACGCATTCCTGCGGGCCTTCCAGCGCCGCGACCGCCGCCACCTGCAGCGGTGTGAACGTGCCGTAGTCGTGGTAGCTCTTGATGCGCGCGAGCGCGTTCACGAGCTCCGGGTTGCCCACCATGAAGCCGATGCGCCAGCCCGCCATGTTGTAGCTCTTGGACATGGTGAAGAACTCCACCGCCACGTCCTTCGCGCCCGGCACCTGCATGATCGAGGGCGCCTTCCAGCCGTCGAACGTGATGTCGGCGTAGGCGAGGTCGTGGACGACGAGGATGCCGTGCTGCTTGGCGAGCTTCACGATCTTCTCGAAGAAGTCGAGCTCGACGCACTGCGCGGTGGGATTCGACGGGAAGCCCAGGATCATCATCTTCGGCTTGGGGATGAGCTCGCGGATGGCGCGCTCGGCCTCCTCGAAGAAATCCACGCCCGGCGTCATGCGCACCGAGCGGATGTCCGCGCCGGCGATGATCGCGCCGTAGATGTGGATGGGATAGCTCGGGTTCGGGACCAGCACCGTGTCGCCGCGGTCGAGCGTGGCGAGCATGAGGTGCGCGAGGCCTTCCTTCGAGCCGATGGTGACGATGGCCTCGCGGTCCATGTCGATGTCCACGTTCCAGCGGCGCTTGTACCATTGCGAGATGGCGCGGCGCAGCCGCGGGATGCCCTTGGAGACCGAATAGCCGTGCGTGTCCTCGCGCTGCGCGACTTCCACCAGCTTGTCGACGATGTGCCGCGGCGTCGGGCCGTCGGGGTTGCCCATGGAGAGGTCGATCACGTCCTCGCCCGCGCGGCGCGCGGCCATCTTCAGCTCGTTGGTGATGTTGAAGACGTACGGCGGCAGGCGCTTGATGCGCGAGAATTCCGGGACGATGGGCTTGGACGCGTCGTTCATGTTCATGCGGCGGGATGCTGCAGTGCAAAAGGAAAGATTCTAGCGTGAAATTCGAGCGCGACTCCCCGGAAGGCCGCAACACTTTCACGGGCTACGGCCCGGGATACGTGGAGGTGAACCGCAAGCGCTATGCCGCGAGCCTCGTGGTGTCCGGCGATCGGGTGATCGTCGACTGGCCGGCCGCATCCGTTGAGGCGATCACGGCCGACCACCTCGCTGCGATCGTCGAACTGAAGCCGGAGATCGCCATCATCGGATCAGGCGCGACGTTCCGCTTCCCGGATCCCGCGCGCCT
>Ga0207691_10007646_pt1 | contig 10401 bp, 6 predicted proteins | sample KBSM13metaG_FD_184327 | JGI IMG/M metagenome (GOLD analysis project Ga0207691, IMG submission 184327) | Miscanthus rhizosphere microbial communities from Kellogg Biological Station, Michigan, USA - KBS M1-3 metaG (SPAdes) (version 2) | ecosystem: Host-associated > Plants > Roots > Rhizosphere >... | reverse complement strand
ACGGGCTGATACTCGACGACGATCGGAAGCCGGACGACGAACTGACTGCCGTGCCCAGGGCCCGCGCTCTGCGCCTCGACTGCCCCGCCGTGCATCTCGACCAGCCGGCGCACGAGCGTGAGCCCGATGCCGAGCCCGCCCTGCGAGCGCTCCCGCGCCGCGTCGACCTGCATGAACATGTCGAAGATCGCCTGCAGGCGGTCGGGCGGGATGCCTTCGCCGGTGTCGGCCACCGTGATCACCGCGTCGTCCCCGACGCGCTCCATTCGAATCGTGATCCGCCCGCCACGCTCGCTGTACTTGCAGGCGTTGTTGAGCAGGTTCCCGAACACCTGCACCAGGCGCACGGCGTCGGCGCTGAGCTGAATCGACTCCGGCGGCAGGACAACGGTCAGGGTGTGTCCGGCCGCGTCGGCCATCGCCCTCACCGAATCGACGGCCTGCTCGAGGATCGCGCCGAGATCGGTGAGCTCCTTCCGCAGCCCGAGGCGGTTGTGTTTGATGCGGTTCAGATCGAGCAGATCGTCCACCAGCCGCACCATCTGGCGCAGCTGGCGCTCCATCGTCGCCACGGCCAGCGCGCGCGTCCGGGCGTCGCCGTCGCCGCGCTTCAGCACTTCGAGCATGTTGCCGAGCGGCGCCAGGGGATTCCGCAGCTCGTGCGCCAGCGTGGCCAGGAACTCGTTCTTCTGGCGATCGGCGGCCGCCAGGTCATCGGCGAGCTGCCGCTGCCGCGTCACGTCGCGCGCAATCTTCGAGGCGCCCACGACGCGCCCTTCGTCGTCCATGATGGGCGAGATGGTGAGCGACACCCACAGGAGACGGCCACTGTTGTGCCGGCGCTGAGTCTCGAAGTGATCGACGCGGCGCCCGGCCTTGAGACTCGCGATGATGTCGTCCTCTTCGGCGATGCGATCGTCGGGAATGATCAACGAGACATGGCGGCCGACGGCCTGCTCGGCGGTGTACCCAAACAGGCGCTCGGCGCCCGCGTTCCAGCTCTGAATGATGCCGTCGAGCGACTTCCTGATGATCGCGTCGTCCGACGTTTCGACGATGGAGGCGAGTTGGCGCGCGGCCAGCAGACGGCCGGCGTCGTCGCGCTCCCAGCGCCGCCGCTCGGAGATGTCGCGGAAGATGAGCACGCTGCCCGACACGCCGCCATCGTCGGTGCGGATCGGCGCGGCGCTGTCGTCGATGGCGCGCTCGGTGCCGTCTCTGGCGATGAGCGTCGTGTGATTCGCCAGCCCGACGGCGGTGTCTTCCCGTAGCGCCCGCAGCGCAGGATTGGGCACCGGCTGCCGCGTCTCCGACATCGACAGCGGCATGGCAGTAGGTTGGTGCGGCAACGAAGCCCCGCGGCGAGCTTTCGCCTGGACCGAAGCCACGGGCATGATCGATCTCGGTACCTTGGGCGGCACGACGGCACTCGCCTTCGGCACGCGCAATGGTCGCGCAGTCGGATCCTCCACGCTCTCGGGCGATCTCACCGAAAACGCGATGGCGTGGTCGCTGTCGGCGGGGATGATCGATCTCGGCTCGCTCGGTGGCGGATCCTGGATGCTGGCTGTCGCCACGGCGGGAAACGTGGTCGTCGGCTCGGGTGCGGTCAATGACTGGCCGCGCGCCTTCCGCTGGACGCCGTCGACCGGTCTGGTCGCGCTTCCTGTTCTTCCCGGAAGCACCGAGAGCGCGGCGGTGGACGTCGATGGCGGTCTGATCGCGGGTTACTCGAAGACGTCCGTTCCGGGACGCCGCCCGGTCGTCTGGCGAACCGACGGCACGCTGATTGACCCGATCGGCGCGCCGATCGAATCCTGCGGCATCTTCGTCTGCGGCAGTGGCGAAGCGACCGCGGTGCGCGATGGCCTGGTAGTTGGATATCGCTACGATGCGGCGGAGAAAGTCCGCGCGTTCGCATGGAGCGAAGCCAGTGGTCTCATCGATCTCGGCCTGGTGCCGGGCTCAACCGGGAGCTTGGCTTGGGATACCGACAATGGCCAAGTCGTCGGCCAGCTTTCGGGCGCTCTGACGGACCGCGCCTTCGTCTGGACCGCCGCGGCAGGCATGCGGGCAATAACGCCAGATACAGTGAGCGCGGTGGCGACCCTCACTACGAATGGCAGGGTCGTCGGCTGGTATTACTCGGCGGACACGAACGGTTCGAGAATCTTCTTGTGGACTCCCCGGCGCCGCCCGGTCGATGTGACCCCGCCCGGATTCAGCGGCAGCCGCGCGGTGGGCATCGATGCGGCGGGGCGCATCGCGGTGTTGTACGAGGATGAGAACCCGGCCAACACGAAGTCGGTGGTGCTCGTGCCTCGAGGCCTGTGACGTCGGAGAGTCACTTCACGGCTGCAACACCTGGAACGTATCCCAGTTCGCCGCCGCGCGATACGTGGCGAGGCCGTACCGCCCGCTGGTCAGGTCGCGGTCATGCGCATTCGCCACCAGCACGTTGTCCACGTACAGGTGGAGCTGGTCGTTGATCACGAGGAACCGCACCTCGAAGTACCGGTTGGGCACGGCAGTGAAGTTGCACGTCGCCAGCACGGTGATCACGCCATTCACGATCTTGCGGATCTGTATCTGCCCGGTGCTGCGCACGCTCACGTAGTAGTGGTTGCGCGCATCCACATACCTCGCGAGCAACCCGAACCACGCGCCCTGCTGCGAAGCCGCGTATGACGTGAGCTTCATGCGCGCGTAGATGTCCTGGTTCGGCACCGGTACGCCGACGACGGCGACGGCGTTGCCGCTGACATCGCGCTGCCACAGCCCGGTCTGATACGCGTTCTCCGGGTCGCCGTCGTCGAGCACCGCCCAGTCGCCGCTGAGCACGTCCATCCCGATTTCCCAGTCACTGCCGCCCATGCCCCACGCGCGATCGAGCAGCCCGTAGATATCGGTGCCAGTCATGTGCACGTCGTCGAAATCCGCGCGCGCCATGAAAGTGGCCATGCCGCCGCGGCCATGCGTGAGGGAGTTGTCAGTGGCCGCAGCTCCCCGGACGTGGACGTACGCGATGATCTGGTTGCCGCTCACCTCCAGCGTGGCGCGGAAAGTGGCAGGGAGCAGGTTATCGCTGTCTTGCAGCAGCGTGTCGACGCCATTCACGCGTTTGTAGATGCCAAACGTCTGGTTGTCGCGTATCCGCAGGTAGTAGTAGTTGTCGGCGTCGACATAGCGCGCCACCAGGCCCACCCAGCCACCGGCGCCGTATCTGGGCGTGATGTCCGCTTCCACACGCTGCTGGTCCGTCCAGTCGCTGTCGGTCATCACCGCGACGGCGAGCCCGCTGCTGGCACTTTGCGCCAGCACGTCATCGGTGCCGCGCGTCGCCACCGCGAACTGTCCGCCGCTGAACGTGAAGTCCGAGACGTTGCGATCCTCGAAGTCGTTGACCAGCTGCGGGGGTACGCGCAGCTGCGTGGGCAGGTTGAACACCTGCACCTCGCGATTCGCGCCACCATTAAAGTCCCTGGTCGCCGCCACCACGGTGCGGCCGGAGACGTCATACGCCGCTACCTCGCGATACGATTGCAGCGCGCCGACATGCTCGAATTGGCCGGGTGACGTCTCGACGTGCACGGCCGCTTCCACCCCGTAGAACGCGGAGTGAGACGCTACGAGCACCCCATCGCGATACACCGGGCCGGACGTGTATCCGTACCCGTTGTCGAAGTCCACGCTTTTCAGCACACCCAGGCGCGTCCAGGTGCTGGTGCCGCTCCGGCGCCAGACGACCCCATTGGGGGCCACGGCCGTGGCTCGTTGCAGCGCGTAGTCACCTTCGATGGGTACACCTTCGTTCGGCAGGAAGGGCAGAGTGCCCGCGCGCACCCAATCCACGGCGGTGCCGTTGCGTCGCCAGGCGACGCCCTCGGGCCCGTAGGGTGGGCGAACCAGCGCGTAGTCGTAGTGGAGCTCCACCGCGTAGTTGTACGCGGGGCCGAGGCATTCGCCCTGGTTGTCATCGAGACGCCCGGTGATGGCCCAACTACCGCTGCTGTTCTTCTGGTAGATGACGGCGTCATAGTCGCAATTGTTGCCGCCGATGAGCACGCTCCTGCTGGAGATGGCGACGCCACCTTGATGACGGATGGGCACGGCGCTCGTCTGCTTCACATAGTCGCCATTAGCTAGCTCGAATAACACGATCTGGTTGCTGAACTGCACGGCGGCGATGCCATTCCTCATGGCGACGCTGGATCGCACGGGGGGGCCGGTCCAGGTCACCAGCGAGCGTCGATAGACCCACTGGCCGTTGCTGTTGCGCCGGTAGAGCAGCGCTTGTTGCCCGCCCTCATATCTGCCGAGCGCGATGATGTGGTTGCCGTCGATGGCGACGTGCTCTCCCAAGGAGGTGAACGCGGCCGGCCGGGCGAGCGTCTGCACAGAATCGATCCAGCGGATCTCGGCGCGGGAGGGCGTCGAAAACGCAAACGAGACGGCCAGTAAAGCAAGCGTGAACACGCCGACGCGAAAGGCTTTCATGATCGATCCCCCTGTTTGCAAGGATTCCACTCCACGGCGCACGCGGTTGATGTCGGACGCCACACCCACTGATGTTGGCTGGCGCTGTCGGGGTTCGCGGATCATCTACAAGCGTCGGCTGCTTGTCTGACATGACGCGAACCTCACGGCTTGCGGCACTTCTTCACAGTTCCAAACTCGCGCTCACTCCACGCCATGGCGTAATCCACGCACAAAGCTAACTATCACTCTTCGATTCGGGGGCGTCATACGTAAGTTGTTCTAGGAGAACAATCGATGAAAATCCCCCGTGCGCTGCACTGCAGCGTCCTCGAAGCCGTCCGCGTCCTGCTCGCCGCGATTTTCTTGATCGCACTCACGGCATCCCGAGCCCCCGCACAAGAAATCCCCCCACCCAAAGACCAGAACCAACCCTCGCCGGACGAGCTCAAGCAACGCGATGACTGGCGCATCGCGATGGCGCAGCTCCAGCTTCCGAAGAAGGGCTGCTTCGAGTCCTCCTTCCCGGCCCGCGAGTGGCGCGAGGTCGTCTGTGTCGCGGCACCGAACTACCCGATGCCACCGAAAGGCGGCGTGCGGCCTCTGGTCGTCGGTAACAACAACGACGCCTCGGCACAGGCGCCGAGTGGCTTCATCTCAACCGCCATCGGTTCGTTCGAGTCGCTGACGAACGTGACCTCGCTGAGTGGTCCGATCGGCAACACCGGGCCCGCGATCGCGAACGCCTACACGCTGCAGATCAATACGAACTTCTTCTCGAATAGCGTGTGCAGCGGTGCGGCGGTGCCGGCCAATTGCTCTGCCTGGGAACAGTTCGTGTTCGAGAACAACAACGTCTCGCACCGTGCATTCATCCAGTACTGGATCATCCAGTACGACAACACCTGCCCCGCGGGCCAATCCTGGAACCAGATCGCGCTCTATGGGCACACCTACTGCTGGAAGAACAACACCGGCGGCGCCGTCAACACCAGCGCCCAACCCGTTGGCAACTTCGGATCGCTTTCGTTGAGCGGCAACGTGACCGCCACCACCGACTCGGTGACGGTGACGCAGGGAACGAGCATGTGGGCGCGCAGCGGCGACAACGCGGTGGCGGCCTCCACCGGCTGGACGATCGCCGAGTTCAACGTCTTCGGGGACGGCGGCAACACCTCGAGCGGTGGCATGGCGAGCTTCAACGCCGGCGCGGACATCGTGGCGCGCACCCGCATCTTTTACGGTGGCCGCGCGGCGCCGAACTGCGTCTCGCAGGGGTTCACGGCGGAAACCAACAATCTGAACTTCGGCCCCACCGCGCCGACGGCGACGCAGCCAGGTCCCGCGGTCATCCTGCGAGAGAGCACGGCAGGCGGCGCGGCCTCGGCCTGCGCGGCGGCCACCACGGTGGGCGACACGCATCTGCAAACCTTCGGCGGTCTGTTCTACGACTTCCAGGCGCAGGGCGACTTCGTGCTCGCGCAAGTGGACAAGGACTTCGTCGTGCAGACCCGGCAGGTGGAAGGCGGCCCGACCTGGCCTAACACCTCTGTCAACAGCGCCGTGGCGACGCAGATGGGCGCGTCGAAAGTGGCGTTGTGTCTGGGACCGCGGCTCAACGTCAACGGCGACAACATCGAGATCGCGGACGGCTCGTCCTTCTCCACACCCGACGGCGTCGACATCTGGCACATCGGCGACATGTACAGCATCACGAGCGCTACCGGCGATTCGATCCGCGCCACGGTCCATCCCACCTGGATCGATGTGAATGTGGGGCTCGGCCACTGGCCGGCGAACGTCACCGGCTTGCTAGCCAACGTGAACGGCGACGTCAACAAGATCGCGGCGCGCGACGGCACCGTGCTCACGAATCCGTTCCAGTTCGCGACGCTCTATGGACGCTTCGGTGAGAGCTGGCGCGTCCCGGCGAAAGATTCGCTGCTGAACGCCTGCGGTGAGGGATTGAAAGCGATCAATCCAACGCGGCCGTTCTACGCGCACGATCTCGATCGGGCGACGTTCGATCGCACCCACGCGGTGTGCGTGGCGGCGGGCGTGAAAGGCGAGACGCTGCTCGATGCCTGCGCGCTCGATGTTGCGGTGATCGGCGACGATGCCGCGGCCAGGGTATTCGTGGATGCGGTGCCGCCGGTGGCGGAAGCGAAGCCAATATTCGACGACCATGCAGATGGTCCGTGGTGGAAGAAGTGGTGGTGGGTGATCCTGCTCCTCATTCTTCTGCTGCTGTACCTGATGCTGAGGAAGAAGAGCCCGTAATCAGTTGGCAGGCGGCGGACTTCGTGTAAACGGAGTCCGCCGACTGCATTCGCCTTTCGTCTATGCGTAAACGAACAATGACGCCGCCTCCGAACCCGCGCGTCTATACTCGATCCCTCGTTGTACCGTCCGCCGAGGGTTCCATGATCAAGCACTCCCGCCTTCTCCTGCTTTCTCTTCTCGGTTTGCTAGCCACAACCGCCGCCCGCGCGGAACAGTTCAGCGTGCTGTTGTTCTCGCAGACAGCCGGCTGGCACCACGAGTCGATTCACGAAGGTGTGACCGCGATTCGTGACCTCGGAAAGCTGCACGACTTCACCGTCTTCTGGACTGAAGACCCCGCTCGAGTGTTCAAAGATGAGGAGCTCAAGAAGTACAAGGTCGTGATCTTCCTGAGCACCACCGGCGATGTGCTCAACGATGAACAGCAAGCCGCGTTCGAGCGCTACATCAAGGCGGGCGGTGGCTTCGTCGGGATTCACGCCGCGGCGGACACCGAATACGGCTGGCCCTGGTACACGAAGATGGTCGGGCACATGTTCCACATCCATCCGGCCGTGCAGTCCGCGACCATGAAGGTCGAGGATTACAACTTCCCGGGCATGGACCGATTTCCGAAGCGCTTCCTCGAAACCGAAGAGTGGTACGAGTACGACGCTGCGCGTTCGAAGCTCCACTACCTGCTGAGCGTGGACGAGACGACGTACAAGCCCGAGGCGAATTGGGGCACGAAGTCAGGCAAGGGCATGGGCAAATTCCACCCGATCGCGTGGTACCAGGAGTACGACGGTGGTCGCGCGTTCTACACGGGGCTGGGCCATCTGCCGGCGACTTATAGCGACGCCAGCTTCCTGCACCACATCTACGGCGGCATCTACTGGGCCGCGACCGGCAACGGTTTCACCGCGCAGTAGCCGGCGGAGGCGCGGTTATTTTAAGGATGCATTTTGCATCCTTAAAAGAGAGGTCGGGGTACACACCACTAGTGTTCACCGAGCACGGGGCAATCATGGTGGAAACAGTATTAATGAGCCCGCGCACACCTAGGCACAATTGCCGCCATTGCACGCGTTATTCGTATGCCTCACGAGCCGGTGAAAGCATGATCATCCGTGTATGGCCGAATCGCCCGCAAAGCTCACGAGTGTTCCGTCGGTTCAAATTCTTCATATCCGCGGGCAGCGCGTGCTGCTCGATTCGCAGCTCGCCGAGCTCTATGGAGTTCCTACCAAGCGACTGAACGAGCAGGTCCGCCGAAATGCCGAACGCTTTCCCGCAGATTTTCTGCTTGAGCTGTCGGATCAAGAGGTTATGGCTTCAAGGTCGCAATTTGCGACCTTGAACAAGGGGCGTGGGCACAACTTGAAGTACCGGCCGATGGCGTTTACCGAGCACGGTGCCATCATGGCGGCCACCGTTCTGAACAGTCCACGCGCTGTGCAAATGAGCGTGTATGTGGTTCGTGCGTTCGTGAAATTGCGGGAATTGCTCGCCTCAAACTCCGCCTTGGCCAAGCGCCTGGAAGCACTCGAGCGTTCGGTTGCGGCGCTTGACGCTGACACTCGCAGGCAATTCGATCAAGTGTACGAGGCAATCCTCGGCTTGATTGGCCCGGCGAAAAGGCAGTAGCGCCGCTCGATGACCGATCGCGTCTCGGTGCGGAGCTCCAACATCACACCCTAAAGATTGCGCTTCTTGAACTGCTCCATCAGATAGTCCGTCGACCGCACCGCCATCGCCATAATCGTGAGCGTCGGGTTCTGACACGCTCCCGACGGAAACCCCGCCGCATCCATCACGAACAGATTCTTGACGTCGTGCGACTGCTGGAACTGGTTCAGCACTGACTGCTTCGGATCGCTGCCCATCCGCGCCGAGCCCATCTCGTGGATGCCGTAGCCCGGGATGCGATCCTCATACGCGAAGGTACTGATGTTCTTGGCGCCAGACGCCTCGAGCATCTCACCAGCGGTCACCGCCATGTCGCGGATCATCTTCTTCTCGTTCTCGCCCCAGCCGACGTCGATGTGCAGCACCGGAATGCCGAACACGTCGGTGACGTTCTTGTTCAACGTGATGCGATTGTGCTTGTAAGGCAGGCACTCGCCGAAGCCGACCAGATTCATCGTCCACTGCCCGTTCTTCACGGCGTCCTTGTAGGCCTGGCCGAAGCCGGGCGCGCCCATCGTGAAGGCGAGCTGGCTGCCGCCCTGAAAACCGTAGCCGCGCACGAAGTCTTTGTGCCGCTCACCCTTTGCAGTGTTGCGGAAGCGGATCAGGTACGGCCCGCCGGGTCGGTGGGCGGTGTTGAGGCTCGGCTTGCCCGGCATATCGGGGAACTCACCGGCGGCGCCGCCCGCGACCCACATGTGATCCATCAGGTATTCGCCGAGGACACCGCTCGAATTCCCGAGGCCATCCTTCGCCGAATTCATCAGGATGCGCGTCGACTCGAGCGCCTGCGCGCACAGCACCACGGTCTTGGCGCGGATCTCGCGCGTTTCGCGCGTGACGCGATCCACGTAGGTGACGCCGCGTGCCTTGTTAGTCGCCTTGTCCATCAGCACCTGGTAGACCATGGCGTTCGGGATGTGCGTGCAGTTGCCGCTCTTGAGCGCGTCGGCGACGGTGGTGAACGCCGAGTTGAAATAGGAATGCGTGACGCAGCCGCGCTCGCAGGGGCCGCAGTAGTGGCAGGGCGAGCGTCCGTTGATCGGCTTGGTGATGTTGGCGAGCCGGCCCATCGTCAGGGTGCGGCCGAACTTCGTCTTGATGGCGCCGCGGACCTTTTGCTCGACGCAGGTGAGCGGCATCGAGGGGTGGAATTTACTGTCGGGCAGCTCAGGGTGGTGCTCGACCATGCCGGAAATGCCGACATAGTCCTCGACCAGCTCGTAGTACTTGACGAGGTCTTTGTAATTGAGCGGCCAGTCGACGCCGGCGCCGTCGAAGGAATAACCCTTCAGATCCTGCTGCGAGAATCGGTAGCTGTGGCGGCCCCAGACGTTGGTGCGCCCGCCGGTGACGCGCATGCGGCCTTGCCACGAAAACGGCTTGCCCTTCTCGGTGGTGTAGGGCTCGTCGATGTCGTTGCAGAACCAGCTTTCGTTGTATTCGGTGCAGGCGTAGCAGTCCTTCTGCACGGGACGCTTGGCGCGGATGAGATGGTTGGCGCGCGCCTGGTACTTGAGCTCATAGGGCTGCACGTGCTCGCGGTAATCGCCGTCACTGAGCGGACGGCCGGCGCACACCAGCGCGACGCGCAGGCCCGCTTCGCTCATGCGCTTGGCGGCCCAGCCACCGGAGGCTCCCGAACCCACGACGATCGCATCGTATTCCTGCGGGCGGGCCAGCTTCTGCATGCGCACTCCTCAATCGGTTGGGCGTCTGGAATTCGCAGCACTATACTGCGACGCCAATGCGCTGGCGAAGGAGATCGCGATGAACGACCACGAGCATTCGGGCGGACCCCTGCGACATTTCCGCGTCGATCGACGCACGGTGTTGCAGTCACTCGCGACGGGTGTCGGTGCGGTGGCCTTCGCGTCGAGCGCGTCCGCGGCGTCGGCACATGTGCATCAGGCAGCGGCGGTCACTGCGGACTCCGCAGCGGCGATCAACCCTGAGTCTGGACTTCTGTTTCTC
>Ga0207691_10007642_pt1 | contig 10404 bp, 9 predicted proteins | sample KBSM13metaG_FD_184327 | JGI IMG/M metagenome (GOLD analysis project Ga0207691, IMG submission 184327) | Miscanthus rhizosphere microbial communities from Kellogg Biological Station, Michigan, USA - KBS M1-3 metaG (SPAdes) (version 2) | ecosystem: Host-associated > Plants > Roots > Rhizosphere >... | reverse complement strand
GGAGGGGCCTGCTCACAAAGCAATGCGCGGCAACCGCGCAGCCGCAGAGTCCCATTCCAGAGCAGATGAGCGTGATGCGGTTCCTACGGTCGGTGCAACGCGAAGTCGCTCGCCGCGGTGGCGGATGCTGGACTGCTCGCGATCCAGTGTGACCTCATCACCGGCGATCCCGACCCGCACCGCTCTGCAAGGGCCATTGCCGACACGATCCTGACCAAAGTCCATCCTGGAGCGATCATAGTTGCTCACGCCAACGGGCGCGGCTGGCATACCGCTGACGCCCTCGCGCTTGCCATCCCCAAGCTCAAGGAAGAAGGCTATAGCTTTGTGACGGTGAGCGAGCTACTCAAGGCAGGAAAGCCTGTGATAACCGCGAGCTGCTACTTGAACAAGCCAGGCGACAATACGCGCGTCGCTCACGCTGCCAAACGCGACGGCGCCCCGAATGCCCTCTCAATTTTCGATCACCCCTATTGAGCTCGGCCGAGCACGGCTCGTGGCGCTTGACCCTCGCGGCGTTTACGGGCTCGCGGCCGCAATCGTGGACATGCCGCCATGGTCCGTAATGAATTATTCCGCCGACCTCATGGCCCGGTTTCTCTCAACGGCTGACGGTTGTGTTTCACGTTACGCGGTCGAGATCGGAGGCGAACATTTGGGAGCTGTCTCGGTGCGCTCACCTTGGCTCAAGGGGCCTTATCTGGAGCTGCTCGCGTTGTTGCCGGTAGCGCAAGGTCAAGGCATCGGCTCAGCCATTCTCACTTGGTTCGAGCAAGAAGCGATCGAGCACGGCTCGCGTAATCTCTGGGTGTGCGCCTCGTCATTCAATATGCACGCCCTGCGCTTCTACGAGCGACACGGTTTCGAGCATGCCGCAGCTTTGCCCGGGCTAGTCGCGGACGGCTATGAGGAGATACTGCTGCGCAAGTTCCCGCTTGGCGGCAGTCGATGACCGGGCGTATGCCTGCCAGCTATTGCGCTTGAGAGCCTGCCCCGCTGGAAGCCTTGTCTGCGGGCGCTTCAGATTTGTCGCCGGCACCTGCGTCGGCGTTGTCGTCGCCTTGGTCGCTTGGCGCTGAATCGACGAAGAGTGTGCCGTCTTCGATCGAAGCCGACTCATCGCCTTTCATCTCGTATTGCTCGCCGCTATCGAGTCCTATGGTGCAGCCCTTGTCGCATGGGGCATCAACCTCGGCTTGCGGCTCGACGGTAAGCTCCTTGTTGTTGCCGTTGACGGTCACGGTGATGGTGTGGGAGTCGCCGTCCATATTCGAGATGGTGAGCGCCTCCGCCGGAAGAGCCAACAGTGCTGCGAATGCGCCAAGGCTTAAAATACTGACGATCCTCATCCTTTCGTTCCCTCCAGAAAACGGCGAACCTTTTTAGCGGGCCCCGCCCGTGCCTCATGCTTCGGCGCCACGCCTAGCCCATAACAGCGCCTGGATTGTGTTTCTGCAGCGGCCAAACTGTGCAGTCGAGACCCTGCAATTCCGCCTTTTTGCCATCTCCACCTCGACCGTTTGAAATTGTTTCGCGACCCCGAAAAAGAAATCGTGCTCGGAGCGGCGAACCGGAACTCGTTGGCGGCGTTATTTGGCTCGCACCGCACCGAAGAGAGGTTGTGCAGTGCAAAAGGGGAAACGTCTTTCAAGGAGGGGCCGTGCCGACGGTATGGAACGCCCTCCGGTCCGGAAGGAGCTTCCGATGGAATTCACGGCCTCTGTGACCGCCGTCATGGCAATAGTTTCCTTCGGCTTTCTCGCCGCCATTCTCCTTGGAATGATTTAAAGCCTCAGCGGTTTTCCGAGCATTTGAGCGATCGTGCGTCTTCCACGCAAGCTGTGGGACGCCTCCCGCGCATTTTGCTGGCCCTACTCTGCTGCGTCGGCCAATAACTTGGGATCGTAATTGAGGATGGTACCGAGCCAGCGTTCGGTTTCCTCGATGCTCCAGCCCTTACGCCCCGCGTAGTCGGCGACTTGATCGCGCCCGATCTTTCCCACGCCGAAATAACGGCTCTCGGGATGGGAGAAATAAAGGCCCGAGACGGCGGCCGCTGGCCACATTGCATAGCTCTCGGTCAGCTTTATCCCCGCCGCTTTCTCAGCGTCGAGCAACGCGAACAAGGTACCCTTCTCGGTGTGGTCGGGCTGGGCGGGATAGCCTGGCGCTGGCCTGATGCCGGCATAGTCTTCGGCAATGAGTTGCTCATTCGAAAGCTTCTCGCCAGGCGCATAAGCCCAAAGCTCTCGGCGCACCTTCTCGTGCAAAGCCTCGGCAAAGGCCTCGGCAAGACGGTCGGCAAGCGCCTTGATCATGATCTTGGAATAATCGTCATTGGCGCGCTCGAACCGGCGGGCCACCTCTTCCTCGCCAATGCCGGCAGTCACGGCAAAAGATCCGACATAGTCGGCGAAGCCTGTCTCCTTCGGCGCCACGAAATCGGCAAGCGCCAGATTGGCACGCGAGCCGTCGCGCGCCATCTGCTGGCGCAGCGTGTGCAGCACGGCAATACGCTTGGTGCGCCTATCGTCTGCATAAAGCTCGATATCGTCACCCAGGCTGTTCGCTGGCCAGAAGCCAACGGCGCCATTTGCTGTCAGCCACTTCTCGTCGATGAGCTGCTTCAGCATGGCTCGCGCATCGTCATAGAGATTGCGCGCAGCCTCGCCGTATTTGTCGTCATCGAGGATGCGCGGAAACGTTCCCTTAAGCTCCCAGGCATGGAAGAACGGCGTCCAGTCAATGTAGCGCGCCAGCTCGGCAAGATCGTAAGCCTTGAACGCGCGCGTGGCGAGAAACGTCGGCTTGGGCGGCGTATAGACTGCCCAGTCGAGCTTGAGCCGGTTGGCGCGAGCATCGGCAATCGAGGTGCGAGCTTTCTCGGCCTGCCCGCGCGCATATGAGTCGGCCATGCGCGCATATTCCTCGCGCACTTTCGCGATCGCTTTCGGCCGCCCTTCGGGCGACATCAGGCTCGATACCACGCCGACCGCGCGGGAGGCGTCGGTGACATAGATCGCCTGGCTCTTATGATAGTTCGGGCTGATCTTGACCGCTGTGTGCACCCGGCTCGTGGTGGCGCCGCCAATCAGGAGCGGCAGGTCGAAGCCTTCGCGCTCCATCTCCGCCGCGACGTGGCACATCTCGTCGAGCGACGGCGTGATCAGGCCTGACAGTCCGATGATGTCGACTTTTCGCTCGCGCGCCGTGTCGAGGATCTTCTGCACCGGCACCATGACGCCGAGGTCGATGACGTCATAATTGTTACACTGAAGCACGACGCCGACGATGTTCTTGCCGATGTCGTGCACGTCGCCCTTCACTGTGGCGAGCAGGATCTTGCCGGCCGACGGCTGATCGGCGAGGCCGAGATCGCGCTTCTCCTGCTCCATGAAGGGCATGAGGTAGGCGACCGCCTGCTTCATCACGCGGGCCGACTTCACCACTTGCGGCAGGAACATCTTGCCGGAGCCGAACAGGTCGCCGACCACGTTCATGCCGGCCATCAGAGGACCTTCGATGACGTGCAGTGGGCGCTCGACCTTTTGCCGCGCTTCTTCAGTGTCCTGCTCGATATAGGTGCCGATGCCGTGCACCAGCGCTTGGACCAGCCGCTCCTCTACGGGCTTCTCGCGCCAGGAGAGATCGACCTCTTTCTTTTGCGCCCCCTCGCCCTTGAAGCGCTCGGCAGCTTCGAGCAGGCGATCAGTGGCGTCCGACCTGCGATTCAGGATTACGTCTTCGACCAGCTCGCGGAGCTCTGGGTCGATGTCATCGTAAAGCGCGAGTTGGCCGGCATTGACGATGCCCATGTCCATGCCGGCTTGGATCGCGTGATAGAGGAACACCGAATGCATCGCTTCACGTACCCGCTCATTGCCGCGGAAGGCGAACGAGAGGTTCGACACGCCGCCAGAGACGTGCACGTAGGGAAGCTCGGTCTTAATGCGACGCGTCGCCTCGATATAGGCGTGGGCGTAATCATTGTGCTCCTCGATACCCGTCGCCACGGCGAAGATGTTGGGATCGAAGATAATGTCCTCTGGCGGGAAGCCGACCTTCTCGGTCAGCAGCTTGTAGGCACGCTGGCAGATGGCGAACTTGCGCTCAGCGGTCTCGGCCTGGCCCTGCTCGTCGAAGGCCATCACTACGACCGCGGCGCCGTAGCGGCGCACTTTGCGCGCATGATCGAGAAACGGCCCCTCGCCTTCCTTGAGGCTGATCGAGTTCACGACCGACTTGCCTTGCACGCATTTGAGCCCGGCCTCGATCACCGACCATTTCGACGAGTCGATCATGATCGGCACGCGCGAGATATCGGGCTCGGCGGCGAGCAGGTTGAGTAAGGTGACCATGGCCTTCTCTGAGTCGAGCATGCCCTCGTCCATATTGACGTCGAGCATGTTGGCGCCGTTCTCGACCTGCTGGCGTGCGACTTCGAGCGCCGCGGCGTAGTCGTTCGCCTCGATCAGCTTGCGGAAGCGCGCGGAGCCGGTGACGTTGGTCCGCTCGCCAACCATGACGAAATTCTGCGCACCGTTTGTCATGCTAACTCGGACCTAACCATGCACGAAGGGCTCAAGGCCCGAGAGGCGCATCTTGTGCGCAAGTTGCGGGACTTGGCGCGGCTTATACTTGCAGACGGCACCGGCGATCGCGCGGATGTGGTCAGGCGTCGTGCCGCAGCAGCCACCGACGATATTAATGAGCCCGTCCTTGGCCCACTCCTCCAATAGCCCGGACATATGTTCAGGGCTCTCGTCATAGGCGCCCATTTCGTTGGGAAGGCCGGCATTGGGATAGACGCTGACCAGCGTATCGGCGACGTGCGCGATCTCATCGACCGAAGGCCTAAGCTGTTCCGCGCCAAAGGCGCAGTTGAGCCCGAAGGAAAACGGCTTCAGGTGCTGCATCGAGTACCAGAAGGCCTCGGGCGTCTGGCCGGAGAGGTTGCGTCCAGAAAGATCGGTGATCGTGCCGGACACCATGATTGGCAATTCGACGCCGAGCTCGTCGAACACCTGCTCGACGGCAAAGCCCGCCGCCTTGGCATTCAGCGTGTCGAAGACGGTCTCGATTAGGATGATATCGACACCGCCGTCGATCAGCCCGCGCGCCTGCGTGGCATAAGCCTCGACCAGAGCGTCGTAACTCACATTGCGGAAACCCGGATTGTTCACGTCAGGCGAGATCGAAGCGGTGCGGTTGGTCGGGCCCATGGCGCCGGCAACGAATCTCGGCTTGTCTGGCGTCTTCCTGGTCCAGGCGTCGGCCGCCTCGCGGGCGAGCCTCGCAGCAGCGACATTCATTTCGTAAGCGATCTCGCCGAGACCATAGTCCGATTGCGAGATGGCTTGCGCGTTGAAGGTATTGGTTTCGACGATGTCTGCGCCCGCTTCGAGATAGGCATTATGGATCTCACTGATGATTTTGGGCTGGGTCAACACGAGGAGATCGTTGTTGCCCTTGAGGTCGCGCGCGAAATCTTTGAAGCGCTCGCCCCTGTAGCCAGCCTCGTCCAGCTTGTAGCGCTGGATCATGGTACCCATCGCGCCGTCGAGGATGAGGATGCGCTCCTTTGCCTCGCGCTTCAGCGCCGCGGTACGCTCGTCTCTGGTCATGATGCAACCTTTGCTTCGGTGAATGCCTTTGCCGGGCGCTGGCTCAAGAGATGGCAGATGGCATAAACGAGGTCGGCACGGTTCAGCGTGTAGAAGTGGAACTCGGTGACGCCCTGATCGACCAGGCCAAGAACTTGCTCCGCGGCCACAGCGGCAGCGACCAAATGGCGTGTCTCCTGATCTTCGTCGAGACCTTCGAAGCGGCGCCCAATCCAGTCCGGGACACTCGCACCCGATTTCGCGGCGAACCCGGCTACCTGCTTGAAATTATGGATTGGAATGAGACCGGGCACGATCGGCACGGTGATGCCGCGCGACTGCACCTGGTCGAGAAAGCGGAAATAGACTTCGTTGTCGAAGAAGAACTGGGTGATGGCGGTGGTGGCGCCGGCATCGATCTTGGCCTTCAGCATATCGATGTCCGCCTCGATGCTCGGCGATTCCGGATGCTTCTCCGGATAGCAGGCGACCGAGATCTCGAAGGGCGCAATCTTCTTGATGCCGGCGGTGAGGTCGGCGGCATTGACGTAACCGCCTGGCGTCGGCTTGTAGCAATCGCCCACGCCGCCTGGAGGATCGCCGCGCAGCGACACGATATGGCGCACGCCAAGATCCCAATAGTCGCGGATGACCTCGTCGAGCTCGGGCTTCGTCGCCGCCACGCAGGTGAGATGAGCGGCCGGTTTAAGCGTGGTCTCGCGCAGAATGCGAGCAAGCGTCGCGTGCGTGCGCTCGCGCGTCGAGCCGCCAGCGCCATAGGTGACGGACACATAGTTTGGCCTTAAGGGCTCCAGCCTGCGGATCGAGCGCCAGAGAGTCTCCTCCATCGCCGCGGTCTTGGGCGGGAAGAACTCGAACGACACATCGGTCGCTCCTCGGCCGAGAAACCGGCTCTTATGTTCGGTGGATGCGAGCATTACGCGGCGACCTCTACTTTACTGCCCAGTCTTTTCTTGTTTGAGTCGGCCGCTTTCAATCCAAGCCAGAGCGATACGGTAAGTTTGCCTTGTGAAGGCTCAGGACTTAGCTCGGCGAAGCGTTCAAGTTTCAGACCTGCGTTTTCGAATAGGCGGCCGAGCTGATCGCGGGCAAAGCCTAGCCGCCTGTGGGCTGATTGCTCGCGCAGGAACTCGAGCTCATGCGGCGCAAAATCGACCACGAGCAATTTGCCGCCAGGCCTAAGCACCCGCGCGGCCTCGGCGATCGCGGCCGAGGGATCGTCGAGGAAATGCAAGACCTGATGCAGCACCACGGCATCGGCGGCGCCATCAGGCAGAGGGACATTATGAAGATCGCCGTGGCGGACTTGCGCGTGGGATAGGCCTGCCCGCTCGAGCTTCATGCGCGCGTAAGCAAGCATGGCGTGATTGAGGTCGAAGCCGAGTGCGCGTAAGGCGCGGGCGCCGAACAGCTCGAGAATGCGGCCGGTCCCCGTGCCGAGATCGACGAGAAGACCGAACGGCCCCTGCCCGAGCGCTGCGTCCATGGCCGCTTCGACTTGGCTTTCGGCGACGTGGAGCGCGCGAATGTTGTCCCATTCGCTTGCATGCGCCTTGAAATATGCCTGTGCTGCTTCGGCACGCGCCTTCTGCACGGCTGCCGCACGCGCGTGGTCGCGGGCAAGGGTGAGGTCACTTTGATCGAGGCTCGCCACGATAGCGGTCGCAAGTGCGGCTTCGGCACCGCTGTCGGCAAGGCGGAAGAACACCCAAGAGCCTTCGCGGAAGCGCCTGATGAGCCCGGCCTCGGCCATCAGCTTCAAATGCCGACTGATGCGTGGCTGGCTCTGTCCCAGAATCTGGGTCAGGTCCTTCACGTTTAGCTCGCCGCCGGCAAGCAGTGCGAGGATACGGAGCCGCGTGGCCTCCCCCGCAGCGCGGAGTACCCCAAGGCTTTGGGCCCGAGAGAGGCCCGGCGATGCAAAACGAGCGTCTTGGCCCTCTGACATAAAGATATGTTTATATCTTCTCGCCGAGGAATTCAAGGCCCGTGGGAGCGCCCTTTCCGGTCAAGCCCGCGCGAATTTTTTGTATTTGATGCGCTTGGGCAGCACGGCGTCCTCGCCGAGCCGGCGCTTCTTGTCCTCCTCGTAATCGGCGAAATTGCCCTCGAACCATTCGACATGGCTGTCGCCCTCGAAGGACAGGATGTGCGTCGCGATGCGATCCAAGAAGAAGCGGTCGTGGCTGATGATGACCGCGCAGCCGGGGAAATCCTCGAGCGCTGCCTCGAGCGACGACAGTGTCTCCACGTCGAGATCGTTGGTCGGCTCGTCGAGCAGGATTAGGTTGGCGCCCGATTTCAGCATCTTGGCGAGATGCACGCGGTTGCGCTCGCCGCCCGAAAGCTGACCGACCTTCTTCTGTTGGTCGGGCCCCTTGAAATTGAACCAGCCGACATAGGCGCGTGACGGAACCTCGCGGTTGCCGAGTTTGATCACGTCTTTGCCGCCAGAGATCTCCTCGAATACGGTTTTCTTGCCGTCGAGCGCGTCGCGCGACTGGTCGACATAGCCGAGTTTCACCGTGTCGCCGACGCGGATCGATCCATCGTCGGGCTTGTCTTGACCGACGATCATGCGGAACAGCGTGGTCTTTCCGGCACCGTTAGGCCCGATCACGCCGACAATTCCACCGGGCGGCAGCTTGAAGGAGAGATCGTCGATCAGGAGTATCTCGCCAAAACCTTTCTCCAAATGCTCAGCATCGATCACAACGTCGCCGAGGCGGGGCCCGGGCGGGATGGTGATCTGTGGCCTTCCCGTCCGGTCCTTGCCGGCCTCCGCCAGAAGCTCTTCATAGGCGCGGATCCGGGCCTTCGACTTCGCCTGGCGCGCTTTGGGGCTTGCTCTGATCCAGTCGAGCTCGCGCGCGAGCGTCCGCTCACGGGCCTCGTCCTGCTTGCCCTCAACCTCGAGCCGCTTCGCCTTTTGCTCCAGCCATGACGAGTAGCTCCCTTTGTAGGGGATGCCCGCCCCACGATCGAGCTCGAGGGTCCATTCGGTGATGTTGTCGAGAAAGTAGCGGTCGTGCGTCACCATGATCACGGTGCCGGGGTAATCGCGCAAATGATGCTCGAGCCAGGCGACGCTTTCGGCGTCGAGATGGTTGGTCGGCTCGTCGAGCAGCAAGATGTCGGGCTTTGACAACAACAGCCGGCAGAGCGCTACGCGCCGCCGCTCGCCACCGGACAGCGTCTTCACATCCGCCTCGCCCGGCGGGCAACGGAGAGCATCCATCGCCTGCTCGACCTGCGCATCGAGGTCCCACAAGCCTTGGGCGTCGATTTCGTCCTGGAGTTTCGCCATCTCGTCGGCGGTCTCGTCGGAATAGTTCATCGCGAGCTCATTGTAACGATCGAGCTTGGTCTTCTTCTCGGCCACGCCTTCCATGACGTTGCCGGTCACGTCCTTCGACTCGTCGAGTTGCGGCTCTTGCGGCAAATAGCCCACCGAGACGCCGCCGGCAGCCCAGGCCTCGCCGAGAAACTCCCTCTCTTCTGCTGCCATGATTCGAAGTAGCGTCGATTTGCCCGCGCCGTTCACGCCCACCACGCCGATCTTGGCGCCAGGCAAGAAGGCTAGCGTGACGTCCTTCAGGACCTGCTTCCCGCCAGGATAGGTCTTGGACAGCTTGTTCATCACATAGACGTATTGAGGGGTGGCCATGGCACTCGGTGTTCGCGAATTGGCTGGAAGGCGCCCTGTCTAATGGCCTTATGCGACATAATCCAGCGTCGAATCGCCAAATCGGAACGCACTGTCGCGACCAGAGTTTGTCGCACGAGACGCAAGGAAGCGGTCCCAACCTCAAGATAAAGTTTTGCAATGAATAGTAAGTCACTTGTCGCCGTCGGAGCCGGGCTGATCCTGCTGGGATCGGTCGCCGCTGCCTCCGCGAAGTCAAACCAGGAATTCCTCACCGACGCCATTCAGGGAAATCTCGTGGAGATTTCCATGGGCCAGCTCGCCCAGAAGAACGGCGGCAGCGACGGCGTGCGCTCGTTCGGTCAGATGCTCGTCCAGGATCACTCGGTCGCCAACGAGAAGGCGACATCACTCGCCCAGACGCAAGACGTGACTCCGCCGACGGAACCGAAGCCGGAGGCGAAACAGGAGTACGATCGGCTGTCGAAGCTTAACGGGCAGGCCTTTGACGAGAAATTCGCCAAGCACATGGTGGCCGACCACAAGAAGGACATCAAAGAGTTCGAGAAGCAGGCCAAGGGCAGCGACGATGTGGCGAGCTTCGCCAAGGACACGTTGCCGACGCTTAAGAAGCACCTGCAAACGGCGCAGTCCTTGGAGAGCGGCAAATCGGCTCAGAAATAGTCGCTGGCTAGCTAGTTTCAGAGAAAAGCTGCGGCAGGCGTGCTTTCAATTTTGCGGCAAGCACGTCGAGGGGGTTGTCGCGCGGCGGTTCGATTTCCGACAGCGCCTTTGCGAAGGACGGGGGCGTGAGTTCGGCGATCGGCAAGACTCGGCACCATCCGTTGGCGACCATGAAATTACGATAGTCCTGCTCCTCATCAGTAAAACGGTGAGCTGCCGGCGCCGCCCCGACCACAGGCAGCCGCGCGGAGACCGCTTCCGAGATCATCGTGCTCGAGTCCTCTGTGCAAACGATCACATCGGCCTTGCCAAAGATTTCAGGAAGGGTGCCAGGGCCCGCGGTGCGGTAATCGATGAAGCGGGCGACCACGGTGTCGTCCTCAGCGAGCGCCGCGATCTTGTCGGCCACCGAAGCGGGCGTTCGCCGCGAGGTGGACGCGAGCCACTTTG
>Ga0207691_10007639_pt1 | contig 10406 bp, 9 predicted proteins | sample KBSM13metaG_FD_184327 | JGI IMG/M metagenome (GOLD analysis project Ga0207691, IMG submission 184327) | Miscanthus rhizosphere microbial communities from Kellogg Biological Station, Michigan, USA - KBS M1-3 metaG (SPAdes) (version 2) | ecosystem: Host-associated > Plants > Roots > Rhizosphere >... | reverse complement strand
CTTGATCTCGACCTTCTGCTCCTTGCCCGTCTTCTTGTCCTTGGCGGTGACGTGCACGATGCCGTTGGCGTCGATGTCGAAGGACACTTCCACCTGGGGCATGCCGCGCTGTGCCGGTTCGATGCCGGTCAGGTCGAACTTGGCCAGCGACTTGTTGTAGCGGGCCTGCTCGCGCTCGCCCTGCAGCACGTGCACCGTGACGGCCGTCTGGTTGTCCTCGGCGGTGGAGAACGTCTGCGACGCCTTCGTCGGCACCGTGGTGTTCTTCTCGATGATCTTGGTGAACACGCCACCGAGCGTCTCGATGCCGAGGGACAGCGGGGTCACGTCGAGCAGCAGCACGTCCTTGACGTCACCCTGCAGCACGCCGCCCTGGATCGCGGCGCCGACCGCGACGGCCTCGTCCGGATTGACGTCCTTGCGCGGCTCCTTGCCGAAGAAATCGGCAACCGCCTGCTGCACTTTCGGCATGCGCGTCTGGCCACCGACGAGGATCACTTCACCGACGTCCGACGGGCTCACGCCGGCATCCTTCATCGCGATGCGGCAGGGCTCGATCGTCTTCTTGATCAGGTCGTCGACCAGCGATTCGAGCTTGGCGCGGGTCAGCTTGATGTTGAGGTGCTTCGGCCCCGACGCATCGGCCGTGACGTACGGCAGGTTGACCTCGGTCTGCTGCGAGGACGACAGCTCGATCTTCGCGCGCTCGGCAGCATCCTTCAGGCGCTGCAATGCGAGATGGTCCTTGCGCAGGTCGATGCCCTGCTCCTTCTGGAACTCGTCGACCAGGAAGTCGATGACGCGCTTGTCGAAGTCCTCGCCGCCAAGGAAGGTGTCGCCGTTGGTGGCCAGCACCTCGACCTGCATTTCGCCGTCGACGTTGGCGATCTCGATGATCGAGATGTCGAACGTGCCACCGCCGAGGTCGTAGACCGCAATCTTGCGGTCGCCGCCCTTCTTGTCCATGCCGTACGCGAGTGCAGCCGCGGTCGGCTCGTTGATGATGCGCTTGACGTCCAGGCCGGCGATGCGGCCTGCGTCCTTCGTGGCCTGGCGCTGGGAATCGTTGAAGTAGGCCGGCACCGTGATCACCGCTTCGGTGACCGTTTCGCCCAGGTAGGCTTCGGCCGTCTTCTTCATCTTTTCCAGGATCCGCGCGGAGACTTCCTGCGGCGAAAGCTTCTTGGCGTCGCTGGTCGCGACCCACGCATCGCCGTTGTCGTGCTCGATGATGGCGTACGGCACCAAACCCAGATCCTTCTTGACCTCCGCATCGCCGAACTTGCGACCGATCAGGCGCTTCACCGCATAGAACGTGTTCTTGGGATTGGTCACTGCCTGGCGCTTGGCCGAGGCCCCGACCAGGACTTCGCCGTCCTTGGTGTAGGCGACGATCGAAGGCGTGGTGCGATCGCCCTCGGAATTTTCGATGACGCGGGGCTTCCCGCCTTCCATGATCGCCACGCACGAATTGGTCGTGCCAAGGTCGATGCCGATGATCTTGCCCATGGTGATGCTCCCTCTCTAATGCTCTGGAATGTGGTCCGGCGGTGACGCCACCGATTGCCTGTAATCTGGGGTCCGCGCCCTTCCCTTCAAGGGGGATTCGGGCGGACCGTCTCTTCAGTCCTGCCGGGAGACGACAACCAGCGCCGGTCGCAGCAGCCTGTCGTTCAGCAGGTAGCCCTTCTGGAACAGTTGGGCGACCGCACCCGGCGGCACGCCTTCCGCGTCGACCATGCTCATCGCCTGGTGGCGGTCGGGATCGAAGCTGTCGCCGGCTGCCGGCGCCACTTCCACCAGGCCGTTGTTCTCCGCGATGCGGTGCAACTGGCGCAGGGTCAGTTCCATGCCCTCACGCAAAGGGTCGGCCTGCGGGGCGACGAGCAGCCCGGCTTCGAGGCTGTCGAACAGCGGCAACAGTTCGCTGAGCAGCCGCTCGTTGGCGAACTTGCGCGCCATCTCGATGTCGCGCTGCAGGCGCTTGCGCTGGTTGTCCAGGTCGGCGTGGTCGCGCAAGGACTGCGCGCGAAGCTGTTCCAGTTCGGCCTTGAGCGATTCGATCTCATCGGCCGGCGACGCCTCGCCTGCCTGCGCCACGTCGGCGTCCTGCATCGGTTCTGTGGTCATTCTGCGGAGTCCATCCGGCGGCGCCCGTGCCGCCCTGAACTACCGGTAATAGGGGCCACCCAGGCCCCTTTCAAGTCGCCCGACGCCGGCCTGTCGGCCGCTCAGCCGGCGTCGATGGCGGCGCCGAGGACGTCGGCCGCGGCCTGCACCACCGGGATCACCCGCTCGTATGCCATGCGGGTGGGGCCGATCACGCCGAGAACACCGAGCACCTGGCCGCCGGCCGCCCCGCCGGCGCGATACGGGGCGGTGATCAGCGACATCCCTTCCAGCGGTGCCAATCCCGTTTCCTCACCGATGAAGATGCGCACGCCCGGCGCTCGAAGGGTGCGCTCGAGCAACTGCAGGATCTCGCGCTTGCGCGCGAACGCCTCGAACAATTCCCGCAGCCGATCCAGGTCGGACAGGTCCTGGACGCCCATCAGCCGGGTCTGGCCCGCGAGCAGGACATCGTCGCCGCCGACCACGAACGCCTGCTCGGCAAGCTCCACCGTGCTTGCGAGGAGCACTTCCATCTCGCTGCGCGCGGCCTTGAGCTCGCGCACGAGCGTCGTGCGGATGTCGGCAAGCGGCCGGCCCGCGAAGTGATGGTTGAGGTAATTGGAGACGCGTTCCAGTTCGCCGGCATCGAACTGCCGGCGGGTCTGGATGATGCGGTTCTGCACGTCGTTGTCGGCGAACACCAGGATCGCAAGCACGCGCTGCGCATCCAGCGGCACGAAATCGATGTGCCGGAACGCGAACTGTTCGCGCCGGGGCACGCTGACCACACCGACGAAATGGCTCATCGCCGACAGCAGTTCCGACGCATTCCCCAGCAGCGATTGCGTGCCCGAACCCGCCGGCAGCTCGTGTCTAAGACGCGCGAGTTCGGTCTCCGGAAGCGGCCTCAGCTGCAGCAGCGAGTCGACGAAGACGCGGTAGCCCTGGGCCGTCGGCACGCGTCCGGCCGACGTGTGCGGTGATGTCAGCAGCCCGGCGTCCTCGAGGTCGGCGAGGATGTTGCGGATGGTCGCCGGGCTGACGTCCAGCCCGGCATGCCGCGCCAGCGTCTGCGACCCCACCGGTTCGCCTTCGCGGATGTAGCGCCCGATCAGCGAGCGCAACAGATGGCGCGAACGCGCATCCAGTGCGTGGGGATCGAAGCCGGGCTCGTCGGAATGGCGACTCATATCCTCGATATAAGCCTCGCCACCGGCTGGCGCAAGCGTTCGAGCCCGCAGTTCCCCGGCGGGCACTGAGCGGTTCATGCGGTCGTGACGGCGCCCGCGCTTGGCCACGGTGCGGCGCACCCGCACAATCCGCACCATGCTGACCCATCTGGCCATCAAGGACTTCGCCGTCGTCGCGGCGGCCGAACTGGAATTCGGCGCCGGACTCACCGTCATTTCCGGTGAAACCGGCGCGGGCAAATCGCTCCTGGTCGACGCGCTCAATTTCCTGTCGGGCCTGCGCGCGGACAGCGGCATGGTGCGCCACGGCGCCGAACGCGCCGAACTGGTCGCAATGTTCGATCTTCGCGACGCCCCGGCGGCGCTCGCTTGGCTGCGCGAAGCGGAATTCGACGACGGCGACGAGTGCCAGCTCCGCCGTACGCTGCGTGCGGACGGCGGATCGCGTGCGTGGATCAATGGCCGGCCAGCCACCGTCGCGCAGCTTGGGGAACTCGCCGAGCGCCTGGTTGAAATCCACGGCCAGCACGAGCACCAGTCGCTGCTTTCGCGCACCAGCCAGCTGGCATTGCTGGACGCGTTCGGCGGCCACGAAGCCGAACTCGTGGCGACGAGAAGCGCCGCGCAGGCTTGGGCCACCCTGCTGCGTGAGCGTGAACTGCTGTCGAAGCAAGGAGACGTGTCCGAGCGCATCGCGTGGCTCGAACATCAGTTGGGCGAATTGCAACGCGAATCGCTGGAGCCGGAATCCATCGCCGAGCTGATCGCCGCGCACCGCAGGCATGCGCACGCCGCGGCGCTCATCGCCGGTTGCGAAGGCGCACTCGCCAGGCTCGGGGGCGACGATGGTCCGGCCCTGTCGCGGCAATTGCAGCAGGTGCGTTCTGACCTTGCCCGCCAGGCGGAGTTCGAGCCACGCCTGGCGGATGTCGACGGCATGCTCGATTCGGCCGCGATCCAGCTCGACGAGGCGCTCGCCCTGCTCGAACAGGTGCGGGCGGATCTGGACCTCGATCCGTCGGCGTTCGACGACCTGGACCGACGGCTGGCGCGCCTGCACGAACTCGCGCGCAAGCACCGCACGCTTCCCGAAACGCTGGCTGCGCAACGCGACTCGCTGATGGCAGAACTGGAAATCCTCCGCGGCGCCGGCGATCGTGTCCGCGCACTCGACGGGGAGATCGCCACGGCAACCATCGCGTGGCGCAGCGCCGCCGAATCGCTGGGCGTGCGACGGAGGGAGGCGGCCTCGGCGCTATCGCAATCGACCACCGCGCTCATCGCCGAACTCGGCATGGGCGGCGGCCGGTTCGAGGTGCTGCTGGAACCGATCGAGGCCCAGCGCCCCGACCCGGCAGGCGCCGAGCGTGCCGAATTTCTTGTCGCTGCCAACCAGGGGCAGCCGCCGCGTCCCCTTCGCAAGGTCGCCTCGGGCGGCGAACTGTCGCGTATATCGCTGGCGATCGAAGTGGCAGCGTTGGGACTCGATGCGGTGCCGACGATGGTGTTCGACGAAGTGGATTCCGGCATCGGCGGCGCCGTGGCGGAGATCGTCGGACAGAAACTCCGTGCGCTCGGCACGGCCCGGCAGGCCCTGTGCGTGACCCACCTGCCCCAGGTCGCCGCCCAGGGCCACGCGCACTATCGCGTGAGCAAGGCCGAACGCTCCGGCATGACACAAAGCGCGGTGCAGGTGCTGGGCGCGAAACAGCGCGAGGAAGAACTCGCCCGCATGCTCGGCGGGGTGGAGGTGAGCAAGGAAGCGCGAGCCGCGGCCCGGAGGTTGCTGCAGGGCGTCGTCTAAGGATCGAAAACCTCGCAACTCGGTGTTCACGCGCGCTGCGGCGCGATCGTTTCCCGTCGCAGCGTTTGGTTATCGCGCCGCCTTCTTGCGGACGTAAAGCACCAATGCGTGCTCCTCGATTTCGTACCCGTGCTGCGCGGCGATCCGGCGCTGCAATTCCTCGATCTCGTCGCTCTGGAACTCGATGACCTTTCCGGTGTCGATGTCGACCATGTGGTCGTGGTGTTCGCCGCGATCGAGTTCGTAGACGGCGTGCCCGCCTTCGAAATTGTGCTTGAGCACCAGTCCGGCCGCCTCGAACTGGGTCAGCACCCGATACACCGTGGCCAGGCCGATTTCGTCGCCATGCTCCAGCAGCTGGCGATAGATGTCCTCGGCGGTCATATGACGCGGCTTGATCTGCTCCAGCAGCTCGAGGATCTTCATCCGCGGGTGCGTGACCTTGAGCCCGGCCTTGCGCAGTTCTTGCGATTCCATCGAGGCTCCGGTGCCTGCAGGGCGGTGACGCTGCGGTCCGGCAAGCCCTGCGCGCAGCGTCGGTAGGACGAGCCCCAGTGTATCATCGGGCCTGTTTTCCCCACTCCCAATCCGGATCCGAATGCGCAAGTTCCTGCTCGTTGCCGTCCTTGGCCTGGCCACTTCCGGCTGCGGCATCCTGTACAAGCAGCCGATCTACCAGGGCAGCCTGATCGAAAAGACGGCTGCCGACCAGTTGCAGGTCGGAATGACCCGGCAGCAGGTGCAGGCGTTGATCGGCACGCCGTCGGTTGCCGACCCGTTCCACCACGACCGTTGGGACTACGTTGCCACCGAACGCACCGGCCGCATGGGACATACGCAGGTCAAGGACCTGACCTTGTGGTTCGACGGCGATTCGCTCACCAAGTGGGAGGGCCAATACTTCCCCGAACAGGACGAAGCGCTGGTGCAGCAGATGCGCAAATTCGGCAACCTGCCCAAGGACAAGGACAAGAAGAAGCACTGAGGTTCTTCACGCAATACCACGCACACCACGGAAAGCCCGGCCCCGCGCCGGGCTTTTTGTCATCGGCCGGGTGGCTTCATCGCGCGACGCCGACGCGCTTCCTTGGGATCGATCTGCAAGGGCCGCAGCAATTCGAGACGGTCGCCATCGTGCAGCGGATGCTCGCTGACGACGCGCTCGCCGAAAATGGCAAACCCCGTGATCCCTTCCAGCGTGAATCCGCTTCGATCCAGGGCGTCGGCGACGGTCGAGGCGTCTGCGAGTTCCAGTTTCACTGCCTCATGGCGTCTGGGCCACGCACGAATGACCTCGACGCGGATCATGTCGGCGCCTCAATCGTCCGCATCGCCAGCCGGATCGGCATCGGCAACGCGGACGAAATCCTCGACCATGCGGTCGGCCAGCGCCTGGAAGCCAAGCGCCATTGCAGGTGCCAGTAATCGGCTACGGGGTTCGAAATCGAGCGTCAGGGTCACCTTGCACGCCGATTCGTCGAGCGCATGGAACTGCCAGCGGCCCGACAATTTCCGGAACGGACCGTCGCGCAGCTGCATGTCGATGTGGTGCGGGGGGGACAACGTGTTCTCGGTCGTGAACCACGTGCGGATCGCGCCCAGCCCCAGGTCGAGCCGGGCGATGATGTGCGTCGCGTCGGATTCGAGCACTTTTGCCGATTCGCACCAGTCGAAGCGTCTCGGATATGCCGGGATGTCGTTGACCAGCGTAAACATCCGGGCAGCGGAGTGCTCGACCAGGGCGCTGCGTTGGATCTTGGGCATCGGCGACTCGCTTGGTGGCTCGCCTGCTCGGGCGGTTCAGGGGACAATGGCTGGGATGAGCAAGAAAGCAGCTGGCAAGGATAAGGCAAACGGCGGCGGCACCATCGCGCTGAACAAGCGCGCGCGCCACGAATACCACCTGGAACAGCGCTTCGAGGCCGGCCTTGCCCTGCAGGGCTGGGAGTTGAAGTCGATCCGCGCCGGTCGCGCCAATATCACCGAGGCCTACGCGGTGATCCGCGATGGCGAACTATTCCTGTTCGGGGCGCAGATGACGCCGCTGATCTCCGCATCCACGCATGTCGTGGCTGATGCGCATCGGACGCGCAAGCTGCTGCTTCACAAGCGCGAGATCGACCAGCTGATCGGTCGCGTCCAGCGCGACGGCTACACGCTGGTGCCGACCGCACTGTATTGGAAGGCGAACAAGGTCAAGGCCGAACTCGCGCTCGCCAAGGGCAAGCAGTCGCATGACAAGCGTGAGGCGAGCAAGGAGCGGGATTGGGCGCGTGATAAACAGCGTCTGCTACGCCGGCATAACAAAGACGCGTGAGCATCAAGCGTGTATGGCGCGCGGCGCGCCCGTGACAATCAGCGCCTGATGGGGCGCGAGACCTCCCAGCGGCCCCATCACTCGATGACCGGTTCCGGCAACGTGAAATAGAACGTGGCGCTCTCCCCGGGCACGCCTTCGGCGCGAATGCTGCCGCCGTGCCGTTCGACGATGCGCTTTACAGACGCCAGGCCGATGCCGTGTCCGCCGAATTCGTCCTGGCCGTGCAGGCGCTGGAACGGGCGGAACAGCTTGTCGGCGTACTCCTGGGCGAATCCCACCCCGTTGTCGCGCACGAAGAATTCGCCCCGCTCGTTCCTGCCGACCTCGACCCGCGCGATGGGTCGATTCTTGCTGAATTTCCACGCATTGCCCAACAGGTTCTGCAGCAGGCTGCGCACCAGTCCCTGGTCGGCGACGACATGCAGCGGCGACTCGATCTGCGCGTCTACCTGGCGCTCGGGCTCGCCCGCGCGCAGTTCGGCCAGGACCTCCGCCGCGATGCGGTCGAGATCGAGCGGCACGGGGGTCATCCCGCCCCGGCCGACGCGGGACATCTTGAGCAATGAATCGATCAGTTCGGCCATCCGGCCAGCGGCGTTGCGCACGCGCGTGAGTTGTTCCAATCCCGCCTGGCCGAGCACGTCGGAGTAGCGCTCGGCCAACAAGCGGCTGAAGCCGTCGATGGAGCGCAATGGCGCCCGCAGGTCGTGCGACACGCTGTACGCGAACGCCTCGAGCTCTTGGTTTGCCTGCGTCAGTTCACGCGTTCGCGCCGCCACGCGCGCCTCGAGCGTGCGGTTCAACGCAAGGATCTGCGCTTCGGCGCGCACCCGCTCGGTGACGTCCTCCACCTGCACCAGGCGAGAGATGTCCTGGCCGACGTCGCCGGTTACCGGCGCGAATGTCAGGTGGACCTGGCGGACGCCGTCGCCGCGAAACAACGCGCGCGTAGTACGCAGCACGCCATCCTGCGAGTCGCGTTCCCGACCCAGGATCCTCTGCTCCATACCGTCGACGAAGTGTGCGTCGAACGACGTTCCGATCAGCGCTTCGCGGCTGCTGCCAAGAATCGATGCCAGCGAAGGATTGGCGTCCACGATGTGATCGTCATGGTCGAGCAACCCCATCCCGATTGCCGAGTACTGCATCGCACTGCGGAAACGCAGCTGACTGCGACGGAAGGATTCGCTCATGCGCGCGGCCAGTTGCTCGGCGTGCGCTTGCGTGTGCACCAGGATCAACGTCATCAGGAACAACAGCAGCGACGCGATCAGTCCGACCACCAATGTCGGCCGCAGGCCGACGATCCGGGATTCGATCAAGGCGTTGGGATCGGATTCGAAGTCCAGGCGCCATTGCCGACCAAAACGTACGATCGTCGTCGAGTTACGGAACGCAGGCGCCTCGTCGGACGACGACATGCCCGGAGATTCGTACAGCATGCCGTGATTGCCGCCGGTGACATCGAAGATGCGAAGGTGCGGATGCCTTGGCATGGACTGCAACGCGCGATCGACGAATGGGGCGAAATGGAAGGGAATGTAGACCCATCCCTCCATCGATTCCCGACGTGACGAAATACTGCCGGGGTGGGACGCCGAGCGGAACACCGGCAGGAACATCAGCAACGATGGATTCGTTCCACCGGCGTCCTGCACCAGGTGAACGATTCCGCTGAGGCGTGCTTCGCCACTGGCCAGCGCCGCTTCCATCGCCGCATGGCGGATCGGTTCGGAATACATGTCGAAGCCGATGGCATCGATGTTTTCCTGGCTCCGGGGCTCCAGATAGAGGATCGCACCGTAGTGTTCGCGTACGCCGTGTGGCCGCAATACGAACAGGCCCTCCCCACCCGACCGCATCGCGTTCTGCATGTCGGACAACTGGCCTGGCGACAGATACGCGGCAAACCCCAGTCCGACCAGCGCAGGGAACCGCTGCCCGATGTTCAGGCCGTCGACATAGTCCTTCCACTGTTGCCGGGTCGGTCGGGCGACCGTGCCGAACAGTGCCACGCCGCCGCGCGTGACAAGTTCGTAGTAGCCCAACCGCTGGTAAAGCAACGAAGTGGCCTCATCCGTGCTGGCGACGAAGTCCGCCTGCGCCGCCGCCATCTCCCGTTGCCGGGCGCTCCGCCAGTACCAGGCGACCACGAACAGCGAGGCCAGCAGCACCAGTACGGCGAGCACGTAGCCGCTTTTCGCGCCGGGCAGGATGGCCTTGTCGGTTTGCACCGGGGGAATACCCATGGTCGAAGGATAGCCGCAGCCCGGCTAACGGGCCCACTGAACATGTCCTGCACCTTGGGGCGCCACAGCATTGCGTGGTGTGCCGGCGCGCCTATACTGGCCGGGTCGGCGACATCGACATTCCCGGGGGTGCACTGGCTTCGACGGGGGTTGCGAAATCGTCTGGCGCATGCCGAGGGGGCAGCTTTCCTCGTTAATCCAGCCGCAAAAATCCAGACGCCAACGACGACGTCTACGCTCTCGCCGCTTAAGGCGTAAGCCCCGAACCCACTTGTGCCTGTGCTCGTGGATGTAGGGTCACTATCGCAGGATCGGCCATGGCGGCGACCCGTCAACCATGGCTCAACACAAAGCGGGTATGTCCCACGGTGTGCCTCGCACGTCGTGTTGCCGCGGGACGAGACCTAACGGCGAGCTAAGCATGTAGTGCCGGGCATGGAGTGCCTTCGGACGGCGGTTCGATTCCGCCCACCTCCACCATATAGCGGTCCAAGCAAGTCCAACGAAGGCCGGAACCCCCAAATAAATCGAGGGTTTCGGCCTTTTTTGTGTCCGAGTGACTCCGATCGAGATCATTGCAATCCCGGCGAGCATCGGAAAGCGGAAAGGGCGGCTGGCGCGGAGCGTGCGACGAACAGCTTCGAGGCGATCGCGCGCGAATGGTTCGGCATGCAGACGTGGGTCGACGACTACCAGGTCAAGGTGGTCGCGTGGTTTCAAAACAACGTCTC
>Ga0207691_10007638_pt1 | contig 10406 bp, 9 predicted proteins | sample KBSM13metaG_FD_184327 | JGI IMG/M metagenome (GOLD analysis project Ga0207691, IMG submission 184327) | Miscanthus rhizosphere microbial communities from Kellogg Biological Station, Michigan, USA - KBS M1-3 metaG (SPAdes) (version 2) | ecosystem: Host-associated > Plants > Roots > Rhizosphere >... | reverse complement strand
ATACGATGTTCTCATCTCCGATCTGCGCATGCCTGGCGTGACGGATGGGCTGGACGTTATCGCGTGCCAGCAGCGAATCTCTCCCGGTACTCCCTGTATTCTCGTTACCGCGTTCGGCTCAGCCCAGGTGCAAAAACGGGCGGAAGACCTCGCTGTTACCTACCTAGAAAAGCCCGTTTCCCTCTCGGAACTGCTGAACAAAGTTACAGCTTCGGTAAATCGCAACACACCGTAACGAGTGTAATCCATCAGCCTTGGAGATGTGAATTCGTTCTCTCGTCGGTTTGGCGAGTTGAATCAACCACATGTCTCCCGAAAACTCCGCTATTTCAGATAAGCCAATTTCACCGATGCTGAAAATTCGGGAAATGGTAAAGAGATGGTTTCCTTCCGCTCGTCAACCCAAGGTAGAAATACCCGCGTCGCGGAACTCCGATCATGATTTAACCACCGAGCGGCTCCACCAGAGCGAGGAGCGCTTTCAGGTGCTCATCGAGAGCATTCAGGACTACGCGATCTATATCTTGGACCCAAACGGATTTGTGATCAGTTGGAATTCTGGTGCCCAACGCATCAAGGGGTATAGTGCGCAAGAAATTATCGGGCAACATTTCTCACGCTTCTATACGCCCGATGATCTTCGAATTAATAAACCTCAGCGTAATTTGGAACACGCTGCGAGGAAGGGCAGATACGAAGACGAAAGCCTGCGCGTGCGCAAGGACGGGTCTATTTTTTGGGCTAATGTGCTGATCAGTGCGATTCGTGATAGTTCCGGAAACCTGACTGGCTTCGCGAAGGTGGTGCGCGACATTACGGAGCGCAAAGCATCCGAGCAACGACTTTATGAGGCGGAACGCCTGGCGACTCTCGGAACCACCGCTGCCGTCTTTGCTCATGAGATTGCCAATCCCCTAAACGGTCTTTCTGGTTCCTTACAACTCGTCGGCGATGTGCTCGCCGATTCGGACTTTCACAATCCGATCTTGCGAGAGACCATTGACGCAGCAAATCAAGAAATTCAGCGATTAACCTCCTTACTCCGTGATTATCGATCTCTGGCGCGACCGCAGACGTTAAATTTTCAAGCCAGCAGCTTACGCCAATTGGTCGAGCAAGTTCTCGCTCCCAATCTTCAGAATTATAGGAATTCTGGCATCACCGTTACGCTTGAGTTTGACGAGAACCTGCCTTTGGTACAGCTCGATCAGGAGAAAATTAAACAGGTTATTCTAAATCTTTCTAAAAACGCGTTTGAGGCCATGCCCAAAGGCGGCTTCCTCACCGTGAGGGGTTACCTGTCCAGTGCTTACGTCGTGCTTGAATTCAACGATGGCGGCCAGGGTATCCCCGAGGGTTTCGAGCCATTTCATCTTTTCAAAACCACCAAACCCGAAGGAACAGGCTTAGGGCTTTCAATTGTACAGCAGATTATAAGTGATCATCATGGAACCGTGGACTACGTGAGCGAATTGGGCAAAGGGACTACATTCAGAGTGGCGCTTCCGACTAAGTGATGCCGCCCGGAGCAATGACGCACCAAAGTTTACTGAAAGCGCTTACGAAGATAGACCCCAATGCCGTCCGTTTTTCCTTCCGCATAGTCTAGTGGCAAGGCGGCTTTAATACCGCGAGTTAATTCACCCCCTCTGTTGCCACGCTTGAACTGTTCATCGCTGATGGTGAATCTGGGCATCATCAACTTTCGTTAACCGTTGGTTATCGCAGCCTGCGCACCGTCAATTCTCCGGGCTAATCCTATCGGTTTGTTTCACCAGTGATTGTCACGCCATGCGGAATTTCCGAGCAACTTTAGCACAGTTACGCTAGCTGATTCGCGCCCCGCTTTTCTCAACGGAATGGGGAGGAAGTGGCCGGTCCGCTGTCGCTGCGAGGTAATCGGGCTACTCTGTCGTAAATTTTTTTAACAACAGTCTTACTTCAGAAACAACCGGATCCTCGCACATGAACCTAACTTCCCTAAAGTTATTCCGCTCTCAGCACTAAACTACAGGTACCGTGCTTGCTCTAGAGACGTAAACCCGGCGGAAACTAATAGTGAAGTCAGAGGTGTAATGCTTTACGAAGTCCTAATCTCAACGACGATAGCGATGGTGCTACTGCCGTTTAACTTCTGGTTTGCTGCGGAATTGGTTATCTTAGTCGGATTGCCCACCATTTTTTGGGAACTTCAGCGCTATAAAGCGATCGGTTGACGTAAGATCAAAACGCACAATTCTCCTGGCGCTACCAGTTACGACACCGTCGAGAGCAAGTCGCGCTCACTCTAAGGCATATCGAGAGGGAGCGAAACAAGCTGAAGAAAATACTGATTGGCTCGAGCGTGCTGCGTCACCAAAACGCGAATCAGTAAAGCTCCGTCTTCAGACGCTCGGCATATTTCTCGTTATAAGCCTTGGCGTAGGCAGCGTCCTTGCCGTCTCGGGCAGCTGCGAAGTCGCCATGGCTCGGCGCACCGCTCGGCCGCTCCTTCGTATCCCACAGCTTCGCCCGCACGAACGCTTTGGGACAGTGATTGAAGGCCTCGTCGACAGCGACGACGATGACCACGCGCGGTGGCTTGCCCTGCACCTCGAATCGCTTCAGCAACTCCGGGTCAGTGCTGATCCTCGCACTGCCGGTTACGCGATACGTTTCGTTCGATCCCGGGACCATGAAAATGATACCGACCTTCGGGTTGACCAGCAGGTTTCTCATCCCGTCAATGCGGTTGTTGCCTGGCCGGTCAGGGATCAGCAGTGTGCGATCGTCGAGCAGCTGCACGAAGCCCGGCGCATCGCCCTTGGGCGAACAGTCGATGCTGGTTCCGTTCGAGGTCGCGAGCACCAGGAACGGTGATGCCGCGATAAAGGTGCGCCCGACCTCCGTAATGTGGTCGGTCTCCTTGCTGGCCACGTTGGGCAACGGCTTGGCGTAAATCTTCGCGAGATCGGCCAGCGAAGCAACGGTGTAGGCATCCTTTCGGTCTATCGTATCCATATCATGTTCCCCCTTTGCGCCGTTACGGCTGGCACTAAACTTCGTTGAACCTGTTCAATATCCCTTGCCTAACCCAGTCTTGTCAACATTAGAATTATGAATACGCCATTAAGAAGCAGTTCGATTGTGCCAATTCCAAAGTGGCAATTTGTTTAATCGAGAGATCGCGGTACCAGTTCAAGCGCCTGGCGGTAAATCCTTTAGTTTTAACCAAAAGTGTACCCATGTATGAACAGCCTAGACAGCTATGCACTGAGACCGACTAAGACGCTGCTCGGGTGGGCATCGTTAAATTGCATCATCTTTTGGATCAGCTATGAGAACGCTGCCGGGGGTAAGGCTTTTCTCGTTGATGCAGGTCAAAGCATTTGCAGCAAATATAAAACCGGCTGGTTTGTGGGGGAGCGGAGATAGCCCGGCACTCCACGCATTCTTTGTGTCGGCAGCTGCTTCTCGGCTTTTCCACAAAAAAAATCTAACAAGCATATATTTGGTCTTCCATAGGGCAAATAATTTTGCAGCGGCGGCCTAGAAATAAACGCCGCGTTGCCGCTCCCGTGGCGCCGTATCGTTGTGAGCTTTCAGCAGTTTAAAAAGGGTAACAAAATTGGTAGCGCTGATCCGGAGCTAAGAAAAATGCCCATCAAAATATAGAAAAATCGCTTGACGCGGCCCGTCTGGACATTCATGCGGCGGGCGGTAAAGTCCATGGGCCAACGACGGAAGGCTTATAGGGTGTATGGAGTCATGACGCACAATGGGGGTGGAAAATAATCGCGGCAACAATTCTCACGTTGGCGCGGATTCGTCGTTAGTGGAATGAAGATTCAAGAGACAAAATATACAGCGCAAAAGAATGCCCGGCCGTTGCGCGAACAGCGTTCCACGGGTTTTTATGGTCCTTTTGCGCGTTATTTTTCCTGCTGGGTGTGATGGGCCGGAAGCCTTCGATTGCGTTGATCACCAAGCCTTTCAACAGCGCACAAACGATCCCCCGTCGAGATCCGCAGCATCCACTTTCCGAGGGTGCGATGGGGGTTGGATTTTTTGAGCTTGATACTGGTCGATAAAGGGAGCATCCATTGGTTGCCGGGGAGGCTATAGCATGAAACGATTTGGATGGCTCGCACTTCTGATGGCGGGGAATCTCTACGGCTGCGTAACTCCCGTCGCCGTACAACCTAAATACAAATTAGCCGTATCGAAGGAAACCGCTGCCCCCAACGATTTCTGTTCTCTTAAGTTCGATTTAACAAATAGTCGTGCTTCTCTGGCTAACCCTTGGATAGAAGCTGTTGTTTTCGATGCTGAAAACAAAATCATTGTTGACAAATTCGTTACGTTCGTCGCGTCGGCTCCGGGAACAATATATCAGGAAGAAGCCATTATCTACGCGAGTTGCAACCGTATTAGGCAAGTTGCGATCACCGGAAATGGTCAGATTGTCGAACCAGATACTTTTGTTTGGAAGGAATGATATTCGTTCAGACGGCTGAACCTTGCTCGTACTTGCCTCGTTCTTAGACCCGGTTTCCGTTAGAGCTCCTTATGAATTTCAGAGGATTGATCGGCGCGGTCCTATTCATAATCGGTTTAGTCATGGGCCTTGCAGGAGTTAAGGCGGGCACTTCGCCGCTAGTGATCGCAGGGCTCGTCCTCATTGTCGTTGGATTGGCGATTCCTTATTCGGGTGGAAAATAAACGGCACTCTCGGCACAGGACCGAACAATTGCCTTTAGAGATCCCCACGATACGGCGGCGTAGGATTGTGCATTTTATTGCTGCAATTCCAGACGCGAGTTGTTGGCGTTGCTTTGACATCAGTCGCCTTTAATACTTACGACTTGTCTTAAACGATGATCGACTTTCACAAGCTCTTTCGAATTCTCCATCACCTCGTCAATATCCTTGTAAGCCATCGGCAATTCATCAATGAGTTTTGCTGAATGACGGCACTCGATTCCCGCCATTGCCTTTTTGAAATCCTCCATGGTGAACCTGCGCCTTGCTTCACCGCGCGAGAATCTTCTTCCGGCGCCGTGCGGGGCAGAATGATAGGCCATTTTATTCTCCAAGCCGGAGACGATATAGCTGCTCGTTGCCATGGATCCGGGAATTACGCCCTTCTGGCCCGCTTTCATCTGGATTGCGCCTTTCCGTGTTATCCATACGTCCTCATTGAAGTGGTTTTCTCGTTGCGTAAAATTGTGATGACAATTGATACGGTCAAGTTCAATCTCCTTTTGATGACCATCTTCCGTGTAAAAGACGTATGATAACTCCGTCATTACCCGATCCATCATTTCTTCGCGGTTCAGAAGAGCAAAATCCTGAGCCCAAAGTAGGTCGTTTATGTATTTGTCAAACTCCCCTCTATTCTCCGATAAATATGCGAGGTCTCGATCCTTAAGCTTGATTGAACTTTCATCCATCAACTTTTGAGCAATTCTTATGTGCTTCATAGCCAACTTGTTTCCGATGCCACGCGAACCGGAATGGAGCACAACCCACACGCGATCTGACTCATCTAAAGAGATTTCGATAAAATGATTACCGGAGCCTAGAGAGCCAAGTGCGTCCGTCCATCGTTTGTCGACACTGTCATAATCCTGTGTCGCTTCTTTTTTGAGCTGGGTAACTCGCTTCCTTGCTGTGTCAGTTATTTTTCGGTTGAAAGCACCAGCCCCGAGCGGAATACGACGTTCGATTCCGGTTCGGACCTTCTCTAGATTAGTCGGTAGATCTTCCGCGAAGAATTTGGTCTTGACAGCGATCATACCGCAGCCAATATCAACTCCGACGGCTGCCGGTATGATGGCTCCCTTCGTCGCAATGACCGACCCGACCGTCGCCCCTTTTCCTAAATGGCAGTCGGGCATGACAGCAACGTGTTTGACAACAAACGGAAGCTCGGCAATATTTTCTAACTGCTGTTTTGCCGCGGGCTCGATCGTCTTCGGATTCAAGAAAGTGACGATCTTATCGTTGATCGTTTCCATACGGTTATTCTACCAGACTGTTCGGGAAGCCGAAGGAGTCAGGATAAAGGTACAAATAAACCTGGATTGCCCCCGTCTGTAAAGTCGTAATTGGACGTGACGATCTGGTGCCGCCTGTTAGAGCGGATAGGGTAATCAAGTAAAGTCATTGATCGTTTCGTCCATATTCAGGTGCGCAAGAGGCGGAACGAGAGCGTGACACTGAGGTTTCATCTCGCCTTGACCACTGGTTGACGAACTCACCCGCGTGCTGCTGGATCGTACCCGGCTTACGTGAAGCTGCTTCGGTGCTATCATTGGGAAGATCAGGTATCCGATGCCACCTAGAACGCGCGTGCAGTAAATCACGGAAAAAGCTCTATACAAAAGCAAGGAGCAGCGGATTCTGCATGAACGAACGACATAGCGTTTCCCAGCCGGGTAATGGCTTTCAGAATGGAACAGATTAAAGCATGAAAGAAAAGAACTCCGTCTGGCTACTATTTAAGACGACAGTAACACAGTGGTTTGAGGATCAGCCCTTTCAGCTGGCGTCTTCGCTTTCATACTACACGCTTTTTTCACTGGCGCCGCTGTTGATCATCGTCATCGCGGTTGCCGGCCTCGCCTTCGGCCGTGCAGCGGCACAACAACAAATTGTTGGAACAATTCAGGGAATCGTGGGGCAGCAGAGCGCAGAAGCCATTCAGGGGATGATCCAAAGCGCGAGTAGCCAACCCAAAACGGGATTGATTTCGGCGGCTATTGGGATTCTCGCTTTGGTACTTGGGGCGGCAGGCGTGGTTGGTCAATTGCAGACGTCGCTCAACACAATCTGGGGTGTAACACCAAAGCCAGGACAAGGAATGTCGGGCTTTCTTCGTCAGCGCTTCATCTCGTTTGCAATGGTGTTGGGTATTGGATTCCTGCTGCTCGTTTCGCTCGTAGTAAGCGCAATAGTAACGGGTTTCACGCAATTCATCGGCAGTTTTTTTAGCGGTGCCGAAATGCTTGCGCATCTACTGGATATCATTGTTTCATTCGCGCTTATTACAGTCCTATTTGCGATGATCTTTAAGTTCCTGCCCGATGTCCAGATCCGATGGCGCGACGTCTTGATCGGCGCTATGCTCACCTCACTGCTGTTTACAATAGGAAAATTTCTAATCGGTCTCTATCTGGGACGGAGCGCAGTCAGCTCGACATATGGAGCTGCCGGTTCCGTGATCGCTGTTCTTCTCTGGGTCTACTACTCATCGTTGATATTTTTTCTCGGCGCAGAGTTCACGCAGGTGTACGCAACCCAATACGGATCCGGCGTCACTCCTGCGAAAAACGCCGAGCCTATCGCGAACAAAAAAAGAGAAACGCCACCACCGGAAAGGCGCACTGGCGACCATATCAGCCCAGGCGGCTACCGAGGAAAAGGCACAGACTGAACAACAGAATCCCTGAGTCTCACTACGTTCTATGCGCTGGGCAAGAAAAGCAAACGTACGATGTAGAGGTGGCCGCTGGAGACGATGCGTCGTGGTCCATTTTGTTCCGGAAGCGGCATAGTCGGAAAAAACGGATTTTGAAATCCAGTCGTGAGCAGATAGAGAATCCATATATCGATTTATCGGTACAAGAGTCCGAACCCCTCTAAAAATAGGTCGGCTGATAACGGCGTATGCGCAAAAAGCGGATATCTGCCGATAATAAATTTCCACACAAATTTGCGAATCATCATCAGTCGTCTTCAGTCTACCTTGGACACGGCAAATACGTAGACTGTGAGGCACTCATGGCGAAAGTCGAAAAACAGGATCCGCAGAGGATTGTCCTGAGAGAGGTGCAAGAACGAACGACTTAGAAACCGCTTCGAAATGCGCCGAGACAACAGGCCAGCCGCACGCCCCAATGTAACGGTAAGAGAGCATTGCAGTACGCGAGGAAACTTAAAAACAGGTCGTGAGAGCGCCTACTGACTACTGCTCGTAAAAATCCGCACACCGTGCAGAATTCGCATCGGATCCTCAGTACCGCCAGGCTGAGCAACTTTCCTGAGACTACGAACCTTTCCGGAAATGTGAACCTTAGAAAGAATGGCCGTAAGTGGGCGGGTACAATAAATGCGTAAGACGCTTCACATGAGCCAACCAAGAATCCTGGTCGTAGAAGACAATCCCCTTGCCCGCGAGCTTTTAGTGCTCGTTTTAGAGCGTGAACATTATAAGGTGATGGAAGCGGCCAGTGGTGCTGAAGCGCTCGATCGAGTCACCGGGGAGGAATTTGATCTGATCTTTTTGGATCTCGGCTTGCCTATAATCACCGGCGAGGAGGTGGTGCGGCGAATCAAGTCAGACCCCTGCACCGCTCGCATTCCGATCATCGTGAACACCGCCTTCGACCCCGACGCGAGCATCGTAAAAGATGCTATTGCCGCGGGTGCCGATGAGGTTTTATATAAGCCAGCCGATTTTAAAAATTTCGTTCCAGTCGCTCGAAGATTCGTCGATAAGCGATATTAGCCGTTTAGAGCCAAACCACCATCAGACCGCTCGCCAGGGTCGGAGCAAGGCCTATCCGGCGATTATAACTGGTCGGCTCTTATTTTTTCACCTGCAGCGTGTTTACAACCGTTTGGACGCCCGGCGCGTTCCAGGCGATTTTGGCTGCTTGCTGACGCTCATCGAGCGACGTCACAGTTCCCGTCAGGTACACGGTACCGTTACTTGATACCACGTTAACCGTGCCCAAATTTAGTTTGCTGGTGTTTGTGAGTTTTTCGCGGACCGATCGCGACAGCGCTTCATCTTGGGAATTTTCTATCGTCGGAACCTTCACGGTTGCGTCGCTTTTCGTTGTTTGACAAGCACAAACGAACGGCAGAATTGAAAATACTATGGCGAGTGAACCACTTCCGCTGGTTTTCATGTTTTCTCCATTATGGGATTGGACGAGTCACCGGTTGATCTTTCACCGCAAGCTACATGCTCGTAACCAATGACCATACGATCCTCACTGTTATGGCGAAATAGAGTACCCAGAAAAGCAAAAACTGCCAGTTGAAAGACTTCCCTGAGCTGGAGGAGTCGGTGCGCGATAGTATGGTTGCCGTTTCCATTGTCGATATCCTTTTTCATTAGAACAGCAACAGAAATGCCGCTGACGTACGAAACCGTATAAGATCGCGTTAGAACGTCTGAATCTTGGCGGATAAACTGAACCTCGCCGGTACGTGACTGAAGGAAATTCGTTCAGTCAAGTTAGTATTTATCGTACATCTATCTCAGCCAACACCGACTCCGAGCGGGTGAGTATCAGTGGGCAGTGTGCTGGTTGGGTTTGTGCCGCACATCTGTGCGCGGTGCACCCGCTCTAGCAGTTCCGGATGAACAAATATCTGTTTGCCGATCTATAGAGAAAACGAACGCTTTACTTGCTTACCAGGTAATGAGATGCAGACTGCCACTGGCTAATACCATCGCTCCTTGCGCAATCGAGTTCCGGGAGTGGACGCCCCGGTAGTCGCTTAAGACACGCGAGCCTCGTCGGCTTACGGGGATGATAAACATCCTACCAAAGTGAATCGATGCTGGATCCGCGACTAGTTTTTTTTCATAGATAGGAGACAGCAAGATTTGCTCCGACGTTAGCGGGTGCGTTTCATCTCAGCGGAAGCTATTTTGGTTCTGCTTCAGGTGCTTCTCGAAAAATGAAACGACGTCATTAATACTGTCGACCCACGCTTGAGGATCGTCGCCCGTCGTTGCACCACTTTGTGGGCACGGTTCCGCAGGCGTCCAATCATCTTTTTCTCCGATGAGAATAAGCAATGGCACAAGAGGCTTATAAAGTCCGACATAGCGAATGATCGGCGTGCCCGATCCCAGAGGTGCGAACTATCCGCCAGTCGCCATATTGAACAGCACAAGGGGGATAGAGCACAACGGCCGCAGCAAATATATCCTTCTGGTCATGGCCGCAAAATTTACAGTCTCGTTCGGAACGTCGGACTGTTTTCGCCGCATATCGGGCAACGCTTGCTCGATTTAACGAAATAGATGCCGATAACGGTCAAGATAACCAAATAAGGATAAGAGCATTTTGCAAACCAGCAAGCGCAATCTGAGATTTAGGTAAAATATCGCCGAGCACAAAGATAAAGACTGAGCCGAGGATCATAAGCAAGCCCGCTTTAGGCCTGAAACTATCACACATCACTATGGGAGTTTTCTCGTGGGTAGAATTACGTCGAGGCAGTTATAGATTTGGGTGAAACACGGGCTGCCGTGCGATCTCCGACACCGATGCTGATTCTTTTGTAGCTGCTCGGGCTCTGCCGCTCGTTTTCCAGTACGACGTGCATGGGTCCAAGCAATCTCGTCCGGGTCTTCGGTCCACGAAAGGGGCTGGCACCATTTGTTCACCACTAATCACTCG